>ENA-ORTS01000026-ORTS01000026.1-human-gut-metagenome-genome-assembly--contig:-NODE-26-length-127376-cov-5.903103_pt1 | contig 127376 bp, 99 predicted proteins | sample MGYA00241911_ERZ509186 | MGnify/ENA primary metagenome ERZ509186 (study PRJEB26280, sample SAMEA2338852) | human gut metagenome | biome: human gut; feature: human-associated habitat; material: faeces...
AGGTGTAAAGGCGGCGACGCCAAAGCCGAGCACTACTAATAGCCCGAAATCTTTCATGCCTCAGGTTACGGGGGTATATCCTTTATGATGCGTGTGTTTTGTATCAGTAAACAAGTAAAGTCAATACAGTGTGATATGTCTGCCATATTTTGGTGGCTATAGCAGCGGTGTTCCACCTCTTCCCATCCCGAACAGAGAAGTTAAGCCCGCTCACGCCGATGGTACTGCCCGCAAGGTGGGAGAGTAGGTAGCCGCCTTTTTAATTTGTTTTCCCCGCGCAAGGCAAAAGCCTTGCGCGGGGAATTTTTCATTTGTGTGAGGATAGTTTTTTCTTATTTTATAAATTAATAAAATAAGAGTTAAAATACGGGGGGGGGTAATTGTTGACTTATTGAAAGTATGTTGTATCTTTACATCTCATAAAAGTTTTTTAGACAGCTGTTTATAGATGTCTGGCTTTATAGGATTGTATTAATAAATAAATATTAGAGATGAAAGGTTTATTAAAAAAGTTGTTTTTTACTTTATTGTGTGGAAGTTTGTGTTATGCACTTTCCTCTTGTGATGACGAAAATGAAAATCATGGTAGTCATGTCGGTTTTGGAGAGGAGAGATTGGATGTAGATCGTTTGGGCGGCTATTATAGACTAAACGTTCACGTGGAGGAAGGGCAGGCATGGACGCTTTCCGTTCCTGAAACTAATGAATGGATTACCGTGTTGACACCAACCGGTAAGGGGGATGCTTCCGTTGAGCTTTATATAGAAGACAATGGGACAAAAGAGAGCCGTACGGATAATTTGGTCTTGGTTACTGAAAATGGCACGAAAGTCCAGATACCGGTGAGTCAGACTAACTTGTTGAATGGTGAAAGCATGCCGGAAAATGACGATGTGGAATTTTATGATGTATTTAATAATAAGGGCATCGGTAAAGGGTATGACATCATAAACCGAAAAGTCAAGCAGTCTGTTGTGCAAATGACGGGCTTGAAAAAACTTATTAATGGGGAAGATGCCCCTTATGCGGATCTTGGCTTATATACGGAAGCCCCCATTGCAGCATCTGATGTGAAGATTATAAGTTATGATTCCATAGACAATAAGTTAGACTCAATCAATGTAAGTTTGAAGATTGGCGTATCTTTCGGTTTGTTTAAACTGGATATTTCCGGTGCTTATATCAGTGGGGAGAAAGTGGCCGATGCGAATGTGACTTACAGGATGGGATGCCGTTATCCGGTGTATGAAGCGTCTTTGGGATATGCGGATTTGTTAGGTTATGTTGCTGAAGAAGAGGATGCAAAAATAAAGCGGCAAATGTTGAGTATCGGTTTCCTTAATTTGAGAGACAAAATTAATGAATTGGCGGAGAATCCGTCAGCCAATAAGGCACAATTGGATGCGGCTTTAGTTAAGTTGGATGCGACTTATGGACCTGTGGTAGTGACAGGAACTACTTTAGGAGGTGAAATGACAATGAAGTTGGACGCAGATAGTTTTGATGTAGCGGACAATATGGGAATAAAAGGTGATGCCAGTCTGTCCATACAAGCTGCCATTTCCATTACGGGAGAAGCACATGCGGATTATATCCGGAAAGGTGAGATGTTGTTGTCCCATTCCAATTTGGAGCTGACCATGTTAGGCGGGCAGGTAGCTAAGGGGCAAGAGATGGCCAAATATTTGACGAGTACGATGGCTGTCAAACGCGCGGAAGTGAATCAATTGGCCACAGACTGGGCGAATAGCATTGTGATGGACGGAGCCAATAAAAAGAATAATACGGCCGAAGTCGTGGAAATGACTTTGACACCGATATGGAGCTTCTTTGACGACGAGGTTGCCGTAATCGTACAGGACTATATCGTAAAGAAATACAAGGATAATCCTAAAGCAATAGTGGATTTTAGTAATTACTAATTAGAATATTAAGTGAAGTGAGGAGCTTATCCATGATTTCCATGTTTGCCATGATTTTGGCAAACATGGTTTTGTTTTCTTGTTCAGAGCATGAAAATGCGTTGGTTTTACCCGATGTCCAAATAGAGGTCAGCGAGGCTGAGATAAGTTTGGGGCGTGTGGGACGGTACTATGATGTGAGCATACGCTCGCCCAAAAAATGTGTGGTGGAATGTATGGCTGACTGGGTGGCTCTCACTTCTGATACTTTGGCAGAAGACGGTATTTTAGAGTTTTATGCCGCCACCAATGATGGTGATAATGGGCGTAGGGCTGAAATCAGGGTGAGTTATGCCGATTCGCCGGAACAGTTTGTGGGGATTTCCATATACCAGTGCGGGTGGCTGGATGCGGAGGATAATGCTTTGTCGGGAGGTGAGTTGACGCAAGACTTCCGTGTGGGATGGGGATACAATGTATTGCAGGATTTTATGAGTGAGAATAGCCTGGTGGCTCCGGTTCTGGATTATAACAAGCTGTTGAAGTATGAGGCAGAATTGGGCGACAATTTCATTCAAGAGGATAACCGGAGCTATGAGAAAATAGAAATGTATTCGGGGTATTCGCTTGACGAGTTGTCCCAGACCTTTACGGAAGCCCAGGAAAGAGAGAAAAGCAACCTGTCAGGGTCGAAAAAGACCGTAGGCAAATTTGTGAAGACCAATAATTATTCGACCGTAGAAGAACGGTGCTATGGGTATTCCCGTTTGTCCAAGGTTGTGGCTTCACGTTATTTGGACGAGGCGGGGCTACTGTATTTGGCCAACGGGGGGAAGGACATTTATTCTGAGGCTTTTAACCGACTACGCGAGAAAATCATGAATGACCCCACCATTGAAAATGTAGACCGGTTGCTAAAGGATTTCGGGACGCATCTTGTTATTTCTGCCGATTTAGGAGGGATGATAGAGTATATGGTAGACTTTCAGAAGAAAGAAGTGGCGGACGTGCAAACCTATACGGAAATGCGGACGAAATATGTGTATGGCAAGATACAGCCTTCGGCAGAGACTTCGCGGATAGATGCCAGTATTTCCACGGATTGCAGTGCTTCGAAGTCTTTTACCATCCGGGCAGGAGAAAATGAATGCGTGGAGAAAATACGGAAATCCATCGAGAATTTTAGCAATGAGAGCCAAATAGACCAACATTTGCTCTCTGATTGGATGAACAGTTTGGAGGGGGATTACCGTAATGATGCGGAGTTGCGTAAACGGTTGACCATTGTAGGATGTACGACTTTACCGATATGGGTGTTTTTTGAGCCGGAACTGGCTCGTCTTATCCGCGAACGGGTGGAAGAAATCTCCAAGCAAAGCAATTATGATTATGACAAGGATATCATGCAGGGCGATAACTGCATGATTGAGTTGAATGACGGGATGCTCCGTTTCGACACAGGTGATGATGCAACCTTGGTGAAGGTGGTGTATCACGGGAAAGTACCGGTGGCAGAGATTTGCCATGAATACGTGCCGGATATCCGGGCAGACCGTAGGGTTACGGTGATGTATCCTTTGGTGAAAGGGTCGCCGAACCTGAACCGTGGAATATTCCTTGGGGATGGAGAGGGTAATCCTCCTTCCTACATCGCTTTTGAAGGAGGGTTAGTTTATGTGAACCCCATAGACGGTATGGGGCTGACGGATAAAATCACGAAATTGTATTATGTTAATGGTAACCTCTATTTAAATGACATGAATGCGGGAGTGTCTTATGGGGGCATCACGGTGGAAGATGCCTATTGCGTGTTGATAGACAACGTGACGGACCGCTTGCCCTTCGTGAAGATCGGTGCGGGTTACTGGTTGCGTGCTAATTTGGAGCACAGCATTTATTTGGGGGAGCCGGACGACCCGGATGACGAATACAGCAATGTTACGGTGAATGAAATATTCGATGGGAATAGGTATTATACCAATACTTTCGGTGTAATAGATCCTACTTATAGGAGCATGAACGAGGAATTTATTGGAGTAGACAAGTGGTATCTGCCCCAGACTGATGACATTATGAATTTGCGCAATTATGTGTATAAAAATCCAAAGGTACTGTTCAAAGGGCAATTGAGCGGTTTCGATGCGCAGTTTGACGGTTTTTATGGAGTGTATGACATCATGAACGATGACAAGTATTTGGGTTCTTTTGATTTTCATTATGTAAATGAATATAGTGTTATCGCATGCAAGGGCGAAGGACAGACCGGTGCGGCATTGGTGTTGACACCGGATTACCAGTTGCGCACGACAACCTTGAAGTCGGCAAATGATAATTTCTATCCGGTACGTTTGTTCCGTTCGTCCAACTTTAAATATACGGAAAAGAAATGATACGAAAAATATTGTTGTGCATATGTATGGGTGGGATGTTGGCAGCTTGTTCTGAGGACATCTTGCCAGAAGTTCCGATGTTTTCCGGAAGTGAAGACCATGTTCCCATGGCAGACTTTATCTTTGATGGAACGGAAGGTTACCGTGAGTTACAGGTGGATGTACGCGATGTCGTGGCAGGAGAAACGGAAGGAGGATTCCTGACTTTTGTCCCAAAGGAAGGAAAATCCTATTTGTATTTGGAGCAGAATGATGAGAAAACACACCGTTGCGGAAACCTTAAATTGAGGTTGGCAGACGGGCGGACGGAATGTTATACCGTGGTGCAGGAAAGCCGTGACCAAACTTCGCGTGATGCCATTGACAAAGGTTTAATCCGGAATTATGGCGTGGGTTATTCCTTTGAAGGGTATAATGGCGAGAAATGTTCTTTTAACAGCGTAATGAGCCAGGTAATCAACCTCCAGATGTTGAAAGAAGTGGAAGAAAAGGAGAATGACCGGTTGCTTAACTCTGATTATGAGCATGCCATCTACTATGTAACCTCGTCGGGGTATAGTTTGTCGGATTATGTGCACAGCGTGGAGCTTGAGGCAGAAGCGGGTGCCGATTTAATCCTTTACAAAGGGACCTTGAAAAAGACAATGGACGTATTTGAAGTGGTCAACAAGAAGAACTTTTATGTGAGCACGTCTTACATATCCCCTAAAGGCATACGTTCATTGGAAACGGAAAAGTTGAAATATTATGTGAAAGAATACCCGGAGCTTCTGACGCACAGTTTCCGTAAGGCCATCGAGGATTTGTCCCGCCATCCATCGGACATTATGGCGTTGGATTCTTTCCTCGTACGGTTCGGAACCCATGTCGTGCAGTCGGCTACCTTGGGAGGAAAGTTGGATTTACATGTGTCGGTCTCCCAACAAAGCTTCGACACCTACGAGGAAGAAGGGTTGTTTAGTGAAAACACGATAGCCCTGTTTTTCAAGAAAATGAAGTCGGAAGGCAGTAATTATAATTTCAAGGATGTCTTCAATGCGGCGGAGAGCCGTATGGATGTGTCAGGAGGCAGGATTTCCATTTTGAACGAGGCCGTAATCAATCCCGACTTCAACAATGCACGGGTGCAACCGGAATTGTTGGCACAATGGGAAAGCAGCATACAGTATGACGAAGATAACTATGCAGGCAACAATGTGGAGATGGTCGATATGGCAGTCTGCCCGATATGGGATTTGATACCCGACCCCGAAGTGGCGAAATCTGTGGAGACCCGTGCCGTGGGGACGGCTTCCCGTTTGAGCGAAGTGTTCGGGTTCAACCATTTTGCCAATACGTTTTTTCCTACCTCATTCGATACCGTGCAGTGCAAGATGGGGGGAAAGGAAACGAGCGTGGAGACGCCATACGTGGTAAACATCATTTCGGCAGGCCGTTATGTGGCTACGGTGTGCCGGGAGTGGGTGCCGGAGATTAGCAAGGACGAAGCTGTGAGCGTGGCTTATCCGATATATGGCCGTACGATGGATTGGACGGGCGGGCTTTGTGTGTATCAGGGACGCGCCTACCGTGTGGCATGGCATCACGGTCGTTTTGTCGTGACACCGGTGCCGGATCTTCCTTCGGGGAAATTTTACCTCACCGCAGGTCGCTTGGAGGTGCAGTCCACCGAAAATACGGTATATCAGAAAGCCTATCCTGTATTGGGTTATGAATGGCCCGGAAGTATCGGCATTGACGGGACTTTGACTGGGAAATACTATTACCAGACGCGTAAGTTCTTGGGACATTTTTATTTGGCGACGGATAAGGAGTTTTCCGATTTGCCGAACTGGCGTTGGCAAACGTCTGTGCCGGAAGAGGTGGAGAACTACCGCGAAGAGATAAATGGTAGCGAAGAGGCATTCCGTCTTTCCGGGGTTGATTTGGGACGCGACGGTACGGATAATTTGAAGAGCCGTATGGTCATGGAAGACGATTATGAATTCTTTTGGAATACGAGCGAAGTTAATTATTAATATGGAGGAAATATGAGAATCTGGCATTATTTTGAGATAGTTTGTTATGTGGTAATCGGACTTGGACTGTTTGTTTCCTGTAATGAAGAGGAAGAAGTGGGGAAAGGGGATGAAACTTCACAGGAAGGTAAAGACCCATTGGTACCCACCCCCGAGGGGGAACGCTTTATGAAGGCGCAACAAATCATCAAAAACCTATGCGAGGTGGACAGCGTGAATGGGAGTGCCACTTATGATTTTAAGATAGGAGAGGTGCTTGATGTGACGAGGCCTACGGAATTCAGCGTGGGCATGGACGACTTAGAAGAAGCCACGGAGTTTTTCCGTTCTTCCATATTGGGGACTACGAATGAGCCTGTAGACCTCAACGGGGTGTTGGAAGTGGATTTACAAGAACAGGGAAGCCTTGTTTTTGCTCCCGGTGGAGATAACGGGGCATTGGCTACATTGACCATCAATTTGGTGGATTTGCCTGTAATGACCAAGTTGTATTTCATACCTGCCACGCTGTGGCCCGACAATGCCAGTTCGCCTTATGCCAAAGGTAATATCTTGTATGACAAAATAGATAAACGTTATTATGTCTGTATCGCCAGTTATGACACGGGGAGGGATGGAGTCTTGTTTACCTTGGACGGAGGTTGGTCTTATGATAGTAATGATGATAAGGATGAAATGGCTACTGATGGTGGTAAGGTTGTTAATTATTACAATGTCCCTTCTGAGGCGGATTTTAATTCATTGTATGATTATTATACTACCAAGCATGATGATTTGTTGGCTCGCCTGCTGTTGGCTTTTCCTGACTATACGGAAGCAGGGTGTTTCCATAATAGGAAAAGCACAGAAAAAACTTCCACACGTCCACATAAAATGGATGAAGCTTACAAAGATGTGTTGTCCGGTTCGGATTGGCAGAGGGATGATTTTGACAACAAAATGCGCGAAAAAGGGTTTCATATGACCACGACAGTGAAGACATATTGGGCGTGGTTTGAATATTGGCACGAGTATTGGTTCTATGGTTACAGGTTAAAGAATGTAGGAGGACAGTTTGGAGAAAAATACCAGTTGCAATATATAGATACACAAGAATACAACGTCCCAGGAGTATATTTGTTGTTGTGTTCCATGAGGCACTTTAGTTATGGGGCGTTTGACAATAACCGTTATGAGCTTAAACGCAGGTGATGTATGAGAAAGAATCTGCATAGGCTGTTGTGGCTTGTTTGGGTCGGATGCTTTTTGGTGGCCTGTTCGGGAGAAGAAACTTGCCTGCCGGACGATGCTTCTTTAGGTGCGGGGAAATGGAGGCTTACCTTGATTTGCAGTCCCAATGGATTGGGAGACAACGGATATAATGACAAGATATTCGAAGGCGTGTGCCGTTTCCTCGATGTATATGGCGATGAGGTGGAGTTCCATTTGAAGACCCCCTTGTCCATTGACGCGGCTTTGCAGGATTACGAGGACTGGTTGGCGGAGCCGGAGAAAGAGGGGAAGAACGACCTGTTGGTGTTGGCCGGAAGCGAATACCGTGATTTTCCCTCCCTGAAAGGAGGGCCGCTTGGCCATCGAAAAGTCTTGCTGTTCGAGACGAAAGGGGGGGACTATCCTGTAGGGGTATATACGTTCAATCTTTCCATGTATGGTGTAAGCTATTGGGCTGGAAGTGTGGTTGGACTGTCTTCCGGGGATTCCGAACTGTTGGATTCCACATTGGTGTTGGCCGCCATGCCTGATGAACCGGTGTTGGAAGAAGCCATCAGGGGCTATTCGGATGGATTTTATGCCCAAGGCGGTCGTTTTTGCCGTACTTGTTATTTGGCTGACGGTTATGAAGGTTTTGCCATGCCCGACAGTGCTTACCGTATGTTGGACCGGATAGGCGAGGGTTATTGGATGGTATATCCTTTGTTGGGCGGGTCGGCTGCCGGGGTGTACCGGTATTCCCGTGAGGTGCTTTGGACACCGACCATCGGGATGGATGTGGATTGCTCTTCCATCACTACGGCCGTGTTCTTTTCGGTCATCCGTAAGATGGACGGGGTGATGGAAATGTATTTGGGGGATTGGGTGGCAGGCAAAGAATGGCCTGTGAGCCAGACGTTAGGTCTGTCTTCCGGTTGGGTGGACATCGTGGTCAGTCCCAGATTGTCGGATAATAATATGGCCACGATGGTAGAGGCTTGCCGCACGGAGGCCGTTGAAAAAGATAAGGAATATGAAACTTCAAAGCATTAAATATGGCATCCTTGCACTGGCATGCGGGCTGTGCGGTGCTTGCGAGGACGAACCTGCCGTACAAGGCAGCGGGGCAGAGGTGAAAGAATACCGCGTGGCCGTGGTCATGCCCGGTGAGAACCAAAGCCGTTGGGAGAGAGTCGTATCTTGGGCCATGGAGGATTTGGAAAAGGCTCAAAGGGGATTGTCCCGGAAAGTGAAGCTCAAAGTGGAGTGGAAAGATGAAAATGCTCCTGATTTGGAGGACTATCTGAAGGCTGTGGCTGCCGATTCGGACGTGGCAGCCGTGATAGGACCTTATCATTCATCGTCAGCCCGTATGGCTTCCGCCTGTTGCGGGGCACGACGTAAGACTTTGATACTCCCAACAGCCTCGTCCGTGGAATTGCAACGTAGTTGTGCCGGAAAGGATTTCCTGTGGGCTTTGTCCGAATCGGACATAGGCCAGTGTGAGGTGATGCTGACCCAGGCGTTGATGGACGGGGCTGAAAATGTGTATCTCCTTTCCCGTGAAGATGACTATGGGCAAAGTTTTATAGATTGGTTTACTTTCCAGGCTGTAGAATTGGGATTGATGTCACAAGGTAATTATACCTATTCCACACCGGAGGACATGGCCGTGGCTTTGGATAAGATTAATGCGCGTTTCGAGGATTTAAGGCATGACGATGTATTCCAGACTTTGCTTTTCGCACCGTCCCGTACGGAAGATGCCGTGTGGTTGGACAGTTTGGTGCGGATTCATCCTGAATGGAAACTGAGGGGTATCAATTTGATTTGCTCAGACATGGTTTATGCTCCGACCTTGGCAGGACGTTTGACTTCGGGGCTGAATTGGGGAGGAATGGCTTTGGCGGCTGATCCTGTTTCCGGCTTTCCCACAGTTTATCAGGTGAAATATGGGGATGAACCCTTGAATGGCGAGTCCCATCTGTATGACGCACTGGTCTTCTTGGCTTATGGTCTGACGGCCCTGCAATGGGAGCCGGAGTCTGGCCTGAATGAGGCTCTGAAGCGTGTGGTAGACGGGCGTGCGGCCTATGATGGCGGTTGGATGGCAGATGACATGCGGCAGGCTTTTGCTTTGTTGCAATCAGGTGTTTATCCGAATCTGGTGGGCGTGACCGGCAGTTGGGATTTCGATGAGGAGAAATATACTTCCGTCCTTCATTCCACTTATGCACATTGGAGTTATACGCCGGAAGACGGTTTCCATACGTGGGATTATTTGTCTACGGACGGCAGCAGACGGACTTCTTCCACACTGGCCGGATGGAACTGGGCGGCATCCCGGATGGAGAGTTTTGACGAAAACGCGATAGATCCTGCATATCCTTCCTTACGGCATAATTGGTGCGTTTTGGTGGCGGCTTCCGAAGGTTGGGCGAATTACCGTCATCAGGCGGATGTGTATGCCATGTACCAGTTGATGAAACGTCACGGTTATGATGACGACCATATCATTTTGGTGGCGGAGGATGACATTGCCTGGAATCCCAAGAATTTGTATCCAGGAGTAGTCCGCGTGCACCGGGATGGTGGGAATGTGTATGACGGGATACGCATTGATTACCGTTTGGATGATTTGAAACCGGAAGATTTGGAGGCTATCCTTGCGGGGGAGGCCGGAGGCCGTACGCCTTATGTGGTGACGGGAGACGAACATACCAATGTTTTCCTGTTTTGGAGCGGGCATGGTGTGTATAATGGGCTGAATTGGGGAGAAGGATATGAGATGTTGCGGGGACAGCAGTTGGGTAAGATGATACGGAAGGCTTATGAGCGTGGGAACTATCGGAAAATGTTCGTGGCTTTGGAGGCTTGTTACGGGGGGAGTATGGCCGAAGCTTGCAAAGGGATTCCCGGTGTCGTGTTCATGACAGCGGCCAATGCCGGTGAGACCTCGAAAGCCGACGTGCAGGATTATGAAATGAACATCTGGCTTTCCAATGGTTTTACCCGTGCTTTTCAGGAGACGATTGATGCCAATCCTTCGATTTCCTTGCGTGATTTGTATTACAAGTTGGCTCGCAACACTGTGGGTTCCCATGTGTCGGTCTACAATGAAGCCCTTTATGGGAACATATTCCGGAATACCATGTCTGAGTATCTGCGCGAATAATTGCAAGTTGTATTTTCTTAAAAAATAGTGGGAAATCTTATACTTATATAATAAGGAAAATGGATTCGTCTGAATTTGCGTAAATTGCGGTCGTTTTTATTATAAATACGGATAAACTTTAAAAAAATATATGGTTATGAACAAATCGATTCTTATGTTTTCTTTCCTCTCGGGAACTTTGGTGTTTTCGAGTTGTGTGACGAAGAAACAGTATGCGCAGTTACAGACGGACTATAACAAATTGGACAAGTCCTATCAGGATACGAAAATGAAACTAGTGGCTTGCGGTACGAAATCCAAGAGTTTAGAGGAGCGTTTGGCCGAGGCGCAGAAGGCGAACGACGAGCTGAAAGCTTCATATGCAGCCTTGCAAGGTTCGTTGGACAAGAGTATCCAACAGAATTCTCAAGGCAATGTGAATATCTCGAAGTTGGTAGACGAAATCAATGCTTCCAATAAGTTTATCAAACAGTTGGTGGAGGCAAAGGATAAGTCAGACTCTTTGAATATGGTGCTGACCAACAACTTGACACGTTCGCTGAGCCGTGAGGAAATGAAAGATGTGGATGTACAGGTGTTGAAAGGCGTAGTTTATATATCTTTGGCGGACAATATGCTGTATAAGTCGGGTAGTTATGAAATTAGCGAGCGCGCCGGTGAGACATTGAGCAAGATTGCCAAAATCATCATGGATTACAAGGAGTATGAGGTGCTGATTGAGGGTAATACGGATACCGATCCTATTTCGCGTCCTAATATCCGCAACAACTGGGACTTGAGTACATTGCGTGCATCCTCTGTGGTTCAGGCTTTGCAAAATACATACGGGGTGGATCCAAAGCGTTTGACGGCTGCAGGACGGGGTGAGTATAACCCTGTGGCTTCCAATGACACTCCGGAGGGCAAGATGCGTAACCGCCGGACGCAAATCATCATTACGCCGAAGTTGGATCAGTTCATGGAACTTATTGATCAGGCACCGGAGTCAACGGAACCTGTGGCTGAATAAGCTTTGTCGTAAACAAGCGTAAAAACAGCCAAGCCTGAACTTTTATATGGAAAGTTCGGGTTTGGTTGTTTTTTTGTGGAGGACTGTGCCAGATACAGATTTTATATGATTTTTTATGCTGGATTATGCTTGCCGATTATTTTTTATTGTATATTTGTTGTTGAGCAAATCTGATAGTTATGAAGAAGTTACTACTTGAATTCTGGTGCCTTGCGTGCTGTGGGCTGATGGCTTACGGACAGGAGGATTATTACAGGCCGGTGGAAGGGCTGAAGAAGTCGGAGTTGAAAACCGCGCTTCATGAGTTGATACAGCCGGAGAGCGTGTTGGACTATGGCGGGAAGGGCGAAGGTTATACCTGGTCGGGCTTTGTCGTGACCGACCGTATGCCGGACGGAACGGTGCGCGACCGCTACAGTGACGTCGTTCGCGGGTTCAACGGATTGAATGCCGTGGAAGGCATGAACATCGAGCATTCTTTTGCCAACAGTTGGTGGGGGCATACGGTGAACAACGCCTATTGCGATTTGTTTAACCTTTTTCCCAGTGACGGAACGGCCAACGGGAGGAAAAGCAACAACCCGATTGGAGTGGTCACGGAAACGCCCGCTTTCGACAACGGGGTGACCCGTGTCGGGAAATCCGCGTCTTATCGTGCGGATTCGTTGATTACGGTATGGGAACCGGCAGATGAGTGGAAAGGAGATTTTGCACGTACTTACTTCTATATGGCTACTTGTTATGAGGATTACGCTGATTTGTGGCAGACGACAGAAGGTTTGTTGATGGTTGAGAAAAACCGTTATCCGACTTTGCGGCCTTGGGTGAGCAACCTATTGTTAGCGTGGAGCGAAGCCGACCCTGTGGACGACGTGGAACGTGAGCGTAACGAAGCCGTGTCCGGTATTCAGGGAAACCGTAATCCCTTTGTGGATTATCCGCAGTTGGCCTCTTATATTTGGGGAGACAGTACGGATTATGCTTTTTATATCGACCGCACATCTACGAACCCCGAGTTGTTTGTGCCCGGAGAAGGAGAGACGGTGGACTTCGGCTTGCAAGCCTTGTCCAAAGGGTTGGAGGGCCGTTTGACCATTCGGGGGCGTAACCTGCCCGGAGGACTGGCTTTGGATTTCGGGCAGTCCGGTTTTGAGGCGGACAAGACGCGACTGACCGAAGACGAAATCGTCCGGGGCGTGACCTTGACGGTACGTTGCCGTACTGCCGAAGCCGGGGTGCACGAGGCTGTGCTCCTGTTGAAAGGCGACGGTTTCGAGCACCGGAATCCCCTGAGGGTAGAGTATGTGGACGGTATTCCTGCCTATCCGGCCCGTGATGTGGTTTGTACGGTGAATGCCCAACGATTTACGGCTTCGTGGATGGACATGGGAGAGGGATTGGATTACACGTTGGCTGTCTATACGAAGGATGAGAGTGGACAACAGCAGATGCTTGAAGGCTATCCCAAAACATTGACAGGCGTTTCCGCCACAGTGGAAGGGCTACTTCCCGCTACGACTTATTATTATACGGTAAGCCTTCCGGACGGAAAGGGCGGAGAGGCGATGGTTTCCAACGAGGTGGAAGTCCGTATGCCGGAGGTCACGCCTGTGTTTACGGCCGATGCTTCTGAATTGCATTTCACGTCTGTGCCCGGACGGGTTTCTTCCCCGCAGACAGTGACGGTCACGGCTTTAGGCGTAGACCAGTATGTGACCACAGCCACGGTAGAGGCTCCGTTTGAAGTGAGTGAAGACGGTAAGGAATGGAGTACAAAGGCATCTGTGGAAGGCACGGAACAACGTCTCATGGTGCGCATGGGGGCAATGCCTGAGGAAGGGATGACGGAAGGCGAAATGGTGCTGTCCACTCCTGAGGCGGAAGACATCATTGTGAGCCTTTCGGGAGAAGTGGATAAGAAAAAGGCGTTTTTCGAAACCTTTGAGACCGGTTTTAAAAACAGTTATAAGGAAGGCCAGGTGACGTGTGTGGCCGCGCAGTGGCGGATGGCGCAGACCTTGATAGGCAACTTGGCGGACGACAGGAAAAACGATGATTGGAGCGTGCGTATGCAGGCCAAATCCGGTGTCACGACAGAACTGGAGATGATGGAAGACAAGACGGAGGGTTGCGACTCTTTGTGGTTCTATGCCGGGCTGTATGGTGAGAAGGATACGGGCGTGAAGCTCAGTGTGGACTATTCTTTGGATGGGGGGATGACGTGGCTGCCTGTGGCAAATAATCTGGCTTTCAACAAAGGAGAATGGAAACGTTACGGTTACAAATTGGACGTAGACGGTCTTGTGCGGTTGAAGTTCAGCGTGACGGGAACCTCTTCGAAGCGAATCAACGTGGACGACATACAGATGAGCGATTACGGTACGGGCGACGGTGTGCGGCAAATCCGGGTGGAGAATCCCGACGAGTGGGTGGATGTGTACACTTTGGGCGGCATTTGGCTACGTAAGGCTAAGCGTAAAGATGCGTTGCGTGGACTGAAGCCGGATTATTATATAGTAAAATAAGAGCCGTAAGCTAAAAAAGAAGTATCTTTGCATCCGTTTACAAATCAGACGGATGCAAAGATATTTTCTATATTTGGCTTATGACGGCACGAGTTACCATGGTTGGCAGATTCAGCCCAACGGTATCAGTGTGCAAGAGGTGTTGCAGAAAGCCTTGGCCACCCTCTTGCGGCAGCCCGTGTCCATCACAGGAGCGGGACGGACGGATACCGGAGTACACGCCCGGATGATGGTGGCTCATTTCGATTTCGAGTATGCCGATGACCCTGTGCGACGGATTGACGGAAGGTGGCTGACGGACAAGCTCAACCGCCTGTTGCCGCCGGATATCTCCATTTACAAGACGGTGCCTGTGGCAGCCGATGCACATGCCCGTTTCGATGCCTTGTCGCGCACCTACCATTATTACCTGCATTTCGGCAAGTCCCCGTTCTTGCGGGCTTATTCCTGCCGTCTGTACCAGATGCTCGATTTTGGGAAGATGAACGAAGCTGCTGCTGCATTGTTCGATTATACCGATTTCACCAGTTTCAGCAAAGTGAATACCGATACGAAGACCAACAACTGCCGTATCATGCAAGCCCGTTGGACGGAGCTTGCGCCAGGCGAATGGCGTTTTGAAATCCAGGCGGATCGTTTTTTGCGCAACATGGTGCGTGCCATCGTCGGTACGCTCGTCGAAGTGGGGCGGGGCAAGCTTACGCCGGAAGGCTTTCGGGCGGTGATAGAAGGAAAAGACCGTTGCCGTGCGGGAGAGTCCATGCCGGGGAACGCCCTCTTCTTGGTGGATGTGGCCTATCCGGACAAATGTTTCATGGTATAGAGTAGAAACGGAAAAGAAAGAGATATATGTGGTTGATTCTGGCGTTTACTTCCGCCGCCCTGTTGGGCTTTTACGATGTGTTCAAGAAAAAGTCGTTGAGAGGCAATGCTGTGATTCCCGTCTTGTTTCTCAATACATTGTTTTGCAGCCTTATCTTCCTGCCGTTCATTCTCGGTTCGGCATGGGGAATGACGGACACCGGCAGCTTGTTTTATATCCCCCCGACCGACTGGGGGGCGCAGAAGTACATCCTGTTGAAGTCCTGCATCGTGCTTTCTTCATGGATATTCGGTTATTTCGGCATGAAGCATTTGCCGTTGACGATAGTGGGGCCCATCAATGCCACACGCCCCGTCATGGTGCTCGTCGGTGCGCTGTTGGTCTTCAGCGAGCGGTTGAACCTTTATCAGTGGGCGGGTGTGGCCTTGGCTGTGCTGTCGTTCTTCATGTTGAGCCGGAGCGGCAAGAAAGAAGGTATCGACTTCCGGCATGACAAGTGGATTTATTTCATCGTCTTGGCCAGTGTGCTCGGAGCCGTGAGCGGCTTGTACGACAAATATCTGATGGCCTCGCCGGAGAATGGGGGAGTGGGGTTGGATCGCATGGTGGTGCAGAGTTATTATAATCTCTACCAGTTGGCGATGATGGGCGTCATGATGCTTCTGTTATGGTGGCCGCGCAGGAAGCAGACCACGCCTTTCCGGTGGGATTGGTGCATCCTTCCGATTTCGCTCTTCCTGTCGGCGGCAGACTTCGTTTACTTTTATGTACTCAGCCTGGACGGTGCCATGATTTCCATTGTCTCCATGGTACGCCGCGGCAGTGTAATCGTTTCGTTCCTTTTCGGAGCCATGGTTTTCCGCGAGAAGAACTTGCAGAGCAAGGCCGTGGACTTGGTGTTGGTCTTGCTCGGGATGGTGTTCCTTTATTTGGGTTCCCGTTAACGTGAAGAGATGTTATTAATAAGGTGCGAGGCGCGGAATGTCGATAAAAATGACTAAGTTTGTGCCCGTAAAATAAAATGGATATATGAAACGTTTTTTACCTCTTATCATAACGTTGGCATTGGGCCAGGCTCTTCAGGCACAGAAGATGCGCGACGTGTTTGCCGCCATGCCCGACAGCGTGTTGGGCATCATGACGAAAAATAACCGTTTGGATTGTATCGACTTCATCGAGAACACCATGGCCGCCAAAGTGCACAACCGGTTCGATGGCGACACGGAACTGAAAGCTCTCACGGTGGACTATCTCGAATTGCAGCTGACAAAGAATTGCCGGGTGGAGATGAAGCTTTTGCCGTCGGAGGACACGTTGTATTATATTTGTGTGGCACGTACTTATTCCGGACCGATGGCAGAGACGAAGGTAGCCCTTTACACACCGGATTGGGAAACATTGCCCGAAGAGAAATGGATGTCCCGTCCGGTGTATGCCGATTTTTGGGAAACGAACGATTCGGTGGACAAGGAGGAAGTGGCACGTCTGCAGCATTTGCAGGACATGTGCTTTGTGACGGCTTCCCTGCAACCGGACGATATGCGGCTGACTTTTGTTTTGCAGCCCGGCGAGGTGGATAAGGATGAGGCGGAGCGTATGAAGAAAGTTTTACGTCCTGTCGTGTATGGGTGGCAAGGTAAGCGGTTTGTACGAGTTGAAGATTAAAATATTGTATTTTAGCTGATTATATCTTTTAGGAAAAATCTGCGCCAAACGGAAAATTGTTTGGCTGTGATTGATTTTTCGTTCTGCTGTGATTGATTTTTCATTTGGCGCAGAATGAAATCACGGTCTTTTGAAGCCTATTCCTCAGGGGTAGGAAATGGCGAAAAAATGCGACTTCATTCTGCGGTGTGTCTCCTTTTTGTGCAAAAGAAAACGGTGTGGAAACTGTTGTCACCACACCGTTTTTTATCTTTTCGATAAAATATGGAATTCCGATTTATTTGCGGCTCTTTCCGTAGCGGCTCATGAACTTGTCTACGCGACCTGCCGTGTCCACCAACTTGCTCTTGCCTGTGTAGAAAGGGTGAGAGCTACTGGAAATTTCAATTTTCACTACCGGATAGGTTTCGCCTTCAAATTCTATGGTCTCGCTCGTTTTGCAAGTAGAACGTGAAAGGAACATGTCGCCGTTGCTCATGTCCTTGAACACTACGGGACGATAATTCTCAGGATGGATATCTTTCTTCATTGTCTTATAATTTTTTGTCAGTTCAACTTATAGTTGGTAACTATATGTGTAATGGTCTGATTTACGAGGTGCAAAGTTAAGCCTTTTATTCAGAACCACCAAACTTTCTGCGGAATATTTTCGGCTATAATCCGTTCCAACTTTCTATATTATAAGTTTGTTCTACAGGTGTCTCTATCCGGTCGGGCAGGTTGCAGAAGAAGTCGATGCCCGTTTTCTCTTCCAGTTCGTCGATGCTTACGGCCCAACTACGCAGGTCGGGGTTACCGCCGTACGACTTGTGTTCCACCCAAAATCCGATGGCCTTGTAAGTGTTTTGTCCACCTGCGTATTTCTTGCAAAGCAAGGCCATGAAATAATACTTCGGGACGGGCATTCCGCTTCGGGTGTATGCTTTAATCTGGCCGTCGAGAATCGTGCCGCCTTTCACGACGAAGAGCGTGTCACGAAAGGAACTGTTGCGCCCCCAGTTTTGTACCTGACCTTCCAAGTCCACCCAGTCGTCCTGGTTGAACCGTCCCATTTGCGGACTCATGTTGGACAGGTAAAAGGTTTGCCCGTTGGCATCTTTGGAGAACAGCCGGTCGGCCGAGGCGCAAAGGTGCCCCCGGTTGTAGCCGCTTCCCCGGTAGTCTTCCAGTTCCGTGCGCTCTCCGGCCGGAATATCCGGGTCGGCTTGGAAGGGATCCCCCTCCCATACGGTGCCGTTCCATTCTGTGCCTTTCCAGTTGTTGCGGTTCCAGGAAGTGCCCGCCGTTGTATTGGTAAAAATGAAAGCCACCCAACGTGAATGCTTTTTTTCTTTATGCCAATCTACGGTATAGTTCAATACTCGCGTACCATTGTAGGTCACGTAATGGGAATAAATGTCGCCTGTCTGGTCGTCCAACCTCGGCATCTCGAGATTGGCTGCATTGGGGATGACCGAAGGGTTGGCGTTTTGGTTCGTGGTGTCGCCTGAGGCTCCATCGGAAGAGTCGTCGTTGCAGGCGGTGAGGATGAAGGCTGAGCTTAAGAAATAGAGTAAGATGGCTCTTTTTTTCATTGTTCTTATTTAAAGATGAAAAGAGGATGTGCCGTCCGGGCACATCCCCCACGATAGATTGGATGATAAATTATTTTATTTGACGGTCACGTTTTTAATCTCCCAGGTTAAGGTCTCATCACCGTCGGCATTTTTGTATTTGAAGGCCAAATATGCTTGTGCGCCTACGGCCGGTAGCGTAGCTTGCGCATCGCTGAAGGCCCATCCTGATTCTGCCGGATAGTTGATGGTCACTTGTGTCCATGTGGCAGTTGTCACGTCACCGGAATAGTTATTGGATACCCATACGGTGTAAAGTTGGCTGGCGTTGTCCATACTCTTGTTATAAGGGCCGAAAGCTTGCTCGAAAGTCAGTGTTCTTGCTTTACCCAGGTCGATAGCCGGTGAAATCAGCCAGTCTTCGTTTTTTACAGACGTTCCGTTGGCATAAGCCGACATTTTCATGCATTTGTATTGGGTGTCTGCGTTCCAGGCTTGTTCTCCGGTGATGTCGGCTGTGGTAAAGCTACCGATGCCGTTAGCAAAACTTTCGGAGAAAATGGCATCTCCCGGTTCTTCCGGTTGTTCCGGATTGCCTCCTTCGATGATTCCCCCGTCGTTAGTTTGCAAGGAGAAATCGTCTATGAGGACGCTTTGTCCAGGATTCTTGCCGACCATGACCACCAAGTTTACTGTGGTATTTGCCTCCAATGTGAATTCGTGGGTGGCTTCTACCCATGTATCTTTGGTAATGTCATTAACGTATGCTCCATATTTGTAACTATCTCCTCCGGCAATGCTTCCGTCAGCTTCGTTTACAGCGTATCCTAAACGTATGCTAGCGTTGGCATCTACGGCTTTGAAGTAGGCTTTGATAGCATACGTGCCGGCTTTCAAGGTTATTTCCGTGCTGCCCAGACGCTTGTTCGCATCGGTTGATCCTTCTATCATGGCTGAATAACTTCCTGCATGGGCGTCGGTAGATTGGGTAACGGTGGCATTTCCTGCACTGTTGCTTGACTTCCAACCTGTGGCCACACCGTTTTCCCAAGTTTCAAAGCCACCGTTTTTGAGGAGGTTTTCTCCTGTGATGGGTTGGTCGGCTTGGGCATTACGCTCTTCAACCAGAATATTTTTCAATTCAAATGTACCGGCTTTGTCCGTGCAGTTGTAGACGAAAGCAAGCTTGATGCTCTTGCCTTTGTAGGCGTTCAGGTCGATGTCTTTAGAATCAACAAAGTTCCAATCACTGCAATCTTTGATTTCTACAGGAAGTTTTTGCCAGTTTTCATTAGATGCTTCCGTAATCCATACGGTCATGTTGTTTTCCAAGTCGTTGAAATAACGGGCACAATAATCAAAAGTCAAGGTGGCAGCCGAAGCTTGCGTCAAGTTGATAGCAGGAGATACCAACCAACTTTCGGCGGCATAGTTTACACCGTTGATGTACGATGTGGCTTTCATGTATTTGTAACTGTCGAAGGTCCACACTTCGCTACCCATTTCAGACGGTACGTTGACGTTGTTAATTGTAAATTCACCCATACCCTCTGCGAACGTTTCACTGAAGATGGCGTCTCCCGGCTCTTCAGGGACATCACCTATCTCCTGTCCGTCAAGGATGGCGGCAGTAACGGTTTTCACCCCGGCGCTGCCGAAGTACTTCTCCATGGTGCCATAGAGCATGACTTCCTTGCCTAAGTTTTCCGGATGGGCTTGCAGGTTGAGTGCGTTACGTACGTCGCCGCTCGGGAGCTGTACGGCCATACAGTTGTTGATGTCCTTGCTGTCGGCCGAAGTGGCAATCACGATGTTGGTAGTGCCGGCTCCTTCTGTTCCGAATACGATGTCGGAAATCGTGGAAGAAGTATTGTCGCCAGTCGGGATGTAACCTACGATATAGGCTTTTACCCACGCGTAACCGCCGTTTTGGTTCAATGTAGCTCCCTTGATGGTGTAGGGAGATTCTTTGGAACCGGTTCCATATATGCTGTTGGCATCTCCCTTGCCCGGTATGTCGTAAGGAGCAGGGACGTCGTTACATGCCTGGAACAGGAACACGCCTAATGTCAGGCATAATAAGCTGATAAAACTTTTGGTTTTCATATTGTTTCGTTTTTGTTGGTGAATGCTTTTTATTGAATGTCTCTTGAAGTGCGTACGGTGAGTTGCCATTCGCCGTTATATTGGGTGAGTAATCCCGTGACGTCCACTTTTCCCATCTTCATGTAATTCGTGGCGAAGTTGGCGTAAGTGCTGGTGCGGAAAGGAATGTTGGTGTTTCCGACTTTGAGGGTACGGTTTACACCGTTTCCTCCGTCGCCTTCTGCTTCCGGAGCATATTGGGTCAGTCCGTCGGCTTCTACAAATTCCGCATCGTTGATCTTGACAAAGAATGCAGCGTCGGCTTTATTGGCCGAAGAAAGCCAGGCTTCGTCGATTTCCATAGGAACCAGTTCGGGGTAAGATAGGTCTGGTTGGCCGATGACTTTGACATGGTCCTTCCATGTGTATTCCGGCATGCGGCCTATCTTGCCTTGGTACAAGGCACCCAACTGGGCCATGGAGCCGTAGCCGCCTACATAAAGCCCTTTGCAGTTGATGGCTATTTTTTGTCCTACGGGCAAGAACGCATACAGTCCGGTGGCGTTTATGCCCACTACTAAAGTACCGCTTCCGTCATTGACATACAGGTTCTTGTAGATGTTGCCGGATTCGTCATCGCCTACTATGACTCCGGAGATGACCAGGTCCTCTTGTACTTCTTCCGCTTTGTTGCTGCTGACGATGCCGGCATATTTTGTCTTTAAGTCGGCGATAGTCGTATTGGCTTCTCCCACGGCGGGATTTCCGTATGTATAATTAGTCGGGTCGTCATGGTGGTCCATACAGCCGGAGAAAACGGCTGCCAACATGGAGACGAGCAATAATTTAATATTTTTCATATTCAAGTTCGTTTTAATGAGGTTAGAAGCGGAATCCTACGTTGAGGAAACCGTTGAGTCCTTGTGCATAGTAATATTTAGAGTGGCGTGAGAACTGGTAAGGACGCTCGCGGCCGTCGTCGTATGCATCATCGCGGTTCTGTTCGTATCCTCCGGTTTTCATGTCCGTATTGTTGGTCACGTTGTTCAGCGTCAGGTTGATGCTCAGAGAGCGGCCCTTTTGCAGGCGGATGTATTTGCCTATGGAAAGGTCGAGCATGAAACCGCCATCGAACTCTTCCTGTCCGGGGATGTTTACGCTTACCTTGTTGCCGTCTTCACCTACGGTCCCGTTCTCACCGGCTGACACACCCAAAACCTTACCTAATCTGCGGTAAGTGGAGAAGTCGATGAATCCGCGGTGGTAGTAGTTACCGTTGATACTGAAGAACCAGCCTTTCACATTGTAGTCCAGTCCGAGACTGTAGGCAGAGAGCGGAGTTCCGCTTTCTTTCATTCCGTCGATATACACGACATCTTGCGTAGTCTCGCTTTCGTTTTCGTAAGTCAGATTGGCGTTCGGGTTGTTCACATATTCGGCGTTGTTGAATGTGCCCAACGCTTTCAGGGTCAGGTTTGACGTGAGTTTTACGCTGGCAGCCAGTTCTACTCCCATATATTCTTTCTCGACTCCGGTCATCGACAGGTAAGTGTAGCGCGACTCCTGGTCGTTGTAGAACTGGTCGAGTTCGGTCACATTGTTGAAACGCGTGTAGTAGCCGCTGACTTTGAAAGCGAAGATGGGACCGTTGAACGCATAGCTGGCTTCGGCTGTCATTACTTCTTCGTTGGTGAGGTCCGTGGCGAAGTCGTTCTTCAAACGGGGGGCGATGAATGCATTGTAAGGCAACGGTGCATTTTCTTCATATCCAAGCCCGACGTTGAACACGTGTTTGCCTCCGATACGGAACGTTGCCCCGGCCTTGGCTCCGCTTTCCAAGAATTTGGCTGTGCCGCTCTTGCCTTTTGAGTTGTTGGCCGCACGGCCGTTGCGCATCAAACCTTCGCGTTCCATGGTCGTTCCGCCCAAACGTCCGGCAAAGAACAAGCTGTAGAAACTCTTGTCGAATTGGTAGTTGGCCCAGACGTTGGCTTTGTTGACGAATATATTATAGTCGTAGCCGAACTTGTCGTCTTCACCGATCAGGCGGTTAGGATTGTCCAAATCGTTTTGAATCATGCTGGAGTTGTAGCCATAGTCGCGCACGGAGAATTTGTCTACGTCCGTGTATTTGTTGGCACCCAACAAATCTTTCATGGTTTTGTAGTGCATGCCTTTGGTGGTACTGACATTTACGCCGGCTGTGATATTGCCGTACTTTTCCATGTCGCGTTTCAGGGTGGAACCGAAGTTGAAGGCCATTTGGTCGTTATGACGGTTTTCTACGTAGTATAAGGCTTCGCCCCCTAACGTGTTTTGCTGGGCGTTGGCAAAGTACATGGCATCCCAATCGAGTTGGCGGTGGGACTTTGCGCTCGTCCAGTAATTGTATGCGTTCTGCCAAGTTTCCACATCCTCGTCGCTCAACGGTTGGTTGAATACGTTGCCGCTGATTTGTCCGCTTGGTAACTTTTTATAGTAATCCGGACGCGGGTCGGCGGCATTTCCGCTCCATCCCAAAGCACTGCTGGCGTACATGCTGTATTTTCCGGAGAACGATGTGGACAGCTTGGTTCGTTCGTTGATGTCGAAATCCCAAGTGACAATCGCCGTCGGTTCGAAAGAATTTACCACACGTGCATTACGCTTTTCACCGTTTTGGTAACCCCAGTTCGGGTTGTAGTAATGGTCGTTGGCCAACCAGTAAGCTTCTTCTGTGGAAGAACCCTGTTGGGCGCGTTCAGTGGGAGAACCCCAGGTCGTGAAACTCAAACTATGCCGGTCGTTGAAGCGTTTCTCGAACCCTAACAAGTAACTGAACGAATTGTAGAACGTGCCTTCTACGAATCCTTCATTGGCCCAACGGTAACCGATAGAACCCGTGAAGGCCCATCCGTTGCTCATCAGCCCCGAAGAGTAGGTGTACATGCCTCGTGCACGATAGTTCCGATTGGTTCCGGACAAAGATAATTTGTGGCCTGCGGCGTATTGTCCGGCCCGTACATTAATATTATCCGCTCCTCCCACCGACGTATAGCCGAATTGGTTCATTAGGAAAAACGGGGAGCCTTCACGATTACGGGTCGCGTCGTTCAGTCCTCCGATAGAACTGTAACTGAATACGCCTCGCTCGGCATCATTGAACTGGATGCCGTTGATGAACATGTCGTTGTTGGAGTTCTGATAGGCCCGCAGGCGGAAACGCATGGGGCTGAATAGATAGCCCACTTCAGACAAATACAGGTCGTTGCCGACCCCTGTGATGGCCGAGACGGTCTGGCCCGCATCGTCATCTTCATTGAGTTGCGATTCTGTGAACGAAAAGTCCGCATTCTCGTTCTGTGCCCGTTGTTGGAGCACGGCCAGAGTATCTGCCTGTTGTGCGTGGAGCAAGGCCGACACGAAGAATGCCGATAGAATCAAAGTTGTCTTTTTCCCCATATCTCGTAGATTTATTGTATTGTTGTTACAAAGAAACACATAATTTTCAAATTAAAGCCATCCCGGACTAACTTTTTGCCATTTTTTTTTGGCTCGGTTGCCGAAAAAAGCCATATTTGTAATAGAGAATTAACAAAACGTTAAAAAAACATCTTATGAAACGAATGTTTATGGTTATGGGCTTGTTCGTGTTGCTGTTTACGGCAGCTCGTGCCCAAGAGAAGAAATTCGGCATGTATGCGGTTGGGTTTTATAATCAGGAAAATCTTTTCGACACCATTCATGACGAGGGGAAAAATGATTTCGAGTATCTGCCGGACGGGGCTATGAAATGGAACGGAATGAAGTATTTCTCCAAATTAAAGAACATGGCCACGGTGTTGTCGGAGATGGGAACGGACAAGTTGCCCAATGTCGGTGCATCTGTCATCGGAGTGTCTGAGGTTGAGAATAGCCGTGTGATGCAGGATTTGGTGGAACAACCGCCTTTGAAGGCACGTGGAATGAAGTTCGTCCATATCGAGGGACCGGACCGACGTGGCGTAGATTGTGCGCTGATATACAATCCCCGTTTCTTTACACCGGAAAAGTCGTTCCTGCAACCTTATATATATGAGGCAAAGGACAGTGCCTATCATACGCGTGGCTTCCTGACCGTACAAGGAAAACTGGCGGGAGATGACGTGGCCTTTATCGTATGCCATTGGCCTAGCCGTGCTGCGGTTTCATATTATAGGGAGCGTGCCGGGAAACAGGTCCGTATGTTGAAAGACAGTATCAGCAAGGCAAATCCGGGAATGAAAATCATTGTGATGGGGGATATGAACGACGATCCTTTCAGTCCGAGTATGGCGAAAGCTTTGGGAGCCAAACGCGAAATGAAAGATGTGGGCGAGTCCGATTTGTATAATCCTTGGTGGAATGTGCTAACTAAAGAAGGACGGGGCACGTTGATGTACGACGGCAAGTGGAATCTTTTCGACCAAATCGTAATGACTCCCAATTTATTGAATTTGGACGGCAAGAAGGATTATTCGACCTTGAAGTTCTTTAAGCATGAGATATTCTCGCGTAATTACCTGTTCCAAACCGAAGGGCGATACAAAGGCAATACCAAGCGTACGCATGCCGGCGGAGTGTGGCTGAACGGTTATAGCGACCACCTTCCGGTTGTGGTATATTTGGTGAAAGAGATGAAATGACACTGCAAGCACTCCCTCGAAACGGTAAAATACGCTTCGGGGGATTTTTTTTGCTTAAAAGATACAGGCGGTAGGTATGGATTTGAAGAAAAATGTCTATCTTTGCCCTACCAAAAAGAGTGAAATGAATTGTTCTTTTTATAAATTATAAAGATATGGTTAATTACAAAGACTTAGGCTTGGTGAACACCAGAGAGATGTTCAAAAAAGCCATTAATGGCGGTTATGCCATTCCTGCTTTCAACTTCAACAACATGGAGCAGATGCAGGCTATCATTCAAGCAGCCGTAGAGACCAAGTCTCCGGTGATTCTTCAGGTTTCTAAGGGTGCCCGTCAGTATGCCAACGCTACATTGTTGCGCTATATGGCTCAGGGTGCTGTTGAATATGCAAAGGAATTGGGTTGCGCCAATCCCCAAATCGTGTTGCACCTTGACCACGGTGATTCTTTCGAGACTTGCAAGAGCTGTATCGATTCAGGTTTCTCTTCTGTGATGATCGACGGTTCTCACCTTCCGTATGACGAGAACGTGGCTTTGACGAAGAAAGTTGTTGAATATGCCCATCAGTTCGACGTAACTGTAGAAGGTGAGTTGGGCGTGTTGGCCGGAGTAGAAGACGACGTTGTGGCTGAACATCACACTTACACTCGTCCTGAAGAAGTGGTTGACTTCGTAACCAAGACCGGTTGCGATTCTTTGGCTATTTCTATCGGTACTTCTCACGGTGCATATAAGTTCAAACCCGAACAGTGCCACGTTGACCCCGCTACAGGCCGTTTGGTTCCTCCTCCTTTGGCATTCGATGTATTGGACGGTGTAATGAAGGAACTTCCGGGCTTCCCCATTGTTCTGCACGGTTCTTCATCTGTTCCTCAGGAAGAAGTAGATACCATCAACAAATACGGTGGCAAGTTGGAAGCAGCTATCGGTATCCCCGAAGACGAATTGCGTAAGGCTGCCAAGAGTGCGGTTTGCAAGATCAATATCGACTCAGACTCTCGTCTGGCTATGACGGCTGCCGTTCGCAAGGTATTTGCTGAGAAGCCGGCAGAGTTCGACCCGCGTAAATATTTGGGTCCGGCTCGCGACAACATGAAGAAATTGTACGAGCACAAGATTGTCAACGTTTTGGGTTCTGACAACAAGTTGTAATCCGGTCGTACGGCGTATAAAAGTTAAAGGGCTGCTTTCGGGCAGCCCTTTTTCATGCTTATTGCATGTTTAGTAGGTTTTCAATTTTCCTCGCCGTTGTCCGTCAGTTGTTTGATAGCTCCGTTGCTAGGGTAGAAAGTGACTTGTGTGGTGGTCTTTTTGTCGAAGAGCACATTGCTCAGGATTTCTACATTGCCGAATTGGCCCATGGGGAACTCTCCTTTGCAGAACTCTCTGGAAGCATTGAATACGCTGACCGCCACTCGTTCAGGTACATTATAATATACTCCTTCTTCCATCTTACCTTTCTTTTTGGCAGCCTTTTCGTCCACGACGGGTTGGGGGAGGGTATTCATGTTTTTCAAAGAGAGGTAGACCGGTTCTCCGGATAAATCGTCATTATCCACTACGCCCAGTTTTTCCGAGAAACGGAACAGCACCATACGGTCTGTGAATTCCGCAGGTGTGAGTTCTATGGTGAAAACCTCCGTACTTGTGTCCACTGTGCCTTTGAACAGTTGTGTAAGAGCGGTTTCCTGCATCGTCAATTGGTCGAGCATCAATTTGAGTTGGGCGCCGTCCTTCGGCATGTTGTCCGCTTCGCCCTTAATCAATGCCGTGCGGCTGTCCCGGATATCGTAGATTTCTTCGGCCGTCAGCTCGGCTATTTTGGCATTGCTTCCGGCTGAAAGGATTTCCTGGTTCATGTAATCTCTGGGATTGAGTCTTTTAGGAGCATCATTTCCTTTCGGTATGGCCGGCAACGGTTCCTCTTCCCCGTCGGTATTGATGGACAGGAGGATGCCTTCGGAAGTGAGGCCTACCAACGGGGCTACGGTTCTCTTTTTAAGCTGTATGCTGTAAACTTTTTGAGGATCGGGTACTCCGTAAGGTACCATATCTATACTTTTTATACTCCACTTCGTGTAAGGTTCCTGAATTATTTGGGATAAACGGAGATAGCGGTCAGCATATTTGCTGAATTCTCCGGGGGTATAGACTTGCTTTTCAGCCACGACGACCAAACGAAGGGCTGTACGGGGCAAGTAATAGGTTACGCCCTCCACCGTGGCACCGGGTACGTACGGGCTTACTTCGGTTTGTGCGACGGCACCGAGTGTGCAAAGCGCCAGTCCGCATAACAGGGTTCTTGCTTTCATAAACTTTATTTTTATCAGTGTTTATTCTTTTAATTTCTTAAAGGCTTCGGGGAGTGCGTCGATGATGTCGCTAGCAATCATGCTTTCTTCGCCTGACCTTTCGCGTGCGATGTCGCCGGCCATGCCGTGGAGATAGGTACCCAACTGGCAAGCTTCATTGGCTGTATATCCCCGTGCCAGTAAAGCCGTAAGGATACCGGTCAGCACATCACCGCTTCCGGCCGTGGCCATGCCTGCGTTGCCCGTGGGATTGATGATAACGCGTCCCGTCGGTGTACAAATCATGCTGTTGTGTCCTTTCACGATGACATATAACTGCATTTTGATGGATAGCTCGCGGGCTTTAGCCATACGGTCGTAACTGTCGGTACATGCTCCCACGAGGTTTTCCAATTCTTTTGGATGCGGAGTGAGAATCGTGTCTTGTGGGATTTCCGGAATCCATTCCGGATGGTTGCCTAAGATGTTGAGTGCGTCTGCGTCGAGTACCATTTCGCCCGGATGGTTACGGATGAAAGTACGCAGCGCTTCTGCCGTTTCTTCGTGTGTGCCCAGTCCGGGACCGATGGCCAGAGCGTTGTAGTCGTAGGTACTTATGGCTTTCGACACCCGGATGTCGGACAAATCATGGCTGAGTATGGCTTCGGGCACACTGCATTGCAAGATGTTGTTGTTCATGTCCGGCGTGTGGACGGTCAGTTTGCCCACTCCACTTCTCAGGCAAGCCTTTGCCGCGAGGATGGTTGCGCCTCCCATGCCGTACTGTCCGCTGACGAGCAGGGCATGCCCCATGCTGCCTTTGTGGGCGAAAGGGTTACGCGGTTTGAGTATCTTTTTCACCTCTCCCGGCTCTATTACCGTAATACTACAGTCCATAGCCGCCAATCCCTCGGCGGAAAGCCCGATGTCCACGGGCTTCACTTCACCGAGATATTTCTGGTTCTCGCCGAAAAAGAAGGCCAGTTTAGGAAGCTGGATGGTCAGGGTCAGGTCCGCACGGACGATGGCCGACGGATTATTGTATGTGTTGTCTTCGCTCATCAAGCCGGATGGGATGTCGATGCTCACCACTTTGGCCGGACTGGCGTTGATTCTTTTCACGAGACCGGCATAGCCCCCGTCCAAAGGCTTGTTCAATCCGGTACCGAACAGTCCGTCTATGATGACATCTTTTGCGTCCACTTCAGGGAAGGAGAATTGGGAAGATACTTCGGTGAACATCAGTCCGGCCAGGTTTTCCAGTCTTTTCTTGTTGTTCAGGCAATCGTCGCTGAGACGTCCCGTGATGTTGAACAGATACGTCTGTACCGTATACCCGGCGTTGCAGAGCAGGCGGGATACCGCCAAGGCATCACCGCCGTTGTTACCCGGACCGGCAAACACGATAAAGCGGGTAGCGGTGGTCCAACGGCTTTTCAGTTCGGCTGCAATCGCTTTTGCGGCACGTTCCATCAAATCGATGGATGAGACGGGTTCGTGCCCGATGGTGTATTTATCTAATTCTTTAAACTGGGTCGAGGTGAGTATCTTCATGACAAATAAAACTTCGTTTTCTTTCGTATTCTCTTGGTTTTGCACTATATTTGCACAAAATTAGCAAAAAGATATGGAAACACTTCAGATAAAGGATAAAAAATTTGCCGTATCGATACCTGAATCCGAGATATTGAAACAGGTGAAGCGGGTGGCAGGGGAAATCAACCGTGATCTTGCCGGGACAGAGCCTGTTTTTCTGGCCATATTGAACGGTTCTTTTATCTTTGCGGCTGATTTGATGAGGGAAATCGAGCTTTCTGCGCAGATTTCGTTTGTCAAGTTGGCTTCTTACGTGGGTACGTCTTCAACCGGTTCCGTCTGTGAGATGATAGGACTGAATGTCGATATCGCCGGACGGGATGTCGTGGTTGTGGAGGATATAGTGGATTCCGGACTGACGATGAAATACGTGACGGAAATGTTGGCGAAGTACAATCCCCGTTCCATTTCCATCTGTACCTTGTTGCTCAAGCCCGGCAATTTGAAGGTGGATTTGGACATTCCGTACAAGTGTTTCTCCATTCCCAACGATTTCATTTTGGGATATGGGTTGGATTATGACGGTTACGGGAGGAACACCCGTGACATTTACACCGTCGTGGAATAAGTTGGCAGTATCTATTGCCGGGAAAGGAGGAGAAAGATTGTTTCAACCAAATACAAAATAAGAACGATGAAGAATATTATTATTTTCGGTGCCCCGGGATCAGGCAAGGGCACTTACAGTGACGAGATTGTGGCAAAATACGGCATGGGGCACATTTCTACCGGTGACGTGTTGCGCGGAGAAATCAAGAACGGTACGGAGTTGGGCAAGATTGCCAAGGGATATATTGACAACGGCCAGCTTATTCCGGATGAGCTGATGATTGACATCTTGGCTAAGACATACGATGCACAGACGAAAGGCCAAGGGGTGATATTCGACGGTTTCCCCCGTACCATCGCGCAGGCCGAGGCTTTGAAGAAGATGTTGGCCGACCGCAAGGACGACATGGGCATGATGATAGAGTTGGTGGTGGACGAAGAGACGTTGATGGCGCGTTTGCTGAACCGTGCCATCGAACAGGGACGCGCCGACGACAATGAAGAAACCATCAAGAAGCGTTTTGAAGTGTACCGTAACCAGACGGCTCCTTTGGCCGAATGGTTCGAAAAAGAAGGTTTGCGCCATACTTTCAACTGGAAAGGTTCAAAAGAACAGATGTTGGCGGAAATCTTTGAAGCGATAGACGCTGCAAACAAATAATTTATATGGCAGAATCCAATTTTGTAGACTATGTGAAGATATACTGCCGTTCGGGCAAGGGGGGACGCGGTTCGGCTCACATGCGCCGGGCCAAGTACGTGCCCAATGGCGGACCGGACGGTGGAAACGGCGGCCGTGGGGGTAATGTTTACCTTCGCGGCAACCGCAACTATTGGACGTTGCTCCATCTGCGTTATGACCGGCATGTCTTTGCCGGCCATGGCGGGAATGGCTCCAAAGCCCGGTCGTCGGGCAAGGACGGCGAGGACAAGTATATAGACGTGCCGTGCGGAACGGTGGTCTATAATGCCGAGACGGGAGAATACCTTTGCGACGTGACGGAGGACGGACAGCTCGTGTTGTTGCTGAAAGGAGGCCGGGGCGGTTTGGGCAACTGGAATTTCCGTACGGCCACTAATCAGGCGCCGCGGTATGCCCAACCCGGGGAGCCGATGCAGGAGATGATGGTCATCATGGAATTGAAGCTGTTGGCCGATGTCGGTTTGGTGGGGTTTCCCAACGCCGGGAAATCCACTTTGCTCAGTGCCGTGTCATCCGCCCGTCCCAAGATAGCCAATTATCCCTTTACGACACTCGAACCCAGCTTGGGCATCGTGTCCTACCGCGACAACCAGTCGTTCGTAATGGCCGATATTCCCGGCATCATCGAGGGAGCCAGCGAGGGAAAAGGGTTGGGCTTACGTTTCCTGCGTCATATCGAGCGCAACTCTTTGTTGTTGTTCATGGTGCCCGGCGACACGGAGGACATCCGGAAAGAATATGAGATACTGTTGAACGAACTGGCCACATTCAACCCCGAAATGCTCGACAAGCAGCGGGTGTTGGCCATTACGAAAAGCGATTTGCTGGACGATGAGCTCATACAGATGCTTTCCGAGAACCTGCCCGACGTGCCCCATGTGTTTATCTCTTCGGTCACGGGGACGGGCATAGCCGAGTTGAAAGACTTGTTATGGAAAGAGCTGAACAGCGAAAGCAATAAACTTCAGGCCATTACCGGCCAAAGCAAGATCGTGCATAAGAACAAGGATTTGAAATTCCTGCAGAATGAGCTGAAAGCCATGGGCGAGGATGAAGATATCCAGTTTGTGGACGAGGAGGAGATAGAAGACCTTGACGATTTCGAATACGAAGAGGATTGGGACGACGAACCTCAAAAATAGTTCCGGAAGATGGGTGGACCGGAATTGCTGACATACGATTTGGGACAGGGCGTCTGTGCTTTTAGTACGGAGCGTCGCGGAGGTTATAGCGAGGGAGCATACGCTTCTTTCAATGCCAATGCCTATTGCGGGGACGACGAACGCATGGTGCGGCTCAACCGTGATTTGTTGTGCGAGTCTTTAGGTTTGGAGACATCCCGTTTGATTATACCTCATCAGATACATGGCGCACGGGTGCGTCGTATCGATGAGGCTTTTTTTATGCAGGCCGATGCCGTCAAGGCGGTTACGCTTGAAGGAGTGGATGCCGTGATGACGGACGTGCCGAAGGTGTGCGTGTCGGTGTCTACCGCCGATTGCATACCTATATTAATATACGACCGGGTGCATCATGCCGTAGCCGCCGTGCACGCCGGTTGGCGGGGCACGGTGTTGCGCATTGTGGAAGCCGTCCTGCATGCGATGTCAGGCGCGTATGGTACCCGTCCGCAGGATGTGGAGGCGGCCATCGGTCCTGGCATATCCTTGGAAGCTTTCGAGGTGGGTGACGAGGTGTATGAAGCTTTCCGCACGGCCGGTTTCCCGATGGAGGAGATGGCGAGGCGATATCCTGTCGCCGGAGACGGGAGTGACAGGATGGAAAAATGGCACCTTGATTTGTGGCAAGCCAACCGGGGCTTGTTGGAGGATTGTGGTGTGCCCTCTGCACGGATTCATTTGGCCGGAGTGTGTACTTACGGCCATTCCGAACGTTTCTTCTCCGCACGTCGCTTGGGCATCCGTTCGGGGCGCATCCTGAACGGTATTTTTCTGACGGACTGATTAAAAAATATGGATATATGGTGAAGCGTGTTTCTATTTTGTGTCTCGCTTTGTTGTTGGCACTTTTGTATTCCTTTACGGGCAGCCGCAAGGAGCGGGTGGATTTCTCGCGCGTGGAACGGCGTATGCTTCATATTCCGACAGCCGGATTGTTCGACGGCACCGATTATTTCACCGTGACTTCAGCCGATATGGAACGCGACGGTTGGAGTTTTCCGGTGGAGGGCGGAGTGTTGTTTACTCCCGATTTTCGTCATGAACCCATCGGTTGGTATATCATGTCACCTGAGGTAAAGCACGAAGTCAGGGCGGCCATGCAGGGCGTGGTGCGCTTGGTGCGTAAAACGGATTTAGGAAAGACGGTCGTGGTGCTCCATCCCAACGGGATGGAAACGGTGTATGCCCATCACGCCAAGACGTTGGTGGAGTCCGGCGATTATGTTTCTGCCGGGCAGGCTATCGCATTAGCCGGTGCGGACCATGGCGTGGTCTATACCTATTTCGCCCTGATGGTGAACGGCGTGCCGATGAGTCCGTCCACGCTGGCTCGTCCCGATGGTAGTTTGAAGTTCGATGCCATGCAGTTTCGTCTGGATGAGTCCGGTTATGTCCGTGCTTCTTTCTACCGAACGGGCGAGATTGAAGAACGTCCTCCCCGTTTCGACTGGTTCCGGGTGTCGGAATTGGTGGACTTGGATCGTCCTTTTTCAGCCATGGAAAGGCAACATGTAGGTGTGGCTACACCAGGGTTGTTTGACGGGTTTTCTTCGTTCACGATAGACTTGTCCCGGATAGGAAAGTGGAGTTATCCGCTGCTTGGTGCCAAGGTGATCAGTCCCTACGGTGGGGCACGTAAGAACCATACAGGAACGGATCTGAAGACGAAACCGCACGACAAGATACGGGCGGTGTTCGACGGGATAGTCCGCTTCTCCGGAAAGTACTCTGCATACGGGAATATGGTGGTAGTGCGCCATGCCAACGGTCTGGAGACTTGTTACAGTCATAATGCCAGGAATTTGGTTCGTGTAGGTGATCGGGTGAAAGCCGGTGACGTGATAGCCACCGTGGGGCGCACCGGTAGGGCTACGACGGAGCATTGTCATTTTGAAGTCCGGGTGAATGGCGTGCCGTTTAATAGTGATTACATTTTCGATCACGGGCGGCATGCGTTGAGGAAAGACAAACTCACCTTTACCCGAAAAACGAACGGAACTATCTCTGTACGGAAAAATTAAGTACCTTTTTCCCTCCTTTTGGAAAGCAGAAAATCATCTTGCAGAAAGACGTAAATCGTTTAGCGTTCTCTAAGGGATGAAAAAAAGACCGTAGGGTGATGCCTGCGGTCTTCTCTTTTGAATGAGAAAATATATTACTTTTTATGCCGGTTGGCTCTGCGGCGGCGGATTTCAGCCTTCATTTTTGCCGACCCGGAACCATGCGCTCCCGTGATGTAAGCTTTCTTTTTGGCTTTGGTTTTCACTTTGTTTTTTGAGTTTCCGGAAGTCTTTTTAGCGCCCCCTGAAAACACGATTCCTCCCGTGATTACCTTGTCGATGTCATCTCCTCCAAAGTTTGCCATAAGTGTGCCGTGGGATTAATGGTGGAACAGGCGGACGCCGGTGAAAGCCATCGTGATGCCATACTTGTCGCAAGTCTCGATTACATGGTCGTCGCGTACGCTACCGCCGGCTTGTGCCACGAACTGTACGCCGCTCTTGTGCGCCCGTTCGATGTTGTCACCGAAGGGGAAGAATGCGTCCGACCCTAAGGCCACTCCAGTGTTTTGTGCAATCCAGGCTTGTTTTTCCTCGCGTGTGAGCGGTTCCGGCTTTTCGGAGAAGAATTTCTGCCATTCTCCGTCGGCCAACACGTCCATATAGTCGTCGCTGATATAAATATCGATGGTATTATCTCGGTCTGCACGGCGGATTTTCTCCACGAACGGCAGGTTCATCACCTTCGGATGTTGGCGCAACCACCAGATGTCGGCCTTGTTGCCCGCCAGACGCGTACAGTGGATACGGCTTTGTTGTCCGGCTCCGATACCGATGGCCTGTCCGTCTTTCACGTAGCATACGGAGTTGCTTTGCGTGTACTTCAGGGTGATGAGGGCGATCATCAAGTCGCGTTTGGCCTCGTCGGTAAACGTCTTGCAGGCCGTGGGGATGTTCTCGAACAAAGCCGGGTCGTTCAATTTGATTTCATTGCGTCCTTGCTCGAATGTGATGCCGAACACCTGTTTATGTTCTATCGGTTCGGGAACATAGTCCGGGTCTATCTTGATGAAGTTGTAAGTGCCTTTGCGTTTCTCGCGCAGGATTTGGAGTGCTTCTTCCGTGTAGTCCGGAGCAATCACTCCGTCGCTGACTTCGCGTTTGATGAGGGTGGCGGTGGCGGCATCGCAAGTGTCGCTCAGTGCGATGAAGTCACCGTAGCTTGACATACGGTCGGCACCGCGTGCACGGGCGTATGCGCAAGCGATTGGAGTGAGGGGAATTTGCACGTCATCCACAAAGTATATTCTTTTTAACGTGTCGCTCAACGGGAGGCCGATGGCTGCCCCGGCAGGAGACACGTGTTTGAAAGACGTGGCGGCAGGCATGCCGGTGGCTTCTTTCAGTTCCTTGACCAGTTGCCAACCGTTGAGGGCATCCAAGAAGTTGATATACCCCGGACGGCCGTTGAGTACTTCAATCGGCAGTTTGCCCTCGGTCATGTAAATGCGCGAGGGTTTCTGATTCGGATTGCATCCGTACTTTAAAGCTAATTCTTTCATATCGAGTGATTAATACAGAAGCAGCCCGACACGCATACTGCATGACGGGCTGCTTTCAAATTTGTGGAGCTGGAGGGAATCGAACCCTCGTCCAAACAGGGAAACCATACGCTTTCTACACGCTTATCCCGGCCTTCGGTTTTCGTGCGCAAACAAGACCCGAGCCACCCATTTACGCCTTATCCTTTAAGATTTCACCGTCCGTGCAAGGCCACGGACGACTATCTCCGATTTAGCTGCACCACTTTTCCGGAATGCTTCGGAGCCACAGCTTCCGAGTGATGTCTCGTTTCAGCACCTGGTGCCGAAATAAAGGTAATCTACTATACTTCGATCACGCAGCGAGAGCGTAGTTGTTTTCGCCAGATAAATTCTTGGTAACTGAGATTATAGAGGAAATCACCGACCCTCTGCGTGCTTACGTACCATTCCATCCTGCTGTCAAATCCATGTCAACCCCGGATGTTTGAATTGCAAAGATAAGATATTCTTTTGAATAAAGGCATAAACATGCTGTTATTTTTTCTCCGGTTCTTTATTTTTTCTACACGGTTAAGTCATTACTTGTGAGAGAAAAAAAAATATCGTTATTTTGCAATAATTTCACTCTTGTGGAGTTTTATACTTAGATAAATTAGATTTAATGAATTGGAAAATGAGTCAGATGTCTGTCAATATGGAGATTTGTGATGGGATGAATTGGGTGGAACGAGCCATTAAAAAAGGTCTTGATACCATATTTGCTTTGTTGGGTTTGATAGTGTTGTCTCCAGTTTTTTTATTAGTTTATTTTTTATTAAAAAGGCAAGGTGATGGACCTGTATTGTTTAGACAGGAACGAATAGGGTACAAGGGAAAACCTTTTTATATATTGAAATTCCGGACAATGAGAGTTGATTCAGAGAAGGACGGGAAACCTTGTTTGGCGAAGAAAGGGGATGATAGGTTAACTCCTGTAGGTAGATTTTTGCGTGAACATCATTTGGATGAATTACCTCAGTTGTGGAATGTTTTTCGGGGGGATATGGCGTTTGTGGGTCCTCGTCCTGAACGGCGTTACTTTATTGATTTGATTAGAAAGGAGAATCCTGATTATGATTATATTTATTTGATGCGTCCGGGATTGACTTCCATGGCTACTTTATATAATGGATATACGGATTCGATGCAAAAAATGCTGGTTCGTTTGCAAATGGATTTAGAATATTTGCAACAGCGTTCGTTGTTTTTAGATATAAAAATTATTTTGACCACTGTCGTTTTTATTTTAAAAGGAAAGAAATTTTGATGTATATGGCAAGGAGGATATTGCTAGCCTGTTTGGCGTTTTTTTGGTTTCAATTTATTTTTTCTCAATCCATGTCGGACGATCAGGTGGTACGTTATGTCATGGAACAGCAGGAGAAAGGGAAAGACCAACAATATATTGTTTCCCAATTGCTTCAAAAAGGTGTAACGGTAGATCAGTTGCGGCGTATTCGTAAAAAATATGAGGCAGAACAAAAGCAGCCCGGAGCTTTGGACTTGACCGGAACGACACAACCCAAAAGTGGAACGTCCCGCTTGAGGACCAACAAAGAAAAGACACGGGATGAACGCCAGAAACAGAATGGTTATATGGTTCGTTCGCGACGTGAAATAAAGGATGGAGAGGATAAAACGCTGAAGGGCCAACAACTCAACGAAGAGATAGGGTTTATGGATATAGACTCATTGATTTATTATCGTAATTATTTCAAGGAAGACGACCGTCAAGTCTTTGGCCGTAATATCTTCAATAATGAAATGCTGACTTTTGAGCCGAGCATGAATATACCGACTCCGGCAAACTATCGCCTGGGAGCCGGTGATGCTGTAATTATAGACGTATGGGGGGCTTCACAGACTACTTTCGAGGGGACGGTGTCGCCCGACGGAACTGTGACAATAGAGGGGGTTGGGCCTTTGGCATTAGCCGGAATGACTGTAAAAGAGGCTAACGACTATGTTAAAAAGCAATTAGGTCGTTTTTATGCGAATTCCAACATAACCTTGACCGTTGGGGAGACACGATCTATACAAGTACAGGTGATGGGTGAGGTGATGGTACCGGGGACTTATACGTTGAGTGCCTTATCTTCTGCTTTCAATGCGTTGTATGCGGCCGGGGGAATCAGTGAGATTGGGACGTTACGCGATATAAAAGTATTCCGTCAGGGACGTGTGGTTTCAACCATCGATGTCTATGATTACATTCTGAACGGGAATACAAAGGGGGATATCCGTTTGGCGGATAACGATGTGATTGTGGTAGGGCCGTACGAATGCTTGGTGAATATACGGGGCAAGGTGAAGCGTCCTATGTTTTATGAAATGAAAGAAAACGAAAGCGTCTCCCGTATTTTGGATTATGCCGGAGGGTTTGCTGGGGACGCTTATACGGATAATGTGCGTCTGATACGTAAAAGCGGACGAGAGTATTCCGTGTATACGGTGGATGAGTTTGAAATGAACGGTTTTTTATTGAAAGACGGAGATTCTTTATATGTCGATTCGGTTATTCCTCGTTTTTCCAATATGGCAGAAATACGCGGAGCTGTGTTCCATCCCGGACAATATCAGATGGATGGGAGCATCAAGACTGTACGCCAGTTGATTAAAGCGGCCGATGGGTTGCGTGAAGATGCTTTTCTTAAACGGGCTGTAATGCACCGTCAAAAGGAAGACCTGACGATGGAAGCTTTATCCGTGGATGTGGAAGGTATTATGGACGGGACGGTAGCCGATATCCCTTTGCGTAAGAATGATATTTTGTTTATTCCAAGTTCGTTGGATATGAAAGGGGAGCGGACATTGACAATTGATGGTGAGGTTAATTTTCCAGGTATCTATCAGTATGCGGACAATACGACGATAGAAGACCTTGTACTTCAGGCCGGAGGGTTTACGGAGGCAGCCTCCATGGCGAAAGTCGATGTGTTCCGCCGTATCAAGAATCCGGATGCGGTGACCGATGATGAGAAACTGTCAGAGACTTATAGCTTTTCTCTCCGTGACGGTTTGGTGATGGGTGACGGTCAGGACTTTCATCTCCAACCGTACGATGAGGTTTTTGTGCGTAAAAGTCCGGCTTATTCGGAACAGCGCAATGTGAAAGTGAGTGGTGCCGTGAACTTTTCCGGAAGTTATGCCATGGATAATAAAGATTATCGTTTGAGTGATTTGGTAAAGGCGGCTGGAGGCTTGTCTTCTTTGGCTTATGCAAAAGGAGCCCGTCTGCAACGTTTGTTGACAGAAGAAGAAAAAAAGCAACGTGAAAGTGCTATGAAGGCTTCCCAAATACAAGTTTATGAAGAAAGCTTGCGTTCGGAAAAAGAATTTAATATGGCGCAAGCAGATTCAATTTTGAATTTGAAGTTGGATTTGGGGGATACTTATCCTGTTGCCATTAATTTAGAGAAGGCGATGAAGAATCCGGGAAGTTTGGACGATGTGCGTTTGCGTGAAGGGGATGAGTTGGTGGTACCTCAATTTTCGAATACGGTAAAGATCAGTGGGGAAGTGATGTATCCTATTTCCATTAATTATGAGAAAGGAAAACCGCTCAGCTACTATATTAAACGCGCTGGAGGTTATGCCGACCGTGCGCATAAGTCCCGTGTGTATACCATTTATATGAATGGTTCTGTAGAGCAGTTAGGACGTCGTTCAAGCAAATCCATCCAGCCTGGGTGTGAAATTGTGGTTCCGACTAAACCACAGCGTAATAAGATGACACCACAGGAGATGATGACGATAGGGACCTCTACGGCTTCAATTGCTACAATGATTGCAACGTTAGTGAATATACTTAAATAATGCATTATGGACCCAAAAAAGGAACCTCAGCCAATAGATTTGGTAGAAATTTTTCAAGTATTATTCAAACAAAGATTATGTATTGCTAAGATTTGTGGCATAGTCTCAGTTGTGGCTGTTATATATGTATGTAGTATACCACGTGGATATAACGCCACCGTGACTTTGGCACCGGAAATATCGTCGGGTGCATCCTTGTCTGGTAATATAGGCTCTTTAGCGAGTATGGTTGGACTGAATTTGGGTAGTAGTATGAATGGAGATGCTCTTTATCCCGAGATTTATCCAGACGTGTTGAATTCTACGGATTTCCTTGTGTCGCTGTTTGATGTGAAAGTTCAAACAGCGGACGGAGAGATAAAGACTACATTATATGATTATTTTGCTGTGCATCAAGAACGCCCGTGGTGGAGTGCCGGTTTTTCTTATATAAATTCTTTTATTAAGAGTATTTTCCCCAAAAAAGAAGAGCAAGTTAATTCAGAAGGAACAGATTCTTTTTGGTTGACGGAGGATGAATCTAATATCTGTAAAATGATTTCAGATAATATATCTTGTTCTGTAGACAAAAAAACAAGCGTAATCACAATAGGTTTTACGGCACAAGATGCCCTTGTGGCTGCGACGATGACAGATTCGGTCAAACAGAGATTACAAGATTTTATTATTGAGTATAAGACAAGCAAAGCACGTAATGATCTTGTTTATTTTGAAAAAATGCTTAATGAGAGCCAAAAGGATTACGAAGCAGCTCAACGTGTATATTCTGAATATTGTGATACGCATAAGGGTGCCGTATTACAGTCTTACATGTCTCAGCAAGATTTCTTGGAGAATCAATTGCAATTGTCGTATACTTCCTATAGCCAATGGGTCCAGCAAGTTCAAATCGCTAAAGCCAAACTGCAGGAAAAAACTCCATCTTTTACGGTCGTGAATTCTGTGACAGTGCCTTTGCGTCCTTCCTCTCCTAAACGTATGTTAATTGTTGTGGGTTGTGTATTCTTTGCTTTTTTATGTTCCTCTTTATATGTATATGGAAGAGAACAGATGTTAAAGAAAAAAGAATTGAAGATGCCGGAATAAAATGATTTTCATAATACTTTTCCTATTTTGTTTTATAATGTCAGTGGCTTTTATAGAAGAAAGACTCGATTCTTCTATTAAGTTGCTTTTATTGATTTTAATAGGAGGGGGAATGGCTCTTGTGGCAGGATTTCGGCCGAGTGATATAGACCATGATTATTCTAATTATGTGAATCTCTATAACAGTAGTTATGATATTACAACAGAAATATCGTTCGTCTTGTTGTCTTATCTGGTCTATTATGTGTTTGATAATGTCGTCTTTTTATTTCTGATTTATGCTATATTGGCGTTGTCACTTCAGATTCTATCCATAAGAAGATTGACCGATTTATGTTTTCTGTCTCTTTTGGTTTACTTGAGTAATTATTATTTGCTCCATGGTATGAATCAGATAAGGGTAGGGGTTGCGTCTGGTTTCTTTTTATTTGCACTTCAATATTTGAGGACCGGAGACCGATTTAGGTATTTGTTATGCATTTTTTGTGCAACTTGTTTTCATTATACTGCCGGAATTCTTGTGTGTTTTGTTTTTTTTTCTAATGAGATTTTTAAAAAGTGGCAATATATATTTTATGCATCAATCATACCTTTTTGCTATCTGATATATTTTTTGAAGATGGATTTTTTATTGATGCTTCCTATTCCTTATATAGAAGAAAAAATGGAGATTTACCGTTCTTTACAGGAACAAGGATTATGGGATGAGATAAATGTTTTTAATTTAGTCTTTTTGGTAAAAATAGTTATCACTTATTTTTTGCTTTGGAAGTGTGAGTTGATTGCTCGTTTTAATCCGTTTGTGGTTATTCTTCTGAAAGTTGAGATTTTGTCTTTGGCTGCGTTTATACTTTTTTATAATCTGCCTGTTTTTGCATTTCGTTTGAGTGAGTTGTTGGGAGTGGTAGAAGTGATACTATTTCCTCTTTTATATTATACTATAAAACCGGATTATGCATCGAAAGCAATTGTCGGTGTAATTGCTTTAGTGTTTTTGTTTATCGGGGTTTTCTATAATCAAGTCATATACATTTAAATATAGTGCTTTTTGTCAGTGCGGTATGTTTCTAAAGGGTTGGAAATGGTTTTTCTTGAAATCAGATGTTGATAATCAATACTTTTTCGTAACTTTGCCAAAAAGGAGGAAAAAATGGAAGGTGGCAGAGGGTGCTAAGATGAAGGAAATATGTACTTGTGTGTAGCTTCCTTAATGATTATTTATGGATACTAATAAAGAGGCTCAGAATAGTAAACGCATCGCCAAAAACACATTGATGCTTTATATACGCACATTCTTTATCATGATTGTGAATTTATACACTTCCAGGGTAACATTGGATGCCCTTGGGGTAGACGATTTTGGAATCTATAATATAGTCGGTGGCGTAGTAATAATGTTTTCAATCATATCAGCTTCATTATCTAATGCTATTACAAGATATTTGACTTTTGAAATAGGCAATCATAATAAGGCAAAATTAGGGCTTGTTTTTTCTACAAGTGTCAATATACAATTTCTTCTCTCGTTTTTGGTCGTACTTTTGACAGAATTATTAGGGGGATGGTTCTTGTTTAATCGGATGCAGATACCTCCAGAACGTTTGAATGTGGCTTTTTGGGTATTGCAATTCTCATTGTTGACTTTTGTTGTTCAGTTGATAAGTTTACCTTATAACGCCATTATAATAGCTCACGAGAGAATGAATGTTTTTGCCTATGTGGGTATCATTGAGGCTCTACTCAGATTGTCTGCTGCATATGCTATTGTGATTTCATCGTTTGATAAGCTTTTTTTCTATGCCTTATTAGTTGCATTGTCTGCAATAATAGTGAGGTTTATATACGGCTGTTATTGTTCTAAGCATTTTACGGAATGCAAATACCGTTTTGGCATAGATAAAAAATTGCTGAAAGAAATGTTTGGTTTTGCCGGATGGAATTTTCTCGGTACAGGAGCATATATACTCAATACCCAGGGAGTTAATATTGTATCTAATATGTTTTTCGGGGTCGTTGTCAATGCTGCGAGGGGAATTGCAGGGCAGGCGGAGAATGGGGTCAAGCAGTTTATAGGAAATTTTACCACGGCTTTGAATCCTCAAATTATAAAGACCTATGCGGAGAATGATCTTGTAACGTGTTTTAAGATTGTGAGACAGGGGGCGAAGTATTCATATATTTTAATGTTATTCTTTTTTATCCCATTTGTGCTTGAGGCTGATTTTGTGCTTGGAGTTTGGTTGAAGGAGGTACCGGAATATGCTGTGTTATTTTGGCAATTGGCTATGTTGGGGGTCTTGGTAGATTTGCCAGGGGCACCATTGACGACGCTTGCGCAGGCCACCGGAAATATAAAGAAATTCTATATTTATGTCGGTGGGTTAGGATGTGCTGTACTTCCCGCAAGTTATGGATTATTTGAACTCGGATTTCCGCCTGTTGCTGCATACATTACTTATGTTGTAGTTTATACCTATTTGGTTTATGTACGTCTTTTTTTATTGAAAAGACAGATTGGTTTTCCTATACGTCCATTTGTGGTACAGGTTGTAGGAAGAGGGGTTATAGTGACAATTGTTTCGTTTGTTTTGCCTCTTGTTTTGGCTAATACGCTTCAGGAGGGAGGAGAACGGTTTATATATGTTTTTGTCTCAAGTTGTATATCGGTTTGTGTTTCAACTTGGATTATTGGAATGGGCAATAGCGAACGAAAAAAGGTGATTTCATTCGTCAAAAATAAATGTGTTTTATGGATAAGAAAATAAAAATAGCATTAGTGACTTGGCTAGGAACAGGTAATTTTGGTACAAGTTTGCAATCTTATGCTCTACATAAAAAGTTGGAGGATTTGGGCTATGACGTATGTATCCTGCATCCATTTGTTTTTATGAATGGGACATCTTTCTCTTTTTTCCGTTGGTTACTGTATCAGATTAGGAGATATGGCTTGTCGTTGAAGAGAATGTTCCGTGCTCGTACTGTCAAGCAGCAAAAATTGGATGTTTTTAATAAAGAGAATTATAATCATAGGATTGTTCATAATTTATCTGATTACCGCTGTTTGTTGTCAGAAGTAGATGTTTTTATGACGGGAAGTGATCAAATATGGAATTGTTGCCATCGTTTTGATTCTTTTATGTTTTTGGATTTTGTAGGGGGCGGGAAGCGGGTTGCTTATGCTTCAAGTATAGGGACAAATTGTGTTCCCGAAAAATATGAAGACCGGGTGAAAGAATTATTGTTCTCATTCCAACATATTGGAGTCAGGGAAGGGTATACGGCTCGATATCTTTCATCTTTATTGGGGAAGAATGTTTCACGGGTTTTGGATCCTACTTTTTTACTTTCATCTCAACAGTGGTTGGATTTTTCCCGGAAAGCTGATATTCCTTTTCGACTTCCATCAAAATATATTCTATGTTACTTTGTGGGGAATAGAAAAGAATACTTGTCTCAAGTCGTAAAAGTACAAAAAACATTGGGTGTACGAGACATTATTCTTTTACCGTCTTTGGAGAGTGGGAGTTTGGAATTGTACCATGCAATGGTGGATGAAAGTGCAGGACCTTATGAGTTTGTACGGTATGTGGCGGAAGCTGAGGTTGTATGTACAGATTCATTTCATGCTTGTGCCCTGTCTGTTAATTTATCAAAGGACTTTGTGGTGTTTAAAAGATTTAAGGATACAGAGCAAGGCTCTCAGAATGGTAGAATTCACGATTTTCTTGATTTGTTCGGGCTTACAGGACGGCTATATGATGATACGGGTATGGATTGGGCTAAGCCTGTAAATTATGGATTGGTACAAGATCTCTTGCAAAAGGAACGGAAAAAGTCTATGGATTATCTTATTCATTCAATAGAGAAATAATATGGTACGTTGGAAAAAATATCTCAAAAGGTTAGGGCGCTTTCTTATCGGTGGATTTCCTGTTCATCATGTGACCGTAGTTACCTTATCTCCAAATGAACTTCTTGAGGGACGTTGTGCTTTGATTACAGGAGGTGCAAGTGGTATTGGATTGGCTATAACAAAGGCTTTTCTGCAGGCTGGGGCATACGTGGTCATGACCGGTCGTGATGAAAGAAAGCTTAAAAAATGCTTTGAGGAATTGGATGGAAGATTTCCCAATAGGGTTTATTTTTATCGTATGGATAATTTGGATGTAAGCTCTTTTGAAGACAGTTTAAGGGAGATACTCACTTTGTTATCAGGAAAAAAGATAGATATACTGGTGAATAACGCCGGTGTGGAAAGCACGGCTATGCCCCATGTAACGGAAAGTGATTTTGATAAAGTTGTTGATACGAATTTGAAAGGAACATTTTTTCTATCCCAATTGTTCGGGAGATATATGGTTGATAATGAAATAGAAGGAAATATTCTGAATATCTCATCTTCTTCCAGTCTCAGACCGGCTAATTCTCCTTATATTTTGAGTAAATGGGGGATAAGGGCATTAACCATGGGGTTGGCTAAATCTTTGGCACCGCATGGAATTGTGGTGAACAGTATCGCGCCAGGGCCTACGCAAACATCTATGTCGAATTTAGATGACGATTCCGACATTACATTGGTTTCCAGTCCTATCGGACGTTATGCCAAACCTGAAGAAGTGGCGCAGATGGCTGTAGTCTTAGTGAGTGGGATGGGACGAACGGTCGTCGGAGATACTGTTTTTATGACCGGGGGATTGGGGAATCTTACAGTAGATGATTATAGTCGACGTTATTCTTTTGAATAATGTGGAATGAAAAAAAGTATAAGAAATATGGAAACTTATTATTCTAGTGAAAAGGGTATACAGATACTTGTCAAGCTGTTAAAAGCTCATCATATAAAGAAGGTGGTGACCTCTCCTGGAGGGACTAATATGATGTTGAATGCTTCATTGATGTATGATGGAGGATTTGAAATGTATTCATCGGTGGACGAAAGATCGGCTGCTTATATGGCTTGCGGAATGGCAGAGGAGAGTGGTGAACCTGTTGTACTTACATGTACCGGTGCCACGGCGGCTCGTAATTATATGCCGGGATTAACAGAAGCCTTTTATAGGAAGTTGCCCGTGTTGGTAATCACCGGTACACAAGACTTGAGACGGTTAGGAAATTTGTACGACCAGGTTACGGATCGTAGTGTACATGCCAAGGATATTCTGACTTTTAGTACTTATATCCCGTCAGTACGTGATACGAAGGATGCGGAAAATGCGGCATTGCGCATTAATCAGGCGATTTCGGCTTTGACACTTCATGGCGGAGGACCGGCTCATGTGAATTTGGAAACTACATATAGCCGGGATTTGTCGGTTAAGCAATTGCCGTATGTTAAAGTTGTCAGACGAATTGATTATGATGGGGATTTCCCTCCTTTGCCCCAGGGTAAGATAGCTATATTTATTGGGGCACATCGTCCATTCACAGCAAGAGAGACGGGTTTGATTGATGCTTTTTGTGAAAATAACAATGCTGTGTGTTTTTGTGACCATACAAGTGGTTATAAGGGGAATTTTAGGCAGGTGGATGCTTTATTGACAGTACAAAATGCACCATGTTTACAGGATATTCGTTTGACGATACATCTGGGGGAAGTTTCTGGTGATCATTTTAATATGGGGGGGAAGGCACAAGAAGTGTGGCGCGTGAATAGGGATGGACAATTGCGTGACAGATATGGTAAGCTTACTTATTTGTTCGACATGGACGAATCCCATTTCTTTGAGAAGTATGGCCAAAAGCGAAATGTAGGCAAGGGTACACTTTCTTTTTTGAAATCATGTAGAAATGATTATGTCAGATGTTATGAGAAAATTCCGGATTTGCCATTTTCAAATATATGGATGGCTAAACAGTTGTCTTGCAGACTTCCAGAGGGGTGTGCCATACATTTCGGTATTCTAACGTCTTTAAGATCGTGGGATTTTTTTGAGATTCCAAAATCCGTGAATTCTGCATGCAATGTGGGAGGTTTCGGTACGGATGGGACTCTTTCCTCTCTTTTGGGGGCAGCTTTGGTTCATCCTGATAAGTTGTATTTTGGAGTTTTGGGAGACTTGGCCTTTTTTTATGATATGAATGCTTTAGGTAACCGGCATTGGGGGAAAAATATCAGAGTTTTATTGGTAAATAACGGTAAAGGTTGTGAGTTTACTCATTATCTGAATCCTGGTCATATATTTAAAGAAGGTGTGAATCCATATATTGCGGCTGCTGGACATTATGGCAATCAGTCGCGTACATTAGTAAGGGATTATGCCAAAAATCTTGGTATAAATTATTTATCTGCTTCTTCTAAAGAGGATTTTTTAGAAAACATGGGTACTTTTCTATCTACTGAAATTAATAAGTCATACCTTTTTGAGGTGTTTACGCGTGATACAGACGAAAATGAGGCTTTACGTTTGATTACAAGTACCGGATTGGTTGGAGACGTCAAGCAAGTTTTGAAAGAAAAAGTAGGAAATGTAATTGGAGAAAAAGGGATGGAGTTTGTAAAACGTATACTGAAATGATTTGTAATGTCTGAAGAAAATAGTGTGGATATTGTTGTTTGGATGACGGTAATAGAGCCAATTAAAAAGGGGAAATGAAAAAGGTATTGGTTTTAATGTCTACTTATAATGGACAAATGTATTTGAAGGAGCAATTGGTTTCTATTTATGCTCAAAAAGGAGTAGATTGTACTTTGTTGGTACGCGATGACGGGTCTTCGGATTGCACAAAACAGATCTTGGCTGAAGAGGAAAAGAACGGTAACTTACGATGGTATGAAGGGCGAAATGTAGGGCCGGCACGGAGTTTTTGGGATTTGTTGTTAAATGCTCCCAAATGTGAATGGTATGCCTTTTCGGATCAAGATGATGTATGGCATGAAGATAAATTGAAGGCCGCATTAGAACAATTTGGAAATTGTGTGGACAGACCTGCTTTGTATTTCGGACAAACTCAGTTGGTTGATGAAAATTTGTGTCCAATGGATAGTGTAAAGATTCATCCTTTGTTGACTTATGGTGAAGCACTCATGTATCAGTTCGTAGGAGGGTGTACGATGGTATTTAACGATAAACTTAGAAATGAGTTACTGAAGTATACTCCTCGCTATATGAGAATGCACGATGTATGGATTTATGATGTTGCAATGGCATTGGGTGCATGGGTTTGTTTTGATGATAAGCCTTATATTCTATATCGCCAACATTCTCGAAATGCGGTTGGACAAGTGAACTCTTCATTATTCCGGTGGAGAGAAAGAATTGGAAGGTTACGGAAAAATGAAAGGATACGTTCTTCTATTGCCAGAGAATTATGGAATGGTTATGCTGAATTGATGGTGGAAGAACACAAGGAGTTAACGTTTAAGGTGATAAACTATAAAAAATGTTTCAACAAAGTTTCTTTGATTTGCGGACATGAACTTGATTGTGCAAACCATTTTGTGTCCATTTTTGGGAGATTGTCTATTCTTTTTAATTTATTTTGAAAATTTAAATTATGAAATATCCTGTAATTTCTGTCGTTACTATATGTTATAATAGTGTGAATACTTTGGAGGAAACGATAAAGAGTGTGGTGGAGCAGAAGTACCCATATATAGATTATGTAATTATAGATGGAGGGTCAACAGATGGGACTTTGGATATTATAGAACAGTACAAAGAACATTTGGGGTATTTCTGTTCCGAGCCAGACAAAGGCATAAGTGATGCGTTCAATAAAGGTATCTTTCATGCTAAAGGAGATTTGATTGTAATCATTAATAGTGATGATATTTTGCTGCCTAATGCATTGGAGGTGGTTGCAAAGTTTTATGAACCGGATGTGGATGTTTACAGGGGAAACGTGATTATCCGCAACAAAGATACGGGATTTACCGGGCGTGACATCCCCTCTATGAAGTTCCCGTTAATGCCGTTTTTTGTGAATGTAGACCATCAGGGTACTTTTGTAACGGCTGCAGCTTATCGCCGTTGGGGAGGATACGATTTGAAATTCCGTTATATGATGGATCATGATTTTTTAACACGGGCTTATCAGGGAGGGGCACGTTTTAAATACATTCCGGCTGATTTGGCAGAATTTAGATTGGGAGGAGTCTCAGTGGCTCCTATATCTGCAAAGAGATATGATATTGAGCACATTGTGTTGAATAATGGGGGAGGAAGGTGGTTAGCCAAGTTCTGTTATTTTTATTTTTGGGCTTTTGATTGCGTAAAAAGATTAATTATTTGTATCTTTGGCATAGATATGCTGAAACGCATGCATTACGCCAAAACAAATAAGGGGTAAGTGTGTATTTATGAATGATTAAGTATGAAAGTTTATTTTATAAACCCGCCTTTTAAGGCAGAATATGGTAAATTCTCAAGGGAATCTAGAAGTCCGGCAATAACAAAAAGTGGTGCTTTATATTATCCGTTATGGCTGATATACGCTGCTGCTTATGTAGAGAAAAATGGGCATGAAGTATATTTTTTGGATGCACCGGCAAAACCTTTAAATGAGGAAGTAACGTTGACTTTGCTTGCGAATAAGGCGGATGATAATACTTTGTTTGTTTTAGATACCAGTACACCTTCCATAAAAAGTGACGTGAGTTTTGCAGGACGTATCAAGCAAATGTATCCACATTCCTTTCTTGTTTTGGTTGGAACCCATCCTTCTGCATGTGCGGAGGAAACATTAGGATATTCCAAGGCGGTAGATGCGGTGGCGATAGGAGAGTATGATGAAACTATAAAAGAATTGGCTGACGCCATTGAGAACCGGGAAGAGCTTCTGCAAGTAAGGGGATTGTGCTTGAGGCAAGGGGAGACTTTTATACGTACGGGGATTATGCCTTCCATAAAGAATTTGGATGAAATCCCGTTTGCTTCCACTTTTATTAAAAACAACCTGAACGAAAGGGATTATTTCTTTGCGGCGGCTACTTATCCTTCTATCCAGATTTTTACGGGAAGGGGATGTCCGTTCCATTGTAATTTTTGTGTGTATCCGCAAACCATGCATGGACATATATTCAGGGCACGTTCTGCAGAGAATGTAGTGAATGAGTTTGAGTATATTGCGGAGAATTTTCCGGATGTCAAAGAAGTCGTGATAGAGGATGATACTTTCACGGTTAATAAAAAACGGGTTCTGGAAATCTGTAATTTATTGATAAACAAAGGGCTTAATAAACGTTTGAAGTGGCTTTGCAATGCACGGGTAAATTTGGACTATGAAACCATGTGTGCGATGAAAAAGGCGGGTTGTCGGTTGATTATTCCCGGAATCGAATCCGGGAGTCAGCAAATATTAGACAATATAAAGAAGGGAACGAAAGTGGAGCAATTCTATCGCTATGTTTCTGATGCAAAAAAGGCAGGTCTGCTTATTCATGCTTGTTACATGGTGGGTAATTGCGGAGAAACGAGAGAAACGATGAACGAGACTTTGAATTTGGCTTTGAAATTGAATACGGATACGGCACAGTTTTTTCCTTTAATACCTTATCCGGGAACAGAGGCATATACATGGGCTAAATCAAATGGTTATATAGAGTTGGACTATGCAAAATATTGTTTAGCAGATGGAACCCATAATACAGTGCTTTCTTTGCCGGGACTTTCGGCACAAGACATGGTGGATTTCTGTAACAAGGCTCGTAAGAAATATTATTTGCGCTTTAGCTATATCCTTCATAGGTTGAGGGTCGGGTTGGCGTATCCTTCTGATTTGAAGAGGTCTATAAAAGCATTTGGTAAGTTAAAACATTACTTGTTTTCTAAGTAACGTGTCTATGGCGATGGATATGGTATCTGTAATCATGCCGGTTTATAATTCCGGGCGTTTTATAGAAGATTCTATACTTTCTGTGATTTCACAGACTTATTCGTGTTGGGAATTGATTGTCGTGGATGATGGTTCAACAGACAATTCCAAAGATATTGTAGAACAATATGTGAAAAAGGACTCCCGTATACATCTGTTGCAGAACTATAAGCCTTTAGGCATTCCTGCTATTCCAAGGAATATAGGAATACAGCAGGCTAAGGGACGCTTCATCGCTTTTTTGGATAGTGATGATATTTGGTTTCCTACTAAATTGGAGCAACAGGTTCGGTTGTTTAATCATAAAAAAACGGCCATTGTTTTTTCTAATTATGAAAAGATGAATGAAGAGGGGTTTCGGGCAGGTCGAATTATAAAGGCTCCGGATACGGCTTCTTATGAATGTTTGCTTAAAGGTAATGTGATTGGAAACCTGACAGGTATTTATGATGTTGCGAAAGTGGGGAAGGTGCTGTTCAGGCCGATTCATCATGAAGACTACGCTTTATGGTTATCTATTTTAAAGAAAGGCTTTATAGCTCGTAATACGAATACGGTAACCGCTTTATACCGTGTGCGGAAAGCTTCCGTGTCTTCACGGAAGTTAGCCGTGCTCTCTTGGCAATGGAATATTTATATGAATGTGGAAAAAATAGGGATTATAAAGTCTGCATATTATTATATTAATTATGCATGTAGGGCTTTGCATAAGAAATTAATTTGATTTCTTATGCAAAGCTTGTTGGTTGGGAAATAGGATTTTCCGCAAATCGGTAAGGTAGGGAAAATATTGTTGGATAATCAAGTTTATCCCTGTTGCAGCCAGTAGGGCAATGGAAGTTACGGTTAAAGTAAGGGCGTATGAGGCATCGGGAGCGAATAGCGAAATGATGCTGCCGAATAAAGCTGGCATTACTCCGGAGAAGAAGTAAAATATAATGGAGTTCTTTCCAATGTATTCCAACCATTTTACCTGAGGGAGCAGGTGTGAGAGGGTAATGATACAAATAATACTGCATAGGATGGTCAGATATTCCCATAAATGCATGTAGATGTCCGGTATGGTTTTTTGAAGATGTGCGGGATTTGTAATCATGATACTGTAAAGGTATACGAAAGCTGCTACTCCGAAAACGTAGGGTTTTGATATTATTTTGTTAATTCGGGATTCGTATCTCAAATATATACCGCCCAAGCTCATCAATAAGGTAGAAGCCATTCCTGTTTGATAGTACCAAGGAAAAGGGGAGGGGAAGATACCTCGGAGGTGTATTCCCAAAAGGGACAAAAGAGTGCATGCGACTACATAGAACGCCATATGACTGCGTTGGCTCAGTAACAAAACTGCCAATAAGATTTGTGCGACGGATAAAGCGGAAGTAAACCAATAACTGGTTCCTCCCCATACATCATGAAGGTATTGCCCGAAAGATAGGGGATTCCCGTGGAATATCATTTTGGGGATGTAGATTAAGGTCGAAAAGACGAGGGTGGGGATGACTAACCTGAAAATCACGTTGGCTATCAGCTTATGATATTCCTTTTTGGGAAAACAGATTGTTTCGGGAACTTTCATATATTTTTTGAAAAGCAGGTAGCCGCTAATAAAAAAGAATGTGTTGACATAGAACGGTGTCAGAGCATAACCGTATGAAAAACCTGCATCTCCATAGTAGAATTCACTATGGAGCAAGTAAACGGAAATCATGCAGAGTGCGCGGGCTGTATTGATCCATTTGATATTTTTGCTTTGCATCCTTTTAAATTCATGCCTGTTTGATAAGTTTCTTTATTCTCATCTTCGCTTCCCAAGGTAGGGCTTGTACAATGAATTGTACGGAATTATAAAAAGTATATTTTAACGAAGATTTCAAAGTATAGCTTATTTTTAATTTACCGGCCACTTCCATGAGTGCGTGGCATATTTGCATGCGGTCATGACCTGAAAGATATTCTTCCGATGGTATTTCGGATAGTTTTTTTATTATGGCTATTATATGTCCGTTTTCGTGGCGGGTTACGGTTATGTCTGCGTGTGCACCAAGTAAACCTTGAATGATAGACCTTTCCGTTTTGTTCCAGATGACGAGTTTGCCATTCTCTTCGTCAATGTTATACTGGTGAAAACCTTTATATTGTTCCGTTTCAGCTTCGTTAGGATGATGGTTGAGATATAATATGCCCCCGGTCTTCAGTGTGGAGAAGGCTTCCTGTATGCCTTTTATGGGCATGGCAGAGTGGTCGAGTGCATTTTGGATGATAATCAGGTCTGCGTCGTGGCGGGGAAAGAAGTCCGACAAGTATTCCACCATGCCGAATTCTATGTCCGGCAGGTTACGGTGGTACCTTTTCTTAATGTCATTGAACACATCCGCCAATGGGTCTACGTAATGGAGGTCAAGTGCCGTTTTAGTACCATTAATCTCTATATAGTTACCGGTTGCATAGCTTAATCCGCATCCCACGTCCAAAACTTTAGGTTTGCAGGAAGTGCAGGATGAGAGGAAACGGTTTGCGTCAAAACATTCCAAATCGATGATTCCGCCATAGTTTGACCATTGCATCATTCCGTTGAATGTCTGTTTCCAACGATACACATTGTTCCAAAAAGCCTTTTCATAAGGGATTCCGTCAATCCATTGGCTTATGGCCTTTATATATTTTTCCATGTCCGGCTTTGAATAAATATGCCTTTCCCCTCGTGGTGAAAGGAAAGGCATCATGTTCATGAAATATTCTCTTATTTCGCATAACTTACCGAGCGGGTTTCTCGGATAACCGTGATCTTTACCTGTCCCGGATAGGTCATTTCATCTTGGATTTTCTTGGCAATCTCTCCGCTCAGGCTTTCCGTTTGCTTGTCGTCAATCTTGTCCGCACCCACTATGACGCGCAACTCGCGTCCGGCTTGGATAGCGTAGGTTTTCGTGACACCCGGATAACTCATGGCGATGTTTTCAAGGTCGTTCAGCCGCTTGATGTAGGCTTCCACGATTTCGCGGCGTGCTCCCGGGCGTGCTCCACTGATGGCATCGCACACTTGTACGATGGGAGCGAGCAATGAAGTCATTTCCATTTCGTCGTGGTGGGCACCGATGGCGTTGCAGATATCTGGTTTCTCTTTATATTTCTCGGCCAACTTGGCACCGTAGATGGCGTGCGGCAATTCCGGTTCCTCGTCGGGCACCTTACCGATGTCGTGCAACAGGCCGGCGCGTTTGGCCTTTTTCGGATTCAGACCCAGTTCCGAAGCCATTACGGCACAGAGATTGGCTGTTTCACGGGCATGCTGCAACAGGTTCTGTCCGTAGCTGCTGCGGTATTTCATCTTACCCACGATACGTACCAGTTCCGGATGCAGGCCGTGGATACCCAAGTCGATGGCCGTACGTTTTCCCGTTTCGATGATTTCTTCTTCCACTTGCTTGGTCACTTTGGCTACCACTTCTTCGATACGTGCCGGATGGATACGTCCGTCGGCTACGAGCTGATGCAGGGCCAGGCGGCAAATTTCCCGGCGTACGGGGTCGAATGCAGAAATGACAATGGCTTCGGGAGTGTCATCCACGACAATCTCCACGCCTGTGGCAGCCTCCAATGCACGGATGTTGCGTCCTTCACGGCCGATGATACGTCCTTTCACTTCGTCGTTGTCAATGTGGAATACGGTCACGCTGTTTTCGATGGCCGTTTCCGTCGCTACGCGCTGTATGCTTTGTATGACGATGCGTTTGGCTTCCTTGTTGGCTGTCAACTTGGCTTCGTCCATGATTTCATTGATGTAGCTTGCCGCGTTGGTCTTGGCCTCGTCTTTCAGGGATTCCACTAATCGTTCACGGGCTTCATCGGCACTCAGGCCGCTGATGGCTTCCAGTTTCTCGCGCTCTTTAGCTTCCAGTTCTTTCAATTCTTCTTCGCGGCGGGCCAGTCCTTGCTGTTGGTTTTCCAACCGTTTGCGGTCAGTTTCTATTTCGCCTTTTTTGCGGTTCAGGTCGTCCTGGCGTTGGTTCAGGCTCAGTTCACGTTGTTTCAGGCGGTTTTCGTGCTGCTGTATTTGTTGGTTGCGTTGCTGCACTTCCTTTTCCAGTTCCGACTTCTTGTTCAGGAACTTTTCTTTCACTTCGAGCAGTTTTTTCTCTTTGATGACTTCGGCTTCTTTGCTCGCTTCTTCGATGATTTGCCGATATTTACCCGTTGCCACATAGCGGAACAAAGCGAATCCTGCTATACATCCGACGATGAGGCAAGCTACGGAGATTATAAATACCATATCTTTTTTTGTTTATAATGAATAATATAAAAATCACGCACCGCTCACCCCGTCCGCATGGTGCGGAGAAAGGGAAACAGTGCGTGTGGTTTTTCCTGTAGAATGAATGTTTTTATTGTGCTTTCGTCCCTAAGGTTTCATCCAAAGTGTCCAACATGCGTTTCATGCTGTCGACGAATGGCTGTGTATCGTTACGGAATTCGTTTTTTTTCAACGAGAGCGCAATGCTCAACGCTGCCATGCACAAATAAATTTCATTGCCCTGATCCGGATACTGGGCTGCGTAGCTGTTGTATCGTTGGTTAATCAGCTTTTCGGCTGCCCGGTAGGCTTCCTCGTCTTTCCGCCGTATGGTGATGGACAAAGGTTGCTGTCCTAATCTCAGGGTTATGGTAAAGTCCTCGCTTACTTCCATGATGTTTTACACATTTAAAAGTGCGATACACTTGTCTACTTCACGCACTAACTTTGATAATCTCGACTTAGCGTTTTTCATGTCTTCGCTACTGATGTCGATCATCTTGGCCGTTTTCAAGTTGGCATAATCTGTTTGCAGGCGGTCGACTTGCGAATGTAGCGCGGCTATGGTAGCGTTTTTTTCTTCCATGATGCGCGACAACGCGGCATAACGGTCTTTCAAGGCTTTGTATTCCAACGCCATTTGAGTGACGCGAGCCTCTAATATCCGTAATAATGCATCTTCTTCTGCTGTCATTTCTGCCTTCTCGTTACAAAATTAAGAAAAAACGTTTAACGTCCCAAGCGTTTTTTATTTTTTCTCGTCCATGTCTTTGGGTTTAGGCTCTTTCTTGGCCAAAAGGACGATGCGGTGGACATATTCGGTCATCCATGCTTCGCTGTACCCTAAACGCATTTGGTATTGGCGGATGTTGACGCAAGTGCGTCGTATGTTGTCATCGCGCCAGTCGTTCTTGGTCATAATCTGATGTACGGTTTTGGCTGTCATGCCTCGCAGTGCCTTGTGGAACATCGAAGGCATGCGGAATTTCCATTGCATCAGGTTGCCCATGAGCATCATCAGGTCTTGGCTGAATCCCTGGAACATAAGCAGATAGTTCTTGATGTCGTTCACATTGCGGCAGTTACGCTTGATGCTGGCATCTATCTCCTTGAAAAAGTTTTCTTCCATGCCGTAGACATCCATCAGCATGGTGCGGCAACGTTTCCTCTCGCCGATGCCTAGCTTGTTGTTTACCGTGGGGACGTGCAGCGTTTGTTTAAAGATGCGCAGGTCCGGTAGTACGGCCAGATTGCTGATTCCCATTTGCATGGCCATTACGGCTTGGTAATATACACGGATGAGGGTCATGAAGTCCTCCATTCCTCCCACTCGCGAGGTTTCTTCTTGGGGAGCTTTGCCCAATAATTTTGCTATTATACCCATTGTATTTTTTATTCGGTTAAATTCAGGGTACAAATATACAAAAAGGTAGGTGCAGAGGCAAGCGAAAACTCAGTTTTCTGTCATCAGTTTATTCTTGCTCGAAAACCTCCTCGCTCAGTCGCATAAGGTATTGTCCGTATTGGTTCTTCAGCATGGGCTGTGCCACTTCACGCAATTTCTCCGCGCTGATCCAACCCTGACGGTAGGCGATACCTTCTAGGCAGGCCACTTTCAGCCCTTGCCGCTTCTCGATAACTTCGATGAAAGTAGAGGCTTCGGAGAGGCTGTCGTGTGTGCCAGTGTCCAACCAGGCGAATCCCCTTCCGAGGGTTTTTACTTTCAGTTTCCTTTCATTCAGGTAGACTTGGTTCACCGTGGTGATTTCCAGTTCGCCCCGGGCCGATGGTTTGATATGTGCCGCTACGTCCACCACACTGTTGGGGTAGAAATACAAGCCCACCACGGCATAGTTGCTCTTCGGCAAAGCCGGTTTTTCCTCTATGCTCAGACAGTTGCCGGCCTTGTCGAATTCGGCCACGCCGTAGCGTTCCGGGTCGTTCACCCAATAACCGAATACGGTGGCTTTTCCTTCGCGTTCGGCATTGGCCACGGCTTCACGCAGCATACCGGTGAATCCCGCTCCATGGAAAATATTGTCACCCAATACCAGGCAGACACTGTCGCTTCCGATGAACTCGCGGCCGATGAGGAAAGCCTGAGCCAGTCCGTCGGGAGAGGGCTGTTCTGCATACTCGAAGCGTACGCCAAAGTCGCTGCCGTCTCCCAACAGCCGACGGAATCCCGGCAGGTCGTGAGGTGTGGATATGATCAATATGTCGCGGATGCCGGCCAACATCAAGACCGATACGGGATAATAAATCATCGGTTTGTCGAAAATGGGAAGCATTTGTTTGCTTACGCCTTTTGTGATGGGGTAGAGGCGTGTGCCCGACCCGCCGGCTAATACGATACCTTTCATAATATTATATGTATATGTGATTAATAAGCATTTTCCTCATTGTGCTTCAACATGTTCACGAGCGTGCGCCACATGATGCGCAGGTCGAGGCCGAAACTCCAGTTTTCCACGTACCAGATGTCAGCTTTCACCCGGTTCTCCATCTGGTCCAATGTCTTCGTTTCGCCACGGAAACCTTGCACTTGCGCCCATCCCGTGATGCCGGGTTTCACTAAATGGCGCACCATGTAACGTCGGATCAGGCGCGAGTACTCCTGCGTGTGGAGCAGCATGTGCGGGCGCGGTCCTACGAGGCTCATGTCGCCTTTGAACACATTGATGAATTGCGGCAACTCGTCGATGTTGGTTTTGCGCATCAGGTTACCGAATTTGAATTTGCGTGGGTCGTCCTTGGTGGCTTGTAGGCGGTCGCTGTCTTTGTTGACGTGCATGCTTCTGAACTTCAGGCAATAGAACTCCTTTCCGTCCAGTCCGTTCCGTTTTTGTTTGAAGAGAATAGGCCCCGGGCTTTGTATTTTGATGATGATACCCGCAATGAGGTACACAATAGGGAAGACGGTAAATAGGAACACCCCGGACGTCAAAATATCAAAAAGCCGTTTCACTCCACGGTTCACCGGGTCTTGCAGCGGCTCGTTTCGCACGCTCAGTAGCATGGTGCTGCCTAAGTGCGACAATTCCATACGTTTGGTCAGGAACTCCATGAATACGGGCAGGGCGTAGAAACGAATCATGTGGTCTTCGCAGTAACGGAATATCTCGTCCGTTTCTGCCGTATAGTCGGTGTCGGGCACCATGTATAAGTCTGTCACTTCTTGGTGTTGGCGCAAGTAACTCATTACCATCCGCCGGTCTCCCAAATTTTTCAGGTGCATGTCTTCCGGAAGTTCTTTACGGGTGAAGATACCTAAAATCTTGAATCCAAGACTATGGTCGTTCAGTGTATGGTAAATGTCCTCTAAGTTCCACGGATGTCCCACCAATACGACGTAGCGTAAGTTATGCCCTTTCGAACGGCTGTGTTTCAGGATATTGTGCACGATAGTCCGCTCTGCATACAGCAGGCAGAAGAAAAAAGAAGCCCCTATGAGGAGTTCTTCGCCGGCCACGTTCATCCGCCGTATCAGACTGATAGCCGCTATCATGAACAGCGTTTGCAGGCATACGGTGTAAACTGAACGTCCCAAGATGTCATTGCCGTACACCATGTGTTTCAGGAATACGGGTGGGGCTATGTAAAAAGTAGGGAAAATGGTCAGTGCGCCGATGAGCAGTTCTGTTTTCAGGGCGTATGGAAAGCTGAAAGCCAGTGCGAAGCTGTGGGTCAGCGCAAAGGCTAACCAATAACTGGCCATCAGCAATATGATATCGTTGCAGATGATGGCGGATTTTACAATGCCGGATTCTTCCAGATTCTTAATTTTCATATTTTATCTCTTCGAAAGGTTGGTTACGTGACTGCGAATGTATATATTTTTATGGAATCCTACAATAATATATTGTTTTAAATTGATTGAAAATTAAAAAAGCTCGAAATAAAGAACTATTTCGTTTATTTATTTGGAATGTATGTCAAAGATTTCTAATTTTGTGGCTTGAATGGAAATAATCAGAGAATAATTAAGAATAATATGCCCAACAAAACTTTTCAAACAAACGATGCTGTAGAAGAACAAAGTTCCGATTTTAATTATCGTGAGATATTGGATGCGGTCATTTTGCATTGGCATTGGTTTGCCATATCCATTATCGGTTGTCTTTTCGTCGCTTTTTTATATTTAAGGTACAAGGCTCCGGTTTATTCGACTGGAGCTGAGGTCTTGATTAAGGAAGAAGACCCCTATAAAAGCAGGATGCAAGGGAATGCTTTGGCCGACTTTTCTCAGTTGGGAATCTTGACGAACAGCAACGGTTTCGATAACGAAGTGGAAATTTTGAGCAGTAAGACGTTGGCGCGGCGCGCTGTGACTAACCTGAAGCTTTATGTCCGTTATGCGTTTGACGGTACGGTGCGCGACGAGGAACTTTACCGTACATCTCCCATTTTGGCCGACATGTCTTCGGTGGACTTGGACACGTTGGCCATGCCGGTATTTTTGGAAATCAAACCTTTGCAGGAGGGGGGCTATCACATAGAAGGCGAGGCGTTGGAGGAGCGTTTTGAAGCCAATGTCAAGACGCTTCCGGTAAGGGTGAAGACCTTGTCCGGATGGGTGTCTTTGCGGCCTAACCCCGATCCTACCTGTGTGTTTGATGACCGTTCACTGAAGGTTTACATTTATCGTCCGACGCTTATGGCAGAGGCTTTTCTGGAGGCTACTTCCATTGAACCCATTAGCAAGATGACGACAATAGCCCGTATCACGAAGAACGATACGCAACGTCAGCGGGCGGAAGATTATATGAACGAGTTGATTCGCGTGTATAATGAGGATGCCAATGAGGTGAAGAATGAGGTGGCTCTCAAGACGGAAGCCTTTGTCAACAAACGTATCAAGATTATAGATGCGGAACTGGGTACGACCGAGTCGGATTTGGAAATGTATAAAAAGAGGAACCAGTTGGTAGACTTGATGTCGGATGCCGAGGCTGCCTATAAAGGTATAGAAAACTATCAGACGCGGCAGATAGAGTTGCAGACGCAGATGCTTTTAGTGAAATCCTTGAAAGAGTATGTGGATAATCCGGCCAATAATATGGAGATTATTCCGGCAAACCTTGGCCTGACAGATCAGGGCTTGAATAACATTATTGCCGAGTATAACGCCAAGGTTGTGGAGCGTAAACGTTTGCTGAAAACGGCACCTGAGTCCTCGCCCGTTGTGGTATCGGCGACGAATGCCATTGCTTCCCTTTATCCGGGCATCCGCCATTCTCTTTCTACTGTGTATGACAACTTGCGGGTGCAGAAACGGAATGTGGATGAACAGTACGACTTGTTCGTCGGACGGCTTTCCAATGCGCCTACGCAGGAGCGTGTGCTTTCCGATATAGGCCGTCAGCAGTCTGTAAAGGCGGCACTTTATCAGATATTGTTGCAGAAGCGCGAGGAGAACGCCATTTCTTTGGCCTCCACGGTGGACAAGGCGCAGGTTATCGACGCGCCGGAAAGTACTATCCGTCCTATTTCTCCGAAAAAGAAACTGGTGGCGCTTATCGCTTTGGTGATAGGGATAGCCATTCCGGCCGGACTGATATACTTGCTGAACTTGTTGCGTTATCGCATCGAAGGACGTAATGATATTGAAAAGCTGACCGATTTGGCCGTCTTGAGCGATATTTTCGTGGCCGGGGAATTGAAGGACGGAAAAAGGGCGATTGTCGTGCGGGAGAATACCAACGACATGATGGAGGAAACGTTCCGTAGCCTGCGTACCAATTTAGGCTTTGTCATGAAGAAGAGCGAAAAGGTACTCTTGTGCACGTCGGTGATACCTGGTGAAGGAAAGACTTTCGTGTCAACCAATCTGGCCATGAGTATGGCTTTGATGGGGCGCAAAGTCTTGGTGGTCGGATTGGATATCCGTAAGCCGCGATTGGCCAAGTTGTTCGGTCTGGTCACGGGGCATCATGGGCTGACGACTTATTTGGCCGGGGAAGACAGTTCGGACGGATTTTTGCGTGAGCAGATATTCAATTCCGGCATGCATGCCAATCTGGACGTATTGCCTGCGGGTTTGATTCCGCCTAATCCCGGTGAACTGATTACTTCGGAACGTTTGGATGATGCTTTTGCACGTTTCCGCGAATGGTATGACATGGTGATTGTCGATACTCCGCCTGTCGGTCTGGTGAGCGATACCTTATTGTTAGGGCGTTTGGCTGATGCAACTCTTATTGTGTGCCGGTGTGATTATTCTCTCAAACGTAATTTCAATATCGTGAATACGATTCATCAGGAAGGAAAATTGCCGAAGATGAACTTGGTGCTTAACGGGGTAGACTTGCAACAGCGCAAGTATGGTTATTACTACGGTTACGGTAATTATGGCCGTTACGGCCGTTACGGTTCTTATGGCAGCTATGGCGGTTATGGTAATTATGGCGGTTACGGTAAGGAGTCACACGCTAGTAAATCAAAATCCCGGCACGGAAGCAGTCGTTATCTCCGTGAGGCCCATTTTGATGATAAGGATTGATACCTTTTTTATATATAGGGTACGGAAAGAAAAAGGGATGGAGGTTAAAACCACCATCTCTTTTTCTTCTTTTGTGCCACGGGTTGGTCTTCTTCCCATTCTTCCTGTAACAGTTGCGCCATGCTTTTCTTTTCTTTGATCATCCGGTAGATGGTACCCCAGTCCGGAAGTCCGCCCAAGTTGCGGTCGTCGATGAACAAGTCTGCTTTCAGCTTGCGGCTGTAATGTCGGTTTTTGTCGGTGTCCTCTTCCGGAAAGTCCTTGTTTACGGCATAAAACTCTACTCCTCTTTGGCGGCACCATTCTACGGCCTCGTCCAACAAACGCCCTTCCCGTACGCTCCATAAGATGAGTTGGTGGCGGTCTTCGATGAGCTTTTTCAATGTTTCTACTGCAAAGGGAATCTCACGTCCGATTTCAGGGTAACGGTGTTCTACGATGGTTCCGTCGAAGTCTACGGCTATGATCATATTCGTCAATTTAAATTGTTTTTGGTGGCAAAGATAGTTTTTTTCCGGGTAAAACGAAAAAAAGTTTCTTCCCTTTGTGCTTTTTCGCGCCTTTGTTCGTAAACCGTGTAAAGAGTCAAAGGAAGACTATACATTAATCTTTAAAAACGTAGAGAAATGAAGAACAGAATCCTTGCAGCCATGGCATTGTGCTGCGCTACTTCTTCAACGATGCCTCTGTGGGCCGCCGAGTATGGCGACCCCACGATTGTTACAGTGGAACCCAATCTTGCAACCGACGGGACGGGAGGGGGAAAGTATTACATCTATCATGTGGCTACCCGGAAGTTTATTGCAGCCGGTAATGCTTCCGGCACGCAACTGAGCGTGGATTCCATCGGGCAGGAAATAACCATGGCTTACGGGGAAGAACGTCCTCCGTTATTGGTACAGGAACCGAAGGTGCCGGGCAAAGGTTGGATTTTTAACATGTTGGACGGGCCGTCCAACGGCAACCGTTTTCATGAGATTTATGTGACCGGTACTGCAAGTGCATACGTGGATTGCGGGTCGGACGGCCATACCTTGTGGCAAATCCAAAAGCAGGAAAATGGTTATTATGCGATAAAGATTGTGGACCAGGATCCCGATTTCGGGACGGTTTCCGGCAATGCGGTGACGATGAACGGCGTGTGGGGCGTGAATCCCGGTAGCACGGTGGTGTATCCTTTTGCTGATAAGGAACAGGGCGGTTTTGATAAGGTAGAGACCGATTGGGCGTTTGTTACGCCCGAAGCTTATTTTGTTTATCAGGCTAAAAAGGCTTTGCAGGCCCAATTGGAGTTTGCCGGCGAGAACGGTTATACGGATGTGGCAGGATATGTGGCGCTTTACGAAAAAACAGATGCCACAGCTGAAGAGTTGGAAAGTGCGGCGGATGAACTGCAACAGGCCGTGACCGACCGGTTGGGGGCCGGAGCCTCGGAAGAACAGCCCAAATTTACCGATTTGTTGGCCAATCCTTCGTTTGATGCGGGCAATGGAGGTTGGATTGAGGATGGTGGTTCTCCAGCATTAGGGCATCAGAAGAATGACAAATACCAGGACCCGGATGATGAATCTGTGGTAATGGACCAGTTCTGTGAGAAGTGGACCAAACCGGGAGGAACCAGTGCCATACATCTTTATCAGAGGTTTGGGAACATGCCTTCCGGCCGTTACCGTTTGTCGGCCGTGACTTTGGGTTACAATCAAAGTAATTTGAACGATATCCCCCGGGGGCTGTATCTCTTTGCTGATGCGTCGAAATATGACGAGAAGTTCAGGGCCGAGGCGCATACGGTGAAATTTTATGGTATAAAGAATGGTGCACCGGGCGGTGCCGACGTGCCTGCACCGCGTAAGGTCGTATTGGAGTTTTATTCCCGGGGCGGCGATTTGACGCTTGGCTTTATGACCGAAAACACCAATTGTAACTGGTTTGGTATAGACAATGTGAAGCTCGAATATATGGGTAACGAAGGCGGGCTAGCTGCCGAATTGGCCCGTACGGTAAAAAATGCCGAGGCTTATTTGCAAGAACAGACAGGAGCTAATGCGCACTTCTCGGCATCGGGCAAGGCGAAGTATGAAGAAGTCTTGGCCTGCGCCAAGGAAGCTGCGGGAAATGCAGGGTTGGCGGATGACGATTGGGCTGCCGCAATCCGGATGGTGAATGCCCGGAAGGATTCCTTGGCTGTGGATATTGCCGCTTATAAGAAACTGAACGACGTGGTGATTCCTATGTTGGAGGCCAGACTTGACGACAGTCCTTACAGTGAGGTCGGCTTGCCTTCTTATGAGGATTACTTGGACAAACTCTACCGGGCCTATGACGACGGTTCGATGGCTCCGGCGGAGATAGACGGGGCAGAGGCATACGCCGAAGAACTGTTTAGGCAGGACGTGGCCGACATGATGGAGAGCGGGGCTACTGACAATGTGACAGGTCTGTTGGCCAACCCGAGCTTTGCAAAGAGCAATGACGGATGGAACAAGACCGGGAACGGCGACTTTAAGAACGAAGGTACGGAAATTACCGAAGTTTGGAATGGCCGGGATTGGGAAGTTTATCAGGACGTGGCCGGTTTGCCCGAAGGTTTCTATAAAATCACCGTGCAAGGATTCTATAGCCCGAGTTCTCCGACCACGTCCGTATGGCATGAGACCTGGGGACTTGAAGGAGACGAAGTGAACAAGGTGATGGCCTCCGTGTTTGGAAACGAAGCCTCTGCCCCGGTCCATCATATCGCCGACTTCCCGCGTAACGACAAAATGACAGAAGGAGGTTGGGAGCAGGTTTCCGGTACGGCGGACGAAAACCTGAACGGGAAATGGCTTCCCACAGACAAGGCGTCATCGCAGGAAGTGTTTAAATCCGATCCGGGGAATTATCTCAACACCGTGACTTGTTACGTGGGCGAAGACGGCAAACTCCGGGTCGGCATGAGGCTTGCCGGTGTGACGCGTAATGAGTCGTGGGTGGCTTTCGATAACTTCCAGGTCATTTATCAGGGGTTGGACAATCAGGAAGGCGCAGTGGCAGCCTTGCAGGCGAAAATCAATGAAGCCAAACAGGTGGGCTCTGACGGGAGCCAGATGCCGTTGGACGTGCAGGAACTTTTGCAGGCTACTGTTTTGGAAGCGGAAGAAGTGGTTAAGGGTGAAGTTTCAGCCCGGTTGTTCAAGGAAACCATGGCTGCGTTGTCAGCCGCCATAGAACAAGGCCGCATATCCATTGAATTGCTGAAGGAAATAGACCGTCAAGTGGTCCGGCATGATCAGGCATATAATGAAGGTTCTTATGATTCGTATGGCCAGGATGATGTAGACGCGCTTTTGAATGTTGTTTATGAAGTCATGGACGTCATCGACGGCGGTTCATTCGAGAGCGTGGGGATGGTTGAACAATACATTGCAGATATGAACAATGCTTACGGCAAGATGAAACAGAGTGCCATCGACTTTTCTGCCGCTTCCAAGGACGAACCGTTGGATGCCACCGTACTGTTGGAGAACCCGTCATTCCAGCAGGAAGACGAAGAAGGGAACGTGGTGTTCAATTACGACGGTTGGAAGGTGGAGGTTTCCAACAACCCGGAAGGGGCTTCGGCCAATGACTCCGTGTTCGAGTTCTTCAATAACCTTCAGGCTGATATCCATCAGGGCTTGTATAGCATGAAACAAGGCTATTATCGTGTCAAGGTTTATGGCTGCTACCGGTATGGTGACCTTATAAGGGCGGCAACCGCTCATCGTGATGGGACGGAAAAGCTGTTGGCTTCCTTGTATGCCAAAACAGAAACGGATGACTTTGCAACACCGTTAGCCAGCTTGTTAGAGTGTGTACACGATGGCTTGCTCTCGCCGGAGGATGCGTTGTTGCCTGATTCATTGTTCCCTGGTTCCGACCGAACGTACCATTGTGTGGCTGATAGACGCTTAGGGATACGTGCAGCCATGACATGGGGATATTACGAAGTGGATAAGCCTTTCTATGTGAAGGAAGGTGAGTCTGTGGCTATCGGCGTGCGCAAGGATGACGGATTGGTCAACGACTGGGTTTGCATCGATGATTTCAGTCTCGAATACTTAGGCGACGGAGATGCCAATAAGCCGGACGATTTCGTATCTTCAGTGGAAGAGGCCGTGGCCGACGGCAAGGCCACGGTGGTCGCTTCCGAATGGTACACCGTCAACGGCCTGCGCGTGGCCGAACCGAAGCAACGCGGCATCTATATCCGTAGGGACAAGATGAGCGACGGGACAGCGAAGGCTGTAAAGCTTATGGTGAGATAAATTATAATTATATTGTTTTAACTATAAGGTCTATGGGGGATAGCCTTTATGTCCTATAGACCTTTTTATTTTTCTTATAATGAAAATATTACATTTAGTTGGAGTGCTATTCTTTTTGAGTGTTTGTTATTCTTGTGCTAAAGATGAACTCGTGCAAAATGATGAAGAGGTTGCAAAAGTGAATCAACCGCAGAAGAAAAAAACTTTCGAACCGGATACATGGATGGCAGGAATAGAGATAACGGATTTATTTGGCAGTTCTATCTACGGTCTAATGGAAGATGTCAAAACCAATAGCTTTGCTGCAGTGGGTGTATATGTAAAAGGCAAAAATAACCCGGACAAGCCTTTGTGTTGGGAATTGGCGATGGAACCGTTAACGGATAATGGTTGGTCGTTATATGTTGAAGACTATGTGAAGCGGTTGTATTTGGTGGTTAACTGGTGGTTAGCGCATTTTTCTCGCTTTCCCCATTCACAAAGCATTGATATTCAACGATATTGTAAAGCCTTGTATCGTGATACAAATCCCTGACGGGACAAAAACGGGACAAAACCACTGGAAAATAAAATCAAGAACGCTCTTTGTCGGACATCCCTTGCCGTGAATACCCTTTCACGATACAAAGGTACGATTTTGTCCCGTGAATACCAAACATAGCCCCATAAATTTACTACAAATATGCTGTCAGACAATACTTTCCGAAGAATTGGGCATTTTCAGGAAGATACATCAAATGTAGGTATTCCATTTCTGCGATTGGGCGTAAAAGCCCTGTTAAAATCTGTTTTACGGCTTTTGTACACTATGGCAACTCCACTGCTGTACAATACACATCGGAAGTGTCCAAGCAGTTTGCCAGTTTTAGTGCTTCCAAATGGATGCTCAATCAACGTGTTATTCAAAAATACGACATGGAACAATCGCCGGACAATGCGACAATGCAGACTTTGTACAATGCCATAAAATAACTGAATTTCAAAGAATTAAATGATTATAATTCAGACATTTATCACATTCCATTTTAGCCAAATTACAAATCAAATCATATACATTTGCGACCGAAATTGATTAACAAGACAATAAAATAGAACGATTATGACGGAAAACAGAAACTCGAAAATGAGCCTCGAACAGGAGCGCAGAATTGCGGAACTCCAAGAACGGGTGAACCGATTGGAGAACCTTTGCTATGCGGCCAAAGAAGTATTGAATCTGGAGGAAGCGGCAACCTTTCTCGGCATAGCCAAAAGCACCCTTTACAAAATGACACATGAGAACCACTTGCCATATTTCAAGCCTTCGGGTAAGCTCATCTTCTTTGAGAAGAAAGCCTTGCTTGATTGGGTGCGCGGCGCAAAGTCGAAGTCCGTTGACGAAATCAAGGAGGAAGCTGCTGCCAAGATTCAGGAAATGAACGAAAGACAGTAGAACCTTTTTTATTCACATCAAAATCAAAGTAAATGGAAGAGAACAGAAATTTGGAACAGGCCGGAGCTGTTTCGGTCGTTTCCACCGGGAAGAAGTACGAAAGTAGAAAACGTGAAACCAGCGGAAAGGACGTGCAGGCCATTCGCTCGTTTTTGGAAAGCCTAAGCGTTTATGAGGCAGACGCATTGCGCGTGAGCATCGCCATCGCTGACGGCAAGGCCACGGCAACAAACATTTCATCGGATGACCGCCTTGCACTCAACCGCTATCTCAACAGCGGAAAGGACAACGAGCGTATGACTGCGGACAATGCACAGGAACATCGGCTGAACCGTGCGTTTCAGTTATTGGAGCGTGTGGCGGAGTTTTGCGACAAGCGGCAATTAGTTTCAGTAAACAGGTCGTTGCTATCAATCGCCGTGGATGTGGCGGACATCAGCCGTGCCGTTTCCTCACTTGACAAACGTCCTGCATCAGGGCAACCGTTCCCCAATAATACTGGCACCAGTGGCGCAGGAAAGTGACCGTATGCTTTGGGAAAACCTGAATTGCCAATATGAAATCCAATATGGATATGGCTGCATTCCGTTCCTTTCCTTCCCTTATTTCGGATTGGAACATGTTTAGGAACGGGTGCTGCTTATCGGCAAAACAGTTTTTCGCTTACGCATTACACAAAAGGATGAAGCCGTGCAGGGAACAACGAAAAGCTAACAGTCTATTCCGTACATACTTTTTTACGGCTTCATTCCATTCTTACAACAGAAGCATAATATTTATATCACATATATCACACTTATAGAAACAAAATTTTATGGACAAGGAAAAATACAGTTTCTTGCGCCCGACAGGGATTGAAACATTTGCGTTCGTATTCTCCGCAGGTGCATTGCAATGGCTGTACGGAACAACGAGCGATGATGACGGCAGGGAAATCAGTAACTTCACATTGTTTGGCGACCTCTTGGCAAGGATGGCTCTTGCTGACGGTACGGCCAAAGGTTTCCACCGACCGCTTATGCTTTCAGTCTGTCAAGCACAGTATTCCGAGGAACAGCTTTCAACGCAATGGAACATGGGCAGGAAGCGCATACGCCGTCTGTTGGACGAACTGGCAAAGCTGGAACTCATAGACACTTACCGTTCAAGAGTTGCGTCAGTAATGACCTTTCCATGCCTCCTGCAATGGATAACAAAGGATGGCAGCGTAGTTTCTAATCCGTTCATCCACAAACAAAGGGAAAGGACAGAACCGCTCTGAATGGTGGCAGACTGGCAAACTGGCTGATTTCCCGCTTTCCCGTTGTTCTCCAATCCGGCAAATCATCCGGCACGCACTGGACTTTCCAATGGCTAACGTGAGGGAGGAATGGCGTGAAGCGTCAGCGTTGAGTTGCGAGATATGCCGAGGTATTACCGCCTTCGGACGGTATTACCACGACACTCTCGCAACGGTCTGGCAGCCCGTTGTCCTTGCCACTCGCAGGCTCGCACCATCCCTTTTGTAGATACCGTATTATTCCATTTTAAGAACTTTTGTTTATGGCATATGAAGAAGATACTTCCAAGCAGCAATCCGAACAGGAAAAGCCTGTTGTAAGGCGTGACAAGGTGGTGGTCACCAAAGTCACGGAACAGGAGCTTACACAAATCAAAAGCACCGCCAACCAATGCGGCATGACCCGCAGCGACTTCATCCGTGCAAGGGCACTCGGCTATAAGCCAAGATTGAGGCTTTCCGATGCGGAATTGGATGGTTTGCGCCAGCTTGCGGCTTGCAGGACGGACATGGTGAACTTCGCCAACGCCCTGCATGGTTTGAGCGACAATGAGAAGGTAAAACTTTTCCGGCACCAGCCGACCATGCTTGACTGGTACGAGAAAGTGGCATATGTCACGAACCGTGTCACCGACTTCTTGCAGTCCGCACAGACGGCCAACAGCTATCCGGCAGGAACAACAAACGAAAATGCAAAGGAGGACTAAGCATGATAGCCAAGGCAAAGGCCGTAGCCCACGGCATTAGGGCAATGCTGTATGTGTCTGGTGAATCGAGGAACAAGAAGCATCCCGAAAGGATAATCCGTATCTGCGACAACTTCATGCCGCAGGGAATGGACGCGACAGGCATTTTTACGGAAATGAAGTTTGCCACGATGAACCATCCGAACATCAAGAACAATATCATTCGCATGGAGATAAGCCCGGCGATGGAGCATACCGAAAACTTCACTTTGGATGATTGGCGGGAACTGTGGCATGACTTTGCCGCCGCTTTCGACATGCAGGAAATCCGAGACAAGGACGGCAAGGTGGTTTCCGAGCAGACAAACATATCGGGCAGCAAGTCATCCGTATGGCTGCATGAGGAATCCGACAGCAGAATACCCCATCTTCATGCCATCGTCAGCCGGATGGACGAAAACGGGAACATCAACAACGACCACGCCATACACCTCCGCGCACAACGGGCGGCGGAAATGATAGCCCGGCAAAGGGGATGGACTACGGCACAACACATACACGAAACCAACATCCCGAAAGTCAGTGCCGACTGCATGGAAGTCTTGCGCGAACTTGACAACTGGTCATGGGACGGCTACCAAGAAAGGCTTGCCGCCAAAGGTTACGAGTTATATTTGCGGAAAGATAAGAAAGATGTCATTCGTGGCTATGTGCTTCTTAAAGGCAACACGAAATTCAAGGCATCGGAACTTGGAAAGGGACGCAACCTGACCGCATCACGCATCAGGCAGACATGGGAAAAGCTACATTCCGGCAATGAGCAACAAGTCCGTCCGGCAACCAAACAGCCAGTTGTACCGACACCGAAACCATCCGTTCTTAATGGTACGGAACATAGGTCACAGCCATTTGTACAACATCGTAATCCTATATTCGAGGATTATACCACTTATAAACCCAATCACCAGCCCACAGAGTTTGAATATGACGGCGAGACCTATAAGCGTTATCTTCCAGACAAGGTGCTTGACTTCTTCAACTATGAGTTCGACTATCTGGAACTGGCCAACTGGCAAGCCCTGCAAAACCTTGCGATGGCTTACTTCACTTTGATAGCATCACCCTACGAGGTGACATCGGGCGGCGGTGGCGGCGGTTCGCAGTCTGACTTGAAATGGGGGCGTGACCCGAAAGAGGATGAGATAGAGTTTGCCCGTAGATGTGCGCAGGCCGCTTCAAAGAGAATCGGCAGACATTCCAAAGGCGGAATAAAACGTAAATAAAAAACTAAAAAACAGAAATGCAATGAAACAACCCGATACGGCAGCACTCCGTGAGAGGCTTGCCAATTATACACCCGAAGATGAGTTGGAACAGGATAAGCAGGAACTTGACGGACTGACTCAGGAAGTCAACTGCCAGCTAATCGAGTTTCGCAATCTGCTGAAAGAAATCAATGCGCTCAAGGAAGAACTGCACGGCATACACGGTAGTTTGAAGCATACCGTCCAACGTGAACGAACTGCCTTCAATGCCTTGGTTGCGGCAAAAGACAGTGCGGACAATATCATGGACGGCATCAACCGTGCCATTGTCAAAGCAGAACAGCACACCGTCATCCGTGCCAAAATCGGTACCGATGAACTGGCGAAAGTGCATCAATGTACAGCCGACCATATCAAGACCGAAGAAGAACTGTTGGAGAAGCACTGTAAGAAAATGGCCAAACGCCTCCAAAGCAATGAAGGCATTTGGCTTTCTACACCGTGGCTCATATTCGTGGTGATAGTTTTGTCTGTAAGTTATCTTGCCGTAATTTTATGGGCTATATACAAAAGATGAGTTACACACTTTTACTTTCCCAATGATTTGAACATTTTGGTAATGCACCGCTTCTTTTGTTCCATATTGGGATGGACGTAAAGGTTGAGCGTAGTTGAAATGTTTGAATGCCCCAACAATACGCTGACAGTTTTATAGTCACATCCGGCTTCAATACAACGGGTGGCGAAGCTGTGCCGCAGACCGTGATATTTCAGTTTGGGGATGTCGAGCTTCGCCATCAAACCATTGTAATAGTTACGATACGTGCGTGGTTCTGTTGGACGCTCATCATTAGTAAGCACATAAAAATCTTCATTGACCACCTTTTTCAACGGTTTAATCATAGACAACAACTCCTTGCTCATAGGAATTTCGCGGCAGGAGTTTTTTGTTTTGGGTGTGTTGATGACCAACTCCGTATGCTTTTTCTCACCCTCAATGATATAGATGCGTTCAATCGTGCGACTGACCGTTATTGTTCCATCTGCCACATTGATGTCGCTCCACTTCAAAGCGCATATTTCTCCAATGCGCAGCCCTGTACTAAGGCTGATATAAATTCCCAACCCAGTAAAGGTAAAGTGGCTCTGAATGTAGTTCAGAATCTTTCGGTGATTGGCGACAGACAGCACTTCCAGTTCCTTGCTGGTGGAGGTCGTGGGGTATTTTATATCCCATTCGTAGTAAGTCATCCATTCATTTTTAACTCCGAACTTCATCACCATTTTAAGGACTATCAGAATGTCCTTTACTGTTTTGACACTTAGGCCGTTTCCTAACTTTTGCAAGACGAATGCCTGCACTGCCTGTTCGTGGAGTGAATCACCGTCCCCGAAATATGGGAGGACGTGGTTCTCCAAGATTAACACATAAGCCGCCATCGTGGACTGCTTTACATAAGGCCGCTTGTACTCTTTCCAAGCTGCCGCAATTTCTCTAACTGTTTTATGAATCATGATTTCTAAATAATTGGTTCTTATAATTAGAGAAATATAGTGTGGTTAGTTCCGGCTTTGCGATTCCCGGAGTTTACGGGAGAATGGAAACGATACAAACTATCAGAGGTTTGTTCATTCTATTCAGGTGGTACTCCGTCTTCTTCAAAAAAAGAATACTACAATGGGAATATTCCATTTATACGTTCAGGAGAATTACATAAGGACAAAACGGAATTGTTCATAACAGAAGATGGCTTAAAAAATTCCGCCGCAAAATTAGTGGAAACAGGCGACTTGCTATTAGCCTTATATGGAGCTACAAGTGGGGATATAGCCATAAGTAAAATCAAAGGAGCTATAAATCAAGCAATACTTTGTATTAGGACTAAACAAAACAAGAAATTTATAGAATCTGTTTGGAATAAGCATGTTGAAAAATTGCTCCAAACATATTTGCAAGGTGGTCAAGGCAATTTATCCGCTGACATCGTAAAGAACATTCCATTTTATTTTGCGAACTTAGAAGAACAAGTTAAACTGGCGAGCTTTATTTCTTTGTTGGATGAACGCATCGCTACCCAGAACAAAATCATTGAGAAATACGAATCCTTAATTCAGGCGATGTGCGATACCTTAATTGACAAGGAAAAACAGTATGTCTTGTTATCTTTCAGTGACTTTGGGCAATCATATTCAGGATTATCAGGGAAAAGCGCGGAAGATTTTGGTGACGGCTATCCATTCATAACATACATGAATGTCTATCAGAATCAAATCATTGATTCAACAGATGTTGGTTTAGTCAAAATCAACGAAACTGAACAACAGTCAGTTGTCCGTCATGGTGATATTCTTCTTACGTTATCTTCTGAAACGCCGGAAGAAGTTGGTATGGGTGCCGTATATTTGGGAGAAACTTACCCTTTGTATCTGAACAGTTTTTGCTTTGGTATTCATATAACCGATGAAGCTAAGATATACCCTCCATTTCTGGCTTACTACGTTTCATCACAATCATTTAGAAAAGCTGTTTACCCATTGGCACAAGGTAGTACACGCTTCAATTTGCAGAAAAGTGACTTTATGAAGAAAAAGTTTTCTTTCCCGGTGATAGAAAAGCAACGCATAATATACTCAATCCTCAGAACCTATTCGGACAAACTAATTGTTGAAAAACAGATAATGAGATTGCTTTGTAATCAGAAGTGTTATCTGCTACGCCAGTTGTTTATATGAACATCTGACGTAACAGATACTCTTTCTCTTTGGTGTATGATTGCAATAGACTTTTTTCTATCTCAATTTTTTCTTGAATAGATTTCAAGATTCCAGCTATAGTGTTGGCTTCATTTTCTGAAATGGGGAGAGGGACGGAATTTTCCAAAAATCTTCTGTTAGTTATGTTTATAGTGTTCTTTGCACCCTTTTGTATAAGTGGATGCAAATAGTTGAAGGCATTGCCTGGTCGCATAAAATAGAAATGCAAAATTACGCCTATACTATCATTCACAGGAATATAAACTCCATACAAAGGAGAAACAGCTACATCCTCTCTAATGTTGCTACGCTTTATTATGCCATACGGGAAATCACCAGTAGGACTTTTCGTGTACACAATATCGCCGTATTTGACAACATTATAATGGCTCGTTTGTTTTGCGGCAAAAGAACGTCCAAGATACTCAATCTGATTCACTACCCCTTGACTGACAGATACAGAACAAATAGTTCTACCTTCAACGTTCTTTTCATTTCGCTCTTGCAAAACTTTGTATAGGTCTATTCTTTTCCACGTACCTTTGCTAATCCCATTCATCTTTGCTTTATAAATAATCGCCTGAATTAAGGATTTTCATAGTCATATTAAGGGGATTGTTGATTCCATTTTTACAGCTAATAAATTTCCGAAAGTACCATTCAAGGAAATCTATGTTCGGGCTGGTGAAGGTGGAACTCCTACAACTTCAAATCCCGAATATTATGATAACGGGACTATTCCATTTATAAAAATAGATGACTTACAAAACAAGTATATAAAGACTAATAAAGATTGTATTACAGAGCTTGGACTACAAAAGTCATCAGCTTGGATTGTCCCCGCAAATTCTATAATCTATTCCAATGGTGCTACTATTGGAGCAATATCAATAAATCTGTTTCCTGTTTGTACAAAACAAGGCATTTTGGGGGTTGTTCCCAAAGCAGATATAAACGTGGAATTTTTATATTACTTTATGACATCAACAGCGTTTACCAAGGCCGTTGAACGAATTGTAACAGAAGGAACAATGCGAACTGCATATCTAAAAGATATAAATTACATTCCATGCCCTGTTCCTTGTTCTGTCAAACAGGATGAAATTGCAAAATTGCTATCTACTTTATCTGAAAAATTGGAAAATGAAGTAATATTTCAAATGAAGTTGCAGAAGCAAAAAGAGTTTTTATTGTCACATATGTTTATATAAACATTCGTGAAAGTAGATAAGATTTTTGCAGCTGATAGCATAAAAATATTCGCTTTTCCACCTCCATTTTATTCTCTATAAGGGAAAGTTTTTGAGCAATCAATGTTTGCAAACTAAGGGATGGACAGTAAATCTTAGCTTTACCATAATCCTTAAAATAAATGTGTGGTATTGCCATTCCTGTTTTATATGGCTCAAAACTAAATCTTTGCAAGGAAAAGTAGATGTACTTTAAGCAATATCCATCTTTTGCCGTTAGGCTGTTGAGAGTTCCGATGTAACTGTATTCTCCGGTCACAAACTTAACTGTACCAACACCTGAACCATCTTTGATTATCAAAATAGATTCCCTGTTTATATCTGCTGTTTCTGTGTAACCACTAATACCCGTTGCTCCATAAACAGGGAATGTTCCAATTTCTGCAACTTGGCTTTCCTGCAATGTGGATGAATTGCATTCGAGGCAGTTTTTAATAAGTGTATTAGGCTTTTGCGAAGAAATAACAGTTTCAACAATCCCCTTAATTAAGGTTTCTAACCTCTCAATGATTTTGTTCTGGGTAGCAATGCGTTCATCCATTAACCTTAGCAAAGTTGCAATCTTTTGCTGTTCATTCATACTTGGTAGTCCTACAAAGACTTCTGAAAAATTCCTCGTATTAATAGAGTATATTTTGGTCCCTTGCGCTATGCGTCGTATTTGATTGTGGAATACTGTAGAGGAAAAGCAATAACCAAGAAATCCTTTTGCTGTCTGTCCATTGTTATTGCGCCCATGAATTGTGTGAAGTCCACACACAACTTTTTTGCCGTCTAAGTTGTAAAACTCAACAACTTTAGCGACTTCATTTGTATCTTCTGATGCGTCTGCAAAAGCAATATCACCCTCCTTGCACAATTCATATTTTTTAGGCACATTACCATCTTTAATACTTGGCAATTTATCCTTTGTCAAGTCTATTATGGTAGGAAGCCCAACGTGAATTAAGCCGTAATGTAGGTTATATGGCTCATTTGACTCGTACTCTAACTGTTCCCAGCTAAGAGAATTAGTGGAATAGAAATCAAGCAAGTCTGAAACTTTAATGCGTTTCCACTCTTCTGTAAACTCCGGGAATCGCAAAGCCGGAACATTAAGGACTTTCTTATCCTTATTATCTGCCATAATCATTACTCTTTAATTTTGTTGATACATTCCATTCGAACCAGTCTCAATTTGCGACCAGTTACTCATTCCCTTTCTGCTTTTCGTCATCGTATGCTTGAATTTCATCTTGTATTACCTGCTTCAAGTCTTCTTGCGGAATAATCAGCCGATAGTCAGCAACGCCAATAGGTTTATCCATTCCATCAAGTGACAATTCCACATCCACATGATTCTTTTCTGCACAAAGAATGATGCCGATGGAGGGGTTCTCCCCCTCGCCGCGTTCTGTCCTGTCAAGAATGGAAAGATAATAATTCATTTTCCCCGCATATTCAGGTTTGTATCTTCCTGCTTTTAGTTCAATGGCTATCAGACTTCTAAGTCCTCTATGGAAAAAGAGTAAATCTACAATGCCACTCCTACCTTTGTATTCAATTGGATATTGATTACCAATATAGGTGAAACCTTTTCCGAGTTCGAGTAGAAATAGTTTTATTTTTTCTACAAGTCGGTGTTCCAAGTCCAATTCTAACACTGGCTCTGTTACACCCAAAAAGCCAAGATTGTATGTGCTTTTGATGACTTCGTTGGCATATGCGGCAACCGGTACAGGCAGGGTTGTGGCAAAATTATTGTCTTTTTCAACAGGCAGGCACGATTGTTCATACATATGAAGATTTATGGCATTAACTAAAATATCACGATTCCAGCCCTTTGTTACGGTTTCAACGGCATAATAAAGTATAGCGTCATCGTTGTCCTTTGTCCATTTATTAGCCATGAGTTCAGCAGTGTGTCCCCACGGCAAAACTGCAACAGCGTGTTGCAGTTTTAACGATGAGTTACAAAACCTGCAATAAAACTTCTTCATCAGCCATAAACTGCGAGGTGACAATCCCATTTTGGGATAACGCTGTTTTAAGTCGATTGACAACCGCTGTACCACACCAGCTCCATGCTTTGAATCTAACTTCTTTTCTTGTAACAGTCTGCCGATTTCCCAATGCGCATTGCTAATGTTATCGGAAATACTGCGTGCTATGGAAATTCTTGTCCTTTCTAAAACTGCAACAGCGCGTTGCAGTAATTCGTTATAGTCAACCGTGATTTCAAGCTCTTTATCGTTTGCCATAATTAAATATTAATCTTATGAATCTTGCCGTAATATCCTTATTTCAAATAGCTTCACTGTATCTTTAATCCTTTATTGCGTCTAATATCAGAATCAATTCCGATTCTGCAATATCGCATTTATCAAAGAGATACCGCAAACAATTTAACTTACCCTTATTGTCCAATGATGTCCACACATACTTATCTGGTGCAATCATCGTGCAATAATGTAAATCGGCTTTTTTAGATGACCAAAAATAACTTCCTGCATCGAAAAGGGCATCCACAATGTCAGGATAACGTTCAGAAACTATGGATATGATTTTTAACATCATGTTTTTCCAAATAGTTTCTGCATGTTCCTGACCAAACAATCTGAATCCTTTTAATTGTCTGTTTGTTGGTGAAAATGTTTCATCTTCTAATGATACTTCATCTACAGGCTTCGGTAAAGGTGTAAATGATGTATGAGGTAAAGGATATAGTTTTAAGAAGGTGTCAACTATTTCTTTTCCCCTTTGCTCCATTTCAACAGGTGTCCACTTTGAACAAGCCATAACACTACGTGTAAGACGATATTTTGAATCCTTATATCCGGGGAAAGACTCCCCGTCTATCACTTTACCATCTCGTTTTACATCGAAAGAGTTATTGCTTAATTCGCTATTGATACCAGTTAAGGTGAGATTGGCAAATGTATGCAAATATTTTTCCTTTATCTCCTCATAGTTGCTGCCAAGCATGGCTTTCCAATCGGCGTTAAGGGTTTGCGGCATGATATGTTCCAGTGTGGCCGTTTTATTTTTCATATCGCTTGCTACATCGTTATATTCCCCAGGAATAGCATTCTCAAGGCGTTCAAAAAGAAATATCTGAAATGGCTTCATCATGTGATAAGCATCACGTGTTTTAATTGCTTCTATGAATTGCGTATCTCTCGGTAGGAGATAATTACCATCACGGCGCAATATATGATATGCAAGTATATCAGAATAACTTGCAGACAAAGGAATGTCTGCTGCCCTGTATTCGTCAATACTTCTCAGCACGTCCTTATGCAATGCACAGAACACTTGTGTCAATGCGTTACCCGGCATATTGCACACGATACGGCGAGCCATATAATTTTCAACCAAGTCAATAGCCTTATAAACTTCATCCTCTTGAAGACCATTTTCATCGGCATACTTCAAGAATTGCATAAAGAATACATTTACCACATCGGTGTCTATGTTGCAGATATGGCTCATTTTCTTTGAAAGACGTGGTGTGGAAAGTTGGCTCTTTGTTACTTGCCGATAATATTTGGCATAATCAAGCATTTGTGCAAGCTCTTCTTTCCTGTCTTTCACCTCCATGTATTTTTTCCACTCTTGATACATATATGGAAGTCTGACATGGCGTTGCCGCTGCTGTCTTATGGTAAGATAATCACGCAAGAACATTGTAGGCTCGTTGTCTGTGGCCTGTTCAATCTTTTGCCAATAATCCTTAAAACATTGTTGCTGTTCTTCAGGCGAAAGCGACATCAAAAGATAATTGCGTATTTTGTCAGCTTCGGTAAGTGCAAGTCCGGTCGAGTTAAGACTCTCAAATATCAGTTGCGCATCGTCGTTATTGTCAAGCTCTATCGTGATAATCTGCAAACGTTCTATGGTGTTCAATAAATCATCAAACGAAAATTCTTGCGGAGTTTTAGTCAATAAGCCATAGAAATACATGAAGTTGCGTGTAACCTTGGATTCGGCAATGAATTTATCCTCTGCATTATCAAAAATCAGGTCATAGGCTATTCGGTCACTTTCAATAGGAACGAGTTTGATTTTCCTATCTGCACTACTAAATTTAGCAAGCAGGAACATTTCGTATGCTTCATTCAGTCTGGCTTCATTGCTGACTAATAATTTCCCATCTTTTACTGCCTTTATACCTGCCAGCAACAAAAGAGATATGGTCGTTATACGCTGCTGCCCATCTATCACTAACCTATTTCGTCCATAAGCATCAGCCGAAGCTGTAACAATTGAACCGAAGAAATGAGTTTGCTTATGTTGCTTGCTTAATTTCACCAAGTCGTTAAACAACTGTTCACAATTATCTATCAGCCAATCATAATTTCGCTGATATACAGGGATTATGAATTGCTTCATATTCCCTTCAATAAAGTTACTCAATAGTATTGCACTACCAATCATATTTTCTTACTCTATAATTCCCAACTCTTTCAAATATACATCAATCTCCTTATCCAACTCGGCACGTTTGGCTTCCAGTTCCTTGATTTCAGACATTACCGCTTTGATGTCAATCGGTTCTTCTTCCTCAAAGGTGTCCACATAGCGAGGGATATTCAGGTTATAATCATTGTCGGCTACCTCTTGCAGCGTGGCAAGGTGACTGTACTTTTCTATTTCCTCGCGGTCACGGTAGGTTTCGACTATCTTTTGAATATGTTGCGGACGGAGCTTGTTTTGTGTCTTGACCTTTTCAAACTCCTTGCTTGCATCAATAAACAGAATGTTGTCATCCTCTTTACGGCATTTCTTCATCACAAGGATGCAAGTTGGTATGCTCGTACCATAGAAGATATTGGCAGGCAAACCAATGATAGCATCTATGTAGTTCTTCTTCTCAATGAGGAAACGGCGGATTACCCCCTCTGCATTTCCACGGAACAATACACCATGAGGTGCAACGCAAGCCATTGTGCCACCCTCATTCAAATGGTAAATCATATGGAGGATGAAAGCGTAATCGGCGGTTTTCTTCGGTGCAAGCCGTCCGGCTTTGCTGAAACGGTCATCGTTGTTGAACTTGTCGGCAGCACTCCATTCTGCGGAGAAAGGAGGATTTGCCACCACTGCGTCAAACTGCGTATCGCCAAAGGCATCCCATTCTAATGTATCGCCATTCTCTATCTTGAAGTTGCTGAACTTGATGCCGTGCAGCAACATATTCATTCGGGCAAGGTTGTAAGTGGTCGGATTCTTCTCTTGTCCGTAAATATCTACCGCATGGCCGACCTTTGCCGCACGAAGAAGCAACGAGCCGCTACCGCAAGTCGGGTCATACACATTGCGAAGCCGCGCATGACCGATAGACACAATTTCAGCCAATATCTGACTAACCTCTTGCGGTGTATAGAACTCTCCGGCTTTCTTTCCGGCTCCAGCGGCAAACTGGCCAATCATATACTCGTAGGCATCGCCAAGGATGTCTATTTCTTCCGATGCCTCCACGCCAAACTTTATATCGTCCAATGCCAACAGTACATTGCTGACGAGCGTATTCTTGTCATCTGCCGTCTTGCCCAGTTTAGGCGAAGCAAGGTCAATATCAGAGAACAGACCACCAAAATCTTCCTCGCTGTCATGCCCCAATGTGCTATCCTCAATGCGCTTTAACGAGCGTTCAAGAATGGGCAATATGTTCTCTTTCTTCTTTATCCGGTCTATCACCGATGAGAAAAGGTAAGTCGGTTCGATGAAGTAGCCGACACCCTCCAAGCATTGCTTTTTCAGTTCCTCTTGCAGTTCGGCGGCATCCTCGTCCTCCATAGTCCACAATTCTTTGAAGGACACTTCATCATCCACCAAGGCATTGTTTGCGTATGCTTCTATCTTCTCCGAAAGGTATTTGTAGAAGATGAAGCCCAAAGTGAAATACATGAAATCGCTGGCCGACATATTTCCGCGCAACTTATTGGCCACTTCCCAAAGTTGGTCACGGAGTTTCTGTTGTAATTCTTCGCTCATATTCTAATCTAATTTTTCTATGTTATAACCCAATTCCGCAGACAAAGACACAATGTCGTTAAAATCAATACGACATCCTTCTCCCACTTGTGTACTAACCAAGAAATCCACTCCATCGGAGCTTGTTAAAGGAGACTTAAAATGCCATCTTGTATTTTTTGATTTATCGAAAGAATCTTGTTGCTGTTTCTTGACTCTATCAACAGACATAATCAAATTAGGTATTCTTTCATCAAAGAATGTCTCAATTTCTTTATATGTCAAACTCCTTTCTTTGATGTATTGTCTTATAACTTCAACCATACAACCATTTTTATAAAATTCGCCTTTCCCGTTTATCGTAAATTTTTCCCGTTTCCCCTTACGTTTAGCAATGTCTTGAATAGGCTTGTTGTGGCACTCTTCAGGTTTGTTTTCGTTATACTCTGTTATAACTGCGTCATCTATTGCTTGTGCTATATCTCTAAAAATATCTAATGCTACTTTCGGAGAAACGTTGAAAAACTCTCTATTTTGTCGAATACGAAGATGTGTAAATCTGTCTATATACTTATGTACAAGTTTTTCTACTTCATTATATTTTACGGTTCTAAATGTTGCATATATTTCAAAAGGCAAAGGTACTGCTGTATTATCAAGTTCCTTTGAGCGAACATCTACAGGACGTGAACTTTTGCCAATTTTTACCCAATCCTCACGAAAACTTGGATTGGTCAAAATATATACATATCCCGGTTCTTTATGCTGTTCCTTTTCCATAAAAAACTATTTCCTTAAACGTTCAACAACTATGGTTTCTGTGATTTGAATTGCTGGACAATTATAGGGATTATCTGTCAAACACTGATGAGGGTATTTCCCTCTATAAATATCTAATGCAATTACCATATTCCAATATGACGTTGGATAACAATTATACCCAGGGTCAAGACAGAATATATGAAACAGACCTTCATCGTCGCTTTCATATCCAATAGCCAAAACAGCATGTCCTCCTCTTTTCTTAAAGTCAATACCTAAAATAATGGGCATATCTTTATCTAAGACGGATTTTATCTGATTCTTAAAGCCATCTTTGGCTTCTTCCTTATCGCAGTTATAATATTCAGCACATACCGTATCACCAAAAGAACGATTTATCATTTTCTTGAGTTTGTCAAAATAGAGACCATTCCTGACCAGTCCATGCTTATCAAAAAACTCATGAAAAAGTTTCACTACTTCGGGAGACTTTTTAATTTTGTCATATAAGTCTTCCAACTCATTTCTTCTCACACACCGCAAAATAAGAAGATTCATCATAAGCGTGTATATGGAACATGCACCATCAATTTCTCCTTGACGAAGATGGACGGGATAGAATTTCCTATTTTTAATGCAACATCCTTTTTCTGTTAGGTACAGACTGTTTAATAATTTAATCATATTCAATCCCAACTAAAAGTTCTTATTATGCTACGCAATCTATCCATTATCCTTGTCAAAGCCTTTCGGGTCTTAATCAGTCCGAGGTGCTTCTCTTTGAGCGCCTTTTGTATGATTTCCGGCTGCTCTTTTTGCAGGTAGTCATACTCTTTCAAGTAATGGTCGAGCACATCCGAAGAAAGCCCCTCGTCCTGTGCCAAAGAGTTCACGGCTTTTTCACGTTCTGTGGAGATATAGCGGTTCAAGCGTTCCTCCAGTTCGCTTGTACCGTCCGCCTTTTGCCGTCGCGCCATGAAGTTCTCCTTATCCTCGTCCACATTCTTTTGAATGAAGCCGTCAATGAGTTTCGCCTTGTTACGCATTTCGGCATCCTTTATCATCGTGTCAATGATGTTCTTACGCCGCTCTGCATAGTCCGTGCTGTATGGATTAAGGTTAGCAATCAATTCGAGGATATAAGCCACATTAATAATGTCGCTGTGCAGGAGTTCAAGGCAGAAATCCACATCCTCCAACCGTTCATCGCTTGGCGTTTCATCGCCGCCGCTTGGAGAGGCTGAAGGCATATCCGACGGAACAAACGTATCGTGAATGTCAAGGTACTTGCTTCGGAAGTCCATAAACTGTTGTTCGGTCATGCCGAGGTCGTCCGCATCATCGCTGTAATCCTCGTATATTTGGATTTCCGCGTGTTTGCGGATGATGTCGCGGAAAGCCAGCACAAAGTCTTTCTTGTCCTTTTCGCTCTGCAACAGGTCTATGCTGCTTGGCTCCGGGTATTTCTGCAAGAAGTCCGTTGCCAACTGCTGGTATTCCTTTTTCACATCCTCAAAAGGTGGACGTACTATTTCTTCGGGATTATTTGAGTTACTGAAAAGCCTGATGGCCGTATCAACATTGCTTTTCAAATCACGGAAGCATATAATCTTTCCGAAACGCTTTTTCTCATTCAGTACACGGTTGGTTCGGCTGAACGCTTGCAGCAATCCGTGGTACTCCAAGTTCTTATCCACATAGAGCGTATTGAGTTTCTTGCTGTCAAAGCCCGTAAGGAACATTCCCACGACAAGGCAGAGGTCAAGCGGTTTCAAGTCAGCCCGCTTCTTTTTCATGCGCAGGTTGATGTCATCGTAGTAAGCGCGGAAATTTTCGGTAGTGAATGCTGTGCCGAACATTTCATTGTAGTCATCCATGATGGCTTGCAGTTCGTCCGCCTCGCCTGTGCTTTCGCTGACATACTGCCCCGTATTCATTCCCGTCTGTTCATCGTCCTGGCTGCTGTTGGCAGCGTATGTAAATACTGCACCGATACGGATTTTCGGCTTCAACGACTTGAATATCTTGTAATAGCGGATAAGCATCGGTACGGATTGCACGGCAAACAGCGCATCAAACTCACCGTCAAAGGTTGACTTATTGAAATTATTAAGGATGAATTTGGCTATCTCCTCCATGCGGTTGGCATTGCCCTTTTCCACTTCTTCGCTTCCATGATAATACTCCACAAGGAAGCCCAGCACGTTTTCATCGGCTATGGCATCCTTGATAAGGTATTGGTGCAGGCAGTTGCCGAATATCTCTTTGGTGGTATGCCCGTTAATGGCATTCTCCGTGAAGATGGGCGTACCCGTGAAGCCGAACACTTGGGCGTTGTCAAAGAACTTCATGATGCGCTTGTGACTTTCCCCAAAGTGGCTTCTGTGGCACTCGTCGAATATCATCACGATACGGGAGTGGCGTATGGCCTCAATCTTGTTGCTGTACCACGTCTTGCTAACTGCGGCGTTGAGCTTCTGAATGGTAGTGATGATTATCTTGGAATTGCTGTGCAACCGTTTCACCAACTCATCCGTGTTGTCCGTGCCGTCCACCGCACCCGGCTCAAAGGCTTCATATTCCGATTGGGTTTGGGTGTCAAGGTCGTGACGGTCAACCACAAACATTACCTTATCCACATCGTCCAGTTCGGAAACAAGCTGTGCCGCCTTGAATGAAGTCAAGGTCTTTCCGGCTCCTGTTGTATGCCATATATAGCCGTTGTCGTTGGAGTTCTTCACCTTATCCAATATCTTCTCCACGGCATAGAACTGGTACGGACGAAGCACCATCAGGCACTTGTCGCCCTCATGCAGCACGATGTATTTTCCTATGATTTTGCCGAGCGTACATTTCTCCAAAAATGCGGCTGCAAACTTATCCAATTCATTGAACGGCACATTGGCTGCGTCCGTCCAGTTGAACGTGAACTTATAGCCTCCGTTTGGATTGTTGGCGAAGTAGCGTGTGTTGACACCGTTGGAAATCACGAACAGTTGAATGTAATCAAACAACCCGTGATAAGAAGTCTTATGATAGCGTTGGATTTGGTCGTATGCCACCCTTAACTCTACGCCCCGACGTTTCAATTCAATCTGTACCAAAGGCAGACCGTTTATAAGAATGGTCACATCGTAGCGGCACTTCTTACGCCCTTCCACCGTGATTTGGTTGGAAACCTGAAATTCGTTCTGACACCACTGTTGACGGTTAAGGAACTCCACCCAGATGCGTTTGCCGTCCGCCGTGTCAAGCGGATAAAGGTCGCGGAGCTTCTTCGCCTTTTCAAAGCGTGTGCCTCCTTCAAGGTAGATGAGTATCTTGTCAAATTCCTCATCCGTAAATTCGGTACGGCCATGCTCCGCCAACCGCTTACGGTTGTGTATCTCCAACTGCCTCTTGAAATTGGCTTGAAGATTGTCCTCCTCGGCAATTTGGACATATTCATAGTCCATTTGCTGGAGCGTGGCGATAAGTCCGGCTTCCAATGCCGCTTCACTTTGTATAGACATATTCCTGTTCTACCTTTTATGCGTTACTTATTATCATTCAGACTTCTGATAATCTCAATTCCCAATGCGTTTTCTATCTTGCAAATGGTTTCCAACGACATATTCTTTTTGCCTTTCAGCACTTTGGATATGTATTGCTGGGTGCAGTTCATCTTTTCGGCAAGCATCTGTTGCGTCAAGCCGAGTTCCGTCATCCGTTTTGACATGGCGGCGGCAATCAACTGTGAATATTCCGCCCAATCCTTTTTATCCTGTTTCACACCAGTTTCCTGCTTTACGGCTTCCAAAGCCATACAAGGCATTTTATCTGTCGTTGTATTCATTGAAAGATTACCTTATCTTGTCTGGATGCAAAGGTAATACAATTATTCGAGAAAACACAACCAACGAGTTGTGTTTTTACAAAAATGATTTCTTCTCCATAAATATGAAACATTATAGGGAGTCGTTGATTTAGCGACCCCCTAAACAACTTCTACTTCAAATATAGGGGGATGTCATTTCAACAACCCCCTGTTTGGGCTATCATTCAAGTTAGAACACACCGTTTGTCAGGTTCATTGCTTCAACTTTCTTTTCCATTTTCACCTTTGCGTAAACCTGCGTTGACGCGATGCTGCCATGCCCCAAAATCTTGCTGACTGAGTAGAGTTCCGCACCTGCCGTTATCGCCAGCGTTGCCGCCGAATGGCGGCTGCTGTGATAGGTGAAATCCTTTTCTATCCCTGCCTTGTCCTTGATGCGGCGCACGTACTTCGCCACGTTGTCGGGCTTCTTCACCAACGGGAAGATGATGCCGTCCTCTCCGTTTTCGGGGCGTGGAGGAAGCAACGATAGAGCCAACGCATTGAGCGGTACGGCAACTGGCCGCTTGGTCTTGTGCTGGATGACCGACACCGTTTGTACGCCGTTTACGTCCTTGATGTCGCTCCACCGCAATCGTTGCATATCGCCGAGCCTAAGCCCCGTCATGCACGAGAAGCCGAAAGCCCTTTGCACGACTTCTTCCATATAGGTTTGCGGCTCTACGGCAAGAAAGCGTTTCAGTTCGTCAGCCGTCAGGTATTCGCGGTGCTTGTCCGGCGCATGGAAACGCTCCTCCCTTGTAAGTTCCTGAACGGGATTGGAAGCCATCAGTCCGTCACGCACGGCCTTGTTGAAGATGGCCTTTACCGTTTCCTCAAACAGTACGAGGGTGTAAGCCGCCAGTCTGCCGCCATTTGCCTTTATCTGTTTACGGTTGCGGTAATTGCGCATATACCCGAACAGGCCGCTTACCAAATCCCTATCCACGTCTTTCAGCAGGACATCCGTTTTCTTGGCTCGTTTCAAATAAGTCTCAATCCGTCTGCGCACAACGTCCTTGTGCTGTATCATCTTTGGGCTGTTCCCGTCCAGCATGGCGCAACGCACATAGTCGCCACACCACTGGAGCCAGGTCATGGTCTTGGCCGCTTCGTTTTCTTCCGTCTTTTGCTTCTTCTCGAATGACGGAGGGGTAAGGATGCGCTGCGCCTGTATCTCCTGCGCCTTTCGGTAGGTCTGCTCGTTGAGTTTCCTTGCATTGGGCGCATCATCGGGTACAAGGTACAGGTGCAGGTTTTCTCTTTTGCGGAAGCCCGTTTCGTAGTATTCCAGATACAGGCTGCGGTTTCCGGCAGTCAACATTCTCACTTTGATTTCCACTTTCATAAAATTCTTCCTTTCGATTTTTGTTATACAAACATATTGTTCACGAGGTTCATAGTCTCGATTTTCTTCTTATCCACTATCTTGGCATAGACTTCGGTCATGCGGATGCTTCGGTGTCCGAGTATCTTGCTCACCGTGTAGAGGTCTGCGCCGAGGGTCAGCAACAGGGTCGCCGCCGTATGCCTGCTACAATGGTAGGTGATGTGCTTCTGTATTCCGGCCTCCTGCATCCATTCGCCCAACACTACTTCCACCGTGGTAGAGGTGATGCGCAACTGATGGAAAACCCGGTCGTCATCCTTTGACTTTCGGGGCATCCATTTCAAGGCTTCATTGGAGAGCGGTATCGTCACCGTGTTCTTGGTTTTCACCTGCTGATGCTCGATGTAGAGCGTCTTCCCGTCCGCCGCCGTGTGTATCTCGCTCCATTTCAAGGTCATCATGTCGCTGTACCGTAACCCGGTGAAACAGGAAAACAGAAATGCCTTTTTCACAATGTCGTAGCGGCACGGCGTGGCCATCAGTTGACGAAGTTCCTCAATGGTCAGGAACTCACGCATGGCGCTCAGCTTCTGCGGCTTCTCCTTTGTTTCCAACAGTTTGAAAGGATTGCGGTCTAACATTCCCTCGCTTACGGCCTTGTTCAGCGCAGCGGCAAGGCGGTTCATAAAGATGCGGCAGGTCGTACTGCTCAACGTCTTTTTGCCTTGGTTGAACGTGCAGGTTTTCAGAAAGGCGATGAAGCCCTTGCAGAAATCCTTGTCAACCTCTTTTAGGGCGAGGGTCGGCTTGCCTATATATAATAGGTATTCTTCCACCCTTGCCTGTGCGTTCCGCTTCGACCTCATGCTGGCCGGACTTAGCCCATTTTCCTCGGCGGTGTACTTCGCCACCCATGCGCTGAGCGTCATCCGTGCCTTTTTCACGTCCTCCCAGTTCACAAGACCCTTTTCCTGAATGTCGAGGATGCGTTGCGCCTTGATTTGCTCGGCCAGCTTGCGCGTGTTCCTGTTCTGCAACTTGGCGGCGGCATCCGTTTCAGGCACGAGGTAGAGTTTCAGACCCTCTTTCTTCCTTGCGCCACGATAGTACATGTCGAGATACAGGCTTACATTGCCATCGTTGAGCCTCTTTTCTCGTATGCGGACAGGCTCCTTGATTTTGATTTCTTTCTTCTTTCGTCCCATTTTCTTTTCTGTGCTATCCGATTTTTGGATTTGTTACTATATTGTATATCAGTCACTTGCAAGCGCAACAAAGATAATTCACGGCGGGACAAAAACGGGACAAAAAGCGTGCTTTTATATCCCAAATTAGGCAAATATAACTATCCAATCAAAAAACGGCCTCTATTCATAATTAACTATAAATCAGTGCTATTTGGCAGATTACGTTAGATATGTTTTCCTATGGTTTTACCCATCTGGAGTAATTGGTGTGTATAGTCAAAAAATACCGATAGAAGATGATGAAATCGATGTTCCCGTTTTTTATGAAGAACGTGAACCCATGTGGGCAAAATGTACCTTTTATAAACAAGGCGTTTTTCAAATGTCCCCTTTTGACGGTTTGGTTTTAAAAATTGTTTTAGGGTTTGATAAAGCTTCTGCGGGATGTGGTTTTGTTACCACTTATGAGTCTTTAGATTTAGATTTGTCTTATTACGATTCATTGCGTGTTTTTGAATTGTTACAGAATGAGGACTTGGAACTTTATCCCAAACGGTAATCTGGAGATGTAGAAAAGGTCAGACGAAGTCTATTTATTACTTGTGTCCCCGCACAGTTTTGGGCTGTGTGGGGACACAAAACTGTTAAAAAATGGAGCTTTTCTGCTTTTTTCTTCCTGAATTATTTTTTTAATTAAATACTTCTTGTAATTTTGCTGTCGTAATAAGTATAGCAAAACATTATAATTAACTTAATTTTCGAGAAGCATGAAAAACAAATTACTTGCTTTGATGGCGCTTTGCGGCGCGACTTCATCTACCATGCCCTTGTGGGCATCCGAGAATTGGCCGGATCCGGTCTTGTCTTTCACCAATCCTAATCTGACGCAGGACGAGACGGGCGGTGGCGTGTATTACATCTACCACGTGGCTACCCAGAAGTTCATGGTGAATGGAAATTGGAAAAATAATTGGGGTACGGAGCTTGTCGTGGGCGACGATGGGCAGGAAGTAACTTTGAGTTATGGTGAAGATTACGAGTTGGCTCGTCGTCCCGAGGGAGATCCGGACAGGACTACAGCCAAAGGATGGCGCCTGAGTATGATGAACGCACCTTCGAATGGTGGTTATCATGAACTTTTCATCCGCGAGGCTTCCATGGCTATTTGTGTGGATCATAATAAGACGGGGCATATCTTGTGGAAAATCGTGCCGCAAGGGAACAGTATGTACCGCATCAAGATTCTTGACGAAGACACTAAGTTCGGTGTGAATGCCAACGGTGGCTTATATAAGAATGCTTATATGGGCGTGAACGAAGGCGAAACGGGTGTGAATCCTGTACTCGATACGAATATGGCCGGATTTGAGAACGGACAACAGGACTGGAAGTTCGTGTCACCGGAGGCTTATAACGTATATAAGGCTAAGAAAAAGTTACAGGAGCAGTTGGATGCTGCCGATGTGGCTGGTTTCGATAAAATAGCCGATTATGCAGCAATTTATAATAGTACGGAGGCTACGGCCGAAGAAGTAGAACAGGCGGTTGAAGGTTTGAAGGCCGCCATCTTGGATTTCAAATACAGTTCGGCAACGGCAGACAAACCGATCACTGTGACGGAGTTGATTTCCCAACCCTCATTTGACGAAAATACGGAAGGATGGGTGACTACAAAGGATGCGGTTCCCTCTGGTGTGCAAGACAATTTTACCCGTAAGCCGAATGATAAATTGATTGCTTCCGATGGCAAAGAGTGTGTGAACTTCTTTGAACGTTGGATTCCCTCTTCGGCAGGCAATCAGCCGAACTGGTCTATCACGCAAGAGTTGAAGAATTTGCCGGACGGTAAGTATCGCTTGGGGGCTTATATCATGACCAATGTGTTGGCACAAGGCGACGTGACTGGGCCAAAAGGCCGTTTCCTGATGGCCAAGACGTTGGCAGGCGAGGTGCGTAAGGAGGCGGATGTGCCGGCTATTGAGGATCCGAGTCACTCGAACGGTTATTTTGTTCCTTACACGTTGGAGTTCTCTGTCATTGGCGGGACGGCCACAATCGGTATGGTGGTAGAAAACGCAAACTCCAACTGGACGGCAGTGGATAATTTCACGTTGGAATATCTTGGTAAGGCCGATGCCCTTACGGTTCGTGACATGTTGGAGCAGAACATAAAGGATGCGGAAGCCAAATATGCGGAATATACAGGGGCTAATGAGCGTTTCAGTTTGTCCGGCCAACAGAAGTACGAAGAAACCATAAAGGCTGCCAAGGATGCGGTGGCCAATGAACAGTTGGATGACGAGGCTTTGATGGGCCTTATTACTACGGTCCAACTTCGTATGGATTCTTTGGCTATGGATATTTCTGCATATAAGACTTTGGCACAAAAATCCGCAGAACTGGAAGACGCTTACGCCGGAACAGAGTATGAGGAAGCGGGGTTGCTTTTGTATGAGGATTATTTGGATCAGTTAGCTGAAGGGCTTGCGCAACGCACTTTCAATCCCAACGAAGTGGACAGCATCCAACCTCGTGCAGACCGGATTCTGAAACAGGCCGTGTTGGAGTCTTTGCAGTCGGAAGACGGTTTGCGTACAGTGACAGGCCTGTTCACCAACATGGACTTCTCGAATGGCATGAATGGTTGGACGAAGGAAGGCAGTGGAGACTTCAAGCATAGTTCTACTGGTGTTTGTGAGCTTTGGAATGCCCGACAGACGGATGGCGAGGTGTATCAGGAAATAAGCAACCTGCCTTCCGGTTCGTATAAGATAACAATGCAAGGGTACTACTCGCCGAGTTCGAGCAACGCTAATTCTTGGCAACAGAATTGGGGGATGGAAGGCGACCAGACTAATGACATATTGGGATATCTTAAGGCTAATGATGCCTCTGCGAAACTTCATCACATAATGGATTATCCGTTGACGGAAGACGAAAAGGGAACGGCAGACCGTTATGAGCAGATTACCTTTACGGATGATCCGCAATATAAAGACAAGTGGTTGGTTCGTTCTGTAGCTGCCGCAGCCGAGACCTTTGGGAATTTCCCGGACCGTTATATCAATGAGGTGGTTTGCTATGTGGGCGAGGATGGCAAACTCCGTGTGGGGATTAAAGCCGCTATGGCATCTCACGACTGGTTAGGTGCATGGATTGTGATGGACAATTTCAAGGTGGAATACCTCGGAGCCGATGATATGACCGGTGCTACGACTTCCATCAATGCTTTGATTGCGACAGCTACGGACATGATGAATAAGGAAGGGGTTCTCACTACGCGGGAAGCCAAGGAAGGTCTGAATGCAGCTATCGAATCGGCAAACAAGGCCGTGTCCGAAGGCTTGACGTTGGAAGTATACAACGAGCAAGTGGAAGTTTTGAATGCCGCCATCAAGGCCGGTCAGGAAGCCATTGATGCGGCTACCGCATTGGAAAAGAGAAACGACAACCATAATGACAAGCTAACCTCTACGGGTGAAGAAAGTTATGACGCTTATGTTGATACGGACGGTTTTGCGGAACTTGAAGAGGTCGTTTTGGAAATCGAAGGTAAGATAAGCGGTGAGGGCATCTTTGCTTCCATGGCAGAAATCGAAGACTATAATGCCAAGCTTGACAAAGCTTATACCAAGATGGTGAGCGGTATCATTGATTTCTCAGCTGCGACCAAGGATGCACCGGTGGATGCCACAGGTCTGATTATCAATCCGAGTTTCCAGACTCGTAACTATGATGAAAAAACAGGGACGTGGAAAGATGCTTCGTCTGCAGATGGTTGGACGGCTACCGGTGGTACGGCTACGAGTGGATTGAATTATGAAATCTATAATGATACCACTGGAATTCGCCAGAAGCTTTACAACATGCCCGCAGGTTACTACCGCGTGGTTTACAATGGCTTCTACCGTGCGGGGGATATCACTCCTGCGGCTTTGTCCCGTCGTGACGGCGTGGAACCTTTGAACGCCCAAGTCTATTTGGACGGAAAAGAATCCAAGTGGAACAAAAAACTGGTTTCCCTCTTTGAGAACATAAGCGAATATAAATACACGCAAGGTGACAGGCCTGTGCCTGATTCCTTGTTGACTGCGAAAGAGGAAGGTATGTTGTACCACTTTATTATCAATGGCGTAGACGGGGCAAAAACCGTTTTTGAAGAAGGTATATACGAGGACAATTTCAGTTTCCGTGTGGAGGTTGGCGAAGAGCCTGTATTGGGTGTGCGCAAGACCGCTAAGATCCAGAACGACTGGGCTTGCTTCGATAACTTCCGTCTGTATTATTTGGGAGACGGTGATGCCAACAAGCCGGACGACATCGACGATGCCTTGGATACAAATATAGATGAAGTCGTAACTGACGGCAAGGCAACCGTGGTAAGTTCCGCATGGTACACCATCAACGGTGTGCGTGTGGCTGAACCGAAGCAGCGCGGCATCTACATCCGTCAGGATAAGATGAGCGACGGCACGACTAGGTCCTTGAAAGTAATGGTGCGTTAAACCACCGTTATGATATATCAATAAAAATAGGTTCATAGATTAGATTGGAAGGGGGGACGAAGCGATTTCGTCCTCCCTTTTTCTCTGCTTCCCCCGTGAAATGGGCAAAACACCATTCATCCTTCAGAATATATGTTAAGCCTTTCATAATGTTTGCGTTATAAGCTGAAGGATGTTTCAGGCATCTTTCAGCAAAGTTTCATTTCGTTGAGGAAAGGATGGAAAAGCATTCGGTTGAGAATGAAAAATCAATTGGCGCAGAACGGAAAATCGTTCGGCTGAGAACGGAAAATCATTTGGCGCAGAAATTTTTGTCGCTTTCTGCAAAGAAAGGGGGCTGAAAGATGACCCTTCTATCCTTCATGCCGTAATGTGTTGTATGATAATGGTTTATTGTATAACCTGAAGGATGAAGGGGTATTTTGCAAACTTCTTGGGTGATGGGGGCAGCCGTATGTTCCGGTAGGCACGTTTGTTTTTTTATGGATGTTTTGTCAGGCAAAAAGGCTTGCCATTGAGGTGAAGAATGGCTTAATTACGTTAAAAAACGGCTTGTTTTGGTTTTTTTCTTTCATTTTATTCTTTTTATTGAATACTTGTTGTACCTTTACGGCCATAATAATCCTATTAAAAGCGAAACATTATATTAGTATTAACTTAATTTTCAAGAAACATGAAAAACAGGTTACTTGCAGTGATGGCACTCTGTGGTGCGACTTCATCTACTTTGCCTTTGTGGGCAGCAGAGTGGGAGAATCCGATTCCGAATTTTGTAGAACCCAATTTGGCTACCGATGGGACGGGCGGGGGCGTGTATTACGTTTATCACGTGGCTACCCAAAAGTTCATAACGTGTGGCAATTATAATAAAACTTGGGGAACGGAAGTGGTTGTAGCGGATGAAGGAAAGAAGTTGGACCTGACTTATGATACCGATTACGAGCTGAGCAACCGCCCTGAGACAGATAAAGAGTATTCCAATGCCAAAGGATGGCGTTTCACCATGTGGGACGGGAAAAGCAATACAGGCCGTCATGAGCTTTATTATAGCCCGTCGGACAATGCCTTCTGTGTGGACCATAACAAGCAGGGACACATGTTGTGGAAAATATCTCCGGTGGGTGACGGGAATTACCGTATCAAAATCAGTGACGAAGACCCGACTTATGGTTTGAATTCCGAACACGCGGAGGAGTATGTGGGGTTGGTGGATGAGACCCGTACGGGAGTAGATGCCTTTATCAATCCGGAAATGGCCGGGAATGAAAAAGCCCAGTTGGATTGGAGGTTTGTGACTCCCGAGGCTTACGAAGTCCTTTTGGCAAAGCGTGTGTTGAAAAAGTGGTTAGTGAGTGCGGATGAGGCCGGATATAAGGGATATGAAGAATATGAAAAGGTATATTTGGATGCGGCTGCTACTTTGGAGGACGTGGAAGCGGCTTCTGCGGGATTGAAAAAGGCCGTGTTCGACTTTAAGTTCTCCGGGGCTTCGGAAGAACATCCGGCTGATGTGACTGACGTGATAGAGAATCCGGCTTTCGACAATGGGGAAAATGGATGGACTTTGCAACGCGATGCCATCAGTGGGCAAGATAATTTTGGGGTACAGTCTTCTTCTCAAACTACTTCCGACGGAACAGAGTTCAAAGGTTTCTTTGAGCGTTGGACTGCTACTTTTCCGCAAACGAGTTGGTCCATTACGCAGGAAATCAATGATATACCAGATGGGCGTTACCGCCTGAGCGCATATATCCTGACGAATGTGAAAGAGGATAATGGTGGTCCGAAGGGACGTTACCTTTATGCCAAATCGAAAGGAGGCGAAGTGAAGTTGCAGGCCACCGTGCCGTCTCCCGATGGAGGAGGTTATGCCGCGCCCTATACGCTCGAGTTTTCAGTCATAGGCGGTTCTGCCACAGTGGGTTTGAAAGTGGAAACTCCTAATTCCGAGTGGACGGGTGTGGACAATTTCAAATTGGAGTATTTGGGCGAAGCTGGTGCCATGACGATGCAGGATTATCTAAAGGAGCACATTGCTGATGCAGAAAAGACCTACGAAGCTTACAAGTCTGCCAATAAAAAAATGAGCCAAAAAGGTGAAGAAGCTTATACGAAGCTTATCGGGCATGCCAAAGACGTGGCTGCAGATGCGAGCGTGGACATTGAAACCGTGTCGGCTCTGATTGAGACCTTGCAGAAGCAAATGGACGAGATGGCCAAAGACGTGGCTGCGTATGACAAACTGGAACAGTTGTTGGTTGAGGCAGAAAATAAATATTGGGCATCTCCATACGAAGATATGTCGTGGCCTACGTTGGAGGATTATATCGACAACACGCTTAAGGTGGAGCAGGGAGATTGCAGTTTCGACCCGGCTTTGATAGACAGCGTCCAACCGCGTATGGACCGCTATTACATGGAGGACTTCAGGGCTGCCGCTTTAAGAGGGGAAATCGAGGACTTCACGCCCTTGTTGGTCAATGCGGATTTCACCAACAATGCCGACGGATGGCAGGGTGGTTCCGGGCAAGGTGTGGAAACGGGTGAAATGTATGATAAACAGACATTTGATGTCTATCAGGAAATAGAGGGCTTGCCCGAAGGTTCTTATGAGGTCTCCCTGCAAGGATTCCAACGCCCTACGTGGCACGATGCTTGCCAGGCAGCTTGGGGCACGGATGCCAAGGAGGCGCAGGTTACTGCGTATGCTTACGGTAACGACGGTTCCGTAAAGCTCCACCATTGTTACGATGAGGTGTTTGATGAACCGATGCAGGCAGAAGGTTGGGGCAAAGATGTGCAATTGTCATTGCCGAACGACGAGCTGAGGAATGGCAAGTATGCCTTGGATGCTTTGACGGGAACGCATAAGGCTTTTGAAGAAGGTCATTTCGAGAACAAATTCGTTTGTTATGTGAAGGCTGACGGCAAATTACGCGTGGGCGTGCGGATGACTGAGGATGCAGGTCTTTCCGGGGACTGGACTACTTATGACAATTTCAGGTTGAAATATTTGGGCGCGGAGGATATGACCGGGGCCGTTTCTGCATTGGAGGCCCGGATTTCCGATGCGAAGGTACTGCTTGACGATGTGGAAACGCTTACCACCAAGGCCGCGAAAGATGCCTTGCAGAAAGCCATTGCCGATGCTACTGCGGCTTTGGAGGCAGAATTGACCCAGGAGTCGTATGCCGTCAATTCGGAGGCATTGAATGCGGCCATGGAGCTTGAAACCGAATCACGTGCGGCAGCAGCCAAGTTAGAGGCGACGGCTACAGGCCATGACAATAAGTTCAATGGTGCAGGAGGTACTGCCGAGTATGACAAATATGCCGGTACAGACGAATATGACGTTTTGTTGGAACTCGTGTCGGATGAAGTGTTGTTGGCCATCGACGAACGTTCGCTTGTCGATTTGGCCCAGATTGAAAGTTTTATGCAGCGCATGAATGAGGCTTATTGCAAGATGGTGGCCACGCAAGTGGATTTCAAGGGAGCGTCGAAGGATACTCCGCTCGATGTCACGGGCATGATTACCAATCCGAGCTTTGAGGAAATGGATGCCGAGACGCAGGAGAAAGTAAGCTCTAATGCCGGATGGGAATGTAATAAGGTGCATAATGACTTGAAGGCGCAAGATTTGGTTTACGAGATGTTCAATATCGAGGATGTCAAGCTTTACCAGACCGTGTATGCGTTACCTAAGGGGTTCTATCGGCTCACTTACAATGGCTTCTATCGTGCCGGGGATGCCGAGCTAGCTGCTTTGGCGCGCCGTGACAATAAGGAAGAGGCACTGAACGTGGATGTGTATGTTGAAACCGCTTCCGAAAAGTTGTCCGTTCCATTGGCTTCCATTTTCGATAATGTGACGCTTTACAGTTACGACAGTTCGGATAAGGTTTTGCCCGATTCTTTGTTCCCTGACATGCCCGATATGATGTATCATACAGTCGTGAATGGCAGGGTCGGTGCCCGCAAGGCTTTTGAGGACAATGCTTACGAAGGGGCATTCAGCTTCGAGGTGAAGGAAGATGGCGAAGGTGTGACCATCGGGGTTGAAAAGGGCGCGGTTATCACCAATGACTGGACGTGTTTCGACAACTTCCACCTGTACTATTTGGGGGCCGGCGAGGCCAACCGTCCAGACGACATCCCGAATGGCGTGGAAGATACTGTGGCCGACGGTAAGGCTACGGTGGTAAGTTCTGCATGGTACACCATCAACGGCGTGCGCGTGGCCGAACCGAAGCAGCGCGGCATTTACGTCCGTCAGGATAAGATGAGCGACGGTACGACTAGGTCCGTGAAAGTAATGGTGCGTTAAACCACCGTTATGATATATCAATAAAAATAGGTTCATAGATTAGATTGGAAGGGAGGACGAAGTGATTTCGTCTTCCCTTTTTGGTCATTCAGGCTGTACGTTACATCGCCGACCCGCCGATGGCGCCAAGGATGGCACTGGCCACGGCAATGATTACATTAAGCAAGGTGTTCCAAACTGTTTTGTTCATAGGCATTGATGTTTTAGAAGTTAAACTATTGCGGTCAGTCCGTGCCCATATAGAGCGACCAACCTTCTTTTATCTGGCTCATGGAGGGCTTCACCCCGCATTCCACCCGGCTCATGGCCGCCACCAACGGTGCCATGTGCGAAGGGTCGTACGGATTGAGGCATTTGTCCGGAGGGAAGCCGGTCAGCGCACATACCTTACGGGCGTAGTTTTCTGTGTCGTTACCGTCTTCGGGCGGTGCCCATCGGGCAATGATGTCGCGTACCGTGCGCAGGCCGTATTTGTGGCAATAGGTGCGCAGCACGATGAAGGCCGCGCGGTATCCCCACGGCATGCTCCTGAACGTGAAGAACTCCGGGTCGGGTTGCCGTTCGGCCAGGCCTTGCCACAGGTCTGCCGTGCGTCGGATATTGAGAGGGTTGCAGTTGCGCAACCCTCTTTGCTTGTTCAGCTTTTCCATTCCTTTACGGATTTAGATGCCGCCTTCTTCCTCGTCGCTGTCCTCTTCGGTCGCGAAGTCCACCCGTTCGAGCGTGAAAGCCTTGTTGTCGAGCGACATGGCTTTTTTGAGCTTGGCGTTAGGCGTGAAGCAGACGCGGAGCTTGGTAATGTAGGCCGAGTCGTACTTTTCAGCTGTGTCGCTACCCAAACCGTTGGCCACGGTACGGAAGCTGCCGATGTCGCCCAAATGGACACGCTTGCCTTCTTGCAAGGCATAGATGATCTGTTCCTGCAAGGCCGACAGTACGGCCAGGCAATCGTGCCGCGTGACGGTACAAGAGCTGCTGATGCGTGTGGCAATCTCCTCGATTCCGATTTTGGAGAGGTTGACGATGAAACCGTAATACTTGCCCGGTGCTTCCGGGTTGCGCGGGTCTTTGCGTTCGATGACTTTGTAATTCATAATGTTTTTGTTTTTAAAAGTTTGTTTTTTGATTTTGTAACTCTCTTGTCATCCGGATGACAATGCAAAGGTAGGTATTCCCGAAAACAGGGGTGTGCATTATTGCACGTTCGTGCACGTTTCCGTCGGTTTCCGCTTGAAAATGTGCATTTTCGCCTGTTTTCCAAGGTGCTTCCTGCCTATGGATGGCCGGCCTATTCGTGCGGCCACTCGCGGAAGTCGTCGTCCGTCTCCTCCGGTTTGCCGAGGATGTCGATGACCATTTCGTATTGGCGGGGTGTAAAGCTCCGTTGCCAGACACCGAAGTGCAGTGCCGTGAGGCGTGCCCACAGGTCGCGTTCGGCCCGTAATACTTTGAACAACCTCCGTCTCGCGTTCCGTTCGGTGGAGTCGGGAAAATACAAAGTTGCCAGTCTCGTCACGTCGTACAAATTCTTTTTCATGATACATTTGTATTTGTTAGTTAATAAAATGGTTGTAAAATCCGGCTTGGGAGGCCGGATGTATTTCATGTTTCCGGTTAATGTGTCACTTGCCAGTACGCAAGGCTGAATTTTAAATATTCCTTTTTATTTGCTCGTGTTGTGTGAATTTCGTAATTTTGGACGATTTTTTACAGTTAAGGCATGGAAAATAAATTGTTCCGTTTTACGGATATATTCAAGGAAACCTTGTGGGGAGGGCATCGCATACTCCCGTTCAAGGGCTTGGAGGCCGATGGACGGCTGATAGGAGAGAGTTGGGAACTGTCCGGCATTCCGGGGAACGAGTCGGTGGTGGCAGGAGGTGCGTACGGCGGGTTGACCCTTACGCAGTTGGCCGAAAGAGGCGGGAGCGCTTTGTTGGGCGAGGAGAACTTCAAGCGTTTCGGCACACGTTTTCCCTTGCTCGTCAAATTTATAGATGCGGCCCAACCCCTTTCCGTGCAGGTGCATCCGGATGACGAGTTGGCGCAGCGTCGCCACGGCTGTCCGGGTAAGACGGAGATGTGGTATGTGGTGGACGGGGCACCGGGAGCTTACCTGTTGGATGGGTTCAGCCGGCAGGTGACAGCAGACGAATACGCCGCGAGGGTGGCCGACCAGACCTTGCCCGAAGTGCTCCGGCGCTATGACGTGCGTCCGGGAGACGTGTATTATCTGCCGGCCGGGCGGGTACACAGTATCGGTACGGGCTGTTTTATCTGCGAGATACAGCAAAGCAGCGACGTGACTTACCGGATTTATGATTTCGGACGTGTGGACAGCGAAGGACGGCCGCGCCAACTTCATGTGGAAGAAGCCAAAGAAGCGATAGACTATGCCGTGACGGAGCCTGAGGTGCGCCGCGAAATAGAAGCCAATGTGCCGGCCGAACTGGTAAGAAGCCCGTTTTTCACGACCGGTGCTTACCGGTTGACCGAACCGATGACGTGCGATTACGCCGACTTGGACAGTTTTGTCATCTTGATTTGTACGGAGGGAGCCTGCCGTGTGGCCTGCGGTGAAGAAGAAGTGAAACTCGCGGCCGGGCATACGCTTTTGGTGTCGGCCGAAGCGGAGAGTGTGACGCTTGCGCCTGAAGGCGAGGCTACGATATTGGAATCATACGTGTAATTCAAAACCATTTCTATCTTATATGAATAAAATCAGCATGAAAATTTTCACGGTGTGGGCCGTGGCGGTGGTATGGCTTGCCACATCTTGTACTTCTTATAAGACCGTGCCTTACATGATCAACAGTGCGGAGGCCGACCTCGATTCGAGTGCCGTGCTTTATGAGGCGCGTGTCATGCCTAAGGACGAACTGACTATCACGGTGAATTGTCCGGAAGACGCTGAAGCGGTCATTCCTTTTAACCTGACGGCTACGCCGGCTGTGGGACAGGGACGCGGGACGTTGACTTCCCAACCGACTTTGCAGACTTTCTTGGTGACTAATGACGGTACTATCAACTATCCTATCCTCGGTACCCTGAAAGTTGGGGGTATGACGGTGAACCAGGTGGAAGACCTGATTGCTTCCAAAATCGAGGGTACTTATCTGAAGACCCGGCCGGTGGTGACGGTGCGGTTGAGCAATTACAAGATTTCGGTATTGGGTGAAGTGACCAGTCCGGGTACTTACACCGTGCCTTCCGAGAAGGTTTCGATTTACGGGGCTTTGGCCTTGGCCAAGGACATGACCGTTTACGGACGCCGCGACAATGTGAAACTCATCCGCGAGGATGCCACGGGCAAGAAGACCATCCATGAGTTGGATTTGAACGATGCCAATATCATCAAGTCACCGTACTTCTATTTGCAGCAGAACGACGTCTTGTATGTGACGCCCAATAAGACGAAAGCCAAGAACTCCGATATTGGTTCGAGCACGAGCTATTGGGTAAGCTCCATCAGTATCTTGGTGTCTATCGCCTCGTTGGTGACCAATATTTTGCGATAGCCTTATGTTAGGATAAAATTCGGACACTCTAAAGTCCGTTTTTTAATCTGTGCAGAACTGTGAATCAATCTGCGCCAAACGAAAAATCAATCTCAGGCGAACGATTTTTCGTTTGGCGCAGATTGATTTTTCATTTTGAGGGAATTGTTTAACTGTTTGTTATCAGGCATTTCCATTCTTGTTTTTTTTGATTTTTCGTATGTTGGTACTTGATTTTTTTATAACTTTGCAACATTCACACTAAACACTATAACATTATTTGAATTATCATGAGAAAAGTAGCATTGATTACCGGTATCACGGGGCAGGACGGCTCCTATTTGGCCGAGTTTCTGATTGAAAAGGGATATGAAGTGCATGGCATCATGCGCCGTTCTTCTTCCTTTAACACCGCACGTATCGAACATCTGTATCTGGACGAATGGGTGCGCGACATGAAGAAGAGCCGTCTGGTGAACCTGCATTGGGGCGACATGACGGACAGCAGTTCGCTGATTCGGATTATCAGCGACATCCATCCGACGGAGATTTACAACCTGGCCGCGCAGAGCCACGTGAAGGTGTCGTTCGACGTGCCGGAATACACGGCCGAGGCTGATGCCGTGGGCACGCTCCGCCTCTTGGAGGCCGTGCGCATCTGCGGGTTAGAGAAGACTTGCCGTATCTATCAGGCTTCTACTTCGGAACTCTTCGGTAAGGTGCAGGAAGTGCCGCAACGGGAAACCACGCCTTTCTATCCGCGTTCTCCCTATGGCGTGGCCAAGCAATACGGTTTCTGGATTACGAAAAACTACCGCGAGAGCTACGGCATGTTTGCCGTGAACGGTATCTTGTTCAACCATGAGAGCGAACGTCGGGGCGAGACTTTCGTAACGCGCAAGATCACGTTGGCTGCCGCCCGTATCGTACAGGGTTTCCAGGACAAACTGTACTTGGGTAATCTGGATGCACGCCGTGACTGGGGATATGCCAAAGATTATGTGGAGTGCATGTGGCTGATTCTGCAACATGAGACACCGGAAGATTTCGTCATCGCCACAGGCGAGATGCACACCGTGCGCGAGTTCTGTACGTTGGCGTTCCAGAACTTGGGTGTGGAACTGAAATGGGAAGGCAGCGGCGTGGACGAAAAAGGTATCGATGCAGCTACGGGCAAGGTGCTCGTGGAAGTCGACCCGAAATATTTCCGTCCGTGCGAGGTGGAACAGCTCCTCGGCGACCCGACGAAGGCCAAGACCCTTTTGGGTTGGAATCCCACGAAGACGACATTCCCCGAACTGGTACGCATCATGGTGGAGCACGACATGAAGTTCGTGAAGAAACTGCACTTGAAAGCTCAGTTGGATAAAGAATAAGACGGCTATGTTGGACAAGAATGCTAAGATATATGTGGCGGGACATCACGGATTGGTGGGTTCCGCCATTTGGAATAACCTGAAACAGAGAGGCTACACCAATCTGGTGGGCCGTTCGCACCGGGAATTGGATTTGTTGGACGGGGCGGCTGTGAAGGCTTTTTTCGACGAAGAACAGCCGGACGCCGTGGTGTTGGCAGCCGCCCACGTGGGAGGCATCATGGCCAATTTGCAATATCGTGCGGATTTCATCTACCAGAACTTGCAGATACAGCAGAACGTCATCGGCGAGAGTTTCCGCCACGGGGTGAAGAAGTTGCTCTTTTTGGGCAGCACGTGCATTTATCCGCGTGAGGCTCCGCAGCCGATGAAAGAAGAGGTGTTGCTCACGTCGCCGTTGGAATATACCAATGAGCCGTATGCCATCGCCAAGATAGCGGGGCTGAAGATGTGTGAGAGTTTCAACCTGCAATACGGGACGAACTACATCGCCGTGATGCCGACAAACCTTTACGGGCCGAACGACAATTTCCATTTGGAGAACAGCCATGTGTTGCCGGCCATGATCCGTAAGGTCCATTTGGCCAAGTGCCTGAACGAAGGGGACTGGGAGGCTGTGCGCAAGGACATCGGCCTGCGTCCCGTGAGCGTGGTGCACGACGGTGTGAAGCGAGTGGTGGATGCCGCTTCCACAGAAGCGGATATCCTCGACGTGTTGGCGCATTACGGCATCACGCCGGAGGCCGTGACGTTGTGGGGCACCGGCAAACCGTTGCGCGAATTCCTTTGGAGCGAAGAGATGGCGGATGCCAGCGTGCACGTGCTGTTGAACGTGGATTTCAAGGACACGTATGCGCCGGGCGAACGGGACATCCGCAACTGCCACATCAACGTGGGGACGGGCAAGGAACTGACCATCCGCGAAGTGGCAGAGAAGATTATGGCCGAAATCGGTTTCAAGGGTGAGTTGCGTTGGGATGCCTCCAAGCCGGACGGCACGATGCGCAAGCTGACGGACGTGACGAAGCTCCACCGCCTCGGTTGGCACCACACGGTGGAGATAGACGAAGGGGTGCACCGTTTGTATGAATGGTACCTGAAAGGAATCTGTATCAATCATCAGGGACACTAATATATATAATAAGGTATAGGATATGAAAAAGTTGTTGTCGCTTCCGCCGAATCTGGTGGAGTGTTTCCACGAGGTAGAGCGAGCCGACCGGAAAGAGTGGTTTTGTACGTCCGACCCCATCGGGCATAAGTTAGGTTCGGGGGGAGGAACGGCGTGGCTGTTGCAGGCCTGCAAGGCGTCCGAGACGGATGAAGGAGAAACATTTGCTGCATGGCTGTCGCGTGAGAAACGCATCCTGCTGCATGCTGGAGGGCAGAGCCGGCGTTTGCCGGCTTACGCGCCTTCGGGGAAAATACTGACTCCGGTACCGGTGTTCCGGTGGAAGCGGGGACAGCGTCTGGATCAAAACCTTTTGTCGCTTCAGTTGCCCCTTTACGAGCAGGTTATGGAGCGTGCGCCGCAGTCGTTGCACACGTTGGTGGCCAGTGGCGACGTGTATATCCGTACCGACCGGCCTTTGCAGGACATCCCCGAAGCCGACGTGGTGTGCTATGGGTTGTGGGTAGACCCGAGCCTGGCTCAAAACCATGGAGTATTCGTATCGGACCGCCGGTCGCCGGAGAGGTTGGCTTTCATGTTGCAGAAACCCAGTGTGGCCGAGTTGGGCGCACTGATGAGCAAGCATTTGTTCCTGATGGACATCGGGATTTGGTTGCTGAGCGACCGGGCGGTGGAACTGATGGTGAAGCGTTCTTACCGTGACGGGCAGTTGTCGTTTTACGACATGTACTCCGAGTTCGGTCTGGCACTGGGAGACCGTCCTACGTTGGACGACCCGGAGTTGAACAGCCTGACGGTGGCCATCTTGCCTTTGGAAGGGGGGAACTTCTACCATTACGGGACGAGCCGCGAGATGATTTCTTCCACCCTGGCCGTGCAGAACATCGTGACGGACCAACGGGAAATCATGCACCACAAGGCTAAACCCCATCCGGCCATGTTCGTGCAGAATGCCGAAGTGGAAGTGCCTCTGGAGGCCGCGAACTCGGAACTTTGGATAGAGAACAGCTTCGTGGGGCGCGACTGGACATTGGCGTGCCGTAACATCATTACAGGGGTGCCTGAAAACCGTTGGCCGCTGAAGTTGGCCGCCGGTTTGTGCATCGACGTGGTGCCGGTGGGCGAGGAGGCTTTTGCCGCCCGTCCTTACGGTTTCAACGATGCCTTCAAGGGCTGCCTGTCGGACAGGGCGGTCCTGTATCAGGGCATGCCTGTGACGGAGTGGTTGGCCGAGCGCGGCCTGAAACCGGAAGACATAGAGGAGAACCATGATTTGCAGGCGGCCCGTTTGTTTCCTTTGTGCGGCAATGTGGAGGACTTGGGATTGGCTATGCGTTGGATGACCACCGAACCGGAACTGGAAGAAGGACGGAAGGTATGGCGGTCGGCCCGTAAGATGTCGGCCGACGAACTGTCGGCGTACGCCAACCTGCATCGCCTGACGCGCCAACGTGAGGTGTTCCGGACGAAGAACCTGCCTTTATTGGCAGCCCATTACGAACGTAGCGTGTTCTACCAGTTGAACTTGGATGACGTGGCCCATGAATATGCGGAGGAGGATTTGCCTTTACCGGACGCATTGCCGGAGATGGCGGATGGGTTGACACGTATCAGCGATGCGATGTTCCGTGCCCGTGTGGCCGGCCTGAAAGGTGAAGACGGGCGGAAATATGAAGAACAGGCTTTCGGACTGATGCGTAAGATGATGACCGGCACGGCCTGTGCGGCCCGGCAGTCTCCCCGCTTGTCGGTTTATGCAGACCAGATCGTGTGGGGGCGCAGTCCGGTGCGTATCGACTTGGCCGGAGGATGGACGGACACGCCGCCCTACAGCCTGATGGAGGGAGGGAATGTGGTGAACCTCTCCATCGAACTGAACGGGCAGCCCCCGTTGCAGGTGTACGTGAAGCCTTGCCGGGAACGTCATATCGTGATGCGTTCCATTGACTTGGGCGCGATGGAGGTGGTGCGTACATACGACGAACTTGCGGCCTTCAATAAGGTCGGCTCTCCTTTTTCCATTCCGAAGGCGGCGTTGGTACTGGCCGGTTTCCACCCTGACTTCAGTGCGGAAGCCCATGCGTCGTTAGAGGCGCAGTTGGAGGCTTTCGGTGCGGGTATCGAAATCACATTGCTGTCTGCCATTCCGGCCGGTTCCGGACTCGGGACAAGTTCTATTCTGGCTTCTACCGTATTGGGAGCCGTCAATGACTTCTGCGGGTTGGGATGGGACCGTTATGAGGTGGGCAACCGTACGCTCGTGTTGGAGCAGTTGCTGACCACGGGCGGAGGATGGCAAGACCAATACGGCGGCATCCTGCAAGGCGTGAAATTGCTCCAGACCCAACCGGGGGCTTGTCAACAGCCTTTGGTACGTTGGCTGCCCGACCACGTGTTTACCGCACCTGAGTACCGGGAATGCCATTTGTTGTATTATACCGGCATTACGCGTACGGCCAAGAGCATCTTGGCGGAAATCGTGAAAGGGATGTTCCTGAACGAGACCGGCCGTTTGGAGTTATTGGGGCGGATGAAGGCACATGCCTTGGACATGTACGATGCCATACAGCGGAACAGTTTTGAGGAGACCGGCCGTTTGGTCAGGAGGTCATGGATGCAGAATTGCCGTTTGGACGAGGGGACGAATCCGAAGGCTGTCCGTGCGATTATCGGGAAAATAGATGACTTGTGTTTAGGGTATAAGTTGCCCGGTGCGGGTGGCGGTGGCTTCCTTTACATGATGGCCAAGGACGAAGAGGCGGCAGCCCGTATCCGGAAAATCTTGGTACAGGAGGCTGTGAACGACCGTGCCCGTTTTGTAGAGATGAGTTTGTCGGAAAAGGGGTTGGAAGTGAGCCGTAGCTAAGCTTTATCCTTTCTTTCTTGCCGATAGAAAAACGTGCGCCCCCGGAAACAACAAAGGTTTCCGGGGGCGTGTGTCTTCGTGGACAGGATGGCGGATTACCGGTCCTTGTACATGTTTTCGTAATATTTCTGGTAGTCTCCGCTTGTCACGTTGTCCATCCATTCCTGGTTGTCGAGATACCAACGGACGGTTTTCTCGATGCCTTCTTCAAATTGCAGGCTAGGTTCCCATCCCAATTCGTTTTTCAATTTGGTAGAGTCGATGGCATAACGCAAGTCATGTCCCTTGCGGTCGGTCACGTAAGTAATCAGGTCGAGCGAATAGCCTTCCGGGTTGCCGAGCAACCGGTCTACCGTACGGATGACGACTTTGATGATGTCAATGTTCTTCCATTCGTTGAAGCCGCCGATGTTGTACGTCTCTGCCGCCTTTCCCTTGTGGAATATTACGTCGATGGCACGGGCGTGGTCGATGACGTAAAGCCAGTCGCGCACGTTTTCCCCTTTGCCGTAGACCGGGAGGGGCTTGCGGTGGCGGATATTGTTGATGAACAGCGGAATCAACTTTTCCGGGAACTGGTAAGGCCCGTAGTTGTTGGAACAGTTGGTTACGATGGTCGGCATGCCGTAGGTGTCGTGGAAAGCACGGACGAAGTGGTCGCTACTGGCTTTGGAAGCGGAGTAGGGGCTGTGCGGATTGTATTTCGTGGTTTCCAGGAAGAAAGCCTCACCGTATGCCAGGTGATGTTCCGAAGATGAGGCCGTGGTGGTGAAAGGAGGTTCGATGCCTTCGGGGTGAGTCAGCTCCAATGCCCCGTACACTTCGTCGGTCGAAATATGGTAGAAACGTTTGCCCTCGTAGCCTTCCGGCAGGGATTCCCAATACTCTTTGGCTGCTTGGAGCAGGCTGAGCGTTCCCATGACATTGGTGCGTGCGAAAGTGAACGGGTCTTTGATACTGCGGTCCACGTGGCTTTCGGCAGCCAGATGGATAATGCCGTCCACATGGTATTGCCGGAAGAGTTCGCTCATCTTGTCGAAATCGCAAATGTCCGCTTTGACGAAAGTGTAATTCGGTTGGTTTTCGATGTCTTTCAGGTTGGCCAAGTTTCCGGCGTAGGTCAGCTTGTCCAGATTGATAATGTGGTAGTCCGGATATTGGTTGACGAAGAGGCGTACGACGTGGCTGCCGATGAAACCGGCTCCTCCGGTAATGATGATATTTCTTTTAAAATCCATGATGTGCTGTATTATTGGTATAAATCTTCTGAGTAATCAAACAACCATTCGGCATCTTTCAGGCGAGGATGACGCTTGTCCTTTTCCGACAGGAGGATTTTGTCGGAAGGAATGTGCCAGTTGATGCCGAGGTCCGGGTCGTCCCATGCCAATGCCCCCTCGCTTTGCGGTGCATAAAAGTTGTCGCATTTATACTGGAATATAACTTCCGGCGTGAGCACGCTGAAGCCGTGGGCAAAACCGCGGGGGATGAAGAATTGACGATGGTTTTCTTCTGTCAGCTCTACAGCTACATGTTGACCGAAAGTAGGCGACCCTTTCCGGATATCCACGGCCACGTCCAATACGGCACCTTTGATGACGCGTACTAACTTGCTTTGTGCGTATGGCGGTTTTTGAAAATGAAGACCGCGCAGTACGCCGTAACTGCTCTTGCTTTCATTGTCTTGCACGAAATGTACGGTGCGGACCAACCGGTCGAAATCCCGTTGTGAGAAAGATTCGAAAAAATAGCCTCTTGCATCGTTGAACAACCGAGGTTCGATAATCACTACGCCTTCGATGGCGGTTTGAATGACTTCCATAATAAATAGTAAACTTTATTATGTGCAAAGATAGTTTTTTTTATCGAAAGGTAGCGGGCTTTAGGATAAAATCGTATATTTGCAAGGATGAAAAATATTTAAATGATTGCATCATGGAGACTTGTCATTGGATTTTGGCCGGTTGGTTGGTTTTTGACTTGCTAGTGTTTGTATGGGCGTGGTGGGATGATTTATATTATTCCCATGATATGAAAAATAAGTTCAAACGTCTGAAAGAGACGTTGACAGAAGAATAGAATGATATGCGGTCTGGATATAAATTTCTCGTGAAGATGCTGTTCGGGTTGTATCTGGTCGGAGGATTTGCAACCTGCCAAAAAGTGGATTTACCTTCGGAAGAAGGGGAAGACACGGAACAGCCCGGGCAAACGGGCGATAAGCCGGAAGGCGGAGGCCATGGGGCGGGAGGGACTGGCGGAACGGAAGAAGAGGTGCCTTTTCCGCCTGAATATGAGGGTGCTTGGACTGTAACCGGGATATTGTCGGAGTATGAAGGGGTAGACTTGGATGAGGATTATGAGGAAATGGTCGTGGGGTATATAGTGGGGGCGTGTGACAGGACGATGAAAAATGCCCTGTTCACGGCTGATGAGATACGGGCTGCTGGCGTAAGCACGAACCTTCTGATAGCGGATTCAAAAGATGAAAGGGATGCTTCGCGTTGCATGCCAGTAGAGCTTAAAAAGGGTACGGATGTGAGGGATGAAGCCAATCTTGTGGATCATCCGGAGGTACTGGGATGCCGGATTGGCTTGTTGGGATTGGTGAAGACTTATTTTAACGTGGTCGGATTGAAAAACGTGGCGTATCATGAGTGGCTGACGAATGGCGGGGATGTGGAAGAGCCGGAGCCGGAAGAACCTGAAGAGCCCGAAGAACCCGAAGAACCCGAAGAGCCGGAAGAGCCGGAAAATCCAGGGAAGCCGGAGGAACCGGAAGATCCTGAACCGGGACCTGTTCAAAAAGATACGATAATAATAGACTTGAAGCCGGGACATATTGAAGGTGGCCGGTCGATTAGAACTAAATGAAAATACCATGGATGCCAGATGTTTTTTATATAGTTGTATTCTCCTGTTGGGTTTATGGGGAGAAGTAGTTTCAGCACAAACTTTCAGGCGTGTAAGGAATGTCCGTGAACTGGAGGATGGTATGCATTGTGTATTGGCCGGGTATTGTGCGGCACATCCAGACTCGTTGTACGTGATGGCATCGCAGGATAAAACCGGTACGGGGAAGAAAAACCGTGCTGCCCGCAAGCTTCCCTTGGATAAAAACGGGAGAATACATATACATGACGGCGGAACGGCTATTTTTGAATTGCAGGTGGAAGGGAAGGCTTATGCGTTTCGTGACATGGCTTTGGATGCGTGGTTGGCGTATTCTAACGGGCGTGTACAAGAGTATACTTCTTTATTGACTTTGACAGACGAGGAATTGGCCAGTTCTGTAAATCCTAAAAACAAGTATAGTAATAAGTTTGAAATCATATCGTTAGCCTCAGCTCGCTTGTCAAAGACATCTTTGTATACGAAAGAGGATGTTTTTACGTCTGTTTCTTCTAAAAAACAATTTGGTCTGATGCCGGTCGGGGGTATTTCTTTTAAGTTATGCGAACAGGATGTAGGCGATTCCTTATTTATATATAAGGAAGTGCAACCGCCTGTATTGGCAGGAAGAGAAGACGGCGACTGGATCTTCAAAGGGGACTGGTTGGCAGACTCTTTGTTTGCACTGGATTATGCTCAAGCCCGGCGGATTGATTTTACCGAAATATCCCTGCCACAAGGAAAAGGTATGGCGGGTGGCGGGAAGATGCCCAAAGGATATGTCTGGACTTACGTGCGTAAGGGAGAGTCCGGGCGTTTGCCGGAAGGATGGCCCAATGTGGTTGAAATAGACCGGAAGGATGAGGATGTACAAGGAAGGGCCGTGACTCGGATGGTGGGTTGTGACAGCTGTACTTTAGGGCCTAAGTACTCGTTTACGGTACCGTCGGGAACTGGAATTGTGTGGTACCGGAAAACTGAGGATGACGAAGGATGGTTGACTGTAGGTTTGCCGTATGCCGTGGAGAAAGTTACTTGGGAAAGTCCAGACGGAGAAACCGTAGCATCGGAACGTCTTTGTTTTGAAAAAATAACCGGCGAGGGTGTGGTATTCCACCGAATGGAAACCGATGAGGCTTGGAAAGCCTGTGTTCCCTATTTGTGGAAAGCGACAGAATCCCGTGAATCCGTAGTCTGCTTTTATGGAGACGGGACGGTCGTGCAGGCCCAGGAAAATAGCTTAAAGGAAACAGATGGATTTTATACAATATTCAGCCGGTATGATATTGAAAATGAGAAGGAAAGTGTTTTTCTTCTGGATGATAGCGGCACACGGTTTGTGCGTGCTGCGGCGGGAAGTTGGATGGCACCCGGTAGGGGGTATTTGGTGTACACTGGAACCGGTTCTCATACCTTGCGTTTGATTGAAAAAGACTCACCGGACGAGGTGGACTGGATAAAGTTTAGGACGGACGGGCATCCTTTGCCTGTTTATGGGCCGGACGGTGTAAAGAGAGGAGAAATATTGCCCGGTGAAGGTATTCCGGAAGAATGGCCTAAAGGGTTGTATATCATTCCATACGGAAAGATGATGAAAAAGTAGAAAAAGGAAAATCCACTTATTATTTGCTGAACAACTCAAAGGTGAACTTATACCCAAAGCCGATTTGCTTGAAGTTTTCCAAAGAAAGGAACAGTCCCATGTCGAACACGAAGGTCCCTATGCCGTAACCCAATTCGAAATAAGGTCCTAAATGGTCCATGGTGAGCATATTGAGGTATAGGCGTTCGTTCTGTATATGGTTGGTGTATTTGATAAGGTGGCGTAGCACAAGAAACGGGGCTTCGTAAGAGATATGTCCTCTGACGTAGTAAGGAGATGCGTTATACCATCGGCCATTTAAAGCCTGAAACACTCCTCCGATTTCGTCGTTCCATCCTTCGGGGAGGTTGCTTTTGCGGAAGTTGACGAAGTCTACGAAATAAGTTTCTTCCTGATTGGTGAACAGTCCCATTCCGATGCGGTAATACAGGTCGGAGAGTAGACCCGTACGGATGTGGTGCTGCATGTCGAACTCAATACGTTCATAAACGCCTGTACTTTTGAATATGTTCCTGAGACCGCGCTCGTAGTCCACGATGAAAGTCGGGAAACGGGACTTCAGGTTGATTTTCTGTCGGCCGTTCATGTAATAGTATTGGCCGGGAGTCCATTCCACCCGGATGCGCGGAGCGAAACTGTTATACTGCGGGCGTATGTTGGCCTTCAATCCTTCGGTTACGTTTTCCGGAAGTTCCACTTGCCGGAAACTTTCTTCAGGATGTTCGGCCGGTGTACGGCGGTGGAACATGAATCCCAGTCCTACGGACAGGCCGTTGGTGATTTCGAGGTGGTTGCTGATTTCGAAATTCAAGTCTTTGAAAAGGTCCAGGTTCAGTTTGTCGAAGTCGATGATGCTGTCTGATGGAATCTTTTTGAGTTCATCAATAATGCGGCTGTTCCCGATGCGGTTGCCGTTCCCGACGTTGACTCTTACCGTTCCCATGTGTTCCGGCCAATATTGGTATTCGGCCCCTGCATTCCAATAGAATTCGTTATGGGTGAAGTTATATCCCAAGCGTGTCCCGACGTGAAGGGACTGGCTGTTTCGGAATGTGGTGTTGAAATTCAAATCTTGCCGGTAGGCGATACCGGTCGTTTTGCTGTAACTGAACATCAGCGGATTGATGAAGGGAGAGTTTTGCAACGTGGCATTGTTGCTTAGTTTCCAGTCGCTATCGGTCAGAAAAAAGTCGCCCACCGAGCCCCAGATGTTTTTCTTGAAAGGCTTGGTCGTTTCCTTTTGTATATAATTCATGGAATCCGTCCGTGCCTTATACCTTTTATATATATACAGTTCGGAGTTGTCCAAAGGAGTAGGCCGCAGGGAGTCGAAACGGGCAAAGTCCTTTGTATAGGCCTGCCGGTCGCATTGCAGGGAAAAAGATGCGGTAAGGTTGTAGTTCGGTTTGGAAATGCTGTCTTCCGGTGTATTACGACGGTGATGTATTTCCTTATAAGTCAGGCTAGATTCGTAATATCCTTCCATGATATTGAAAGCAAAGGCAAACGATGCGTTGATGTCGTTTTTCACCGGCAGGTATTCCGTGTCGGTGCCGATGTCTCCCATGATGATGCGGCAATCGAAAAGCAACAAATCGGCTTGCCCTTTGAATGAAATCTCGCGCACGCTCCATGCCCCTTCCGTAATCGTCATTTTTCCGTCCAATAACTGGAAGCTTTTGTTGCGAGGGATAAATCGGATGTGGTATTCGATACGTTGTTGCCGGTCGCACGACACGGAGTCGATAGTATAGCGGTAGTATTTGTTGCTGTTGGGAGCCAAAGGGGAGAGCAGGCGTTGCCCCATCAGGTAAGGGGCATAGATGTTGACATTGAAATAATCCGTAATACCCGGTATTTCACGGGCTTCGCCCAACGTTCCGGTATAAGCCTTGATTTTCTGGTCGTATATGTTGGGAGCGGTGTAGTGTAGGTCGCTGTATGTCTCTACGATAAAGCGGTTGGCGTCTTTTGGGGTTCTGAACAATCCCGGAATGAAACGGAATCCCCGGTTTTTCTTGATGATATCCAGTTGGGCTTTGATGTATAGCTCTGCGCGGTATTCGTGGATGAAGTCCATATATTGTGAAGCGGCATGGTGCATCCGGCTGATGATAGAGTCGGCGGCTTCCAAGCGCGCTTGCATCACCAGTGGAAAGGACAACATGCATCCCCACAATATATATCGTATGAAACTCACGTTTATCGGTTTTAAATGAATCGCCCCGGCTCGGTATGGCCCGAGCAAGCTCGGCTCTGCTCTTGCTTAATCGCGATTTTCAGAGTGACGCAGGCAAAGATAATAATAAAAATGGATATAGTGTATCGTTGTTTTTTCTTAATTTTGTGCCCAAATTCACATACACGATATTTATGGGAGGTTTTTTCGGCGTCATCTCAAAGACGCAGTGCGTGGCCGATTTGTTTTACGGCACAGATTATAATTCTCATTTAGGTACACGGCGTGGCGGGTTGGCCACTTATAGTAAAGAGCATGGTTTTATCCGCTCGATACATAATTTGGAGAGTACTTATTTCCGGACGAAGTTTGAGGACGAGTTGGGGCAGTTTAAAGGGAATGCCGGTGTCGGTATCATCAGTGATACGGATGCACAGCCTTTGTTGATGAATTCGCATTTGGGGCGTTTTGCGATCGTGACGGTAGCGAAAATCAATAATGCGGAAGACCTGGCCGCAAAGCTTCTGGAGCAGGGCATGCATTTCTCAGAGTTCAGCTCAGGTAAGATAAACCCTACCGAACTGATAGCTTTGCTTATTAACCAAGGACAGACTTTTGTGGAAGGTATCGAACACATGTATAAGGAAATCAAAGGGTCTTGTTCCTTGTTGTTGCTGACGGAAGATGGCATTATAGCTGCAAGAGACAGTTGGGGACGTACACCAGTCGTAGTAGGTAAGAAAGAAGGAGCGTATGCCGTAACCGGGGAATCTACGGCATTTCCCAATCTGGATTACGAGACCGTGTATTACCTCGGTCCCGGTGAGATTGTCCGGTTGCAGGCCGAGGGGATGGAGTGTTTGCGCCGTCCGCATAAGCGCATGCAAGTCTGTTCCTTCCTTTGGGTGTATTACGGTTTCCCTACTTCCTGCTATGAGGGTAAGAACGTGGAAGAGTTCCGCTTTGCTTGCGGCAAGAAGATGGGGGAGAGGGACCAGGCCGAAGTGGATTGTGCCTGTGGCATACCGGATTCCGGTATCGGCATGGCTTTGGGGTATGCGGCAGGAAAGGGAGTACCCTATCAGCGTGCCATCTCCAAGTACACTCCCACATGGCCTCGGAGTTTCACGCCGAGCAATCAGGAGATGCGTTCCTTGGTGGCCAAGATGAAGCTGATAGCCAACCGCGACATGCTGAAAGATAAGCGTGTACTTTTCTGCGATGATTCCATCGTGAGGGGAACGCAACTGCGCGACAATACGAAAATCTTATTCGACTATGGGGCCAAAGAGGTGCACATGCGTATTGCTTGCCCTCCGTTGATTTACGGTTGCCCGTTTATCAATTTCACGTCATCGAAAAGCGATATGGAGTTGATTACGCGTCGGCTGATTAAGGAGTTCGAGGGAGATGAGAACAAAAACTTGGAGAAATACGCGCAGACAGGTTCGCCCGAATACCAGCGAATGGTGGACACGATAGCCAAACGCCTGAATCTTTCTTCCTTGAAGTTCAATACGTTGGAAGACCTTATAGAAGCCATCGGCTTGCCTAAATGTCAGGTGTGCACGCATTGTTTCGACGGAAGCAGCCGCTTTACCTTGGAAGAGGAGAACACGGATGAATAGTGTTTGCTCCTGGGGCCGACGGATGGACGTGGCACCGTAAACAGAAGGGCTGTATGAGTGCATTTTATATCATACTGACAACGGTTCTTTATTTCTTTCTGCTGTTTGCCGTCTCCCGTAAGGCCGGTGGGACGGGGGACAACGATACGTTTTTCCGGGGAGGCAGACGGTCGCCATGGTGGGCGGTGGCGTTCGGCATGATAGGGGCTTCCTTGTCTGGAGTGAGTTTCGTGTCGGTGCCGGGTATGGTAAGGGACGCGGATATGACCTACATGCAGATGTGTGTAGGTTTCTTTTTTGGGTATCTCGTAGTGGCTTTTGTATTGTTGCCTTTGTATTATAAGCTGAACCTGACCTCCATTTATGCTTATCTGGATGTCCGGTTCGGCAAGGCGGCCTATCGGACCGGAGCTTCTTTTTTCTTGTTATCTAAAATGTTGGGGGCAGCCGCACGGTTGTATTTAGTGTGCCTGATTTTGCAGAATTACGTGTTCGGAAGCTTGGGGGTTCCGTTCGAGGTCACGGCGTCCGGAACGGTTTTCCTGATTTGGCTATACACCTTCAGGGGAGGCATAAAATCGTTGGTGTGGACCGACGCTTTGCAAACTTTATGTCTGGTAACGGCACTGGTGTTGATTTTGTACCAACTGTGCCGTTTGAACGATTTTACGGTGGTTGAGGCAGTGCGGCATGTGGTGGAAAGTCCTTACGGTCGTTGGATAGAATGGGACGATTGGACTTCACGGCAACATTTCGTGAAGCAGTTCCTGAGCGGCATTTTTATTGTGATTGTCATGACGGGGTTGGATCAGGATATGATGCAGAAGAATCTCACGTGCAAGAACCTGCATGATGCGCAGAAAGACATGTGCTCGTACGGCTTTTCGTTCATACCCTTGAATATGCTGTTTCTGGGAGTGGGCGTCCTGCTGTTGGCTTTGGCATCGCGCGAGGGTATAGACTTGCCCGTGAAGGGAGATGACATTTTGCCCTTGTTTTGTGCGGAAGGCCATTTAGGGAATGGAGTGTTGGTACTGTTTACTATCGGTATTATCGCTGCGGCGTTCAGCAGTGCGGATTCCGCACTGACGGCCTTGACCACCAGTTTTTGTGTGGACATTCTGGACGTGGAGCGGAGGTTTACCCGTCCGGAAGCAGTAAGAAAGAAGGTACACGGAGTAATAGCTTTGCTCTTTGTCGGTTTTATCTTGTGTTTTGAGGCCGTAAACGATTCCAGTGTCATCGATGCCATTTATGTGGTGGCTTCTTACACTTACGGGCCGTTGTTGGGCTTGTTTGCTTTCGGCATGTTTACCCGGCGCAAACTCTGGCTTGCGGCTGTCCCGTGGATTTGTGTCGCGTCACCCATGGGGTGCTACTTGTTAGACGCCTGGACCGTTTCGGCCTATGGTTATCGTTTCGGATACGAATTGCTGATGTTGAACGGATTGTTCACGTTCGTGGGGTTGTATGCGTTTTCCAAGGCTTATTCTCCGGATATGGATAAACGGTAGTAAAAATCCCCTTTCCGATGCAACATATTAGACTAATTGACTACCAATAGTTTGAAACTTAAACGGTAGGAAAGTCTGATTTTGCTCTTTATTCTTCGCTGAACTTTTGCAAAGATAATGCGTTTTTCCGGTACAAGGAAAACAAATGAAAAGACTTTGATAAAAAAGGTGGTTTTTGGTGCAAATTTGCCAGCCGTGCTATGAGGTTTTCGGAAGATTTTGCATAGCATTTCATCTGATGTTATGCCTGTGTCTATATTGCTAGTTGCTTCTCCAAGATTGAACACGGAGTGACTGATATTGATTGCTGGCGAAAAGAAAATAATACCAGTAAGTAAGCTAATTTTCTTCTCTCCCTCTATTTGACTTAACTTTATTGCCCGTGTATATTATAACGGTCATTAAAGTCAAGTTAAGCGTGGAGTCATATCTTTTTCTTTTGGCAAGCAAAAATTCAGTTATTGGAAATTTTCGAATAACTGAATTTTTAAAGCCCCAACATATCATATAATATACAAAAAGGAGCATTTTTAGTTACTATATGATATATTGAGGCTTTAGCGTATTGCTGACGAGTTCATGCCTTTTACAAGACAAGGCACTTGCCCGGATTAAAACCATTGGCGATATGTTCGTTCTCAAAAACATATCCCATCTGATTGCAAACTACCTTTGTGCCGTTTATCTCAGCATCAATGTTGGTATGTGAATGCCCATAAATCCATGCATCAATGCGACTGTCGGCAATAAGCCTACTCAGTTCAGTTGCAAATGCACTATTCAACACAGAGCCTTTATGGTGAGATGCAACAACCTCCAATGTGGGAAGATGATGCGTTATTACCACAATGTGTTTGGCGGTGGTTTCCACCAGACTTTGCTTGATGAAATCCAAACAGAAGTTGTGCATCTGATTGAATTCCTCTGTTTGGAGCAATTTGCCATTATACATTATCTGCCGAAAGTCGTTCATGCCCTTCCACACAAAATACTCGTCAGATGGAGATATTCGAGACCACAAAGTGCTCATGATAAAGTCGGTATCATCAATCCGCACTACTTGATTCTGATAATATCCTACATTGTTCTTGAACAGCCATTTCCATTGCAATCCCTTGTCCATTACATCACAATAATTGTAATACTCATGGTTTCCGGGCACAATGAGCACCTGACGATAATTCGCAGATGCCCATTCCCAAAAGTTAGCCAAAGGCGCGACCTTGTTTTTCAAATAGAATATATCTCCGGCAAGAACCAGAACATCGCCCGTCGCAGGCAATTCATTATGCTTCAACCACCTGCTGTTGTCGCTGAACTCCAAATGCAGGTCACTCATATATTGTATCTTCATAATCTATTTATGTTATTAACTTTTTGTGTAAATCAGTTCATAATACTCTGAATTTGATTCGTTGTTTATGATACTGCTACAGAAAGCAAATTTGTTGTACAAGTATTGGTAGTGTTCGAGTTCTTCTTCTTCAAAATTTATTCTTTCATAGCATTCGTCTATCTCCTTGCTGATTCTACCGTACAAATTGACATTTGCTTTGGATATACGGACTTCCAACTTGGCTATATCTTCTTTATTTTTAGCAATAGCATTTTTGTAATTATTAATCTCTTCTTGGTAGAAATAAAGAATCTCATCAAGCAGGCCTTTGGTTAGTATACTCGGAGAAGGACTCCATGGAAGTATCGTCAACTCTCGGCTTGGAGTAGTGCTAAGATAAAACAATTTACATCCCAAAGACTTGGTGACTTGTTTGTTATATTCATCAATCTCTCGATTAACTTTCATTAAATCTTCCTTGGATAACTTTTGATATTCCTCATACGAAGGATGCTCTTTGTACTTCAACAAAGGTATCTCCTTGCATCTTAAATAAATGGTAGTATATTCACTCATTGTTAATCTTCCTTATCATTTATTCTTATTAAATTGTCCCACTTGATTTTCAATTATTCTCTTCACTTGTTGAAATGAAACAGGGGTAAAGTTGTTGTTATCTACTCCCACATCATATTGCGTTGGATAGAGATACTGAAGCCGGGCAGCATCTATTCCGGTGTTGTTCTTTCTTGTGTGAACGTGTCCGAATAGTTGCCACACATCTTTATATTCTCCATCAAAGCATAGAAAGGGATAATGATTCAAATATATCCTCTGTTTGCCAATTTCTATGTGCATCTGCATTGCCACATGTTCAAATCTGTCAATGTAGCCTTGGCGTATATTCTTCAAATCGTGATTACCCATAATCAGATATATCTTTCCGTTCAACCTGTCAAGGATTTTAGTCCATTCGGCTGAACCGCCAAGACAGAAATCTCCCAGATGAAACACGATATCATCCTGCCCGACTGTATTATTCCAATTGGAGATTATAGTCTCATTCATCACTTCCACATCCTTAAACGGTCTGTTGCAGAAACGAATGATATTCCCATGATAAAAATGGGTATCGGATGTAAAGAACACCTTACTGCCATCAAATTTATAGTTCATTTCTTTGCAATTTGTGTGCATCACTGCACGTTAATAATCCGGTTACCAACAGCCCATCAGACGGAAATGGCAGAAGAGCATCACAAAGGCGACTGTCACAAATGGGCATAAAACACAATAGTTGGAAAGTTTGGTAAGGACTCTCCAACTATTCAATTTCTATTCTCTCAAAGTACAATAAAGTACTTGCTATGTTCGCAGGAAAGTATTTACTCTACGAGGTTCAATGCATGAAACATGAACACTCGACACGGATTCAGTGCGTTTATTGCTCTGAATTGCGGTTGTGATTGATAATATGTTCATTCTGTTTCTTTGCATTGTTAATGTTTATATTGTCTCAAAAGCGGTGCAAAATTAGTAAATAAATCCCATTCTTACATCACTTTACATTAAATTCTTTTGCTGCAAAATATATTCTTATCTTTCAGTGCTTTATAGGTTAATAGTGTTGTGTAGGTATATTGATTCATAATGTGCCATCTTATTTGCCTTATTCTTGTTGACAAATGTTGCATCGATAAATAGTCATATGGAGAGTGGATAAAGAAATAAACTTTTCAAGTTGCATATGCCGCAAAGTTTTCGTAATTTTGCAGTTAATTGGGTGCGTTGTACTGTAAAGTTAACGCTCTGAAAATATAACGATTATTGTATTTAATGATAACAGATATTAATCATAGCAAGAAAGAGTTGGCAGAAACTTTTTTTCAACGTTTGGTAGATTCTTATGGGTATCTGCCAGAGCAGATGGAATTTGGTGTAAAGGTATCTCCAACATCGGTTGCGGATATTGCAATATGGCGTAGCCCAGATGATAAAAAATCTGGACTTGCTCCTGATATTTATGTTCTTGTTGCATGTAAAGCTGAGCATATAAAAATTAAAGCAGAAGATTATTTCGAGCAATATAAACAAGCGGTTCTAAATGATATGGCGTTTTATGTTGCTCATAATCTTAAAGAAACAAAAGTCTTTTATATTGACCGAAATGCTAGACCACTAAAAATAGAGCGTATTAGCGATTTCCCGACAGCACAAGATATTGTTTCAGACCAGAATCTAACTTTATTTGTAAATAAAGTACGAGGTTATTCAAAAGATAAATTTTTGAAGACCTTAACTCGTTGTCATAACATTATACGCAATGTTGATAAGTTCTCACCAGAAGCTGCATTTGATGAGATAAGCAAAATCTTATTCATAAAAATGCTTTATGAACGTGATGCAAAAGATGAACTCGTTTATAGCAAGGATAAATTCATAAAAGATGAACTATCATATAATGGCGAGGTAGACTATATTCAGCATCTATTTAATGAAGTTAAGAGAACTTACTCGACAGACGGTCTTTTTGATTCAGAAGATAAAATAAGAATTCGCAGAGAAAGCTTCTTGCTCATTTTAGAGGAATTAAGCAGTGTTGAATTATATGATACTTCTGACGACATTAAGGGTATTGCATTTGAACTATTCTTAGGTAAAACATTCCGAGGAGAATTAGGACAGTTTTTCACTCCTAGAACCATAGTAAATTATATGGTTGAAGTACTGAATGTAAAGGAGGGTGATAAAGTGTGTGACCCATGCTGTGGAAGTGGCGGATTCCTTATAAAAGCATTTGAACATGTACAGAATCATATAGATCAAGACATCCATAAACAGATTACTCTGTTGATGGATAATCTGAATCTTTCCGATACTGAAAAACAATATAAAATTAACACTTTGCTAAGTGAGTGCGATAAGACAAAAGAAGGCAGTCGTTATCACAAACTTTGTCATGACTATTTCTTTGGAGTGGATGCCAATGCACGTATGGCTCGTACTTCAAAAATGAATATGATCATGCATGGTGATGGGCATGTGGGAGTCTATCTACACGATGGTCTCATTAATGTTGGAGGTGTTTATGACAATAACTTTGACGTGATTCTTATAAATCCACCCTTCGGAGCTCATGTAGAAAAAGACATGCGTATTACCAGTTCTGACATCCCTACTGATAGGGAAAGAGCTTTATATGAGGAGTTGTTTGGTAGTGAATACATTAGTAAAGTATACACTCCTATTAAAGAGTATGCACAAGAAATAGGAAAAGACAAGAAAATCGGAAAGCGTATATTAGAACTATATCAAATTAACAACAATAGCACAGAAATCTTATTCATTGAACGTTGTATAAATTTGCTAAAGCCGGGGAAACGCGCAGGTGTTGTGTTACCTGAAGGAGTGTTGGATAATCCTGCATTAGACCGTGTTCGTAAGTTTATAGAATCACGTGTTAAAATACTCAACATTACATCAATCCCAGCCGATGTGTTTTTGTCATCTGGTGCAAATATAAAACCAAGTCTTGTCTTTATTGAGAAGTTCATGGATGGCGAGATACCAGAAAAGGACTATTTGTTATCTGTTACCAAAGTAAATGATGCCGGAATTTCTTCTACAGGATTACCTTCAAACAACGAAGAATTGCCGATAGCGGCTAAAGAAGTTGCTTCTTGGCTAAGTGGAGAAGTTCAGTCAAATATGATATATACAAAAATAGTAAATCGTTCAGATTTATCTAGCTGGAGTGTTAAGTCTATTTTTGACACAACTAGTGTTAACTATAATCCTTTATATAAGAAAGTAAGGATTGGAAATGTCGTGTCATTAAGTAAAGATGTTATTTGCGTTGAACCTAATATTGAATACACTCGATTAACAGTAAAACTATTCAATAAAGGCATTCAGGAACGTGATTCCGTTATAGGTGCTCTAATTGGTACCAAACGTCAAACTAGAGTAAAAGGTGGCCAATTTATTATTTCAAAGATAGATGGCAAAAGTGCGGCTTTTGGTATTGTGGACTCATCTCTCGAAGGGGCTATTGTTACTCCGGATTTTTTGGTATATGATATTGATACGACACAAATACTTCCTGAATATTTAGAGTTAGTATTAACTAATGATGCTATTTTGAATCAGTTCTCTATTTCAAGTAGTGGAACTACAGGAAGAAGAAGATTGTCTCAGAAAGTATTTGAAAACACGTTAATAGCTTTACCGTCAATTGATGAGCAACGTAACCTCTTAGCAAAGATTTTAGAGATTAGAGAAACTCAAAAATCCTTGGAAGAACAGATGCAAAAAAATATAGAATACTTCAATAACAAGATTTTCTCATAATATGAAGCTACTAGCACTGAAAATTATTTCTGGGTTTAGAAACCTTGAAGGCTTAAATTTACGTTTTGATTCGACCAATGATACATATGTGATTATAGGCAACAATGGCACTGGTAAAACGAATATATTAGAAGCATTAAGTAGTGTTTTTTCAACATTATTAAGCCATTCAACTGATTTCATGTTCAGCTTTGTGTTACGTTACGAAATCAACGATATTACATATCGGGTAAAGCATGATAAAGCTACATCTACTACCGAGTACCAAAAAGATGATGTTGTAGTAACTGATGTGGATATGATTTATCCCAATCGAATAGTATGTAACTACAGCGGTGAAGATACTCGAATGTGGGATAACTACTATAAAAAAGCGAATGAAGAGTATTTAGAAAGTGTGCGTACAGCTGAAGCTCCCAATGTTTTATCTATGATATACATTGATAGAACTATGTGGAAATACATATTATTATGTATGCTTGCAACACGAGATGTTAATATTGCATTTGATAAGTTCCTTCAAGAAAAATTGGGAATAGCTTCAGGTAATTTGGATTCCATTGATTTGAATTTCAATACAGCAAAGCTAAGTAAATGGAGAAGGGAGAATCAAATAACATTATTCATCCGTCAACTTCGTGCTTTATTTGGAGATAGCCCGAGTATATCATCTAATGATATTTCCAAATTCAATCCTAATGATGATGACGCTCGTCTGCTATTTAATAAGTATATGGGCGCTAGCCAAGTTATAGATACTTTGAATATCTCATTTAACGGCGGAATTGAGTCTGCATTTTTAAGTGAGGGAGAAAAGAAGATGATGGTTATACTATTCATCTTAGAGGCTATATCAGATGAACAAACATTGGTATTAATGGATGAACCTGACAGTCATATACATATATCAAGGAAGAGTGAACTTAGAGAAATGTTTGATCATATGAGCCATCGTAGCAATATAATAACATCACACTCGCCAACCTTGACCGCTTCTTTTGAAGAGAAAACTAAAGGCGCAATCGTTATGCTTGATAAGGATGAAAATGGTAAGGCGAAGGTTATTGATAAAGACATTGTTAACCTAGTTGAAAGATTAACTAGTGGTATTTGGACTTCTCAAAAACAGAATCTTTTCCTTGCATCTCATGATGATATATTAATAGTAGAAGGTCCAACCGATGAAACATTTATATCTGCGGCACTCAAGTATTTCAAAAAAAATGGGAGATATACAAGCTTGTCATTTGAATTTATTCCTTGTGGAGGAGCATCCAATGTGAAAGCATTTGCACAAAAATTTACTCCAAAAGATGGACAAACAGTTGTTGCCTTATTTGATGGAGATGATGCAGGCGTAAAAAGTATGAACCAAGTTATACCATGTACGTTAGGTAAAAAAATAAAATGGGATATTAAGAATTTTGGTAAGGCTCGCAAGAATCAGCGTACGTGGTTCTCATTTTATCCTCCATATGCGCGTAGAAAAAATATCGAGAACTTTAATATTGAAGACTATTTTACATGTCAATTATTTCGCAAATATATTTTGTCATTTACCTCTCTTGATACAATAAAGAGTAAAGATGGTCTCAAAGGTAAATTGGAGGAAGATTGTAAAAAAGGGAAAATTGATGAAAAGTTTTATGAGAAGTTTAGCACCTTATTCGATCATATTGTAGCAATAAAAGAAGCAGAGAAACGAGGGGATGTAGCTATATAGATGTTTTGTCATTGTTCACTTATCCGACAGATATTAACTATTTTGTAATAATTGTATCAAGTGGTGAATGTATATTGATTTTATGTATGGGTGAAAAATCTGTGTTTTAGCCAACTAACAACCTGAAAGTTGTGGATTCTCGATTATTTATAGTACCTTTGTCTGCGATAAGACAAAGGTATTCTGATATTATACAGTGATGGAAGTACAAATTGATACGTCTTTAGAACAGTCTGAAAATATTATCGCAGATGATGTAGATGCGTGGATGTTGCATTCACAGACTATTGCAACAATTATGTCGAATCGAATGGAGCAGCTCGGTATGACTCAAAAGGCGTTGGCTATGAAGATGAATTGTTCTCAGCAATACATCTCTAAAGTACTGAAAGGACGTGAGAATCTGTCATTGGAAACTCTGTGCAAGATTGAAAAAGCATTGGATGTAAAGATACTGAACAGTAATATAAAAGTAAAGTAACCACTCATAATAAGGCAAGGATATGTCAATACAAAGCGAAGCGGCGTTGGAAGCCGGACTGATAGCCACTCTTAAGCAAATGGACTATGAATATGTTCATATTGCAGAAGAGGATAATCTTTGTGCTAATTTCAAGCGGCAGTTGGAAATTCACAACCGCAAAAGATTGGAGGAACATGGGTGTACTGAGTTTACAGCAGAGGAGTTTGAGAAAATTCTAATCTACCTTGAAGGTGGCACCCGCTTTGAAAAGGCGAAGAAGCTTCGTGACCTCTATCCGCTTGATACCACAAACGGACAGAGGATTTGGGTGGAATTTCTCAATAGACAGCAGTGGTGTCAAAACGAGTTTCAGGTTTCAAATCAGATAACTGTGGAAGGACGCAAGAAATGCCGTTATGATGTGACAATCCTTATCAATGGCTTGCCTTTGGTACAGATTGAATTGAAACGTCGTGGCGTTGAACTGAAACAGGCATACAACCAAATACAGCGTTATCACAAAACTTCATTCCACGGACTGTTTGACTATATTCAGTTGTTTGTCATCTCAAATGGTGTCAATACCCGTTATTTTGCCAATAATCCAAATAGCGGCTACAAGTTTACATTCAATTGGACTGATGTTCAAAATCATCCATTCAATGAATTGGATATGTTTGCTGCATTCTTTTTGGAAAAATGCACGCTTGGAAAAATCATCGGCAAATACATTGTGCTTCATGAGGGTGACAAATGCCTGATGGTGCTTCGCCCATATCAGTTCTATGCCGTAGAAAAGATTTTGGACAGGGTGCAAAACTCCAATGACAACGGTTATATCTGGCATACAACAGGTGCAGGAAAGACATTGACATCGTTCAAGGCAGCACAGCTTGTATCGGAATTGGATGATGTGGACAAGGTGATGTTCGTAGTTGATCGCCATGACCTCGATACACAGACCCAATCGGAATATGAAGCATTTGAACCGGGTGCGGTGGATAGTACTGATAATACTGATGAACTTGTAAAACGCCTGCAAAGCAATTCTAAGATTATCATCACTACCATTCAGAAACTTAATGCCGCAGTAAGCAAAACATGGTACAGCAGCAAGATTGAGGATATTCGTCATTCCCGTATCGTTATGATATTTGATGAGTGCCATCGCAGCCACTTTGGAGATAGTCATAAGAAAATTATGAAGTTCTTTGACAATGCCCAAATATTCGGATTTACGGGAACACCTATTTTTACCGAGAATGCTGTAGACGGTCATACGACTAAAGAAATATTCGGAAATTGTCTTCATAAATATCTTATTAAGGATGCTATTGCCGATGAAAATGTGCTTGGTTTCCTTGTGGAGTATTATCATGGCAACGAAATTGTTGATAACGACAATCAAAGTCGTATGGAAGAAATTGCCAAATTCATTATCAATAATTTCAACAAGTCTACATTCGACGGAGATTTTGATGCGCTGTTTGCCGTGCAGTCCGTACCGATGCTTATCCGCTATTACAAGATATTCAAATCGTTAAAGCCAAGTATTCGTATTGGTGCAGTATTTACCTATGGTGCAAACAGTAGTCAGGATGATGACCAGACAGGTATGGGTACAGGGCAATATGTTAGTGAGAGTGTAGGCGAAGCGGATGAGCTGCAAGCTATCATGGACGATTATAATGAAATGTTTGGTACAGCATTTACTACCGAAAATTTCCGTGCATACTACGATGACATCAACCTGCGTATGAAAAAGAAGAAAGCGGATATGAAACCGCTTGACCTTTGTCTTGTCGTGGGTATGTTCCTTACAGGCTTTGATAGCAAAAAGCTGAACACGCTTTATGTAGATAAGAATATGGAATATCATGGTCTGCTGCAAGCATTCAGCCGTACCAACCGGGTGTTGAACGAGAAGAAACGATTCGGCAAGATTGTGTGTTTCCGTGATTTGAAAAGCAATGTCGATAAGTCTATCAAATTGTTCAGCAACTCAGATAATCCGGAAGATATAATCCGTCCTCCGTTTGAGGATGTAAAAAAGGAATATCAAAGACTGGCGGTAGATTTCTTGCAAAAATATCCTACACCAAGCAGCATAGACCTTCTGCAAAGCGAAAATGACAAGAAGAATTTTGTGCTTGCATTCCGTGATATTATCCGTAAACATGCAGAAATACAGATATACGAGGACTACAATGAGGATGCGGATGACCTTGGAATGACTGAACAACAGTTCAACGATTATAAAAGTAAATATCTTGATATTACAGTCGGGTTTATCGATCCGCCTGTAACACCGTCTGTTGTCGCAGAAGATCCTGTGCCTTATGGAAATAGTCAAGGATTGGAAGATATTGATTTCTGTCTTGAATTATTGCATAGCGACATTATTAATGTGGCTTACATTCTTGAACTCATTGCGGAACTTGACCCGTATAGCGATGATTATTCCGCAAAACGCCAGCATATTCTTGATACTATGATTAAGGATGCCGGAATGCGAGGCAAGGCTAAACTCATTGACGGCTTTATCCGGAAGAATGTGGATGAAGACAAGGAGAACTTTATGAACGGACGACATAAGGCTGATGGAACAAATGAGTTGGAGGAACGTTTGAACCAATATATTGTTTCGGAACGCAATAAGGCGGTGAATGATTTGGCTGATGATGAACAAATTTCAGCAGATGTGCTTAATCTTTACATCAAAGAGTATGACTATTTACAAAAGGAGCAGCCGGAAATAATACAGAAAGCCTTGAAAGAGAAGCACCTCGGACTTATCAAAACCCGGAAGGCTTTGACGAGAATCATGGAAAGGCTGCGCAATATAATAAGGACTTTTAATTGGGAGTAGACATGTCAATATATAAAATATATAATGAGCAACTAACGCTTATAAAGGAGAAGCCGTTTAAGTTGGAGAAAGAGATTCAAAACATAGTTGAAAAGAATCTCCAGTCATTGCTTGGGCTTGATTTTATCAGAACGGAATTTTCCCTTGGATCCTTCCGTATAGATTCATTGGCATTTGATTCGGAGAAGAAGTCTTTTGTAATTATAGAATATAAAAGGGATAAGAATTTCAGTGTAATCGACCAAGGTTATGCTTACTTGTCTTTAATGCTAAATAACAAGGCGGAATTCATCTTGGAGTATAACGAATCAAAGTCTGGCATACTCAAACGAAATGATGTGGACTGGTCTCAGTCAAAAGTGTTGTTTGTATCGCCTAATTTTACAACATATCAAAAAGAAGCAATTAATTTCAAGGATTTACCTATAGAACTATGGGAAATTAAACGCTTTACAAATGATACTCTTTCGTTTGAACAGATTGTGAATCGTTCAAGCAAAGAAAGTATTAAAACAGTCTCAAACAACGAGACAATAACAACTGTAAGTAAGGAGATAAAGGTATATAGCGAACAGGATCATTTGGAGAACGTTGAAGATGACTTCCTGAATATATATGCTGAAATTAAAGAATTCTTGCTGTCTTTTGGAGAAGATATTACGATATATCCCAAAAAGAAAACCATTGGTTTCAAGATAGGAGGGAAGGTATTTTGTGATATAGTTATGCAAAACAAGGGCATAAGACTATTTCTAAACGCCAAGAAAGGAACACTCAAAGACCCGGAAGGTATTACCCGTGATGTATCAGAAGTTGGACACTGGGGAAATGGAGCTTATGAGGTTCGTTTTCCTTTGAAAAATGAAACTGAAATAGATTATGTTTTTAACTTGTTACGTCAAACAATAAATAAGAATAAAGAATAAACATATGGCTTATTTTAATACTACGATAAAGGATTTAATCTCCGAAAGAATAGGGAGGAATACTTTTTTACCTGCTATTCAGAGAGAATACGTTTGGAATCCAGCGCAAGTAGAAAAACTGTTTGATTCTATTATGTGTGGTTATCCTATCAGTTCTTTCCTTTTTTGGAAGATTAGAGAAGAAAAGAAGAAAGATTGGACTTCATATGAATTTATAAAAGACTTTGATCAAGAAAAACCGCATAATAAAGAGGCTAACTTGGATGGTGTAAATCAAGATATATATTTGGTTCTTGATGGACAGCAGAGAATAACATCTATAAATATAGCCTTACGTGGTTCATATCGTTTTTTCTATCGAAAGTGGCGAACAACAAGACTATATTTAAATCTTCTTTGGGATAAGGGAGATGACAATCCAGAGGAGATGACATATCAATTTTTATTTAAAGAGGATGAAACACCTCTGCAAAGAACGGATTATCCTCAATTATGGTATCGTGTTGGGGATATATTAAATTATGATGATGCAGAAGATGCTAAAGATTCTATAGAAAATCAGCTTAATGCTTTTGATGAAGAAGCTAAGAAAAAAGCTCGAAAGATGATAAGTAAACTTTTTAGTGTAGTAAATGTATCTCAAAACATAAATTATTATGAGGAAAAATCAGATGACTATGATAAGGTTTTAGAGATATTTATTCGTACTAATACTGGTGGCCAAAAACTAGAGTATAGCGATATTCTTTTGTCAACAGCGACTGCTAAATGGAGGAATTTGAACGCAAGAGAAGAAATCAATGAATTTACAGATGAAATTAACAAGATAGGAACTGGTTATAATTTTGGTAAAGACTTTGTGATGAAAGGGGCGATGTATCTAACTGAAAATCTTCCTATACAGTATAAACTTAGTTCATTCACGAAGAAAAATCTAGAATGTATAGAGGATCATTGGGATGAAACAAAAGATGCCATTGCCAATAGTATCAAATTGGTTAGTCGTTATGGCTTTACAGATAAAAATTTAGTAGCAAGGTTGGTGTTACTTCCTGTTGCTCAATATTTGAGAGGGAAAAACAAAGGCTATCTTACCTCCTCTAATTTGAAAGATGTAGAGGATCAAAATAATATTCAAAAATGGATTATCATGATGCTGCTTAAAGGAGTGCTAGGTAGTGCAACTGATAATAAATTGAATAGTATGAGACCTGTTGTTAAATTAGCAACAGACTATTTCCCCTATGTTGAACTTTGTAGAGAATTGAAAATAGAAATGACATTCAACGATATGGAGATAGAAAATATGCTGAACTATAGTTATGGTACTAAATATAGCTATTTGATTTTATCATTGTTGTATCCAGGGAGAGATTGGAAAGATAAGAAATACAATGAAGATCATATTTATCCACAAAATGAGTTTAAAATAAAAAATCTTCGTGCAAAAGGATATGATGATGCAACTATAGAAAAGTACCAGGCCTGCTATAATTCAATTTTGAATTTAGAATTGTTGGATGACTCAGAAAACAAATCTAAAAATGCTAAACCTTTTGATTCCTGGCTAAAAGATCGAGATGCTAATTTTAAGGAACGTCATCATATACCTGAAATGAACGACTATAGTTTAGACTATTTCCTTGATTTTATCAAAAAGCGTAAAGCATTATTGACTAAGCAAATTAAAGAATTTATTTTACAGTAAATAAAGGTTAGAAATAATGAGCGAAGAATTACAGCAGAAACTCCGTGAC
>ENA-ORTS01000029-ORTS01000029.1-human-gut-metagenome-genome-assembly--contig:-NODE-29-length-122865-cov-21.098722_pt1 | contig 122865 bp, 108 predicted proteins | sample MGYA00241911_ERZ509186 | MGnify/ENA primary metagenome ERZ509186 (study PRJEB26280, sample SAMEA2338852) | human gut metagenome | biome: human gut; feature: human-associated habitat; material...
GCTACATAAGCCTAAAGGCGGTGCAAAAGGGCTTAAATTTGGAAAATGGTTTGCCATCAAACGCAAACAAGGGGAAAAATGTTATTTTTCCCCTTGTGCGTTAATATCTAAACTTACCACCAGCCGTAAATATAAAAAAGCGGGGAGAGGGTTAGAGCAGCAACTCTTTTCCCCCCTCCCCGTTGAGGTTAAACCAATCATCTTAGGCACGCCTAAAACGTTGGCACTACACAAAATTTACAGATACCACGGCCCCGCATAAATTGCCTAGCGGGGCCGCAAACTAACCGGCGTAAACTATTTGGTGACGGCGTTGTTTTTGAGGAACTCAAAAACTTTGCGTTCGCCCAAGGTAGCCATAATGTGCGCTTTGCGTTCGTCAAAGAAAACCTTAATTTTCTTTTCTTCGGCTTTGTTATTGGCGCTGGCTAAGCTCTTGTCCAGTTCGGCTTTCCAATCCGCTTCCGTGGCTTCCAAATTTTCTTTTTTGGCAATAGCGTGGATGATATACCCTACGCGCAAGTCCTTTTCCACAGACGGGCGGATGCGTTCTTCAAAACTTTTGCGCTGTTCGGCCGTCAGCTGTTCCGGTTTCATTTTGGTCATGCTGGTGACAAAGTTGCGCAAGGAAGATTCCGTATATTCTTCCACCAGGCTTTGCGGCAAATCAAAGTGATTCATTTTAATCAAATGGTCTTCAATTTCGGCCGTTTCGGCGCGGCGGGCGTTTTGTTTGGCTTCTTCGTCCAGGCTTTCTTTTACTTTGGCTTTCAGCGCGTCCAAGGTATCAAAACCCATGTCTTTGGCAAAAGCGTCGTCCAATTTGGGCAATACTTTGTTTTTAATTTCGTCTACGGTCACTTCAAAAGACAAGGTATCTTTGCCTTCTTTGGTTTCGTAAGATTTTTTATCGCCTTTTTTGAGCCCTTTAATGGCATCTGCCAAGCCGGGCATGGTTTGCGGGGCGGCCATATCAATCAGTTCGCTATCGGCAGACAGTTTGTAGTCGTCTTTGCCGTTTCTTTGGCCTTTGTAATGCACCACGGCATAGCATTTGTCGTCAATAACGGCGTCATCCGCGGTGTTTTCCAAGCGGGCGTTGGCATCCAAAACGCGGTCCAAATTTTCCTGCACTTCGGCATCCGTGGCGGTTTCGGTTTTTTTGGTTAAGGTAATGCCTTTGTAATCTTTTACGTCAAATTCCGGCGCAACATCTACGGCAATTTCAAAATTGAAGGCTTTGCCGTCGTCAAAAGCGGCAAAATCACCTTTGGTAAGCACCGGCACGGCCACCGGGTTCAATTTGGCCTGTTCCATAGCCGCGGTAATGGCGGCTTTTACCGTTAAATCCAAGGCGCGTTCTTTAATGTGGCCGCCAAAATTTTGTTTGACCAAATCCAGCGGTACTTTCCCGGCGCGGAAACCCTGCATTTGGGCACGGGATTGCACCTGTACGGCGGCATTTTGAAAGCATTTGCTTACCAGAGCGGGGGTAGCTTCTACGGCTAAAGTGACCTTGCAGCCTTCTTTAGACAGCTGTTTGGCTTTTACGTCACCCGCTTCTGCGGTTTTGAAAATAGACATGTCTTACACTCCTGTTTTTGGTTCAAAAAATGGACGGAGAGGGACTTGAACCCTCACGGATTGCTCCATACGCTCCTAAGGCGTACGCGTCTGCCGATTCCGCCATCCGTCCGTTTTTTTATTAAAATTATTTACACGAAAAAAGCAGGCCGGCCAAAGTGCGCCCCCAAGCAATATACCTATCTGCCCGGGAGGCCCCTTACTTAGCGGCCCATACATTTATTTATTATACCATATTTGCAACCGTAAATTGCCGGGCCCCCGCATACACGCCGGGAACCGCAAAAAAATATTCCAAATAGCTAAACACATCAAACGGGCGAACAAACGGGCGCAATAATAATGTGTCAAAAACATCGGTGTATACAAAAAAATAGAAAGGGAATGAAAAGCTGAAAAGTAAAAAGTGGGCCATGTGAGGCTCGAACTCACGACCTTACGCTTAAGAGGCGTCTGCTCTACCAACTGAGCTAATGGCCCGTCACAAGTATACTTTAATTATAGCAAAAAACGCGGTATTTGTTGCGTTTTGCCCGGGCGGGCAAACGGCAGAACGGCTCTGCCTACGGCGTTTTAATATAGTTTTATTTTACCATATTTTGCCCCAAACGTGCAAAACTATCCCGCGGGCAGAAGTGCTTTCAACTTGCTATAATAATAGAATATCTTAACCTTATAAGGACACAAAATGAATAAATGGAAAACCCTTCTTGCGCTGGTTGCCGTTAGTTTATTGGCGGCTTATCCGGCGCACTCCGCCGGCGACCCTTTCGCCATTTTTGACGATATTGATGCCCTGATGGAAGACAACGCTTTAATGGAAGCGTCCAACCGCTATGAATCCATTATGCTTACGTTCTTTCCGGAGCGGGCCACCTTGCTGGGGTTTGAATCTGCCAATACGCAGTTAGATACCCGCACCCCGGCGCGTGACCAAGCCGCCCTGCTGGCCCTGCAAAGCCTGCAAACCGCCATTAAAGAAATGCACGGCGAAAAATTTTCCCCCGCCAAACGCACGGATTACGCCTTGTTAAAAGCCCGCGTAAATTACGAAATTTGGCAACTTAACCGCAACCGTTTAACTACGGACCCGCTTTACTACACCCAAGCGTATGATGCGGTATATGATTTACTCCTAAAGCGTTTAAGTTTACAAACCCGCCAGAACGAAGCGCTCTCTGCCCGCTCAGCCGCGTTGGCCCAAACCGCCACTGAAGCCCGCCAAAACTTAAAAGCGCCGTCTGCCTTTTTGGCCAAACTGGCTATGGAAAAAGCCTATTACGCCTATCTGGCCTATGAGCAAGTTTCCCACCGCCTGCAAACCCAAGCGCAAGACGACCTATCCCGGCAAGATGCGGTTAAAAAAACCAATATCGCCCGCAAAAACTTAAAAAATATGTTTGAGTATTTTAAGGCGCTTTCCCAGCAAGAAGAAACGCCGGATTTCCGCCTGGGCGAAAAAGACTACTTATTTGTGTTGCAAAATAAATACTTTATTACGGATTCTCCCTCCGCCCTGCGCAAAGCGGCCCAACGCCGCCTGTTGGAAGCGCGCAAAAACCTGCAAGAAGCGCTGGAACCCTTTACGGTCAGTGCCGACGAAGAAGCCGAAGTAATTACCGAAGACGGCTCCGCCCCGGTAAAAAAGGCCAAAAAGAAAAAACGCAACAAAAAAGCGCCCTTGCCCACCGCGGCTGATTTTTACACCATAAAAAACCGCCTGGCCTTGGACGCAAGCACCAACAACATCTTATTTTCTATTGCGCAGGAAGCCCAAAACGCGGCCGATTTTTTGGCAGACCGCAACGCCGTAAAAGCATTTAAGGGGCCGTTTAATGTGCAAGCCCTGCCTGCTTATTTTGCGTATATGCAAGCCTATAAATTTGTGCCGCCTTACGGGGCGCAAAACTTGCCGACGGACGACTTTTTTGTCCGCTTGCCCACCGGCAACGCACTGGCTAAACACAAAATGGCCGTGCAGGACTTAAACCCCTCTGCCCGCAAGCTGATGATTGCCGGGGAATTGGTGCCCGGGCGCTATTATAAATCGGTTCAGCAAAATGCGTTGGGCGGCATACGCAAACGCTACGGCGTGCCTACGCTCAATAACGGTTGGAGCGTTTACGCCCAGCACACCGCGCAAGAGGCCGGATATATTATCACCGATACGGACAACCTGTTTTTGGCCTTTGAAGACTACCGCCGGGCCGCCGCGGCCGCCGTGGATGTAAACTTGCACTTGGGGCAATTTTCCTATGCGGATGCCATGACCTTTTTAACCCAGGCCAACGGGTTTGAAAAAGAAGAAGCGGAAAAAATCATCAAATCCGCCACCGCACTCCCCGGGGAAGCGCTTTCTTATCCCGTCGGGTACGAAACGCTTAAAACCCTGCGCCAAAAATACCAAAAGAAACAAGGCGCACGCTTTAACGCGGCGGATTTCAACGCGCGCGTATTGGGCATTGGGGATATTCCCCCCGCCCAGCTTTCCAAAGCGTTGGAAGATGCTTACAAAAACAAAAAATAAACCGCTTTTGAACGCACAAAAATCCGGGCCTGCCAAACGCAGACCCGGATTTATTTTATAGTTTTTAATCCTTATTTTTCCGGCGCGGTAAGGGGTAAACTTTTCAAAAACGCCAGGGCATCTTCTTTGGTGACTACTTTTCCATCCACCTGTGCATCGGCCACCTTTTCCAGCAGTTCCCCCACTTGCGGGCCCGGTTTTATGTTCAGCGCCTGCATAATTTCCCGCCCGTTAATTAATTGGGTGGGCTTTATTTTTTTGGGTTGTTCAAAATACTTTTTAAGCAGTAAGGAAAGCACCTGCAAATGCCGCAGGGTTTTGCCGATATTAGCCGTTTTTTTGGCGCGTTCCAAACTCATCATCCGCTCCCCGCTGCGGGGCAAAATGCGCCTAAGCTGGGCATCCGTCACATAACTGGTGTAATCACTCCAACACAACAGCAAAAGCGGCAGGGCGGCATCCCCCAAATCCCGGAAAAAGTGATACGCGCCGCGGTCCGTAATTACATCATTACTGGCCAAATTGCTCGGGCGCAAATGCTCCGCAATCATGGCACAAATCAGGCGCATATCCGCCCGGCTGTAATGCAATTTTTCCAGCTCTTTTTTGGCCATACGCGCGCCGCGTTCTTCATGATAAAAAAACCGCAGGCGGTCCCCCACCACTTTGGCGGTGGACGGCTTGGCTAAATCGTGCAACAGGGCGGTCATCTTAAAAAGGGCTTTATCTTGCGCCAACGGAGCCAGTTTTTTGGCATATTTAGGGAACGCCTTGGGCAAATTATCCAATAAAAATTCCATACGCCGCAGGGTGTTTAAGGTGTGGGTCAGCACGCCGCCTTTGCCATAGTAAACCTCGGCACAGGTGCGTTGAGGCTCTAACGCCGGGAACACCGCCGTCAAAAGGCCGCATTTATCCATCAGCACAGTGTTTTCGTACGCTTGGGAGGTGTTAAACAAACGCACCAGTTCTTCCTGTATGCGTTCCCCGGCGCTCTGCCAAATTAAAGCGGCATCTTTTTTAATTTGCCGCAAAACGCTCCCGTCTATGGTAAATTTTAACTCCGCCGCACAGCGAAAAGCCCTCAACATCCGCAAAGGGTCCTGCGCCAGCACACGCGGGGAATTTAAGCGGATTACCCGCTCCCGCACCGCCTGCATACCGTTGGAATAATCCACAATTTGCGCGCGGCGCAACCCCTTTAATAAAACGCGGGTTTTGCCGTCTTGTTTTTTTAAGGAAATTTGCACCGGCGCCGTGGCGGGATAGGCCAGGGAATTAAAAGTAAAATCCCGACGCAACAGGTCTTCTTTCAAGGTGTTGCCTTGCCAGGCCGAAAGGTCAATTTGCAACCCTTCCCGGCGCGTGACCAGGCGCCACACGCCGAATTGGGGGTCCATTTCAAACACGGCCGCGTGCAATTTTTTAGCCAGTGCAAGGGCCGTTTTTTTAACTTCTTCTTTCGGTAAAGTAAGGTCTATATCGCCGGACCAGCGTTTTAATAAACTGCTACGCACAATGCCCCCCACATAGTGTGCGTTGGGGGCAGTGCGTTTAATAACCGCGGCGATAGAATCCGTCATTTACATTCCTTCTTCCGTATTTACTTGGCGTTGGGCCAATTTGGCAATAGCGTCTTTGCGTAGTTCCCGCTTTAACACTTTACGCAGGGCATTTTTGGGCAATTCTTCCACAAATTCAAAAAGGCGCGGGCGTTTGTAGTTATCCAAATGCGTTTTTAAGAATTTGTTAAATTCGGCATCCGTAATTTGCGCGCCTTCTTTTTTAACCGCATAGCACTTTATAAATTCGCCGCCGCGGCCGTCCGGCACGCCGATAATGGCACATTCTTCTATGGCCGGGTGTTCGCAAATGACGGCTTCTACCTGGGCAGAAAATACTTTCAGCCCTTTAATGATAATCATATCTTTCTTGCGGTCTTTAATAAAAATAAAGCCGTCGTCGTCAATCACGCCGATATCGCCTGTTTTGAACCAGCCGTCGTCGGTAAACGCATCATGGGTGGCTTTTTCGTTGCCCAGATAGCCCTTAAATACGTTGGGGCCTTTAATGCAAAGTTCCCCCTCTTTATTGCGGGGCATTTCCTTGCCGTCTTCGTCCAGCACAATCACGCTTACGGCCGGAATAGCCGGGCCGACGGATTTGATTTTTTGGAGTTCTTCCGTATTTACACTTACGACCGGGCTGGTTTCCGTTAAGCCGTAGCCTTCCAAAATCGGCACGCCGATTTTCTTTTCAAAACGGTCTTTAATATCCTGCGTAAGCGGAGCCGCGCCGGACACCGCAAAGCGCACGTTTTTGAACGGCCAAAAGCGCAAATAAAGCTGTTTGAGCCCTTTGGCCTCTTTGGAAAGCACCGCATAAATTTGCGGCACGGCCAAAATAACGGTCACTTTTTCGGCCCCCATGGCGCTCAACCAGTGGCTGGCCGGCATAATGTTGGCCACAATAACCACTTTTAAGTTTAAGTACATGGGGATAATCACGCACGCCGTCCACGCAAAAGAGTGGAACATCGGCAGTAAACACAAGAAAACGTCGTCGTCCGTAATCTTAAAAATCTGCGCGCAGGAAATGACATTACTGGCCAAATTGCCGTGCGTGAGCATAGCGCCTTTGGGCAGGCCCGTGGTGCCGGACGTATACAAAATAAAGGCTAAATCTTCCAGCCCGGCGGCCGGATTGGCGGTTTCTTCGTGGAAGGTGGATTTTTCCACCTGTTCCCAGAATTTTTCCACAATCGGGCAGTCTTTGGCGGACAGCGGGATTTCGTCCGTAGTAAAAATGGTTTTTAATTCCGGCAGTTCCGGCAAAATTTTTACATAATGGCGGATAAATTCCGCTTGCGTGACAACGGCTTTTGCGCCGGAGTCTTTCAAAATATAAATCAGTTCTTCGGGCTTGGTCACCATAAAGTTCATGGGAATACACACCGCGCCCAATTTATATAAACCGAAATTGGTGGCTACTACATTAATGGAATTGCGGTGCGCCACAGCCACGCGGTCGCCCTTTCTAATACCGTGTTCAAATAACATATCGGCAATACGGTCCACCTGCACAAGAAGTTCCCGGTAAGTAATGGAACGCTTGGTTCCGGCTTCTACTAAAGCCACTTTTTCCGGGTAGCGGAACGCACTGTCAGCTAAAGCGGTATATAAATCTTTACGTCTAATCATAGCTCTATCCTCTTTTTAGGTATAAAAGACCTCTTTTCTTTATTGTAGTAAAAATCAGCCCTGGCGCGGGTCCAAAATATCTCTAAACGCATCGCCTAGCAGGTTCCAACCCAATACAAACAAAAAAATCGCTCCGCCGGGGATAAACACCGTGTGCCAATACGCCAGCGTATTGCCGGACGTTCCCAACACCCAGTTGCGCGCCATGGCAATTAACTGCCCCCAATCGGCTGTGCCCGGCTGAGCCCCCAACCCCAAAAAGGAAAGCGAAGCCGCCGTCAGCACAATATACCCAATATCCAAACTGGCTACCACCACGGACGGATAAATGGAATTGGGCAGAATATGGCGCAACATAATCCGCGGGCCGCGCGCGCCTAAAGCCCGGGCCGCCGTCACATAATCGCGCTGTTTGACGGACAAAATATCCCCGCGCACCAACCGCGCGTAAGACGGCCACGCCACGGCGGTCAGGGCAATCATCATATTGCGTATATCCGGCCCTAACATGGCGGCAATAACCATAGCCAGCACCAAAGACGGCACCGCAAACACCACGTCCGTCAGGCGCATAAGCACTTCGTCCAACGCACCGCCGAAATACGCCGCCGCGCCGCCCACCAACATACCGATTAAAAACGCAAAAAAGGTGACGCTAATGCCAATCTTAAACGCCAGCCGGGCCCCCCACACCACGCCGTAAAACAAATCATACTGCTGTTCCGTCGTGCCGAACCAATGTTGGGCAGACGGCGTTTGCGGCGCAATATCATAACTGCTCTGCGGCATTTGATATGGGTTATTGGGGTTTTGTGCCGGGGCCAACAGCGGGGCAAACAAGGCCACCAGCCCGAAAAAGCACACCAACACCAACCCGAACAGGGAAGTTTTATTTTTTATAAAACGCTTAAAAATACGGTTTTCTAACATTTGTTAATCCAGCCGGATACGCGGGTCCACCGCCGTATATAAAATATCCGAAAGTAAATTACCCAACACAAACAACACCGCCACCATCAGGGAAAACCCCATAATGCCCGCAATATCCAACTGCTGTGCGGCAATAACGCCAAAGCGGCCGATACCGGGGTATTCAAAAATCGTTTCCACAATAACCGTTCCCCCCAACAAGCGGATAAACTGGATACTGGCCAGTGTAATCACCGGGATAATAGCATTTTTGCCCGCGTGTTTATAAGTGACGGCGCGCTCCGTAAGCCCTTTGGCGCGGGCGGTGCGCACATAATCTTTGCCTAATTCTTCCAACATACTGGAGCGCATTACGCGCACCATCAGCGCAAAAGAGCCAATGCACAACGTGACCGCCGGCAACACTAAATGGGATAACACATCCCCAAACACCCGCAAATTGCCGTTAAGCAGGGCATCCACCAACAAAAACCCGGTATAAGTATGGAAATTCCCGCTATGAACCACCACATCCGTATAGACGGAGTAGCCGCCGGGGGCAAACCAGCCGAGCTTGCCGTAAAAGAGCATAAGTAATAACAAGCCCAACACAAAAATCGGTAATGAAAAGCCCCCCACGGAAAACAACCGCGCGGCCACGTCCTGCCACTTATCCTTTTTAACGGCGGACACGCACCCGAACCACACGCCGAAAAAGACCACCAAAATAATCGTCACTACCGCCAGTTGCACCGTAGCGGGCAAATAGGCTTTAATGGCTTGGGATACCGGCATATTGGCACTTTGGCTGTATCCCAGGTCCCCTTTTAAGGCGTTGCCCAACCAACGGCCGTATTGCTTAAACACATTGTCCCGCAACCCGTATTTTTGGATGACTTCTTCCAAAGAGCCCATTTGCCGGGGGTCTTTGATGTATAACGAGGCGCGCATTTCCGGGCTGAGCCGCTGGGTTAAAAAGAAAAGCAGAAACGTCACCCCTAAAATAACCAGGGGCAACAATAACAAGCGGCGCAAAATGTAATTAAACATACGGTACAATATCCTTCCTAAAAATTATTTACGGTAATTCAGCACCGTATCCAACACGGTTTTGAATGCGGTAAAAAACGGTTTTAGCTCCAAATATTCGTTTGTGGTGTGGCAGTTTTGCACGCCCACCCCCAAATTGGGCAACGTAAACCCATAGCCGGAAAGCACATTGGCATCACAACCGCCGCCGGAGCCCACCGTACGCAAGTTGACCCCTTGGCGTTTGGCGGCCGCTTTGACTAATTTTACAATGGGGGCCTGTTTGGAAACCTGCACCGCCCCATAACGCGAAGTGGCCTTAAAAGTAATATGCGGGCGGATGGTTTTGCCGTCCACGGTTTTTACAAATTGCGCGGCCGCCGCGTTCAAGCAATCCTCAATATGGGCCAGTTCTTTTTCCAACTTTTTAGGGCATAAACTGCGGGCTTCGCCTTTCAAATAGATTTCGTCCGTCACCACGTTGGTAGCCGTTCCGCCGGCGCGGATAATGGCAAAGTTGGCAACGGTATCTTTATTCACGCGGCCTAACTTCATTTTGGCTAACGCCTTGGCGGCTACTTCCACGGCGGAAATGCCTTTTTCCGGGCAAACGCCCGCATGGGCGGCCACGCCTTTAATCCACACCTCAATATCGCTTACGCTGGGGCCTTGAATCAGCAGTTCGTCATGGGCTTCGTTATCCAAAATGAGCCCCTCGCGGCTTTTTAAGTGGGTATAATCCAAATTTTTAGAGCCGCACATCCCGCGTTCTTCCGTTAAAGTAAACAGCACTTCCACCGGCGGATACGGCTTTTCCTGCTCTTTTAAGGTGGCCAGTAATTCCAAAATAATGGCTACCCCGGCTTTATCGTCGCCGCCTAAAACGGTGGTGCCGTCACTGGTGATACGCTCTTTTTGCACGACGGGTTTAACGCCTTTTCCCGGAGTGACGGTATCCAAATGTGCGGCCAACAAAATGGGCTCGCTCGGGGCCGTGCCCGCAAAAAAGGCCATCACGTTGCCTTGGGCGTTGGTTTCATATTTTTCCCCGGCGTTATCCACATATACGCGGGCGCCCAAATCCTGCAATTTGCGCACCACTAATTCCTGCATGGGGCGTTCAAAATAAGATTCACTGTCCGTGCGGACCAGTTCCAAAAAAGTATTTAATAAGCGTTGTTCATTCATATTTTTTGCTCCTATATCAGACGGCAAACGCGCTTTTATGTTCCTTAAACGGCAGTTTGGCGCACGCGCACCAATGCCCCGGGCAAGCCTCGGCCAAAGTTTGCGTACAGCGGCATTGGGCCCCGGCATATTGGCACCGCGCGGCAAACGGACACGGGTGGTTTTCCATCCCTTTTTTTACGCTGAGCGATACCGGCTCCCGCTTTTTTTGGTGGGCGGGATTGGGCACCGGCACGGCGGAAAGCAAAGCCTCCGTATACGGGTGTTGCGGGTTGGAAAACAGCTCCTCGCTGGGGGCATATTCCAAAATTTGGCCTTTATACATCACGGCAATTTCGTCACATAAAAAGCGGGCCACGGCAAAATCGTGCGATACAAACAACATAGATAAATGCCGCTTTTCTTTAATTTCTTTTAATAAATTCAAAATTTGCGCCTGAACCGACACATCCAACGCGCTGACGGGCTCGTCGGCAATTAAAATTTTAGGGTCTAACGCCAACGCCCGCGCAATAGCAATACGCTGGCGTTGCCCGCCGGAAAATTCATGCGGATAGCGGTTCAAATGCTCCGGCGAAAGCCCCACGGAGCGGATTAAATCTTCCAGCACTTTTTGGCGTTCTTCGCGCGGTTTATGCAAGCCGTGTATATCTAACGGCTCGCTGATTAACTGCCTCACGCTCATGCGCGGGTCCAAACTGGAGTACGGGTCCTGAAACACCACCTGCACAAAACGGCGCAATTTTTTGAACCCGGCTTTAGATAACGTGCTTACATCCTTGCCGTCCACAATCACACGGCCGGAGGTGGCTTTTTCCAACCCCAGTACAATTTTGGTAAGCGTGGTTTTCCCACAGCCCGATTCCCCCACCAGGCCCAACACTTTATTTTCTTTGAGGGTAAGCGTAATCCCGCGCAAAACAGGGGTAGTGTCCTGCTTACCGAAGGATAAAAACCGCTTGCGCGTATACGTTTTATATAAATGGGTAATTTCTACCGGGTTCATAGGGGTTCCTTTACGTTCCAACAGGCCACGGCGCGCGGGCCGAACTCTTTTAGCGGCGGGCGGGCTTCAAAACATTTTTTAACCGCTTTGGGGCAACGCGGGGCAAACGGACAGCCGGCCACCTCACGCCCGGGCACCGGCGGATAACCCGGTATAGCGGGCAACACGTCCGCCTTTTTATGCACGGACACCAGGGAATTTAACAACCCCTGCGTGTACGGGTGGAGCGGGCGCGCGAACAAATCTTCCACCGGGGCGCGCTCCATACAAAGCCCGCCGTAAAGCACTAATACGTCGTCGGCCACGTCCGCCACCAGTGCTAAATTATGGGTAATAAACACGGCGGAAAGCCCGGTTTGGCTTTGCAATTTTTTAATCAGGCGTAAAATTTGGGCTTGGATAGTCACGTCTAGTGCGGTGGTGGGCTCGTCGGCAATCAGCACGTCGGGCCGCAACGCAAGCGCCATGGCAATCATTACGCGCTGGCACATACCGCCGGAAAATTGGAACGGATACGCATAATAGCGTTTGGCCGCATCCGCAATACCCACTTTTTTTAACAGCCGCACCGCCGCGGCGTGCGCGCGGAGCTTGGACATTTTGGTATGGGCTAAAATAGTTTCGGTTAATTGGTGCCCCACGGTAAAAACCGGGTTTAGGCTGGTCATGGGGTCTTGGAAAATCATAGAAATACGGCTTCCGCGCAGTTTGCGTAATTCGGCCGGAGGCAAATTTACCACATCTTTCCCCCGGAACCAAATATGCCCTTGGGTAATGCGGGCCGTAGGCGGCAACAGGCGCAGCAGAGAAAGCGCATGCACCGTTTTACCGCTGCCCGATTCCCCCACCACCGCCAAAACTTTCCCTTTGGGGAGCGTATAGGACAACCCTTTTAATACTTCAACGGGGCCGTCCTCGGTAGTAAAAGAAACATGCAAATCCTGCACGTCCAAAACGGGCATAGTATCACTCATACTATTATTATAGCAATTTAGCCACACCGTCAAACTAAATTAAAAAAGCCCCGCCGCGCGGGAAAGCGGGCAGGGCTCTTGAAAAGCTCCGCGGCTATAAAGCGGCAGGTTCCGGGCAGGCTTGCTGGCGGCCGTCCGTACAGCAATACTCGCTGGGGGTTTCCGTACCGCAAAAATCGGTGCAGAGTTCTTCCCCGGCGGAATTTAAGCCGTGGCAGGTTAAGTCCTTGGCCTGGTAGTATTGTTTCAGTTCATAGTCATACTGCAAAGTGCCGCTAGAGGTATAACGCCGCGCCGTCACGTTGCCCTGGGTAAAAGCGGTTTCCGGCTCTAACACAATGGCAAAGCCGTTGCAGTTGGCCCCGGTGACGACGTCCCCTTTGGTGTAATACACACTGCCCTGCGCCCCTTGCGGCGCTACGGATAGCCCGCGGTAATCCTGCGCGTAGCGGTTAAATTGCATAAATTTATGGCGCTGGGTATCGGCCACCGTGCCCAACAGGTTTTGCGCTTCCGCCATGCGGGAACGCTCCACCGCCTTAAAATACTGCGGCAGGGCCATACCGGCCAAAATACCTATAATTAATACAACTACTAATAATTCAATTAAAGTAAAACCTTTTTTCATAAAACCTCCTACAATTTATTCAGTGTACAAAATCCGTTTTTGAACCGTCAACACGCAAGGAACGCATATTTGCTAAACTATATATATGAGAAAATGGCCTTTTTTATTAGTAGCAGTTTTAATTTTTTGTGCGGCCGGGTGCGCCAAACGGACGGACGTGACCTTGCCGGACGGTTTTACCGTTCACGCGCGCGTGGCCGATACGCCCCAAAAAATAGAAAAGGGCCTGATGTTTGTAAAAAAACTAGCCCCGGCAGACGGCATGCTGTTTTTTATGGGACAAGACGAAATACAAGCGTTCTGGATGAAAAACACCTTAATAGATTTGGACATTATTTTTATTGCGCCGGATAAAACCGTCCGCCAAGTGCATGAGCAAGTGCCCCATTCCTACACCTACACGCCGGAAAGTGACGTTGCCGTTGTGTACGGGCAGGGCCAATATGTGTTGGAACTGCCGTCGGGCGCCAGTGCCAAGCACGGCATAAAAACAGGCAGTAAATTACATTTTTCCACGGACACCAAATGAAAAAACTGATTTTGTGCGCCTCCTTATTATTCGTTGCGTTCCCCGCGTTTTGCACGGCGGCGGACGATTACTCCGTTTTGGAAAAACGCGCGCAGGATTATTTAACCGCGCTGATTAACATTGACACTTCCGAGCCGGAGCCGAACGAAACCGAAGCCGCGCGGTTTATTTACAAACAGCTTAATAAATACGGCATTGATTGGGATATTTTAATCCCGCGGCCGGGGCGCGCCAACATTTTGGCCCGCTTAAAAGGCAGTGACGCCGCCCAAAAGCCGCTTTTGTTAATTTCCCATTTAGATACCGCCTCCGCCGCCGAAAACTGGACCTATCCGCCCTATAAAGCCACGTTGGAAAACGGCAACATTTACGGCCTGGGCTCCACAGATGCCAAAAATTACACCGCGGTTTATTTAGCCTTGTTTACCTGGATAAAAGAGCATAAAATCCCCTTAAAAAGAGATGTTATTTTCCTGGCAACCTCCGGCGAAGAAGTAGGCAGTACCACCGGGCTTAAATGGTTGGCGGACGAGCATTGGGCCCAAATCAACCCCGCCTTTGCCTTAAACGAGGGCGGCGGAATTATCCGCGATAAAGACGGCATTTCCATTGTGTTTGCGGAAGCCTCTACCAAAATGTATATGGATATAAAAATAACAGCTTACGGCACGGCGGGCCATTCGTCCATGCCGTCGGACGACAACGCGGTGTACCGCCTGTCCCAAGCGCTGTCTAAAATTTCCCAATACAACGCCCCGGCGCGGATGACCCCCACCACATACAAATTTTTCAAAGCTATTGCCCCCCTGCAAGACGAAGACGCCCAAACCACCATGCACTTTTTACTGGGTGCGGACGAAAAAAACCGCGCCATGGCGGCGGAAATTGTGGCGTTGGACCCGTTTTTCCGCACGCAATTAAAAAACACCATTACCCCCACCGTGCTGACGGGCGGCAAGGATAGCGGCGCCACCAGTAGCGAAGCTTCCGCCCTGTTAAACGCGCGCTTACTGCCGGGTACAGACCCGGACACTTTTTTGGAAGAATTAAAAAAACTGTTTGAAGGAGATGACGAAATTAGTTTAGAAGTGGTAGAACAGCCGGAATTGCCGTTCCCCGCCCCGATGGACGGGTCCGACCCGCTGTTTGCCTCTATTGAAAAAGCGGGCGACCGTTTGGTGCCCCATTCCATCACCGTACCGGGCATGAGCCCCGCCTCCGGCGATAGTGAATTTCTGCGCCGCAAAGGCGTTATTACCTACGGGTTAGGCCCCAATATGGACCCCACCCAAGAAAACCGCACCCACGGGGCGGACGAATTTATCAGCGTGAAAGATTTATCCGACCAATTAAAATTTGTGGCCAGTGTGGTGTATGATTTTGCCGCCGGGCAGGAATTTCCCCTTCCAGCAGTAAACGAAAAATAGCATTATGAACCACCAAGAAACCTTAAAAGAGTTGCACCAATTTGCACAGGCCGAACGGACCGAATACCATATTTACCATTATTTGGCCCGCCGGGAAAAAGACCCCCACAACCGCCGCACGCTGGAACAACTGGCCGAAGAAGAAGCCACCCACTATAAGCTGATTCTAAAAGAAAGCGGCGTAAGCGCGGAGCCTAACAAAACCAAAATTTTTATTTATACGCTTTTAGCGCGGGTACTGGGGCTGACGTTTGCCATTAAACTGATGGAAAACGGCGAACACGGCGCGGTAAAAAATTATTCCCAATTTACCGAATACCCCGCCATACGGGATTTAGCCCGCGACGAAGACGCCCACGAACAAAAATTAATTGCGTTAATTAACGAAGAACGCCTGGCCTATATGGGCAGTGTGGTGTTGGGGCTCTCGGATGCGCTAGTTGAATTTACCGGGGCATTAGCCGGGTTTACTTTTGCATTAAGAGATACCAAACTGATTGCGCTGACCGGGGCCATTACAGGTATTGCGGCGGCGCTTTCTATGGCCTCTTCGGAATATTTATCGTCCAAATCCGAGGACGAGGGAAAACACCCGCTGAAAGCCGCCCTGTATACCGGGGTAGCGTATGTGTTTACGGTGGCCGCGCTCGTCAGTCCGTTTGCCCTGCTTTCCAATGTGTTTGTGGCGTTGGGGGTAATGTTGGCGGCGGCGCTGTTATTAATTGCGGCGTTCTCGTTCTATTATGCGGTAGCCCGCGGGGAAAACTTCCGCCACCGCTTTACGGAAATGGCCTGCTTGAGTTTTGGCGTGGCGGGCGTGAGCTTTTTTATCGGCTACCTGCTCAAAACGCTTACCGGCATTGAAGCCTAAACATAAATTCTGCTGAAACTAAAACATAAACTCTGCTGAAACCTAAAAACACCCCGCCGGGTATAAAACCGGGCGGGGTGTTAAACTTACTCAAGCATTTAGCTGATTAGTTGCTGGTGGGAGCGGCACAATCGCCTTCCGTACCGTTATTGCAGCAAGAATCCTTCGGCGTATCAATACCGCAGAAGTCCGCGCACAATTGAGCCCCGGCAGAGGTGTTGCTCTCGGCGGTGCAAGTGACGTTATCCCCCTGATAGTAGCGGGATAAACTATACGCGTATTGCAAGTTTCCGCCGTCCGCGTAGCGGGTAGCCGTAGCAATACCTGCGTTAAAAGCAGTACCGGCCAAAGACACACCAAAGCCGTTTCCGTTAGCACCAGTGGTCGGGTCGCCTTTGGTATAGTACAAGGCACCAGTAGAACCTTTCGGCGCTACGTCCAAGCCACGATAGTCCGTTGCAAATCTGTTGCGTTGCAAGAATTTGCGGCGCTGCGCTTGGGCAATGCTCCCCAGCAAGGTGTCGGCTTCCGTCATGCGGGAGCGTTCCACCGCTTTGAAGTATTGCGGCATGGCCATTGCGGCCAAAATACCAATGATGAGTACCACCACCAGTAATTCAATCAGGGTGAACCCCTTATTTGTTTTAATCATATTTCCCTCCTTTTGGGAATAAACAACAAGGTGGGCCGAATCAAGGGTACTGTAGGAGTTTTTATATAACCTTGCCCGGCCCATATTGCCACTGTATCAAAAAAAAACGAGTCAAGCCTTTTTTAATTTTTCCCCACACAAACACAAAACGGCGGGCATTTTGCGCAAGCAAACACAGGTTTATTTTTGCCGGGCAACAACGGCGCCAAAAAATAAAAACTGGCGTTCTTTTACCGGTGCGCAAAGTGGTATAATATATAGGCAAGGCGGTTTACCCCTCAAATTTTTCCGCCCGGAGCATGTATGATTAGACAAGGCAAATTTTACTTTACGTCGGAATCCGTTTCCAAGGGTCACCCGGATAAAGTATGCGACCAAATTTCCGACGCGGTTTTGGATGCTATTTTAGCTAAAGACAAAACCGCCCGCGTGGCGTGCGAAACCTACATTACCAGAGGTTTGGTAGTAGTAGGCGGAGAAATTACCACCCGTACTTGGGTGGACGTGGAACAAATCGCCCGCCAAGTAATTAAAGATATCGGTTATACGGACGCGAAATTCGGTTTCAACGGCGATACTTGCGCCGTGGTAAACGTAATCGGAAAACAATCGCCGGACATCAGCCAAGGGGTAGATGTGGGCGGCGCGGGCGACCAAGGGTTAATGGTAGGCTACGCCGTGGACGAAACATTGGAATATATGCCGCTTTCTTTGGTGCTGGCCAACAACATTTTGAAAAATTTGGAAAAAGCCCGCAAAGAAAAAACCCTCCCTTATTTGGGGCCGGACGCCAAAAGCCAAGTGACCGTGGAATATGTGGACGGCAAACCCGTCCGCGTGGATACCATTGTGCTTTCCACCCAACACACGCCCGAAATTTTGGATAAAACCGGCACTAAAATTACCGAAAAATCCAAACGGGAAATTGAAACCGTGGCCATTTTGCCCATAGTAAAAAAATGGATTGATAAAAATACCAAAATTTATATCAACCCCACAGGTAAATTTGTTATCGGCGGGCCGCAGTCCGACACCGGGCTCACCGGCCGCAAAATTATTGTGGATACTTACGGTGGGCGTTGCCCGCACGGCGGCGGCGCTTTCTCCGGCAAGGACCCGACTAAAGTGGACCGCTCCGCCGCGTATATGGCCCGCTATATTGCCAAAAACATTGTAGCCGCCAAATTAGCCAGCGAATGTACCGTGCAAATTGCTTATGCCATCGGGCGCGACGAGCCCGTCGGTTTTTATGTAGATACGGACGGCACCGGCAAAATTGCGGATGAAAAACTGGCCGAAATTGCCCGCAAAATTTTCCCGCTTACCCCGCGCGGAATTATTGAGCATTTCAAATTAAGAAACCCCATTTATCTGCAAACGGCCGCTTACGGCCACTTTGGCAGAAAGGGTTTCCCGTGGGAAGCTACCGATAAAGTAGCCGCCCTGCTAAAAGCCGTTAAATAATTTCAACCCCGGGTTTTTAACAGGCCCGGGGTTCTTTTAGGAGAAACCTTGTGATAAAATCCCGCGTTCAACAAGCCGTAGACCGCCGCGCCAAACACGGCTACAACTGCGCCCAGGCCGTTGCCTGCACTTATTGCGATTTACTGGGCATGGACGAACCCACCGCCCTGCGCGCCCTGGAAGCCTTTGCCGGAGGAATTGCCGCCAGCGGCTCCACCTGTGGGGCCGTCTGCGGGCTGATGGTATTAACGGGACTAAAAAACAGCTCCGGCAGCTTAACGGACCGTTCCTCCAAGGGCGCCACCGTGCAAGCGGGCGCTAAACTGCTCAAACAGTTTGAAAACTGGAACGGCTCCTCCCTCTGCCGGGAATTAAAAGGCATTTCCACCGGGCGCGTACTGCGCTCCTGCTCCGGCTGTATTGCCGATTGCGCCCGCCTGGCGGAAGAATTTTTATTTGCGGGGCAGTTTGAGCCGTATTCCCCCCGCCACGATAAGGAGTAAACTATGAATCTGAAAGTTTGTATGATTGTGACCGATGGTTTTGAAGAAATTGAAGCCGTGGGAACGTATGCCATTTTGCGCCGCGGCGGGCTGACGGTAGATGTGTACGCGCTGAACGGCGCGCAAGCCACCGGGCGCTTTGGGCTCACCTGCGCCCAATTAAAACCGTTTGATACGTTGGATGCCGCCCAATATGCCGCGCTTATTTTGCCCGGCGGGCCGCAATACAAAGCGTTGGAAGCCCACCCCGGCGTGCAACAACTCATTAAAACCTTTATGCAGGCGGATAAATATGTGTGCGCTATCTGCGCGGGGCCGACCCTCTTGGGCCACGCCGGCTACTTAAAAGGCCGCAATTACACCTGTTTTACCGCCATGGACAAAGACTTCGGCGGGCACTATCAGCCGGATTACGCCGTGCAGGACGGGCGCATTATTACCGGCAAAAGTGCGGCGGCGGTAATAGAATTTGCCTTTTTGATTTTGCAAGCTGTGGCCGGGAAAGAAACGGCCGACAAAACCAAAAAAGAAATTTACTACCAACCGCGCTAAACCGCGCGCATTTTTACAACCCCGGGCTTTCTTTGGGTAAGCCCGGGGTTTTTTATGGGAACTTTCCGCAAAAAAATTACGCCGCACCCGGCAAACTTTTATACAATAAAAGGATATTAAAATGAAATGAATAAAAAATATCCCTAGGGAGGGTTTTTTGAAATGCTAAAAATTGCTAAAGAGTTATTACCTACATCCACATTCACTTGCGGGCCTAGCCAAGGGCACCCGCTCTTGCGCCAAACGCCTATCTGCCAAACGCTTTTTGAACGCAGCCACCGCGCCAAAGATATTTCCACCGACGGTTTATATAAAGAAGCCACGGAAAATTTGAAAAATTTACTTTCCCTGCCGCCGGATTATACCGTTATTTTCTTTTTAGGCGGCGCCACCCCGGCGCTGGACGCGGTGATGTGGAATTTGGTGACGAACTCCGTTTCCGGCCTGGTGTTTGGGGCGTTTTCCAAATTATGGTGCCAAAAAATTGCGGACCGCTTGGGCGACAATGTCATAAAAGATTTTAAGGTAGCCAAAGAGGGCGAATTTTTCCCTTCTGAAAAACCCAACTACAACGCCAGTTTGGTCGTGCTGACACCCAACGAAACTTCTACCGGGGTGCAAATTCCCAATGAATATTTGGAAAACGCCTGGAAAGCCCGAGGCGAAGATACCTTAATTGCGTGGGACTGCACCAGTTGCGCAGGCGGGCGGGAACTGCCCAAAGGCCAGTTTGATGTAATGCTTTTTTCCATGCAAAAATGTTTTGGCGTGGGCGGCGGGAGCAGTGTAATTATTTTAAGCCCCAAAGCCGTCAAACGCATTGACGAAGCCAAAAAATACCGCACCGTACCTTACGCGCTGGATTTGGGCGAAGCCGTCAAAAAAGCACAAGAAAAATGCCAAACGGTCAACACCCCCTCCACCACCAATATCTGGATGTTCAACGAAGCCTGCAAATGGATGTTGGATAACGGCGGCCTAAAAGCCATGGATGCGCTTTGCCGCAAACACGCAAACGCCGTGCTGAATTTTGCCAAAAAATGCGGCTATTTGGCCCCGCTGATTAAGGACGAAAAATTCCGCTCCTACACCACCCTTACGCTGGAAGTGACCGACCCCGCCATTAAAGATGCGGATATTTCCGCCGCCTTAAAAGCCACCGGGGCCGCCAACCTGGCCGACGGAATAAAAAAATATTCTTCCGTAAAGCAAAATTCACTGCGTATCGGGTGCTTCCCGTTTGTGGATATTAACGGCACGGAACAATTTGAAAAACTTTTTAACTGCGTGGACCTGATTGTAAAAGATTTGCGCGCCCAAAAATAGGAGATTTTATGAACATTTTAATTGCCGATAAATTCCCCGCCCATTGGACGGAGGAACTAAAAAAACGCGGGCACGCCGTCACGCTCCGCCCGGAACTGGACGAAACCACCCTGCCCGCCGCCGTGGCGGATACGGAAGTTTTAATCGTGCGCAGTACCAAAGTGCCCGCGGCGGTAATAAATGCCGCCGCCCGGCTAAAACTTATCATCCGCGCCGGAGCCGGGTTTGACACCATAGATTTCAAACACGCCGCCCAAAAAGGGGTTGCCGTGTGCAACTGCCCCGGCACTAACTCTATTGCGGTGGCGGAACTGGCCCTGGGCCTTTTACTGGCGTTAGACCGCCGTTTATACCACAACACGCGGGACTTAAACGCCGGAAAGTGGAACAAAAAAGAATACAGCAAAGCGCGGGGCCTTTACGGCCGCACGCTGGGGATTATCGGCCTGGGGCACATTGGGCAAGAGGTAGCCAAACGCGCGCAAGCCTTTGGAATGCGCCTGGTGGCATTTGACCCCTATGCCACGGCGGACACCTTTGCCCGCCTGAACATTACGCCCATGGCGGATATTTACACGTTAGCCGCCGCCAGTGACGCAGTCACCGTCCACTTGCCGGACACGCCGCAAACGCACGGGCTGTTCAACCAAAAATTCTTTGCCGCCTTAAAAGACGGCGCTACTTTCATCAATACGGCGCGCGGCGGCCTGGTAAACACGCCGGATTTAATTGCCGCCGCCAAGGCCAAACACTTGCGCGTGGGGTTAGATGTGTACGAAAACGAACCCAAAGCCACCGACAACGCGTTTGATTTTGCCCCGTTTGCGGATTTGGACTGTTTTTACGGCACCCACCACATTGGCGCCTCCACCGACCAAGCGCAAGACGCCGTGGCAGAATGTGCCGTAAACATTGTGGACACCTTCGCCCAAACAGGAAATTTTTTACACAAGGTAAACTAATATGGCAACCGTAAAACCGTTTAAGGGCCTGCGCCCTACTAAAGATTTTGAACGTATCGCCTGCCCGCCATACGACGTGATTAGCTCGCAAGAGGCGCGGGAAATGGCGCAAGGAAACCCGGAGTCTTTCCTGCACATAGACAAGCCGGAAATTGACCTTCCCGAAGGGACAGACCCGTATTCCCCCGCCGTATACGCCAAAGCGCGGGAAAACTTCCTCCGCTTTCAGCAGGATGGCTTGCTCACGCAAGACGCCACCCCCCACTATTATTTGTACGCCCAAACCATGGCCGGGCGCACGCAATACGGGCTGGTGGCGGCGGTTTCCACCCTGGAATACGACAAAGGCATTATCCGCAAGCACGAACTGACCCGCAAAGATAAAGAGTTAGACCGCAGTAAACACGTTCAGGCGTTGCACGCCACTACTGGGCCGGTGTTTTTAACCTACCCGGACGACCCGGATATTGACCGCACCGTAGCCGGAGTGATTAGTGATTTTCCTGTCTGCTCTTTTATGGCAGATGACGGCATACGCCACACTTTTTGGGTGATTAGCGACCCGGACGATATGGCTAAAATAGAGGAGGCTTTCAAAAAAATCCCGGTTTTGTATATTGCCGACGGACACCACCGCTCCGCCGCCGCGGGGAATGTGGCCGCTATGCTACGCAAAAAATATCCCGAGCAAGGGGAAGAGGCTTCTTTCAATTACTTTTTGGCGGTTATTTTCCCGGCCAGCCAGTTGTTTATTATGGACTACAACCGTTTGGTAAAAGACTTAAACGGCCGCACGCCGGAAGAATTTATCCAAGCGCTTAAAAAGGATTTTTACGTTCAGGCTACCGGGCTCGCCAAACCCACGCGCCGCCACAGTTTTGGAATGTACTTCGGCGGCCAATGGTATACGCTAACCGCTAAAAAAGAATCGTTTAACGAGGAAGACCCCGTCAGCCGGCTGGACGTAAGTATTCTGCAAAGAAACGTCCTCCAACCGCTACTGAACATTGGGGACCCCCGCACCGATAAACGCATAGACTTTGTGGGCGGTATCCGCGGGGTGGCGGAGCTGGAACGCCGCGTAAACAACGGGGAATTTAAGGTGGCGTTTTCCATGTACCCCACGTCCATAGAAGAATTAATCAAAGTGGCGGATGCCCAGTTGATTATGCCCCCCAAATCCACTTGGTTTGAACCCAAACTGCGCAGTGGGCTGGTGGTGTATAAATATAACGAAAAGGACTTCCAATAGAGGTTTTAATACCTGTTGTTTGAACACGAAGGGCCGGAATATTAAAATATTCCGGCCCTTTTTGTATATCGGAAAAACGGTCTTAAAAACGGAAAGAGATAGAGCCTTCCGCCCCCAAACCGTAATGGGCATAGTTAGCGGCTAAACTTAAATCCAAATAAGACGGCAATTTGAAATTCAGCCCGGCCGTTGCGCGCGCGGTGGCGGCGTATTCACTGGTGCCCTCCAAGGCGCTATCCAACGCGGCCCGGTTGATGTGCAACGTAGTGTAATCCACCCCGCCGCCCACATAAGGAACCACATATTTGAACTTCATGGAAAGCACCAAACTGGCGTTGTAATGCGTGGCGGAAAAATCCCGCGCGCTGGCACTATGCGCGGCCACCACCAACATAGGCTGAAAGGAATGCAAAACCTCGCTCGGGCGCGTAATGCCCCAGCGCAGGCCGCCGCCGGCAATCGTCATCCCCTCAAAACTGCTGGCGCGGATAAATCCGTCTATGCGAAACGGCATGCCAATATCCGCCTGCAACCACGGATACCACACCGTGCCGACTTCTTCCCTATCCCCCAACGCGGTTTGTTGGCGGGCGCTGTGGGTTTCCCCGTTGGCCTCGCTCATTTTGAACACCATTCCGGCGCGCGGGCCGATTTGAAAGCCCCCCCAACCCAACACACGCCCGGTGGTATAGGTTCCGGCGCCGATTAAGCCGCCCAAATCTTTCGTAAACGCGCGCACGTTAGCCTGCGTCACATGGGAACCGAAATCGTCCCAAGTGTTGCGCGCCTGGGCCCCGGTGGCTCCTAACGCCACCACCAACGCCGCCAATAAAATCTTCTTCAAATCCATGGTCAACCTCTTGTATAAAATAAAAACGGTATTACGGGATAAATTCTATTTTATCCCCCACGCGCACGCGCCCTTTTAGCGTGCCGGCGGGCAATTCAAGCGCCTGCCGCGCCGCCCAAAAAATGCGGCTTATGCGCCACGGCTTAAAATTTTCCAATACGCCCACCACAACCCCGGCTTTGTCACAAAAAAGTACGTCTATGGCAAAATTCATAAAACACATGTGGATTTGCTGGCACGGCGCCAGTAAAAGCCCACTGCCCGCGGCTAAATTTTTGCGGAACATGAGCCCCAACAGCCGCGTTTTGAAACTGCGCGCTTCTTCCACCCGCTCCGCCACGGTAAAACCGCTACTTATGTGTTTGCATTTCATCTTGTTGTGCCAACGCTTTTAACCGGGTTTTTATAGCTTCTAAAAGCGTTTCATCTAAAAATTTAACAGGCTCCGGCGGTTTTATACTAAACTGCCCTCCCTGCTTAAAAACCAAAAAAGTAAGGGCTATTTCCCCATTTATTTCCACTTCTGCAATCCACATACCGCTATGCGTTTTAGCCGCGCGGAAATCCTGCACTGTAAAAGTCACAGTATCACGCTCCAAACGGCAAGGGGTTTTACAGGTGGTTAAAAACTCGTACACTGGGCGGGTAAGCAATTTAACATTGGCATACTTGCCCCGGCTGAGCGGTAATTGCACCGCTGCGTTTTGGCGGGTAATTTTTTCCACCGTAAACGCCTGCCCATACGTTAAATTCAAGGCGCCTGCCGGTATGGCCAAACACAAGCCGGCTACCGCCGGCAGGCACCGTAAAAACATTACGCGTTTACCCGTTCTACATAAGAACCGTCGCGCGTATCCACCAGCACCGTGTCGCCTTCGTTAATAAAAAGCGGTACTTTAATAACGGTGCCCGTTTCCAGGGTAGCTTCCTTGGTCATATTGGCCACGGTGTCGCCTTTTACGCCGGGAACGGTAGACGCAATTTTGAGCGGTACTTTAATGGGCAAATCAATGCTGAAAAGTTGGTTGTTGATATACAACCCGGTCACTTCCATATTATCTTTCAGATATTTTTTCTGGTCGCCCAGTTTTTCAAGCGGCACTTCCACTTGTTCATAATCGTTGCTGTTCATGAAGGTAGCTCTGTCGCCGGAGGTATACAAATAAGTAAAAGGGCGTTTTTCCACGTCTACTTCTTTGAATTTATCTTCCGGGCGGTAGGCCGTTTCAATCAACGCCCCGGTATGAATGTTGCGCAATTTTACACGCACGACGGCACGCGCCTGCGATTTGCGGTGATGCTGGTAGTCCAAAATTTCTACAAGTTGTCCATTTTCGTCTTCAAAAATAAGACCTTCATGGAATTCGGTTGTGCTTAACATATATTACCTCTTTTTCGGGCCGTGGCCCTTACTAATTTTTTGTCAATTTTTGGGAGCCGTCCGCGGTGACCAAAAAAGTGTCTTCCCAACGTACGCCCCATTTTCCGGCAAAGTAAATGCCGGGTTCCACCGTCACGGGCATTCCCGCTTCCAACACGGCTACGCTGCGCGGCCCCAACAACGGGCTGTCGTGCGTTTCCAAACCCACTCCATGCCCCAGCGAGTGGAAAAACTGTTTGCCGTATCCGGCCGCCTCTATCAAACGGCGGGCCGCGGCGTCGGCATCTTTGCAGGCCAGGCCCGCGCGCAAACTTTTAGCGCCCGCGCGGTACGCCTGGTGTACCAACGCCCAAACGGTGCGGTATTCTTCCGGCTCATTATCGCCATGCCACCAACTGCGGGTCATATCGGAGCTGTACCCCTCATATAAACAGCCAAAATCCATCAGTACGGCTTCGTTATTTTTCAGTTTGCGGGTTTTGGACGGCGTATGGTGTGCATCCGCCGTATTTTCCCCAAAGCAAACAATGTTAAAGGGGATAGCATCCGCCCCGCCGGCAATCATTTGCGAAGCAATTAAACACGCCACCGCGTGTTCCGTCATACCGGTTTTGATAAGGGGCTTTACCTTCTTAAACGCATCAGAAGCAATTTGGCAGGATTTTTTCAGCCGCGCAATTTCGTCTTCGTACTTTACCATGCGCATTTCGTCCACCAGTCCCCCGGCGGACACCAACCCCGCTTGCGTAAGCTGTTGGCCGAGGACAAAATTTACTTTGGCGGGCGCAAAACCCACCGTTTTGATTTTTTTATCCTGAATAAAGGCCAACGCGCCGTCCACCATGCCTCCGTCCACGTCCGCAATTTTCATAAAGGACGCGGCAGGCGCCATTTTGGGCGCTATCATGGTGCGGGTAAAGCAATACGCTTTGGAGGGAGTCACCAAAAAAACGGCTTCCCCCTCCGATAAATCCACCCCGCACAAATAACGCATTTCCAGTGCGTTTACCGTCAGATAACCGCCCAACTGTGCATCTTTCAACACGCGGCGTAAATCCGACATTCTTTTTTGTGCTAAATCTTTTACCGGCATATTATTTTTTGGTTAAAATTTCTCCGCCCGTGCTGGCCACACACAAGGAATCTTCCAAGCGCACGCCGTATTTACCGGGCAGATAAATACCGGGTTCCACGGTCACAATGTTTCCTTCCGCCAACACTTCGTTGGATTCCTGGCTGTTGTACGGGGTTTCGTGGTTTTCCATACCCATACCGTGCCCGGTACCGTGGTTGAAATATTCACCGTATCCGGCGGCGTTGATAATTACGCGGGCCGCATTATCCACCGCGCGGGTAGCCACGCCGGGCCGAATGGCCTGAATACCGGCTTTGCGCGCTTCATCCACCGCGTGCCAAATGGTTTTATATTCGGCCGGTTCGTTGGAGCCGTGCCACCAGCTGCGGGTAATATCGGAGCAATAGCCGTTATACACACAGCCGAAATCCATTAAAATAGCGTCTTCGGCTTCCAGTTTGCGGGCGCCCGTCACATGGTGCGGGTTGGCGGTGTCCGGCCCGAAGCCCACAATCGTAAAGAAAGAAGTAGTAGTGGCCCCGTGCGTACGCATATATTTTTCCAGTTCGGCGGCCACGTCCAGCTCCGTCATACCGGTTTTAATTAAGGGTTTTACATATTCGTACGCTTGGTAGGCAATACGGCAGGCATCGCGAATTATTTGAATTTCTTGCGCATCTTTTACTTCGCGCAATTTGCTGATAAAACTGGCACATTCCGTAAAACCGTTTTGCGCCAGCACCTTGCCGGAGGCATAGCCTTCTTTGGCGGCGTCAAAACCGACGCGGCGCAAGTTTAAGGCTTTGGCTTTGGCAACAGCCGTGTTCAGGCGGTCTTCGTCTGCTTGCGTTGTCATAAACGGGGCGCGGGCCGCAACGTCGTGCAGATAGAGTGCGCGCGTAAAGCAAAAAACATCCGTTTGGGTAATTAAAAACACCGCTTCATGCGGGTAAAAATAAAAACCGCCCAAGTAAAATTGGTCCAAATTGTCCGTGACGATAAATCCGTCCAATTCCTCTTTTTTCATCAACTTGCGTAAAGCAAGAATTTTTTCCGGCACTTGTTTTTTATTCATATTTTTTACCGCCTTGTATATATATGTATATCATATCAATTTTTGCCGGAGCGGCACAATACAAACTATAAATTTTTTTTGCAATTTTTTCCGCTTGCACGGTAGAATATAATATAATAAGTTATAGTGTGGATTAAAAGAATGAAACGCTTACTTTTATTATTTACTTTTTTAACGTTTCTTATGCCGGCCGTTTGGGCGGGAGTGTTTACTTCTTCCGACGGGCAGTTTACTATAGATATGCCCGCCGGATGGGTGACTGCGCCCGACACGCAAGCCGTACTGGGCCTGAAAAAAGGCACGGCCGAAATTATCATCCGCACGGATAAATCCTGCAAAACCGAAAGTTGCCTGGAACAAAAAATCACCCAGGATTTAGCCTCCGTTAAAGCCAAAAAGATGAAAGTGATAGGCAACACTTACACCGGCGAAGACATCAAACGCATTGATTTTTCCACCGGGGAGCCGTTTTTTTACATCAGCTATTTTTCCCCCAAGGCGGATTTCAGCTCCGGCTATTTTTTGGTAAACTCCACCGCGTACAGCATTTTGGCTAAAAATTTATCGTATGCGGAAACAGACCTCATTTTTTCGTTTATTTATCCGGCGGTAAAAAAAGCCAAAACCGCCGCCCCCAAACCGGCCGCCGCGCAAGATGAGGATTTTTCACTGAATATGGACTTGCAGGACCCGCGCGCCTATGATATTGCCGCCGCGCCGCAAGTGGAAGAAACCTCTTTACTGCCGGAACCGTCTGCCGGGCAGAAACAGCCGCAAGCCAAGTCCCCCGCCCAACCTGCCGCAAAACAGGCTCCGGCGGCCCGCCGCTATGCGCACGCGCTCAAAACACGTTTAGCCCAATGGCGCCCCCATACGTTAGTGACGGACGGCATGCCGCCCTATATCCGCCGCGCCGGGCACGCATTTGATGTGTTCATCCTTTTATTGGCCCTGTATTTAGGGGTATTGGGTGCAAGCTGTGTGGCGCGTTGGTTTGTGCCCGCCAAAAAGAATTTGCAAAAAGTGAACCCCAATTCGCTCTATCCGTTAAAATTTAAGCGTTTATACGGCACGCCGTCGCTCATTTTCCGCGCGCGGGATAACCAGGGCAACACGCTCATTTCGCTATCGGCCCGGTGGGATTCCCTGTTTTTATTTACCGGGGCCACCGTGGCGGTACTGGCACTGGCGGTAATGGCCGTGGCCGGGGTTTTGCAAACAACGGATTTACTGCCTGTTTCCGCCTTTGCTTACAACACGCTGTACTCGGCCGCCTCGTTAGCTATACCGCTGGGGCTTTTGGTATTTTTCTGCGGGGTGGTGTGGTCCCAACTGATGTTAAGGGAAATTACCCTGTATGACCGCCGCGGGCAAAAGGCGGTGTTCGTCTTGCAAAAAGGCTTTGGGCTCACCAAAGAATGTTATGAAATTTATTTTGCCAAATCCAAAGATGTGATTTTGTTGGAACGCAAACGCTGGCGTTTTTACCGCCAATGGACCATGCGCACCAAAGAAGGGCATTGGCTGGCGGACATTACGGAAGATAACCGCCTAAAAGCCGTTTTGCGCAAACCGTTCGGGCATTTATGGGGGCTCTTGCGCGCCAGCTACCGCATAAACGGACAAATGGACAGCGTGGGAGAAATATCCAATGCGTGTACCGCTTTTGATTTTTTCACTTGTAATTTAGACAAACCCCAAGCCATTGAAGCGCGCGATATGTTAGCCGCCGCGCTGGTCATTAACATACGCGACAAAGACAAATGGTATCCGTGGTTTAACTGATTGGGACACTTTCAAAATTCCGCAATACCCACCCATAAAAAGCCCCGCAAAAGCGGGGTTTTTCTTTTGCTTTCACGCCTTTTACACCCAACAAAGTAGCACTGCGGATAAAAAATTTTTCATTTTTTATTATAGCAATTCCCCCGTGCCTGCACAGGTAAAGCAATTTTGGTATCCTATATAAGATATGAAACATTTTTGCATACTGATTTTTCTTTTTTCCCCCCTTTTTTCCGGCGCGCAAGATTTGCAAACAGACGTGCAGGCGCGCCTAAATACGCCCGCTTTGCAAGGTGCCTGGTGGGCGGGCGAAGCCGGATTTGCCGGCGAAGAGCCTTTGTTTTCTATCCGGGCAGAACAACGCATGGCACCGGCCTCCACCTTAAAACTGATTACCAGCGCCGCGGCCTTGGAAACTTTCGGCCCGGACTACCGCTTTGAAACCCGCCTGTATGCCAACGCCGCGCCGGACGAAAACGGCACGTTGGCGGGCGACCTGTATGTGCGCGGCGGGGGCGACCCGGCCCTCGGCTCCCTGCGCCCCAAAGGCGGGGAAGATGCCGCCACCGTGCTGACCCGTTGGGCCCAAAAACTCAAGCAAGCGGGCATACGGCGCGTTTGCGGCAACATTTATGCGGATGATTCCCTGTTTGAAGGTTTATCCGTCGGGCGGAAAGTGAATTGGGAAAATATGGGCAACTATTATGCCGCCCCGGTTTCCGCCTTGGCTATTGCGGATAATTCTTTCCGCATTTATTTTGATGCCCAGCCCTTGCACGGCCGCTTGGCGCGGGTGAGCGGCATGAAGCCGCAAGTGCCCGGCGTGCAAATTACATCCTTCGCCACGGCGGACGCGCTCAACCGCAAAGACAATACTTATGTATACGCCGCCCCCGGCCAATACCAACTGACCCTTTACGGCACGCTTCCGGCGGGTTTACAGGGGTTTTCCGTAGCGGCGGCACTGCCGGAGCCGGCGTTGTTTGCCGTGCAGTATTTCAAGCAGATTTTGCAGGAAAACGGCATTACGGTTGACGGACAGGCCAAAGTTTTATCCGCCGCGCCGGACTACCAAAATATGCGCCTTTTATATACCCAGTATTCCGTGCCGCTTAAAGATATTTTGTATGTAGTCAACAAGCGCAGTTTTAATTTCTATGCCGAAATGCTCGCCCGCAATTTAGCCGTACACGCGGGCGAAAAAGGCACCATGGAAAACGGCCTTAAACAGTTGGAAAAATGGCTCCGCAGTAAAAATATTCCGCTCCAAGATGTAGTGCTGTATGACGCAAGCGGCCTTTCGCGCGATAATATGCTCTCCGCCCGTGCGCTGACCGGCACGCTAAACGCCATGGCGCAAAGCCCTTATTTTGAAACGTATTACAACACCCTTGCCACCCCGAACGACCGCGGGGATTTGCTGGTTTTGCGCCGCTTTTTGGCCCCGCAAAAACGCATAGAAAACGTGCGCGTAAAGGGCGGCACCATAGACGGCGTAAAGGCGCTGGCCGGATATGTAAAAAATGCAGACGGAAAATTAATCAGTTTTGCCTTTATAGCCAATAATTTGGACCATAAAAACGAATCCGTTTTCCGTCTGCACGAAAACATCATAAAGCTACTGTTGGAAACCCGCGAAGAACCCAACCGATAACCGTCGCAACAGGTTATATTCTGGTTTCCGTTAGCAAACAACAAACCGCATTTTCCCAATAAAAAACCGCTCTGCGTAAATACGTTTACACCGGGCGGTTTTTTATGGTACGGTAAAATTAACTTTCCGTCACGCTGATTGTTTTCCACTTGCCTTGCCACACGCGCCACACCATCAGCACAGCCGTCAGCGCGGCATAAAACGTCAGCCAGCTCCATACCCAAAATACGGATAATTTCAAGCGGTACACAATCAGCCACGTCCCCGGGATTAACAACCCCCACGCGCAAAATAACATCACATACATATAAAATTTGGTGTCCCCCGCGCCGCGCAGGGTTTCGCCGAAAATTAGATAAGTGGCATCAAACAGCACAAAGCAACTCATCAGTTTCATCAGCGGATAAGTTTTGGCGGCAATTTCCGCCGCGTTGGGCGCGCCCGCCGGGATAAACAACCCCACAAAAAACGGCGCAAAAAAGAAGAACATAACCCCCACCGCTCCGGCATATACATACCCCAGTTTACACGCATTTTTAAGCACTTTCAGGGTCAAATCGGGCCGTTTTAAGCCCTGGTATTTACTGGCTAAAATTTGTATGCCCATGCCCATACCCAAAATAACCATAAACACCACCGGCTGCATGGACATTACAATATTGTTGGCCTCTAACGACAAAACATCAATACTCCCCACCATAAACGTAAACAAGGTAAACGACAAAATATCCATTAAAAAACCAAACCCGTTAGGCAACCCAAAGCGCACCAAGCGCGTAAACACCGGCTTATAAAATCCGGCCAAGCGGCTAATCTTAAAATCCCGGCGCACCTTGCCCGCGCAAATAAGCGTGCAATAAATAATCGTCATGGAGGCACAACCGATAATCGTGGCCCAGGCCGCCCCGATAATCCCCATTTGAGGGAAACCCAACTTGCCGAAAATCATTACATAATCTAACCCAATGTTAATTACGTTGCCTGCCAAACTGGCCCACATGGGCACTTTAGTCCGCCCGCGCCCGCTGAAAAAACTGGCCAGCGCACTGTTAATAACCGTGAGTCCCGCAAATAAATTTAATAAGCCAAAGTATTGGGTTTCCAACGCGCGCACGGCCTCGGCATGGCCAAAAGAATGAATGATTGCCACCCCCACCGGCGTTAAAGCCGCCAATAAAACGGAAGACAACAGGGCCAGCAGTACGCCCTGCCATAAAGATACCGTCACGGAAGCGTATTTCTTTTTAGCGTAAAATTGGGAAATAAACACGCTGGTATAACTGGCCAGCCCCATAAACAAGGAAGAAAACGTCATGGCTAATACGCCGGCGGGCACACACGCCGCCAATGCCTCGTGCGAATACCACGCCAAAAACATACGGTCGGCAAATTGCATAATCACTTGCGCGGCCATGGTAATAATTAGCGGATAAGATAAAAACCACAACTCGGTCAGGGAGGCGGGCTCTGCTTTTTTGTGCAACATAAAAAACACCTTTTTACTACTACAAACCTTTTTTCCTACGACAAAAAAGACCTGCTCTGGGAGCAGGTCTGTTCAGTAGTTAAACTTAAAATTACAGTTTGCGAACTTTTACTGCTTTCGGGCCTTTTTCAGACTCTACGATATCAAATTCAACTTCCTGACCTTCAGCTAAGGTTTTGAAACCATCGCCTTGGATTTCCTGATAGTGAACAAAGAGATCTTTGGAACCATCTTCGGGGGTCACGAAACCGTAACCTTTCTGGTCGTTAAACCATTTTACTTTTCCTTTAGCCATTTTACTTTTTACTTCCTTGTTTAATTATATCAAGTACTTGAACTTAACAAGTACCTACAATTATTATACTATAAATCCCGCCGATTTGCGCAAGTATTTTTTTAATTTTTATTTTTGCGCGGCGGCTCTTTTTAATAGTATATAATATTTTTATGGCTTTACTGGAATGTGTACCCAACATTTCTTTATCGGCGGCGGAGGACGTCCGCCGGGTGGCCTGTGCCGTGCAAAACACGCCGGGCGCTACCCTTTTGCATACCGATTCCAACCCCGCCGCCAACCGCACCGTGCTTACTTTTGCGGGCACGGCGGAGGCGGTTTTTCAGGCGGCGCGCGCGTGCCTAAAAACCACGCTGGAACTGACGGATATGCGCTTACACCGCGGGGCGCACCCGCGTTTGGGGGCTTTAGATGTTTGCCCTTTTGTGCCCGTCAGCGGCATTACGTTGCAGGAAGCGGCCCGGTTAGCGGTGCGTTTTGGGCAGTTGGCCGCGCAAGAATTTAACGTGCCGGTGTATTTGTACGAAGCCGCCGCGCGGCGCGCCCAAACACGCAACCTGGCGGACGTGCGCCGCGGGGAATACGAAAACCTGCCGCAAAAATTGCAAACGCTCCCGCCGGATTTCGGCCCCCGCGTGTTTAATGCCGGGGTTGCCAAAACCGGGGCCTGTGTGATAGGCGCGCGTCCGTTTTTAATTGCGTTTAACATCAATCTCAACACGCAAGACCCGGCCCCGGCCAAAAAAATTGCCGCCGTTCTGCGTGAAAAAAACGGCGGCTTAAAAGCCGTTAAAGCCATTGGTTGGTATATGGAAAATTTCCGCCGCGCGCAAATATCCTGCAACTTAACGGACTTTACCCAAACAGGCCCCGCACAAGTGTTTGCGGCCGCCCAAAAAGAAGCCCAAAAACTGGGTTTTATGGCCACCGGGTGCGAATTAGTGGGCCTTATCCCCCTGCAAGCGCTCCTAGCGACCGGGCGCTTTTACGCGCCGGAGCAGACGGACGAAACCGCCCTCATCCGCGCCGCCGTAAACGGCTTATCATTAAGTGATGTAAAACCGTTCAACCCCCACGAACAAATTTTGGAATACCGCCTAAAAGCCCTTACAGCGCGTTAGCCAACTGCACAAATTGCGTTAAGCCCACTTGCTCGGCACGCACGGTAAGCGGCAGGGAAAGCGCGGTTAGCGCCGCTGTAATTTTTTCCTTAGGGTAGCCGCATAAAGCCAGCGAATTAAACAGCGTTTTCCGGCGGTGCAAAAAGGCCGCGCGCACCACTTTGGCAAAGCGGCCCCACAACGCGGGCGGCACAATGGGCGCGGGCAGTTTTTCAAAGGTCAAAACGGCGCTTTCCACTTTAGGGGGCGGATTAAAACTCCCCTTGCCCACATTACACAATAATTTTATTTGTGCGCGCGCCTGGCTGAGAATAGACAGCGGGCCGTAAAACTCCGTGCCCGGGGCGGCCTGCACGCGGTTGGCTTGCTCTTTTTGAAACATAAAAACGGCGGAATAAAATTGCGGGAAAGCGAGCGCTTTATCCAAAATGGCGGCCGCATCCACATACGGCAAATTGCCCACAAATCCGGTCGGTTCGTTTTTAAGCGCGCCGGGCGGAAGGCGCGTAAAATCCCCCTCCAAAATTTTTACACCCGCTTGCGGCGGCAGATTTTTGTTTAGAAAATCAATCATTTCCGGGTCAATTTCCGCCGCCGAAAAACCCGTAAACCCGGCCGCAATTAACGCGAATGTAAGCGCCCCTTTGCCGGGGCCGATTTCCACCGTTTGCGCGGCTTTCAAACGTAGCGCCGCTTGCGTGATTTCTTCAATCACACGCTGGTTTACCAAAAAATGTTGTCCGTACCGCTGGCGCATATTACGCATAAATTACTCCTCTTGCAAAACGCGCAAATTGCGTTTTGCCGTTTTGTTTTTGGGGTTTAATTGTAAGGCTTGCAAATAAAAATTTTCCGCCGCTTTATCGTCCCCCGCAATAACGGCCGCCGTGCCGAGCCCCATAAGCGGCAAATAGTCGCCCGGGGCCTCTTTTTGGGCCTTGTAAAATTCCTCCGCCGCGGCGGCGGAGTTGCCCGCCACCAAATGCGCCAAGCCCAACAGTAAAGCGGTTTCCGCTCCGGCGGGAGTGTCCGCCGCGCTTAAATCTTCCACCGCGCTTTTTACCAGCACCAACCACGATTTCCCCGTCACCCAAAGGCCCATATCGTTGCCCACAATGCGCGGGTCATACGCGGCGCGGGGCGCGGAGGTATTCTCTTGCGTGAGGGCATACGGGGCGGCGTAATCCTGCGTGCGCCCTTGCAAGGAAAGCGAAATATCATATTTATTTTGCCCTTGTGCCACCGCGTGCTGAAGCCCCGCCACAAAGGTTTTTATTTGTTCCTCGCGCTCCTGCGGGGTGGCGGCGTTTAACACAAAACTGCGGTTAAAGGCCATGGGCAGAACGGTGTTTTCGTTAGGGATAGCCCCGGCGGCGTGGATTTTTTCGTAGGCTTGTTCAAAGCGGGTGGAACGGTTTTTAGGCGCGGTTTTGGGCATTTGTTGCAACGGCGTGTATTGAATAGCCACCTCTATTTGAACCTCTTTATTAGCGGGCACGCGGGAGAGATTTTGGCTAAAGTTGGCAATTTCTTTTTGGAACGCCTCCGCCGTGCGGCCGTTAGAGCGGTACACCGCGTTGAGGGCCAGGCCGTCCTGCTTAAAACGCACGATAGAAAACGCGCCGTCCAACGTGTCGCGCGCGTCCTGCGGGCGGTTTTGTTCATACAACAGTTTAGCCAGGCGCAGGCGGGCCACAAAATCGCCCGGTTTGGTGCGCACCGCTTTTTTATAGAATTTCAACGCCTGTGCGGGGCGGTTTGTTTTTTCGTACAGGGCGCCTAAAGAAAGCATGGCGTCTTCGTAATGGACAAACAAAGAAAGTGCTTTTTTGAAACTTTCTTCCGCCTGGGCATCCCGCCCCAATGTTTCATACAGAGCCCCTAATTGGTAATGGTACAGCGGCTCCCGCGGGGCCAGTTCCACCGCGCGGCGCAGGTGGTCCAAAGCGCTATCCCAATTTTTCTGTACGGCATAGGTGGAGCCTAAATTCATTTGCGTATCGGCCTTGTTGGGGTCTAACTGGGCGGAGCGCATAAAGTATTCGTGCGCTTGCTGAACATCCCCTTTCCACCCATAGGCAATACCCAACAGTTGGTAGGCCAGCGCGTTTTGCGGGTCCAAAGAGAGGGCCTCGCGGTATTCGCTCATGGCTTCATCTACCTTGCCGCTCCAATAGAGCGCCGCGCCCAAAAGCAAAAAGGCCATGGGGTCTTTGGGGTTTTTGATGACGGCCTTGGCAAAAGAGTTTTGCGCCTCGGCATAGCGCGAAAGGCCCATTTCCATGAGTCCGCGGCGCATATCGGTACGGGATTGGTCCTGCATGATTTTATCCCACACGGTGGTGGAATAATCGGTGCGGATACTTTCCCGCCCGAACGAAAACGGAAACACGCCCCCGCACACCGGGGCGGCCGCCACGCACACACAAAGTAAAAACAAAACTATTTTGCGCATAAATATATGATAGATAAAAACCGCGCCGCACGGCAACCGCCTAGTTAGGCTAGGCCCCATAAATAGAGTGGCAGATAGCGCGGCCCATAGATAGTGCGTTCCCACAGATAGGGCCGCCCACATAGATAATAGGGCCACATAGATAGTGTAGCCATAGATAGTGCGGCCACCTAAACAACAAGGGCCCGCTTTACGCGGGCCCCTGTTAAAACTACGGTTGCGTTTGGGTTAGCTAGTTAGCAACTCCCTGGCCGGATTCGCCCTGATTACTATCTCCGCCATACCCACGCATATCTACATTCTTATCCATTTCAGCATAACCGGTTTGGGGTTTGTAGTTCAAACCGTTTTTGCATACTAAGTTCAGGTATGCAAGCACATCAGATACACTCATACGTTGATTGCCATACACATCACATCCGTTGGTATCATAAAACGGCTTGTTGTATACAGCATGGTAAGCATTACGCCACTTACCGGTACCGCCCGAGCTATCCGCTTTGCCACCGCTCCAAGCGTTATAACCGGATACCGTCTCTCTTCTTTTAGCTCTATCACTATTTTGCTTACCATGGGAAGAAAGGCGCGAAGGCGGCAAACTAATCGCATTCCCTTGTTGGTAAGGCCGTTGCATAACAGCAAGAGGGAAATAACCGTCTTTACCTATACCTCTTTCACGCAAAGCATCCGTATAGCCCACGAAGTCAGACGGATAAGGCGGCACAGTGATACCTTGTACATCTCCGCTATCCCAGTAGCTGTGGTCGTAATAGCCCCAGTGATACCGGCCGTCAATTTGCTTCGTTGTGGTACCGTTCTTCCTCACGCAGCCGGAGGTGGAAACACCCGTAAAACGCGGGTCCATACAGTTGCTTCCTTTTACTTTAACCGTTTGCATAGGGAACAAGTAAGAATCCGGCCCCACATATACGGCAAACGTACCGAACACGTTATTTAATTCCGCCCGTTGCGGTACCCGCGGGTCTGCGGACATTTGGGCAATAGACCGCGCCAAATAACACACGCTCGTCACCGGTACGGTATTCACATCTCCCGGTTTGTTAGACATGTAATCCAACACAATCAGATAGTCGTGAATAGTCAACCACCATTGTCCTTGCGTTTTTTCTTGGCCCAAAATACGTTCGGCCGTGGCAATCACCTGTTCGGCTTTCTTGTTAGACTTATTCAACGCGTCAAATTGCGGGTCACTCGGGGGCACGTTGGCTGCATTCAATTTGGTACGGGAAGCATCGTTAGCCTGAATCACTTTTTTGCTCTCCGCAATAACCGTTTTTAATACTTCTTTAGCTTTTACTTGGCATTCTCTACACCAAATAGGGTTGTCTTTATACGCCGCATTAATCGTTTGAGATAACGGCTTTTCGTTTGCAAAAGTATAGAACGTCGCCGTATTATCGCACGAATAATCTGCCAGTTTCCCTCCTGTCTGTACGTTAATAACAGGAACCGGATTTGGAGCAGGCTCAACCTTTTCGTTAGCCACCGGCACATCATCCGCGGCGGTACGCTGGCTGGAGCGTTCCACGGCTTTCCAGTTTACAACGGCTTTTACTTTACCGTCTGCACCGCTCAAGTCAAACCCGGGTTTCAATTTACCCTGCGCATCAAACGCGGCGGGATATTCTTTTTTAAGAACTTCGCGGGCGTCCTTAATACGGTAATCTTGCAAGCGGTTGGCGCCATTTACTTTTGCAGTACCGTCAATGGGCTCAATAAATTGCGGGTCCACTTTTACCGGAATTACTTGTCCGTTAACCTCGTAATTAATAACAGCCGATATATCGTATTCCTTAAAGTCTTTAGTAGAAGGAATAGTCAAGGTAGATTCCGGGCTGTTATTTTGAACTTTTTTACCCAAAATAGCCAAGTCCGTAAATACGCACGGGGTCACCAGCTCAAACGCATTGTCTTGGCGTTCTTTACGCTTGAATACTTTGTCGTTCGTTTTTTCGTTCCCGGCCGAGCGCCCACTGCGGCGTTGGATGTAGCTACGGTCAAAGTCAAAATAGACCATAGGCATAGCCGGCAACTTGGCGTTGTTGTTGCTGGGTTTACCCGTAATAGCCAACGGCTGTTTGGTAATCAACCCGCGGATATAGCGTAAATCCAAGCGGCCAAACGCTTCTTTGGCCTGCGCATACGCTTCCCCATAACCGGGGTCTTTTTCCAATTCATAGAAGGTATTGGCTTTGCTACCCAACATTTGGGCCAAAACCAAAATGGTTTCTTCTTTGAATTTGCGGTATTCAAACTCCTGCCCCGCCGCGATGTAGATTACACAGTCGTGGTAGTTGATTTCCGGGTCTTTATCCACATTGTTCCCGTTATCACCGGCGTTGGAGTTAATATCTTCATAACTATAACGCCCTTGCACACGGCCATTCTGTTGGGAACGGCGGGCAAAGTTATTGCCAACCAGCGCGCCACCTTCTTTGCGGGCTTTTTCCAAAGAATGGTTCAAAACATCAATTTCTTTCTTTAATGCGCTAGCAGTGTAAGTTTTACCTTCCACTTTTACCGTTTTAGCGCCATTTTTCTGTTTAGCTTGGCTTTCCAAATATTTTAATTGGCCTTTAGCCACAGAAAGCAAGCGGTAGCCTTCTTCCAAAGACACTTGAGGGCCTACATATTCCGCCCCCGTAGAGGTAGCTTTGGTGTACTGGCGGGAGCTGTCAAACCCGCACAGGCGCAAGTTTCTGTTGGCAAACGGGCTGTTGTTGCGTGCCACTACAAAGTGGTAGGCATTCCATTTGGAATAATTGCCGGCAAGCTTCATAGAGTAAACTTTGTTAATTTCAAAGTCTTTGCACGCGGCTTTACCTTCCCCGTTAGCAGAGGTAATATCCGCATTCGTCATAGTGCCTTTTAACCCGGCTTTACCAAACAAGTTAACGCCCAGACAATCGGCACGGGTTTTTAAGAAACCGCCACCTTGGGCTTTAGCATCTTGCCATTTGCAACCTGCGGCTACGCCGCCTTTTTCATTTTTACACCATTTTTTGAACTTGCCCAAAATATTGATATTGGGGTTAGCCGCTTTCAGTTCTGCAGCTGTTTTATATACAATATCATTACATTTACAACCGGCTTCTTGGGCATCATTGCCACTGGCGCCAAACATCTCGCCCATGGCACCGTCGTCTTCACCGGTCAGCAAGCAGTTAATAACACCGCCCAAAATGTTTTGGGCCAGCTTGTCACCCCAGTCAATCCAGTTCCATTTGCGGTTGAATTTCTTTTCCCATTCCATTTGGGAGCGGGTCTTCATCAAATCCCACCACCACGGGGTAATGCTGTTGAAACCAAAGCCGTGTTTCAAGTCACTCGCGCCGCCACCGTGACGGTCACTAGAGCCGGACAAACCGCCAATGCGGCCCGGGTTGATAGGCGCAAACTGCGCGTCACGCAAGGCTTGCATGGCGTTGCCTTTGCTTAACGCCTCTTTGGAACGGCGCGCCAGTTCCGCATTCCCCATGCCAAAATAACCGCGGGAAGGTTTCCCCGCCGCTTGCAAGGGTTGCAAAGATACCGGCTTCGGCGCGGTGCGCGGGCCGGAGGCACGCACTTTTTTAGCGGCGCCTTTCAAACTGCCGCCCCACGGGGTGACGTTCAAACCGCCGCCCGCACTGGCCATAGGCGCGCGGCCCATTTCTTTAATTTTAGTAGCAGAACGGCGGAACGCGGCACGGGTGGCCGGGGCCGCCTTTCTTCTGTAAATGTTTGTGGTCGTTTCCGTGCTGGGCCCGGTGGACGAATACGAAGAGCCCGACGACGTATCGCCAAGGCCGCTGCGGTCGTAATCTTCCATGGAGTCCTCCGCGGAAGAAGAATCTTCTTCGCCCGAGCCAAACCCTTTAATCAGGCTCAACGGGTCACGCGCGGAAAGCTGGGCAATTTGACCGTCCGGGTCCGTCACGGCCGTATCAAAGCCGTAGCGTTCGGGGTCAAAAGCCGTTTCCTCGCTAGACGGGGCAATAACAGGTTCTTCGTTCACTTGGCCGCTGTATTTGTACAAAAACGGCAGCAACAAGAGCGCCACTAATGCGGCAATGAAGAACGGCGCATCGCGTTTGGTCCGCTCAAAGAGCGTCTTTTTCGGGCGGCCGTTGCTCCCAATCTTGGAGGAAATACGGTTAGCGAAAGACGGAGAAGCAGCGGTTTTGCTGTTCTTTATCTTATCGCTAAAGGTAAAACTGTCTTTTTTCTCCTCTTTAGTAGAAGAACCAAAGATAGGGAAAATAGACTTTTTCTCTTTCTTTTCCTCTGGCATAAATGCCTCCTATAAAAAATAAATTCTTTTTGCGTATAAATATAAGCCAGGCTGGAATTGCCGAACCTTACGGTTCCCAATTACACAACCTCGCACACTTGCAAATTGTCCTTCTTAACTACCCCCGGCCGAAACCGGGCACCCTGCATAGCTATACTAATATGTTAGCAACTGAAACGCAAATAATCAAGGCCTATTTTTTGCCTAGTCGCGTTTTTGGGTGGCTTCGTCCAAATAACTCCAGTTTTTCGTATCCGAAAGGTCCGTCTCCGGGAAGAAATCACTGGGGGAGGAACTGCCACTGCCCCCCCACACTGGGATATTAAACGTGCCTTGCACGCTTTCTTTTACTTGCTGTTCCGAAAATTGCTCCGGGTTGGGCACATAGTCTTCCAAATTTACTTCCTTGGCCTCTTTGCCGGTGCGTTCGGCCTCGTCCTCGGCCGCCTGTTTATCATTTTGATATTTGGCGTATTCCACACAGGCTTTATCAAATTCGTCCAGTTTGTCGTCCAAATTAAGCGTGGTACACTGGCCCTCCCGGTTGTTTTTATAGGAAAATTCCATCATACATTTTTCGTTTAATTTATCGTAATTTCCCTTTACGCTTTTGCACGACGTACGCACATCCGCCAACGCCGTGCGCCACGCGGAAACCTTGCTCGGTTTATCGCAATCCGCCGGGAAATTGGGAAACGTGCCTTGCAGGGCATTTACTTTGCTTTTCACATCATTTACGGTATTGTTAATTTCCCCGCCGTAATTTTTGGCCGCTTGTTCACATTCCATTTGGCGTTTTTCCTGCAATTTGGCGTTGCCCACATCCGCCACTACGTCATCCGCCTCCAGCCCGGCCATGGCAATCCCGCCCGAGGCGGTAAAAATCTTTTGCGGCATATCGGACCCCACTAACCCCGCCGCCGCCAATGTTTTTTTGAGCGGCACTTGTTTGGCACGGTGGGATGCCTGGCTGGTCAGCCACACATAGCGGAAATCCGCCACCGCACCGCGGGAATTTTCCAAATTCATTAACGCCGCACCGGCGCCGCCCAGTTTTTTATCCAAGGTCACGGTTTCTTCGTGCATGGCTTTTCTCAAAATATCGTTTTTCCAATCCGAATGGACGGAACCTACAATATTGGCTTTTAATTTCTTCAAATTTGCACTGCCGTTATACGCATTTTTGGGGTCCCGCGCAATAGCGTTGGAATCCGTACCGTAATACATATCCGGCTGAACTTTGGCGGAGGCTTGCGCATCTTGGCTTAACGCATTTAATTTCCCAGCGCGGTTAAACCGCACCCCTTTGTTTTTTTCCTCCTCCGCCCCGGTTCCGGATGCCCCTTTTACTTGGTCTGTGGTTTTGCCTTGCCCTTTTAAGGAGGCATTAACCGCGCGCATATCAATTAAAGAGGACGACCCACTCCCCACCGCACCGTATGCCCCGGCCCCGCGGGCTAAAGCATCAAAGCGGCCCGGTTGAGAGGAAAACACAAAATAAGCGTTTTTTTCCTGGCGGGCGTGCGGGCCGCGCTCGTCGTCGGCCCAGTAAAATAACGCTTTTAGGAAGGAAATAGATGCCATTTGCTCCTCACTATATCCCATAGCGCGGGCCAAGGCGGATAAAACAGGAATATTCTTTACATTTGGCACACTGCTTACCCCCAAAAACAGCAACAGGAGCAAGAGGAGCGCATACATTTTTTTGGAAAAAAGCGGTTTCTTTTTAGCCGGAGTTTGCGCCTGTACCTGCGACGGATGACCCGCCGGCGCCGTTTGCGGCAAGGTATGGGCGGAGCGGGCCGGAGTTTGCACGGCTTGGGCAGGCGCGGCGGACGAGCCCGCGGGAGCCGCAGTATTTTGCGCTTGCGGGTTGTTCACGCCCGGAGCAGATACACCAACCGCCCCCGAAGGACTACCTTGCGGGGGTTGGTTTTTAGGTTCCCCTGTATGCGGGGCAGAATCCGGGGGCAGTTGGTCTACCATAAATCAAAACTCCTAATAAGCACCCGGCCCGTTCTGTACCCGGGCACGGTGTTCCCATTGGAACTTTTGGAAACGCTGTTCGCGCTCCAAGCGTTCCTGTTTTTGGGTCTGGTATTCGTTCAGCTCGCGCGTGGCTTGCTGGTATTGGGCATCAAAATACAGCCAAATAGAAAAGCAAGTCAGCACGATGACGGCCAAAATAACAATGCCGCAAAAACGTCTGAATTTTAAGTTAGCTTTACCGGGCATTATTTATTACCGTCCAAATTTTGGTCCGCTTTATCCGTGGAAGAACCGCTATCTTGCCCCAAGGCTTTACTCTCGGAAACAATTTGGTTGATACCCCCAGCTGAAGTACCAACGGCCGCAACCGAGCCGACCACGCCGCCGCCAAAAATATTGTTAATTTTACCGGCCAAGCCGTTCACAAACTTACCCACAGACTTTAAGTAAGAAATAGCAATTAAACCTGCCAATGCGGGGCCTACAAACATACTGGCCGTGGTAATGCCGGAACCGCCCCATTTTTTCATATATTTGATAGCATCCGCCATAAATACACCGATAGCGGCAATCATAATAGCCCCTAATGCAATAGCGGCAACTGCCGCCCAAGTATTAAAAGGAATGGCTGTTCTGGCGGTGCGCATTAAAGCGGTAATGGCAAACATCGCCGGAATGGTTAAGAAAATCAACGCAATCATAGATTTCATCAACCGTTGGCGGTGCTGTTTGCGCTGTAATTCCCGCAAAGTTAAATCGTTCAAGCTCTGCTCCGCCTTGCCGCGGGCTTTTACCGCCGCCGCAGAAAAATCTTCAGAGGCCGTCCCTTCGGAAAGCGCTACGCCGTTTTCCACCGCAATCCCGCCGGAGTTTTGGGAGCTGGCCAAAAAGGCACGGCTGCCCTCGTTAGCGGCGCGGTATTTGTTTTGGGAAATTTCCACCGAGCGTTTAGCAATTTGGTTTAAGGTGCGGCCGTCACCCGATTGCATACCGCGCCCGGCACGCCCGCCGCGGGTGTCACCAAAGTTAGCGGAGCCGTTCCCCATTTTGGCACCGGCATAAGCCACGGAACCTTGCGGCATAGCGCCGGAAATTTTATAGCCCTCTACCGAGCCTAAAGAATTACCGCTCCGGTTGGCATTAGCGCCGTTCACGCCGTTGCGCCCGGCCGGGGAAGAACCGCCAAACGTGTTTCCGGTTGCACCGCCGGAAGCCGTAGCCATTACCCCATGTTGCGCGGCGGCCGCCGCACGGGAAGCCCCCGCGTTGGCCGCGGCATTCATCGCCGCCCCATTGGCTTGTGCTCTGCCGCCCCAAGCAACGGCCCCGTTATTACCGCCTAAACCTTCGTTGCGGCCGGCCGCGGCGCGCGCTTGCGGATTTACCCCGCCCGCATGTGCGCCGCCTACACGCCCGGCGCCGATTTTGTCCACGGCGGACAAACTGGCATCTGCCGCGGCCCAATCGGGCCCGCTACCGGAACCGTCGGAACTGTTCGCGCTGGTAATACCTTGGGCGCCGGCGATATTAATGGTGTTTTCCCGCCCGAATGACGATGCGTCATCTGCATTACGGCCGGATTGCCCCATTACATACGCGCGGGTAGGGGTTTTATCGGCCGGTTGGCCGTCCCCACTGCCCAAATATACCACGCCTGCGGCCGCGCCGCCCAAAACGGCTGTTAAAGCCACTTTTTGCGGCAGGCCCATTACAAATTTGCCGGATTTACTTTTTAAGAAAGTAAACAAGTTCATAACATCCTCCGTTCTAATGGCCAGCCGCTAACGCAGTTGGTCCATAAAATTCATGGTTTTGCTGGGCGCCGGGTCCGCTTTAGGCTGAATAGCGGCCCAACGCTGTAATCTTTGGGTGGTTTCCTGGCGCTGTTCATACGCTAACTGCTTGCGCTGTAAGTCCTGCGATAAGGAATGATACGACATTCCAAAAAACAACATTGCCCCAAACGCCACCAATCCGAGCAACAAATAAATATGGCTCATACGGTCTAATTTACGCCATTCTTCCGGCGTTAAAAATTCTTCTTCTTGCATAGAGCCCCCTTACTTAATGTCGTCCTGCCGGAAACGCTCCATATCCCGGTGCGCGGCATCACTGGAAGAAACCCCTTCATCTACATTTAAGGTGCCTTCGTTGGACACGGCCGAACTGCGCACCGTTCCCACATCCGCCCCGGTTTCTCCCCCTTTTCTATGTTTCAAGTCAGACTTGGTAAGTTTCTGCCCGTAGCTCTTAAACAAGGCCGGGATAAACTTTACCGTCATAATTAACCAACCGCCGGCACCTGCTTTAGCCGCCGATTTTAAGATTCTAACCAAATTGCCGTATTTGCGGCCGGTATTACTGCGGTCCCCGTATTTTTCGTTATATTCTCTGGCTTTGCGGTCGTAGCGTCTGAATTCCTTTTTGAAAAACAGCCAACCAAAGTACGGAATGGTGAAACCCATACACAAAATAGTGGCGGATAACAAGCCCCAAAAGTTTTTCCGCAAGGATTTACGCGCATCCTTAAATTCTTGTTCCGCATCCATTAAATTATCCATTTTGGTATTTAAGCCGCGCAAAGCGCCGGAGGCATCCCCATAATCGGACGACGTGGCCCCTTGCCCGGTGCTTACTTCGCCCCCGTTTAAGGTAATCCCGCCGGAATTGCGCGTACTGGCCAAAAAGGCACGGCTACCTTCGTTTGCGGAGCGGCTGGCGTTGCCTGCAATTTCGGCAGAGCGTTTTGCCATAAGTTCCAAACTGCTAAAATCACGCGAGTTTTGTCTTTCGCTTATTTTGCCCCCAAAGTTGGCGCGGGCGCGCAAATTGCGGCTGTTGGGAATTGCGGCCCCTTCATGCCCGGCGCCGCTAATGGCGGGGGCAGAATCGGAACGCTTGCCGTTTTTGCCGGAATCCACACTGCCGGGCATTCCTACAAAAGTAGGCGAGCCGGAAGCGCCGTCCGGCATGGCAAACCCGCGCGAGGCCAGGGCACCACTGCGCCCCACTGCGCCCTGCACTCCGGCGGCCGCGGCTAAAGCGGCGGCATCCGCATTGGCTTTACCGGCGGCGGCCGCATCTTTGGCTTGTTTCAAAGCCGCTTCTTGCATGGCTTTGATTTGTTCCGGGGTCATGGCTTCTATTTTTTTGTTGCCCAACCCTTCGTTTAACCCACCCAGCGGGGCAGCCTCCGGCCCGGAGGCCCGGGTTTCGGCTTCGTACCGGGCGCGTTCGGCCGCGGCGCGTTCTTCTTCCTGCTGGCGCAAATATTCGGCCTCCCGTTGTTGCATTTCTATTGCTTTAGAGGGGGCGGCCCGGAAAGCGGTTTGCTGGTTTTCCCCCCGGCCGTATTGGCCGCTGGTGGAAGAGGACACATAAACTACTTCGTCCTGTTGGTAGCCCAAGGAGTTGAAAGCGTTATCCGCGCCGGAATCCGCCCCCAACATTTGCCATGCGGCCACGCCGCCGATACCTACGGCGGCAGAAGCTACTATTGCTTGTGTGGTGGTAAGCGTGGCTTTACCCACACGGCCCATCAGTAATTGTAAGATTTTCATAAATTCCTCCCAATAAAACGATTACACACACTTCCCTTTTTTACTATCATACTTTTGGGAAGAAGGACACTTTACAGTTGCATTATTATTTGAACTTGGAAAAGGCGTATTTCCGACCGCATTTCCCACAATATTGCCCGAGGAGTCCCCCCGATGTGCGTTTTTATGTCCTAAATACACGGAACTGCTTTCAATTTGATTACTCCAACCGCTAAATTTTTCGCGCGCCTCACTCCGGGTCATAGAGCCATTGTTTTTACGATAGCCGCGTTTATTACTATACCATGCGGTGTATTCGGAAGCACCTTTTCTGTCTATCGCGCCCCATTTGCTTTGAAAGGCGGCATCACTCAAATCCTTATTATTAGCATCTATTCCTAATTCAGAAATTGTTTCAGCTTTTGCACGGCTACCCGCTTGGGCATTTGCCGTTAAACCATTAATTTGATTGCTAGCCCACTGTTGCGCTAAATTTAAGCCCATATCTAATAATTTGCCGCCTAACATACTCCAAAAACCCTGTCCTTCGGCCAATTTTTCGGCTTCTTTTTTATCGCGGGATTCTTGGGCTTTTTCGGCCATGGTATCATCCAAACCGCTCAAATCGGCCGATTCCGCCTCGTCATAATTTATGCCTTTGCTTTCCCCCAACGGCACGCCGTTGGAATCCGTACCAAAACTGCCCTCCACGTTGGAGCCTAACAACGCTTTGCGGGAATCCACCGCTTTGTTGGCCCCGCGCGCCGCCGCCCGGCTGGCCGCATTAAAACGGGTCAACGCCTGTTTGGCATTTTGCGGCTTAAACGGGGCTTCGTTCCCTTTACTATCCCGTTGGAACGGCGAAAAATCCCCCCGCATGGTGCCGCCGTAAGTGGCGGAGGTGTTCCCCCCGCTGGCAGAGGCCATGGAACCGCTGGCGGAAAAAGAGCCTATTTGCGTGGGCGTACCTTGCCCGCCGCCGCGCCGCCGCCCCGTATAGCCGGAGCCGTAAGAGGACGAATTATAACTGCCGGAGCTATCCGCCGCCGCGCCGGCTGATGCGGCGCTTTCCGCCGCCTCTTTGGCGTCTTCCTCTTGGCGCTCTTTTTTATCGGCCGGGGAATACAGGGCGCTGATGTTGTTGTTCTTCATATCCGGGTATTTGGAGGCTAACAAATAGTTTTCCGCCTCGTCATTTAAGAAAGGCATTTGCGCCAAGTCATACCCGCGGGCGTTCAAATTATCCAAAGAGTCATCCGCCCCGCCGCCGGCCACGCTGGCCAGCGTTAGGAGCGCCACCAAACACACAACCCCTATGGCCCCATAGGTGTATGCTTGTTTTTTATCCATGTGGTTTAGCTTTTTGAACACCTTGCCCGCCACACCGGAAGAAGCCTTAAAATTAAACATAAAAACCCCTCTTTACACGATATAAAAATTACTCCTGTCGGCCCGCACGCCCAAAAACGCGCGCCCAAACACAGAGTTTCAAATTGCGGCACCCAAAAGGTGCTACTTTTAGTATAGGCAACCAAGAGCCCCTTGTCAAGGGCAAACGCATTAATCCGGCTGAATGTACGGAATTACGCGGTCGTTCTTGCCGGCCCACTTTTCAACCTTAATGGCGCCGCCGGTATCACACAGGTATTCATACCCGCGGAAACAGCGTTCGTCATTCTTACAAACGGCAAATTTATCGTAATTGCACAAAAAACGGATACGCGGCGGTTTTGTATATGCCGTCAATACCACTTTCGTCCAAGTACCGGAGGTGATAATCTCCAAATTAAAGCGGTTTAAGCTCAAAAAGGTGCGCATACCGGCATTGTTAAAGCCCAAATAATCTTCCACCTTTTTTTTGATGTCTTTTTCCAAAAAGCGTTTATTCCAGGTTTGCATGGCATCCGCTTCGCCCGATTGCAACTGAAAGCGCCGCGCCGCATAAAACGCCGCAATTTCCATTTTTTGGTTGAGTACCAGCAGGCCGAAAATCTTAATAATAAAAATGGCAAAAATAACAAACAGCGGGAACAGCAGTACCACCTCGGTAGTGGCCTGCCCGGAACGGCGGCGAAGAAAACGTAAGTTCATCATCAGGGTTTCATCCGAATACTATATTTAGATATGGGGTTGGGCCACACACAGTTATTATTACTGCGCGGGCACTGGATACCCACTTGCGTACGCACTTTGGGTTTGTACTTAAATGTTAAATTGATATTAAAGTTGTTTAACGGCAGTTGGTAAGGCTGCTGTAAAATAATCCCGTTGCGTAATTTTTTAAGGCGGTCCCGGCTGGACGGCTCCAAATACGCAAATTGGAACAGCGGGCGGTTGACGTCTTTAGACATAGTTAAGTCAATCGCATAAGCGTCCGTCATAGAAGTACCTATATCTTCGGAAAAATACGCGCGCACTTTATCAATTTCAAATGGCTTAGTGGAAATATTCAAATACCCGGCCATGGTGGCGGCGCTATCCCGCGCACAGTTGGATTGGCTCTTGCAAGACGGGGAGTTCAAATAATACGCTTCCCGAAACATACGGGCGTTGCGCGACGTATCCACAAAAGAATACGTCTGCGATTGGTAAATCTGCCCCAACAAAATATACGCCGTAATGTATTGTTTAAGCGATGGAATACCGATTGTGGTGGACGGAAAAAAGTTGGTATCGGCAATTTCTTTACTGGTCAGCACATAGAAACCGTCTTCATCCGCCGAGTCACTGGGCAATTCCTTATTCCAATTTTTACGGCGGCCCGCATAATAAGCATAGTCCCAATCGTTAGACGTGGGGGCAGGATTAGGATTGTTGCCGGCATCTTTACCGTGGTTGGGCCCCAACGCCGGGAAAGCCCCCGCCTGGTAAAACACATCAAACACCGTATACTGCCCTTTAGAGCCCGCCGCACCTTTGGGGGATAAAAAATCGCTGTTATAGCTTTTCATCACGCGGTAGGGCATATTGCCGTTGGTATAAGCCACCGCGTTTAAGTAGGTGGATAACGAGGACATCTGGCTGTACGCGGCGTTATCCAATGCAAACTGGTTGCGGATTTTATACATGGATACTTTAGAGGTTTCAAACAAGAGGTAAATAACCAAAATAAAAATGGGCGCCAAAAGCACCGCCGGCAAAAGTATTTGCGCGCGGTTGTTTTGTACGGCCTTTACGGCGGCCCGGCCCCACTGTTTGAACATTTTTATTAGTACCCCAATAACATACCGATAAACGAAAAGAAAATGCGGACAATATCTTTATTAAACGCCATCATAAAAGCGGACAAAACGACCAGTATAGTCCCCAACATAAGGACATACTCTATGGTTGCCTGGCCTTTACGGCCGGACAACCCGGCCGTGAACCGCTTTTTTAACCGCATATTACGCACCGTAATCGTCCGGCACATGGTTGCCCTCGGACGATATAAGCCCCTTTTCTATGGCTTTTACCACCGCTTCCGTGCGGCTGCTTACGCCCAGTTTATGGAACGCACTGTTTAGGTGGTTTTTAATGGTTTTTACACTGCAATCCAATTCTTTGGCAAGCTCTTTGTTGCTCATGCCTTTGCCTAACAAGTCCATTACTTTAATTTCCGTTTTGGTAAGCGTGGCTTGGGAAGGCATATTGCCGTCCCCCATTTTGCGTAAACCGTGCAACAGCTTACCCATTAATTGTTGGGGAATCATCAGCCCTTCGCTGGTAAAAGTTTTAATAGAATTGACCAGTTCGGCCGCCGGCAACATTTTGGATAAATAGCCGTTCGCCCCGGATTGGATAGCATCCAGCACGTGGGCTTCGTCTTCAAAGCTGGAAAGCATAAGCACGTTTACTTCCGGCACCGATAAACGGATTTGCTTGGTAGCGCAAATGCCGTCCATCTTGGGCAGTTTAATATCCATAAGCACCACATCCGGCTTTAACTTTTTAGCCAAAGCAACCGCTTCCAAACCGTCGGCCGCTTCGCCCACTACTTCTATCCACTTTTCGTTGCTGAGCACGTCTTTGATGCCTTCGCGGAAAAGGGTTTGGTCATCTGCAATTAATACCGTCACCTTTTTCTTTTTATTCATGATGTTTGCTCCCATACGAAATTAAAATTTATAAATTTACCACCGGCAATGTAAAGTTGAATGAGGCCCCTTTACCCAGGCCCTCGCTATGCGCCCAAATGCGCCCGCCGTGGTTTACCACAATATCTTTGGCAATAGATAACCCTAAACCCAACCGCCCCACGCGGGCACGGTCGCCCACCTGGGTAAAGCTGGTAAACAGTTCCGGCGCTTTGGCGGGGTCAATCCCGTCGCCGGAGTCCGTCACGGACACTTTAGCATTTTTGTCATCCATTTTTCCAACCGTTATTTCTATCTTACCATTATCGGGCGTGTGGCGCACGGCATTTTCTAAAATATTGGAAATTACCTGCCGGATACGCTTTTCGTCCGCAAATACGCCCATTTCGCCGGCGCTTTCAAACGTGACGCTTATGCCGCGTTTGGCCGCCTTGGCCTTAAAAATTTCCGCCGTTTTCTTTAGGCTGGCCGTCAGTTCAAACTTGGCTTTTTCTATACGCAGTTTTCCCTTTTCAATAGCGGCCCAATCCACCAAATCTTTAATTAAATGCTCAATTTGGCTGATGCTTTCGTCCATAAACATTACCTTGCGGGCCTGTTCCGGGTCCGGGGTCATTTTCTTTTTGAGCATATCAAAACTCATTTTAAGCGTCATGAGTGAATTGGATAAATCGTGCGATACAATGGAAAAGAATTTGGATTTCATATTATTCAGGCGGTCCAAATCCGCATTACGCTGTTTTAACTGCACGAGCAATTCTTTATTGCTTTGTTCCAAAAAGTATTTATCCAACGCGCGGGTTAAGGTGCGTTTTAAGTAATCAAAATCCACGGGTTTTACCAAAAAGTCGTAAACGGATTCCTGCATAGCTTCCATAATGGCGTTTAAGGAGGCGTAGGCGGTAATCATAATAATTTGCGTATCTTGGTTAAACGTGCGGATTTTGCGGATTAAGTCCAACCCGGTTTCGTCCGGCAAGTTATAATCCATTAAAATAACATTAAAAAATTCGGCGGAACACAAATTCAAACATTCCTTGGCGTTGCCGGCCTGATACACTTTGTAGCCTTCAATTTCCAGCAAATCCACCATTGTTTCGCGCAGGTTGTTGTCGTCGTCCACCACTAAAATTTTAACTTGCTTCTCCATAACTGGTATCTCCCGGTTTTTTATAAATTTTTAGGTATAGCTGAAAGCAGGTTCCTTTGCCTACCTGGCTTTGGATAAAAATTTTGCCTTTATGGCGCGCCACGGCTTTACCCACCACCGCCAACCCAAGCCCCGTTCCGCGCGCTTTGGTGGTAAAGAACGGCGAAAATATTTTGCCCCGCACGTCTTCTTTAATACCGGGGCCGGTATCCGCCACAAAAATACAAACCACCTTTTTACCAATGCGCGTACCTACCGTAATGGTTCCGTGGTCTTGCATGGCTTCGGCCGCATTGGCAATCAGGTTGCGTATGGCTTGTTTCATTTCCTCCGCATCCACTTTTACGCGCACGCTTTCGGGCGCAAAATCTTCTTTCAGCTCAATGCCGCAGTTTAACGGGAAGGATAAGATAATTTCTTTCAGATAGCTGTTTAAGTCTATGGCGGTTAAAATCAAATCCCGGCTGCGGGCATAACCCAGCACTTCGTTAATAATACTGCTGGCCTGTTTAATTTCCACATCAATAATGCCAAATTGTTTTAGTAATTTCGGCTCTTTGGGCGAAACTATCATTTTAATCAGCCGCGCGGCGTTGCTGATAACCGCCAGCGGGTTGCGGATTTCGTGGCTGATAATAGAGGCCATTTGCCCAATCGCCGCCAACCGCTCCGTTTTTACTAATTCCCGGGTGGTTTCTTTTAGTTCCCGGGTGCGTTCTTCCACGCGCTTTTCCAGCGTGCGGTTCATTTGGGTAAGCGCTTGCTGGGCTTTTAAGATTTCTTCCTTGCGTTGGCGCAAGGCGGTGGCCATATCCAAAAATACGGTAGCCAAATCGCCGATTTCGTTTTGGGGGATTTCCAAATCCTCGCGTTTAATTAAATAATCGCTTCCCTCCCGCAAGCGCGCGGCGGCCGCCTGAAGCCGCCCCAACGGCCGCGTAATGGGAATAATTACCCAATAGCTGACAATCAGTATAAAAATAATCATCCCAAACACAATAACCAGCAAATCCACCACCGAGCTGACCGTTCCCCCAAACAGCAGGGCCAGCGGGCGTTGGGCCGGCTGTAAAACATATACCGTCCAGTGCGTAAGGGCCACTTCCGACGACGCCACCAACCATTTCGTCCGGTCCTCCAACGTCACTTCTCCGGCGCGGCGGGCCCCCAGTTGGCGCTCAATATACAGGGATTCTTCCTTCTTTTGGGGTTGGGCGGTAAGAGCCAGCCCTTGCTCCGCCCCGGAATAAGAAATAATCGTACCGTCGGAAGCAAACACGAGCGCTTGCAAATCCGCCGGATAGGCCGCCTGCAAAGACTCCCCCAACTCTTTCAAATCCAGCTCCACCACCAAAATCCCCGATACCGGCTTTTGGTCTAAATTATCCCGCACCGGGAACGCCATAAGCGAGTAGAGCGCCCCGTCCGCCCGGCTGACGGAGCCCACATAATCCTGCCCGTTTATAACGCAAGTGGTTAAAATGTTATCCAAATCGTTCGCATAGCTAAAGCGGCTTTTTTCGTCGCTGGAGTAAAAAAGCTGCTGTCCATTATTATTAAGTACGGAAATATGCGTAATATCCGGGTTGCGGCGGCGCAAGTAATCAATATCGGCCTGGTCTATAAAGCGGTGGCCGCCCAAATCGGAATGTAAATCAGTAAAGATGGAAAAAAGCTGGGCTTTGCGGGTCACATTATTGCGCAAAATAGAGGACAAACGCCCCGCCACCGTTTGTTGGCGTTCCAAACGTTCATTATTCAGCATGCGGGTATTAATGCTGAGTACATGGTAGCCGATAATAAAAATCGGCACGATAGAAACTATGCTCAGCACCAACAACGCTTTAGGGAATAAACCGCCCAGTTTATGTGTAGCCATATATAAAATTTACCGTTCGCCCGCCCGGGGCCGTATGTATTAACAAAACGGGGGCCGGCAAGCAGCCCCCGTCTTACCAGTAGACAAAAGTAAGTCAGCCGTTTTGCTTAGCAAGAACCGGCAGGCACAGCATTGTTATTGCCGGCCGAGGCATTGGGGTTCATAAAGCCGAAACCTTCCAGTGCGGCCACGCCGCCGAAGTCCAACTTTACTTGTCCTTCCCACACAAAAGAGGGAGAGGCATTGATACCGTATTCGTTAGAGTATTTGGCTTCCTCTTTTAAGAGTTCAACGCCTTCGGTATCAAATTTTTTCATAATTTTTTTGACATTAATACCCGCATCTTCCATGGCTTTATCCCAACGGCTGGAGCGGTAGTCTTTATTGCGGATTTCCAAATATTTCCAGAATTTAGACGGATAGTATTTGGCAATTAACAACTGGCGGATGTCTTCTTCCCATTCGCCGGAACCGTGCAAGCTGGAAAAGCCTTCTTTGTCGCTGTAATTGACAATATAGCGCACGCGGATATTTTTATCGTCGGCAATTTTGCCGTCTTTTTTGGCCTGGATAATCAGGTTTTCGGCCATTACGCCGTACGGGCATTGGGACATGACAAACAAATCCATCACTTTGGGTTGCACCTTTTTATCGGTATACACCCCTTGGTTGGTTTGTTTGGGGAGCAAAATGTATTCGTCTTTTTCAATGGCTACGCCGTATTGGATATGCTGGTCCAATTTTTGGCGGATATCATTGGTTTTTTTAAGGATGTAAAGCGGCAGGAAAGAATAATCAAACCCGGCCAGCTTGGCATCTTGGGCGGCTTCGGCCGCCGTCAATTTGGTGACTTGGGGTTTTACGCCCAAAAAGTTGGCAATACCGGCCGTCAACTGCGGGTCTTCTTTCCCGGCGGCATAGGTATCGGACTCTACCACAATAAACTCCGCTTTAGCGGGAGCTTTGGCCGTTTTGGCGGCTTTTTTGGCAGGGGCGGCCACAGCGGCACCGGCCAACGTGCAGGCAAGCACTAATGCAAACAATTTTTTCATGCTTAAATATTCTCCTATTTGTCTTCCAGTTCTACCCTTACGCCGCGGATACCCACAGCGCACAAAATGTTATAAGCCAACAGGAAAAACACCACGCTTACCAACGTAAGCAACGTGCCCTGAATGGCCCGCATTACCAGGCTCATCAAGTAGTCTAAACCTACGGTGCCGTCCGGGTTGAAAAGCTCCATAAGCGCCGTAATTAACATAACTACAAACACAGCCACCGGAAATGCGGAAAAAATGACATTTCCAATCCCGATTTTTTTAATTTCTACTTTCATATATTCTCCTAAAACGGCCTATTTTTCCGGCTCTAATACCAAAATCATACGGTTCTTGCCGGCGTCATCCGGCAACTGCACTGCCTTTACCAAACATTGTACATTTTTATTTTCTACCGTGCCGCGCAAAACTTTGGTGGGGTTTTCCAACGCTTCCCCAACCACTTGAATAATGTTTTGCTGGCGCCCGTCAAAAATATCCAACAAATGTACCGGGCCTTCTTTTTTGCTGTTTAGCTCAAAGTTGGTATACAAAATGTTATTGTTTTCATCCACCACCAAGGCGCGAGAGCCTTTGGGAACCGTCACCGCCAAAATGGTTTTCCACCATTTGCGCTCTTTTTCCAAAGACATAATTTCCACATCCTGCATGCCTTTGATGTCTTCCCGGATTTTGGCCAACATGGAATCTACCGATTTGGCCACATCCCCGATTTCGTCACTGCGGGGCGTATAAGTAAGCGTGAGCGTATTTAAGGAAACCGCATCCACCGCATCTTTTAATCCCGCCAGCGGGCGTAAAATTTTCAACAGCATAAACAGGTATAATACGCCGCCGATTAACAAAATCATAAAGAATACGCCAATGCAATAGCGCACCATGGCGGAATGAATCAGCGCTTTAGCCCCCTCGCGGGAAACCGTCACGTTTACCACGCCGGCCACGGCATCTTTTGCCAGGAGCGGAATGGCCATATCGTAGGTGTTGCCTTCTTCCGCCATAATGGCTTTGGGGGTGCGGCCGTTAATGGCGTACACCACCGCATTGGTGGGGAAACCGACCGTATTGTTAAAGTCCGAATAAGACATCCCCAAAAATTTGGTGTTTTCGTGCCAGCGGACGGAGCCGTCGTAGTTCAAGTAGATTAAATCTTTAATGCGGTCATCATTAATCTTCCAAGATTTCATAATATCCGCTTCCGCAAACGTAGCCGCGCCTTTCGGGCGGGCCGCCAACGCCGCCACCAACCGCGGCGCGCGGAAACGCACCATTTCCACCATTTCGTTTTGGAGTTTTTTATCAAAAACAAATTTGAACATATTGTAGTATACCAGCCCGCCGAAAATGGCCGCATACAGCGCAACCAGCATAAACCACAACATCCATTTAGACGTAATTTTCATACTTATTTAACACCCTTTTTAACGGATACCAGTTAATTCTTCCACTTTTTGTAAACCAAGCACGGCGTCCGTATTGCCCGGGTCTAACTGTTTGGCCTGAATCCACGCTTCGCGGGCGCGTTCGTAATCGTCTTGGTTGAAAGCGTCCAGTCCTTCAATGTATTTCTGGCGGGAAGCCGCGCTGGCTTCTTCGCTCACCCGGTTGGTGGTGGGGGTCAACGTCGGCAATGTTTCGTTGGAATCCACTACGGTTTCGGGCACTTCTGCTTTAGGTTCCGCTTTCGTTTCCGCCTTTGTTTCCGTCTTTTTCACTTCCGCCGGCTTGGTGACGGACGTGGTTTCTATAACTTCTTCCACAATGTTTCCGTCTTTATCTTTGGTGCGTTTGACCTGGCGGGTCGTGTTTTTATTGCTGGCGGCACGCAAAGATACTTCCTTGGCGTTGCGGGCCTTTTTAATCCAGGAATCCATTTCCGAGGTGCTGTCCCCCCATTTTTTGGCTTTAGTCCAATAGGCAATGGCGGAGTCATATTTGCCGGCCCCATAGGCTTTACTGCCGGCATCGGAATACCCGTTATAAATTTCTTGTTTCAGTTGCATCATATATTTTTGGACACGCTGGTCCCCGGGTTGGATTTTCAAAATCCGCTCAAAAACGGAGTAGGCTTCTACATATTGGCCGCGGTTGTAATAGGCCATAGCCTGCTGCATGGCATCCTGCACTTGCTGTTTGCGCACCACGTTTTCCGTTTCCGAAATTTTAGTCACCAAACTGTCGTCATCTTTGCGAATCATCAGCGCATTGTACCAGTTATCCAACGCCGTTTGATACTGGCCGTTATCGTACGCATTATCCCCGCGGCGCACATATTCGGCGGCAATATCCGCATTGATTTTGCGCTTCCAGGATTGGGCGCGGGAATTGCCGGGCTGAATGGTTAAAATTTCGTCCAGTTTTTGGTTGGCTTCCACCAGGCGCCCGCTGTCGTACAAGCGCAACGCTTCCTGGAATTTAGCTTCAATTACCTGGCTTTCGGACACGGTGCCGTAAGTGCCCATGTGGCTGGCCTGGCGGGCCAAGGTTTGGGCCTGCGTAAAGTTCGGGTCAATGCTCAAAATGGTTTGGGCCATTTCCTGCGCGCGTTGGTAATCCCCGTGTCTGTACAAGGTATAGGCGTTTTCATACACCATACGCAACGTATAGTTTTGAATACGTTGTTTTTCCAACTGGACGGTGGATAAATACTGTTTGCGTTCTTCCACGTCGTTGAGCGTTCCTAGCGAAATTTTGCTCAAATCCAACAACATTCCCGCTTCTTTGCCGTGCTGGCGGACGGGCACTTCCCGCTTCACGGGGGCCGCTACGGCGGTAGCGGCGGTTATGGCAGATAAAGCAAATATAAAATATTTTTTCATAAGCAAATCCTCTTAAAAGCTCAACCCTCCGGCCAATAAACCTTTAATCATGGGGGAGAGAATTAAAATAAAAATCGTCGGGAAGATAAAAATAAACAACGGAAACAACATTTTGGTAGATGCCTGCGCGGCCAGTTTTTCGGCCATGCTTAAACGGCGGGAGCGCAAGTCCGTAGAGAAGTTGCGCAACAAATCCACCAAACTGGTACCCAATTCGTCCGATTGTTTAATCAACCCTACCAGGGAGCGGATTTCCTGCACCCCGGTACGGGCGGAAAGGCGGTCCAACGCTTCCCGGCGGGAATACCCCAAACGGATTTCGTTAATGGTTTTTTCCAATTCTTCTTCCAAAATGGTTTTTTCTTTAGCTACTTTAATAATACGTTCAAAAGCGGTTAAATAATCCAAGCCGGATTCAATAATCAGAGCCGCCAAATCTACCGTGGTGGAAAAGTTGCCCAAAATTTCCGCTTGGCGGCGCTGGATTTTGCTTTTCAGGTGGACATCCGGCAACATAAACCCCACCGGCACAAAAATAATAGCCATCACCAAACTTTGGAAAATAACCAGCATGGCTGCCGGCAACCCAATGGCCAACCCTACTTTTAAGTACAAAATATCCACCGGCTGGGGCGTATCCGGGCTGCCTAACTGCAAGTGGATTTCTTCCAGGGGGCGTTCCAAATGAAACGTATGCAAGCAGAACAGCGCCACCCGGTCAAATAACTTATCCGGGTTCAAGCGCGAAAAACTGGACGTGGACTTAAATTTCCGCACGGAAACGTCCACCAGGTCCGCTTTTTCTTCGCCCGGGGTAAACAAATTCATAATGGCCATAAAGACGGATATTGACCCTATGGAAACCAAAATGCCCAATATTAACCGCACACCCGTAGACACTTCCATTATACTTTCACCTCGCCCACTTTTTTAATAATCTTCATACCAATCATAATCCAGATAATACACCCGAACAACACCACCAACCCCACCGGGCTGCCGTAAAAGGCAATCATTTCGTCCGGGCGGAACAGGAACATCACACCCACCATTAAGAAAGGCATAATCCCTACCACAATAGACTGGATTTTCTGCTGGGCCGTCATAGCCTGCAATTTTTCTTCCAGTTTGCTTTCTTCGCGGATGTTTTCCACCAAGCGGGCAAAAATAACGGTTAAATTACCCCCCACCTGGCGTTGGATAACAATGGCTTTGATAATATACGTCAACATACGGCTATCCACCCGGTCGTTCAAGCCGTCCAGGGCTTTTTCAAAGGGCGTACCCAACTGATAGTTTTTAATAACCAGGCCAAACTCGTCCGCAATCGGCGGGCGCATTTCGGTAGATACTTTTTCAAAGCCCTGCACAATATCCATACCCGAACGCAACGAGTTGGAAAGCAAAATCAGCGCATCCATCAGCTGGGCGTTAATTTTATTCCCGCGGCTCTTTTTAAGCATATCCAACACGGCTTCCGGCATGCGGATACTCACAAACACCCCCATAGCCGTAAAGAGCAAAAACACAAATACGCCGCTAAATCCGCCCGTGCTAACCCCCATAAACAGCCCGAACAGCGCAAACGCGCCAATGGTGCCGAATACAATATAGCGGATGTCCACCGTTAAAAACTGGCGGTTGAAATCTTCCGCCCACGCCACGCTTTTGGCGCGGTATTCGTCCATCATCAGCATAACACTTTGGCGTTTAATTTCCAACAATAAATAGACGGCATAAAACACCAACCCCGCGCCGATAAACAACATCAGGAAATAAAAACCGCGGTCTGCCGGAGTATCCTGCAAGCCTTTCGGGTCCGGCGGGAAAACCGGCACCGGCTTGGACATAAATTCCCCATACAGCTGGTTGGCTAACACCACCACGGCCTGCACGGACTGGCGGTATTTGTCCTCTTTTTGTTTTTCCGGGCTGGAAAAAGATTCAATCGTGCTGAAAAATTCGTTATTAATCAGCTCAAACGTGGCTAACATGGTGCGCGCGCGGCCGCCCATGCTGTCTTTCATAATCAGCGGGCGGTTATTGCGCAACAAATCTTTATTTAAGCGGTCCAGCGTGGCCATCAAGTTAATGCGGTTGCCCACATACCCGCGGGAAAGTTTATCCAGCGACACCGGCTGGGACGGGTCCATAGACGTATTGGCTCTATCCAAATACAAATACACGTTGGAAAAAGCCTGCCGCCAGAGGTCCACTTCGCTAAACGTACCCTCTTTAGGCACATAAACCACTTTGTTTTTATCCATGCGGGCCAGTTCCGCTTCCCGGCGGACGGTGACGGTTTTTCCGGTGGCATCCTTGCCGGTTTCTTCATACCCTTCTAAAAACCATTTGGGCGCCTGAACGGTCTTATTCCCGCTAGCCGGGGTGGGGCACACATCCGGCAAGGTATACGTTTTTTTGCTGGCCGGCACGCGCACGTCAAACATTTCGGCCAAGACGCGCATTTTGAACATGGCACATTCTATGCGGCGTTTATCGTTGCGGTTTAACGCACGCGCCGCAGCCGTTTGCGGGAAGCACACGGCCGCCAATAAAAACGCGGCAACAGACAACGCCAAAAGGTTTTTAATTTTCATGATTATTTAACTCCGGGCGGAGGAGGCGGCACCACGGGGCCTCCTGCGGCCGCTTGTGCGGCAGACAAAATAGGTTTGCCGGCTTCATCAAAAGACACGGCATTCTTGGTAAATGTTTCTTCCGGCAGCGGCACCCCTTTGGCCTTAAAATCCGTAAAGAAAGACGGCAAATGCCCCGTAGGTGCAAAAAAGCCCTGCACTTTACCGTTATCGTCCACCCCCGTCTGCACATAGCGGAACAAGTCCACCGATTGGATGGCGCCGTCTTTTTGGCCGGTCATTTCGGTAATATACGTCACCTTTCTGGAGCCGTCCGAAAAACGGGAAAGCTGGACAATCATATTGACCGCGGAAGAAATCATTTCGCGGATAGCAAAAATGGGCAAATCGGCCCCGGTTTGCATACACATCGCTTCCAAACGGGATAAACCGTCGCGCGGGGTGTTGGCGTGAATGGTGGTCAAAGACCCTTCGTGACCCGTGTTCATGGCCTGCAACATGTCCAACGCTTCGCCGCCGCGGCACTCCCCTACTACAATGCGGTCCGGGCGCATACGCAAACAGTTTTTTACCAAATCTTGAATGGTAATAGCCCCTTTGCCTTCCACGTTTGGCGGGCGGCTTTCCAAAGACACCCAGTGCGGCTGCTGCAAACGGAGTTCGGCCGTATCTTCCACCGTAATAATACGTTCGTTATGGGAAATATAGCCGGAAAGCGCGTTTAAGAACGTCGTTTTACCGGTACCCGTACCGCCGCAAACAATAATGTTTTTGCGGATACGGACACACTTTTCCAAAAAATCCATACATTCGCGGCTAATCGTGCCAAAGCGGAAGTAATCTTCCGGCCCGAACGGCTTTTGGGAGAAGCGGCGGATAGTCAGCGTCGGCCCGGATACGGCCAACGGCGCAATAATGGCGTTTACACGGGAGCCGTCTTTTAAGCGCGCGTCCACCAGCGGGACGGATTCGTCAATACGGCGCCCGAGCGGGGATACAATACGCTTAATCACCTGCACAACCTGCTCGTTATTGCGGAATTTGTATTTGGTCAGCGTTAGTTTACCTTTTTGTTCAATAAAAATCTTATCAAACGCGTTGACCATGATTTCGGTCACGCTGGCATCCCGCATTAAGTTTTCCAGCGGCCCCAAACCTAAAATTTCGTCCAGCAGTTCCGAGCTGAAGCGGGTGCGCTGTTCACGCGAAAACTGCAAGTTGGGTTGCTTTTGCAAAATATCGTCCACAATGGCGGCCACGCGCTTGCGGGTTTGCTCGCTGGCGGAGCTTTCGTCGCTGATGACAATGCGCTCAATTTCCAACGTGCGCACCACGTCTTTATGCACTTTCTGTTTTAAGTCGTCCCAAAAAGATAATTTGGTTTTGTTGGCTTCGCCGCCGTTGTCGGCCCCTTCCGGTGCAAAGTGGGACTCTGCCCCCTGGGTTTCCCCGCCGTTAAACAATACCGGGCTCCAAATTTCTTTGGCGGCTTGGGTAAATTCTTCGTCGGAAACTTCGGCCGTCCAATCCTTGGGTGCGGGGTGCAAATCTCGGATTTGGGCCAAAATTAAGCGCAAGCCTTTAATCCATTCACTCTGCGGATTGACGATAATTTCCACTTCGCGCCGGTTGGAAGAAGCCATAATGCCTTCATCCCACGGCAAAAACACATCAATATTGCGCCCGAGCAAAGATTGGTACACCCGTTCCATTTCTTCATAAGGAATGGAGCCGGGGGTATCGTAAGCGTTGCAAATAACGCTGATGCGGTCCAGTGCGTAGCGTTGTTCTTTATAATCGTTAAACAACTGCACGGTGGAATTTAAGTGCGAACGGGTGGCATTGGTGACCCAAAAAACTTTGTCCGAAATATCAAACGCAAACGCCTGCATGGGGAAACTGGAGTCCACATCCAGGAAAATATCAAAGGTTTGCGATAAGCGCGACAAAATGGGAATTAAAATTTTGGGGCTCATGGTGGCCACTTGCGTGCGGGTATTGCCCAGCGGCAGTACGCCCACCCCCCATTGGGACATGGAAATTTTCCCGCGCAACAGCCCCCCCACCACGGCAATATTGGTATTGCCCAGGGTTTTTAGAATATCGGCTACGCTGACGGGTTTTTTAATGTTCAAATAAAAGCTGTGTTCCTGGCGGGCCAACGGGTCCAACGGCACAATCAGCACAGGCCGCTTTTGGATACCGGCCCAACCCAATGCCAAGTTTAAGACTAACGTGGTTTTACCGGCACCCTCTTTGGGCCCGGTAAAAGTGATAATCTTGGGTTCTGTTTTGAAAGTATTTTCCATGTCGGCCATAATTAAATTATTCCACTACCTCTACCGTCACAAATAAGAACAAGGAGCGCTGGTCTTCCGTCACGTCTTTGCTCTTAAAAAACAGGCCGATTAACGGCAATTTGCCCAAAAACGGCACGCGGTCTTCCGATACGTTGCGGCTGCTGCTTTTTAAGCCGCCGATAACCAACGTTTCCCCGCTGTTTAACTCCACATGGGTTTGCACCAAGCGTTCCAAAATGGAGTAAGAAGTAGAAGTACCAATCATAATGGCGCGGGAATAATCCGGCTGGGATACTTTTAATTCCAACTGTAAATCAATAATGTTGCCGCGTTCCGGGATGATGGTGGGTGTCACGTTCAACAATACGCCGTACGTTTCCATTTGGGTACCCACAGCCCCCTGGCTGTTGACCACCGGGTACGGAATACGCCCGCCCACGGAGATATTGGCCTGGTTGCCGGAACTGGTGACGATTTTGGGGTTAGACAAAATCTGCGCGCGGCCTTCCGTTTCCATCAGTCTTAAACGGGTGGCTACGGCCGTTTTGCGTTCAAAATCCCCCAAGGAAAAAATCCCCGGGATGGCGGCTTCTTCAAAGTCAAAGATTTGGTTCCACGCAAACCCTTTTACGGAACTCATAGAGCCGCCGATTTCCACCACGTCGGCACTGACGGACACCAAGCGCGTTTTTTTAGCATGCGCGCACGGGGCCACTAAAGCCAAAAGCAAAACTACTGCGGATAATTTTTTAATAAACGTTGTATTTGTCATGCTGGTTCCTGTTTATTGAAATAATTTTTCAAACGTTGCAATTTCCATCAGGTAGTTGGTACCGTCGCCATGAGAGCGCAAGATGACGGAAACGTCCCCTTCGGATTGCGCCAACGCCAAATACTGCGCATCACGCGGAGAAAGTGCCAAAGACAAGGTGGAGCTATCCGTATAAGCGGCGGCTTCGTCTTCTTTACTGCGCATACCGGCCGCGCTTTTAGCATCCAAACCTTGGCCCAAGTTGGCTCCTACGCCCAATACCTTAATGTTCTGCAAAAGGGTGACGGTCACTTTTTGGCGCGCGCCGTTTTTCATCACGGCTTCAAACGTCAAAAGAATATCCACGTTATCATCCGGCTTAATCATACCGGCCACGGTGGAATCCACCTTAATAATAAAACCTCTCATCTGCACCGGGATTTTGCTGGAAAGCCCCGCTTCCGGCGATAAAGAAGTAATAGAATACTTGGAAATTTGGTTGCCTTTGGGAATTTGGATACGCGCCACCGCGTTTTCCACGGCCTTAAAATCGGCATCCGTGGTGTAGGTCAGCGCATCTTTTTGCACATAGGCGGAAGGTATCGGCACCCATTTGATAGCATCGCGCTTAATCACTTCACGCTCTTTAATATCCCGGATAGGGACCAAGACGCGTTTAATGGTTTTGGACGCGTTGAGCTTGCTGGATTGGCTGTTTACAATCATGGCATAAACTACCGCCGCGCCAATGGCAAGGATTAACGGCAACAAAATTCCTTTTTTCATGAACTCTCCTTAAAAAATTTCCTTGTATATTATAATTAAATCAAATCTGTTATTGTTTGTCTGCACTTAAATACATTTTTTCAACGGGCATCCTGGCTACGGCCTCTATATTGCGTATCCCCTGTTTGCGGGGTTTACTGGCCAACATAAAACTGGTGCCCGGAAAAATCAGTTTTATGGGGTACGTCACCGTCACCACAATATCCTGGTGCTGGTGGGGCGAAAACCGTGGGTCCCGCCCGGTGGTTTCCATTTTTACCCTTACTTTTATGCGTTCCCCCGCCGCGCCGAATACTTTGCGCTTGGCCCGGGTAATGCTTTGCTGAACCGTAAGGCTGTTGGGCCGGCCGCTGGGTTCCTTTACAGCCACCATAGCCCCGATACGAGCAAATTCATAGGAAGCATGGTTTGCAATCAGCGTGTGATAAGCGATATTGCCGTATTCCAGGATGAAAAAAATCATCAACATAAATACGGGCAAAATCAGCATTAATTCCACGGTCACTTGACCGCCACGCTCCCTATGAAAAAGCCTCATTTTTTATCCTAAAAACTACTCAATGCTGTTGACGCCGCCCAAGATTTTCTGTTTGATGCTGTCAAATACTTCCGGCATCATTTTTTTAACCAAGGTGCCCACCAACAACGCAATACCCACTACAACGCCCAACATCAAGATATACTCAATGGTGTTCTGCCCTTCTTTCTTTTTCATGCAAGAAATGGCGGCGTTTTTAATGGCTTCCAGCTTGTTTTCCAAGGCAATAATAAACTTCATTTGCGTTCCTCCTAATTTGTAAAATCAATTTGCTTCGTATACTTCCAAAATCACTTTAGACCCCTGTTCAAACTGTTGGGGGATAATGTGGGAATAAAACGCATAAAAAGCCAAAAATGCACTAAATAAGGCCGCCGCCGTAATGACGTATTCTATGGCAGTTTGCCCTTTTTTGTTTTTTACAAGCGTTGTTTTTTCCCCATGTTTCATACGTTAAAATTGGATGCCCACCGCAATCTGTTGCGAGGTTCCCAGCGCCCCAAACGGCGTGACGGCATAGTCAATAGAGGCCCCATAGCCAAACAATTCAGAGCTGTAAATACCAAACCCAAAGGATACTTTGGAGGTTTCGTCCAACCCTAAACTTTGCAACCCTTTGCTGGTGCTGATACCCGTGTTGTCGCGCGTATAATACCCCACGCGCAAATCAAACCGGGCGACCGATAACAAATCTTCCGGGATGTGAACTTCCAACCCCACGCCATAGCGGGCGTCGTCGTCGCGGTAGTCCATATATTCGCCGGAGATAGTAAAGTAGCGGGTGTTCAAATCCGCCCCCAGGCGCAAACCGCGGGGCATATCGTCTTTATCGCCGATGTTCACAATGGCGCCGCCTAAACCCAACCAATTTACCAGGCGCAATTTGGCGCCCACGTCAAACCCTACATTGGTGTAGCGGTTGGAGTCCAGCTTTTCGTTAATATATTTAGCGGTACCGCCGATTTGCAATTTTTGGTTAAAGAACCCGCGCGCCAAAGACAAGCTACCCACAAAGTTTTGCACCGGGTGGGAGCCGGAATACTGCGGGCGGCCTTGCGTATCGCGGTAATCAAAGCCGCTCATATCCATATAGTTGAGCGTGACGCCGATAATGGTTTTACCTATCGGTTGCAAATAGCCCAAGGTGCGGGCTTTGTAGCCTTGAAGGTAGTCCAGGTACGAAAACTGCAACTCGCGCGACGTGGCCGACGCGGCCCCGGCCGGGTTCCAAAACAAGGCTTCCGGGCCGTCCGCAATAGACACATACGCATTCCCCAGGGCTTGCGCACGCGGGGAGCCGGCATCAATCTTTAAGAACTGGCTGGCACTGGTGCCGGCCCAGTCGTTAATAGCATAGGCCGGAGCGCTGAACAAACCGGCGGCTAAACAAGCGGCTAAAACTTTTATTTTTATATTCATATATTACTTTTTACCTTACGGAATCAAAATTTTCACTACTTTTTGGCAGTGTTCGCGGCCGTTTTGGGCCTTAAAGTCCACCAATCCAAAGTACACACCGCGGGCCACTTTCTTGCCGTGCTGGTTGGTTTTATCCCAGCGGCAACGCAGGGCCGCATTGCGGACGTTGGCAAATGTGGTTTCGTCCACTTTATCCCCGCTGATGTTATTATCGGGGCTGAAAGACAGCGTTTGCCCAATGGTGGTTGTATAGTTGTTGGCATCCACGCAGGTATATCCGCTATCGCGAATCAGCGTGCCCGCCAAGGTATACAACTTGATAGACATAGTACCCGGCACCGGCATTTTGGTAATTTCCAACGTGCCGTAGGGTTGGCGCAACGGGTTGGGATAGAAAAATACCGTTTTCTCCCAATCGGAGCAGACAAAGCGGCCGTCCCCAATGGCAATAGTAGCTTTATGCAGGGTTCTGTATTGGTCTGCATCCGCCACATAATTTACTTTCCAGTCCGCGGCATCCAAAGCGGCATCATCCCCGGGGATAATTTCGCCCGTAATGGTATCAATATCGGCAGAGGCCGTGGCCGTGACGAAGCGGAACGGATACGTCCCGTCCGGCACTTCCTGCTGGGCATAATCGCGGCCGTCCCATTCCTCGGTAATTAAGGTAGTGGAAGGGCGAATCCCCACAATACTGCGCACGAGAACTTCGTTAATATCTTTTACTTCTTTACCCGTGGTGGGGTTGCGCAGGGTACCTTTTTGATAATCGTAAACCGTGGTACCGGGTTTGAAAATTTGGATAGCTACTTTCATAGGTACGGAAATTTGGTAGCTTATCGGTACGTTTTGCCCGCGCACCGCTTGGGCATAGCCGTCCACTTCCAAGAGGTCAAACACTTTTAACAAGTCCGCATTTAAGGAAATGCTCTTGACGGTTTCCTGATACAAGTTGGCATCCGGGTAGTTTTTGGCAATAAAGCGTACTTCATACACGGCCGATTTTACATAATAGCCGTTGTCGTCCGTACCGTCCCAATACACTTTGCGGGTGACGTTCGGGTCAAAGTTGCCGGTATTCATAACGGTTGTGGTGGCTAAATGTTTGCAGACATCCCCCACTTGGTTATTTTTCTGGCTACCGTCCGTGGCGGTGGTGGTGCAGACATTCGGTTTCAACGCTACAATCTGCACGTCTACCGTAGCCGCGCGGGATACCGCAAAGTTGATTTCATACGGCGGCACAAATACCGGCCCGCTGGATACGTTAAACAGCTGGGGCTGGTTCGGGTATACCGCGGTGGAGCCGTCCAGGAAGAACACCGGGCCGCGGGTCACGTTAATGCGGTAGCTGGGTTTTTCCGTAGCGTAAATGAAAGACTCTTGTTTTACATCAGTCGCTTTGGTAAACGGTTCCAACGTGTCAGCATTATAGTACACAGACACCGGTTCATTGGAGCGGGCAGAAATGTAGAACGGATATTGGCCGTCCGGCACCATTTCATACGCGCAGGATTTCAAATCGGTAGCGCCTTTGCACTGGGCGGAAGACGGATTGTAGAAATACAGCGCGTCCCATTCTTCCACAATGCGGGAGCCTTCGCCGGGGCGGGTGGAGCTGGCGTCAAAGGTTTTGACGGGCTGCAAGCGCACATCCAACGCGGCAGAGCTGTTGGCCGGATAGTTGGTAAAGGTGGCATCGTTTACATAAATACATTTGGTACCCGTAGAGGCAATTTTGCTCGGGTCCACATGGCCGGCGGTAAACACGCCCGCATGGTCCGCCGTATTACATACTTTAGGCGGCCACACGCTCATGGCTTTGGTGGTAGTGGTATTGACGGACACTACCTTATATTTATTTTGGGCACGGCAGGTAGCCAGCGCATCCGCTTCCGTAATGCCCGCGCACTGGGCGGCCAGTTCGGCCTCCGTTGCCAGCGTGACGGTTTTTTGGGTGACAACTACCGTCGTTATATTATTGTTGAACGTGCGTTGGGTGTCGTAAGTGGTGCCCACCGTGGCAGACGGCACATACGCCGTGGTGGTAGCCGTAGTCGGCCCGGTGGTATCTTCGGTATTTTTTAACGTATTATTTACCGGGATTACCACATCTTTATTATAAATGTTTACCTGCACATTCATTGCTTTAGAAAGGTAATAGCTAATGGTGGCTTTCGCCTCGCTATCGCCATACACGTCCGTCGTGGCAACGTCTACCACATGGTACAAGTCCACCGGGAAAACCGCCGTAGCCGTGTTGACCATATCCGGGAACATACCGTCTTTGGCTTTTACGGCAAATACATAGGTACCGGGGCCCACCATACGGCCGGCGTCGTCGCGGCCGTCCCAACTTAACGTATTAATTTGTTGGGCTACGCCGGGTTGACCCTCCGCGGGCGTTAAGTGTTTTACCGTAAGCCCGGCGGTGTTTTGCACCTCGGCACTGGCGGTAGAATCACGCGATAAGATAAATTTGAATACAAACGGGTCCAACCCATACACGGTGGGGCTGGAGCCTACCGTGGAATAGCTGACCGGCTGAATGGTAATATCCACCAGACCCCGTTCCACCGGCATAGTGCCGATAGTATAGTTGACCGTTTTAACACCGCTGTAAACCACATTGGCCGCATTGGTGTAGTTTTCCTGATACGGGATTTCCGCCCACAGCACATAAACATAGTTGCCGTCCGGCATGGGGGCACCTTTTATAAAGGTTTTTCCGCCCAACGCCGCAATAGCCGTCGTGCCGTTGCAGGTGGCATCGTCCATACAGGTACCGTCCCACTTAGTAGTATAAGTGGCGCGGGAACCGCGTTCTTCTACGGACGAATACACCCGGTACCCGGTACCCGCTTTAATAGTGGGAGAGGCGGCGTTCACATTGGTGGGCGTGGTGGTTTTTTCAAATTGAGTGCCCGGCGTATACACTTCAAAATAGACCTTGGAAGATTCCGTGGGTACATATTTAATGGTGGCATACGCGGTAGATTGTTTGTTTAAGCCCATTACCACCACATCCGTCAGTTTCAAGGGGTCCAAAGACAGCTGACGGGTGACGGCGCGGGAAAAGTCAATGCCCGGCCATTCGTCTTGAGATTTGGCTTGAATGGAAATTACATAGTTGCCGGCAGGCAGTAAGCGGCCGGAATCGTCGCGGCCGTCCCAAGAGTCAAATTCCACTAATTGCTTATCGGAATCCGCCCCTTTCATACCTTCGCCCAAGCGGGGTTTCCAATCCACCAGTAAGCGGCGCCGGTTGGAAACATCTAAACTGCCCGGAGTAGCCGTGCCGGTATAGGAGCTGCCGCCCGTCGTTTCGGCATCGTAAATGGCAATACGCACATCAGAATCTTTACTCAAGCGGTAAGCCACCGTGTACGGTTGGGCGGAAACAGACGTAATGTTCCCCACCACCGTAGGCGTGCTGCGCACGGTGTGTACGTTGGTGACATCCACCTGTATCGGGATTTGGTTTTCGCCGGGGTACGGAATAGTGGAATCAATATTAATTTTATCTACGGTGATGTTATCGCCGGGAACGTCGCTCTGCACGGTAGCGCGGAAACCGTATTGGCCGTTGGTTTTGCCAAACTCCCCGCTGATTTCGTAAGAGCCGTCCCACCCGGCGCAGAAAGACATGGGGGAGCCGTATTCTCTGCCGTTATTATCAAAAATAACGCAGTTAGAAGCGCCCTTTACACCGCCGTACTTATTGGTACAACAATTTACAGGATTAGTTTCGCTACAAGGAACAGCCGTCGTTCCCGTAGAAAACTTGAAACAAGAAGCATCTGCGGTACCAGTACCACAATTATCCGGCCCGCTAGAGGCGCCTTCTTTTACACACCAGCTATCCGTGGTCGTCCCATTGCAATAATACTGGGCAGACGGACAAGTGGTTCCGTTTTGGCCGTCATAGCAGTGATAAGAACCACAAATGTAGTCTTCCGCGGTGACCGTTCCGTTATCCCCGGAACCGGGGTACATGGTTAAGGTGCGGATGGGCGGAGTATCGTTGGAGCTGGCAATGTTTTTGCCGCCATAGTATTTAACAATATCAAATTTAATGGTTTGTAAGGGAAACGCAATAGAATAGGTACTCATGGCCAAGGGCTTATTGGCACAGTAGACCGTCATACACAACCCTAAACAATGGTTGGGGTAGGTGTTCCTTGTATCCGGGGACGGATACGGTTGGTCGTACTCAATCAAGGCAGAATTTTCCCACGGGTCCGCATAAGTGGAACCGTTGGCATTGGTTAGGCCTTCGGAAACAAAACTACGGTCGTGCTCAGACCCTTTCAACTTTCCGTCTTTAGATAAGCCCAAATTACTGTTATCCGCTGCTTTCCAGCCGCAATATCTCCCAGAAATGGTTGACTCTGGCCCTGTCGGTGTTTCGTTCTTATAAAACACGCCGGCAAATTTAACGTCTGCCTGTGCTTGCGCAAAAGCGGGCACCGCCGCCGATAACAAAAGCAAAGGCAAAGCCGCCGCCAAGGCCGCTTTCCCCGCAAAAAACTTACACATTTTTGTAAATGTCATATTGTTTGTTTTGTAGTTTCCCATAGATATTAAACCAAATACTAATTAAAAATTAAGCCCTTCAAAAATCTTTGCTCCGTCGTGCGCGGGTAAAAATGCCACGCGCCGGTGCTACGCATACCATATATTATATATAAAATATGCCCAGCACCTACACTTATAAATTTTTGCAACTTTTGGCGTACTTGTCAACTGTTTTCTATCCTCGGGCGCGGGCCGGATAAAAATTCCCTGCGCGGCGCACTTTTGGGGGACCCGTAAAAATCACTCCCGCGGGAGTACCGTTTCCCTATACAACGCAAACGCACCGCGCCCGTTTTGCTTTACATAATACAACGCCTTGTCCGCTTTTTCCAACAAGCCGGAAGCGTCCGTGCCGTCCTGCGGGAAAACGGAAATCCCTTGGCTGATACTTAAATGCACGTCTTTGCCGTCCGTATACCGGGCAGGCAAGGTAATCGCGCGGATACGCTCCTGCAAGCGTTTGGAAATAATTTTGGCCTCCTCCCCATTGGTGCGCGGGAGCATAATAACCATTTCGTCCCCGCCAAAGCGGCACGGAAAGTCCGTCTGCCGCAAACTGGTGCGAATCACGCGGGAAACCTCTTTTAAGGCCCAATCCCCTATTTGGTGGCCGTAGCCGTCGTTAATTTGTTTGAACAGGTCAATATCCAAAATAATTAAAGACATCGTCAGGTCAAAGCGTTTGGAGCGGTAGATTTCGTCGGCAAATTTTTCGTTAAAAAAGCGGCGCACGGGCAGTTTGGTTAGCTCGTCGTAATTGGAAAGCTCCTGCACGCGCTCAAACAGCATGGCGTTATCTATGGCCAGGGCAATTTGGGTGGAAAACTGCTTTAATGAAATAAAATCCAAATACCCGATTTTGCGCCTGGAAAGCAAGTTATCAAAGGTTAAAAAACCCACCTTGTTGCGCTGTACCTTTAGCGGGATATAAATAACGCTTTTGCGGGAAGTATAGGTGTTGGGGGAATCAAACACTTCGCGCAGGAGTTCTTTTTCCCCCTCTTTTAAGGCGGAGCCGTCTTCCGTAGTCACCTGGCCGGAAATATCCACCCCTAAAATGGATTTAATTTTGGTGCCGTCGTAATTCGTCAAATACAGGCGCACGCGGTCAAAGCGGAAATACTTTTGAACGCCTTGCAAAATCAGCTCCAGGCCGTCGTTCAAGCGCAAAGAGGAGGCAAACACGGTGGCTAAATTATTTAACGCCGTGGATACCGCTAAACGCTGGTTTTTGGCCTGGTCAATTTCCGTATTGCGCAAATTGTGGGAGATTTCTTTAGCCAGGGCCTTAATCAGTTTTTCTTCCTCCCCGGTAAACACGCGGTTCTTGCGGAAACGCTCCATGCGTATTACGCCCACTTTTTCCGCCATATAGGTAGAAACTTTTTCCCCCTGGATAGACATGGTGGGCTTTTGCCACCGCACCAGCACATAGGCCGCGGGGTAGCTTAAATCCGTACTGACTACAAAACCGTCCTGCAGTAAAGACTTCAAAAACCAAGGCTCGTTTAATACGGATATATCTTCCTGCATATCCATACAGTATTCTTTTTTGCACATCATTTTTAGGGAAAGGAGCGCCCTATCCTGCTGCCAATTAAAAAAATACACGCGGTTTAACTTAAATAAACTCAACAAGGCCGGCAGGGCACATTCCAACAGTTCCCGCTTGTTTTGAAAGGACTGGTTGAGCTGTTTGTGAAATTTGTAGAGCGTATAAGACTCTTTATCAAACATAAACTATCCCTCGTACAGTGAAAGCAAATGGTTAATTTCTTTACAGGCGTTGTCCAGGGCGCGGTCCAACCCGGCCATGGTAAAGCGTTCTTCCACAATATCCGTGGCGCTGACGGCAAACACTTTATTTAATATTTCCATCACCGTACCCGTCACCGTGATATTGGGCAAGGTTTTGGAAGATGCCAAAATGTTGCTGTATGTTTGCAACCGGCGTGCGGAAGAAAAAATAAACTGCTCAAAGGAATCTTCAAACGCCGGGAATACTTCCATCATCCCCGCATAGCGGATTTGGTTATCCGCCCGGGCGCACCATTTGATAAATTTTAAGGCGTTTTCTTTTTCTTTGGAAAGTACATTCACTATTAAATTCATGCCCGATAAGTACGAATAATACACATTCCCGGTGGTGGGCACGGGCACCGTTTTTACGCGCAGGCCGCGTTTGGTATCAAAACTGGCTACCCCTTGTTTGCGGGAAATTAAAATGCTGGCTTTGCCGGAAACCATGGTGCCCAAACTGCCGCGTTCGCGCAAAATGGGCATATATTCTTTAATAGCCAGGGTGATGTAGTCCTTAAACCCGGCCTTAAATTGCGGCGTATTAATCAGGCAGGTTTTCAAATCGGGCGAGAACAGCTCCGCGCCGCGGTCCCACACGGCCGGAAGCGCGCACCGGACGGAAAGAGAGCCGCGCCAATCGCTATTTTGCATAGGGTAATAGCCGGGGTTATCCCGAAATGCGCGTTTGAGCGCCTCGCACACGCTTAACAGGCCGTCCCAAGTGGCCAGTTCTTCTTCCGGGTGGGCGGAAACCATTTTCAAGTGGTCGCCGCGGAAGTGTAAGGCGCTCATATCAAACCACCACGGATAGGAATGAATATCCTTCGTTCCCGGGCGATAACAATGCGGTTTTAACGGAAACAACACATTACTTAAAGAAAGCCCGGGGTCTAATTTAGAAAGGTTTTCCGCCACGCCGGCCCGCGTTAACAGCGCCGTCCAGTAGTGCGGGATTTGCACCAAATCCGGTATTTCTTCTTCCGGCGCCGGGTTTTTAAGCATAAAAATTTTGCGCCACAGCACATTGCGCGTAAACACGCGCACGGTCAGCTCCACGCCGGGATGTTCTTTTTCAAACAAACGGCGGAGCAACTCATAATCTTCTTTCGTGCGGGCGCCGGAATCCGGCATGACCCAAATAATCATAGCTTATCTCCAAGAGCGCACTTTCATATTGGGGTTTACGTTAATATTCCATTTAGGGGCTTGGCCTGTTTCGTCCGCGTGCGCTAATTTTTTATAAGCGGCCAAAGCTATCATGGCGGCATTGTCGGACGATAACTTCCTATCCACAAACCGCACGTCTAACCCGGCCTCCCGGCCTTTTTGTTCCATCATCTGCCTAAGCAGTGTATTGCCTGCCACACCGCCCCCAACCGCAATGTGGTGTACTTTATATTTTAGCGCGGCTTTGAGGGTTTTGGCTACTAAAGTTTCAACCACCGCCGTTTCAAACGAGGCACACACGTCGGGCACGCTGATATTTTGGTGGTCCCGCAAATAATAGCTGACGGCCGTTTTAATGCCGCTGAAAGAAAAATCCCAGGTGCCGGGCAACAGCGGGCGCGGGAAACGGATAGCATCCCGCCGCCCCAAAAGCGCCTGTTTAGATACCTGCGGCCCGCCCGGATACGGCAAGCCCAACAATTTGGCTACTTTATCAAAGGCTTCGCCGGCGGCATCATCCCGCGTGCGGCCCAATTCTTTATATTCGCCATAGTTTTTAACATATAAAAGCTCGGTATTTCCGCCGGAAACCACCAACGCCACCAACGGGAATTCAAGCGGGCGGCAGGCGCGGCCGTCCTCGTATTCACACGCAAACAGGTGGCCTTCCAAATGGTTTACCCCAATCAGCGGGACTTGCTTGTAAACGGCCAATGTTTCGGCCGCCACACGCCCCACCATTAGCCCGCCCGGCAACCCCGGCCCGCTGGCAAAAGCCACGCAGTCTATCGGCGTTTGGCCGAGGGCGGCTTCTATCACGGCGGCAATTTTGGCCGCGTGCGCCCGGCTGGCTAACTCCGGAACGACGCCATGGTATTTTTTATGTTCGTCTATTTGCGAATAAATCACGTTGGATAAAAGCTCCGTACCGCCTTTTAATACGGCGGCGGAAGTTTCATCACAGGTGGATTCTATCCCTAAAATTGTAAAATCCTTTTTCATAAAGCACCTTATTTTTTATCTTGCGCCGGAGCCTGTTTTTGCGGCGCGGCCTTGGGGGCGGATTTTTTACCTTGGGTTTCTTTTTTGGAAGCGGCCTTTTTTGTTTTGGCGGCTTCTTTAGCGGCTTTGGCTTCGGCGGCCTCTTTTTGGGCCTGCTCCAAGGTTAATTTGCCCGTTAAATATAAAACAGCTTTGTCCAACACCGGGTCTTTTTCCGTCATTTCCGGCAGTTGCGCCTTTTGCCCGGGGGTGTATACCACTTTATTATACTGCATAAAAACTTTTATTTCTTGTTCCGGGTCCACTTCCACTTCAATATCCGGGAAAATGCCCCCTTCGTCCGCCTTGGATTTATCCCGGTAATTGCGTTGGATAAGCCGCCCCGCCGGGGTGTAATATTTGGCAATCGTCAGGCGCAGGCCCGCCCCGCCGGAAAGCGGCAACACTTGCTGTACGCTCGCTTTGCCGAACGAACGCTGGCCGGCAATCACCGCGCGTTTGTTATCCTGCAACGCGCCGGAAACAATTTCGCTCGCGCTGGCGGAGCCTTGGTTGACCAGCACCACCATCGGAATATCCGCATACGGCGCTTTGGCGTTGGTCTTAAATTCCTGGTAGAACTCCTTTTTGCGGCCTTGGGTATAAACAATCATCTGTTTATCCCCCATAAAAAGTTTGGCCATATCCACCGCGCCCGTCAGTAAACCGCCGGGGTTGAAACGCAAATCCAACACCAGGGACTGCATCCCCTGTTTTTTAAGCTCTTTTAAGGCTTTGTTCACGGCTTCTATCGTGTGGCCGGAAAAATCCACCACATATACATAGCCGATTTTGTGCGCCAACATGCGGGAATAAACCACTTCCGGCACGATTTGTTGCCGTTTTAAGGTTAAATCGGGCAGGTTTTTATATTCGCCGTTTTCCGCCTTGCGGCTCAAGGTCAGTTTTACCTTGGTGCCCACTTCGCCGCGCATCAAGTCCACGGCTTCGTCCAGTTTCATATCTTTTAAGTCGCGGTCGTCCACAAATATAATGCGGTCCCCCGGCATAACCCCCGCCTTAAAAGCAGGCGTGCCCGGCATGGGGCTCATCACCGTCACATAGCCGTCCACCATTTGCAAACGGATACCCAACCCGCCGAAATCGCCCCGGGTTTCGTTCTTTAATTCTTTGTAATCTTTCGGCTCTAAATACTGGGAAAAATCGTCCAATTCCCCCACCACGCCTTTAATGGCGCCGTTAATTAATTTATCGGAATCGGTACTTTCCACATAATTTTCTTTTACATATTCCAACACATCAATAAACGTGCGGATTTTGCGCAGCCCCCCGTCTGCCGACGCATACGCATACGGGAACAGCGTTCCCATAAAAAACATCACAGCCGCCACAACGGCCCAAGTGTTTAATTTTTTATCTTTCATAATATCCTCATCAAATTTATTTTAACCACGCCAGCGGGTCTACCGCAACCGTCCCTTGCCGTATTTCAAAATACACCGCATAACGCCCGGTGCCGGAAGAGGTTTGCGTGTCCGGCCCGGCGGAGCCCACCACCCCTTGGCGGGGCAGTTTATCCCCCACCGCGGCTTTAATATCCTGTAAAAAGCCGTAAATGGAAAAGAAACCTTTGCCGTGGTCCAAAATAACCACATTACCGTAAGAGCGGAACGGCCCGGCATAAATCACACTGCCTTCTTCCGCCGCGCGGACTTCTTGCCCCCGTTGGGCGGCAATTTTAATGCCGTCGCGGAAAATCCAGGTATTCAAATCGGCGCGGTATTCTTTACCGAATTTGCTAATCACTTTGCCGTTTACCGGCCACGGCAGGGAGTGCGGTGCCGCATCTATTTTAGGCCCGCCGGAGGCACTCTTTTTGGCGCCCGCCGTTTTTTGGGCGGAGGCTTTGGCATCCTGCGCTTTGCGGGTGCGTTCAAACTTGGCAAGCAAATTGTTTAACGCCTCGGCGGAGCGGTTTAATTCGTTAATCTCTTTACGCACTTCCTCTGCCTTGCGTTTGGTCACATCCAACGCGCTCTTTTTTTTGCGGAAACGGGTGGTAATGACCCCTTGTTCTTCTTCTAACTTGGAACTGCGCTCCTGCAACTGCTTGTTTTTGGCTTCATACGTTAAAATCTGTTTATCGGTCAGGCGCTGTTCTTTATCCATAGCGGCGGTAAACGCGGCTTTATGGGTTATCATACGGTCTACAAAAATATCTTCTTCCAAACTGTACCCGCCGGGGCAATCATAGCACCGGGGCGTAAAATAATACGCGTCCAACTCCGCCAGTACCACCCGTTGCCACAGGGGCATACTTTTTTTTAATACGGCACGTTTATCCGCCGTGGAAAGCAAACTTTGCTCTATGTAGGAAATATCCGCCTCTACCTTGTTTTTTTTGCGTTCCGCTTCCCGGCGGCGGCTTTCCAAATCGGAGATTTCCCGCGAAATTTGTTTTTCCGCCTCGCGGTATTTTTTTAATTCGTTTTCTTTTTGGGCCGCTTGGCTTTTTAAGCGCGCAAGCTCCCGTTTCCTATCTTCCGTTTCGTTGGAAAATAAGGCAGGAGCCCACAACAAAAACACACTTAAAAGCACTAAAACTTTTGCCATTTTGTCAGTGTCCACCCCAAAAGGGCGCAAAGCAGAGCCAGCCCCGCTTGCCGCCACATACAGCCGTATTTATTCAGTACCGGGAGCAAATATCCGGCCGGATAGACCAGCACCGCCATCAGCCCCCAACTGCACGCGGCCGCCAACAAGCCGGAAAACACCCCCGCGCCCAAATGTTTGGCTTCGGCCGGATAGGCTTCCACCAAAAACATAAATCCGAGTAGCAATAGCACCGCAAAGGCCAGCGCTACATTCAGCACCCGCAAGCAAAGCCCCGCCAAAAAGAGGGTATGCGCGTGGGCCGGGCTGTATTTAGCCGAAAGGCCCGGATATTCCGCCGCCAAATTATCTACAAACGGCCCGATGTTATTAATGGCCTGATAACTTAACTTCAGCTCAAAATACGCCGGCATTTTATTGCGCCCCATCAGCAGTAAAGACTGCGTAAGTTGCGGGTTCTTTTTTTGCAAAGCGGCCAGCGCATCCGCCGGGGAAAACAAATTTACAGAGGTAATATCTTTTTTGGCGCTTAAACTTTCCCCCATTTGGGTCAGTTCGTCCTGCGCCACTTCCGGCGCGACGGTTAAAATGACCTTAAAATCGTCATTGAGCCGGGTAAAATAATCCTTTAATTGCAGTTGGGCAAAGTTGACCGCCTGCAACAAAACCGCTAGCGCAAACACCAGCACAAACACCCGGCGGTACAGCCGGAAGATGTGCTTGGATTTGCGTTTTTCGGGTTCTAAAAATTCGTCCATTTAGTCCTCGTCCGTATCGGAAAGCTCCGTCCACCCCAGCGCGGCGGAAAATTTATTTTTCAAATCCGTATTGTGGTACACGCCGGTAAAACCGTCATAGTCGCCATAGGCAATACCCAACAGCATACCCGATGTATGCGTGCCGGTGGCCCAGGCCAGGCCCTTTTGCTCGTTAATCAGCTTTTTAACGGCATCATAATCCGTCGGGTTTTCCAAAACGGAAATATCCACATGATACCCGAGCCCCTTATCTAACATTTCCTGAAATTTCTGCGGTGTTTGTTGAGCCGCGGGGAGCTTTTTGAAATCTTCGTTGACATAATAAAGCACCCGTGTTTGCAAGAGGAGTTTATCGTATTGTTTATAGTCAATATAGTCCGTATGTCCGCCGTAAAGCATTTCCCCTTGGGCGTTTTTATGCTGTACTTGCGCTTCGTCCAAATGGCGGTAGTTAAAGGCGGGGGCGCCGGTTTCGTGGTCCGCATTTAAGTAAACTAAGGTATCTTCGTTTTTATCGGCAAAGGCGGTTAGCAACGGCAAAGTTTCGTCCAGCGTCAGCATTTCATAATAAGAGGCCCCGGCGTCGTTTTCGTGCAACGCCCAGTCAATTTTTCCGGCTTCCACCATTAAAATAAACCCTTTCGGATTTTTAGAAAGCACTTTTAGCGCCGCAACGGCCATATCTTTTAAGGTAGGCGTATTGGGGTGGAGTGTTTTTTCCACATAAAAGGGCATGGCTTCGTCCGCAAACAACCCCAAAATCTTTTTGCCTTTGGCACTCGCCAGTTGTTTTTTATTTTTGACGATGGTGTAGCCTTGTTTTTTGGCTTCTTTCAGTAATTTTTTATTTTCCCCTTGCGTAAAATATTTAAGCCCGCCGCCCATAATCACATCCGCGCCGGAAGCTACCATTTGGCGGGCAATATCATATTTCATCTTGCGGCTGCGCGCATGGGATAAAAACGCGGCCGGGGTGGCATCCGTCACATACACATCCGTCACAACCCCTACGGACATTCCGCGCTCTTTGGCTTCTTCCATAATGGTTTTTACGTTTAGGCCGGAATAATCCTGCCCGATATAATCCGGCAAGGAAAACTGCCCCGTGGCCATTTGGGTAGCGGCGCAAGCACTGTCCGAAACGATACTCCCTTTGGTATTGTTAAAGTAAAGGCCCGTATCGGAACGGTTGATGAATTTTTCCAAATTGGAAACTTTATCCGGGAAAGCCGGGTTATTGCCGTTGCGTACGGCTTCCATAAAGAAACCGACGGCCGACGGCCCCATACCGTCCCCAATCACCCAAATTAAATTTTTAGCTGTTTTGGCCTGTGCGCCCACAGCAAAAAAACAAACCGCCAGTAATACTAAAAACTTCTTCATGCCACACTCCTAAATAATTGTTTTGTGATACAAATTAATGTATTCCTGGGCGGATTTATCCCAAGAATTATCCGCCGCCATGGCGTTTTTAACCAACTTAAACCATTGTTTTTTATCCGCATACGCTTTTAAGGCCGTATCCAGCGCGGCGCAAATGCCGTCTTCGCTCAGCGGGTCTATAAAAAATCCGGTTGCGTCACTGGCGGGATAGCCCTTTACGGTGTCGGCCAAACCGCCCACGCGCGAAACCACCGGCAACGTGCCGTATTTCATCGCAATCAGTTGGCTGAGCCCGCACGGCTCAAAGCGGGACGGCATTAAAAATAAATCCGCCCCGGCGTAAATTTTGTGGGCCAATTCTTCGTCCAAGCGGCCGCGGTACGCCACGCAAGAGGGGTTATTGCGCGCCAACTCCTGGTAAGCCTTTTCCAACTTCGGGTCCCCGGCGCCCAAAATAGTAAACAGCACCCGGCCTTTATAGCGTTCAATCACATTCACGGCCGTATCCAACCCTTTTTGATAGTCCAGGCGGGAAACCACCCCCACCACGGGCTTCTGCGGGTTTTGCTCCAGGCCACATTCTTCCAAGAGTGCCATTTTGCAGGCGGTTTTACCGCGTTGAAATTCAAACGCATCATAGCCCATGGGCAAAATCGGGTCGGTTTCCGGGTCCCAAATTTCCGTATCAATCCCGTTTACAATGCCGCAAAAGTTTTTACTGCGGAAGCGTAATAAACCTTCCAATCCAAAACCTTTGGCGGGGTCATTTTGAACCTCGCGGGCATAGTTGGGGCTGACGGTGTTTACGTTATCGGCAAACACAATGCCGCTTTTCAAAAAGCTGATACCGCCGTAATATTCAAACTTATCCGGCGTGTAATCCACCGGGTGGAAGCCGGCTTTTTCGTAAGCGGAATACGGGAAGTGTCCCTGGTAGGCGATGTTATGAATGGTAAACAAACTGCGCGTGCGGGTATAAAAAGCATCCAGTTTATACACGGTTTTTAAGTACGCCGGAATTAACCCCGTTTGCCAATCGTGGCAGTGGATAATATCCGGGCGGAACCCCACAAATTTGCACCCTTCCAATACGGCGCGGCAAAATAAAATAAAGCGTTCGTCGTTATCCGGGTATTCGCCCGCTTTGGTGCGGTATAAATCCGGGCGGTCAAAATACTTCCGGTTGCCGATAAAAAACACAATTACCGTGCCCCAGTTAATATAGGAAAGGGTCACCTGTTCAATCCGCCCGCCGATGGGGATTAAATACACGCCGGGCACCACTTTTAGCGAGGCCACCCGCGAAAGATTGCGGTATTGCGGCAAGAATAAAATTACTTTATTGCCTTTGCGCATACCCAACTGCTGGCTAAGCGCGCCGACGACGTCGGCTAAACCTCCGGTTTTACAAAACGGGAACGCCTCACTGGCGGCCATTACAATATTCATTTTTCCTCCCCGGCCGCGCCTTTGGCTGCGGCTTCTTCCTGTTCGGTTTCTACTGTTAAAATTTGGTTATTGAGCCGTTCCTGCCGCTCCGCAACCGCTACGGGGTCTTGGGCGGCGGTTTCTCCGCTGGGCTCCGGCAAATTTTGGGCCGGGCTTTCCGGCTGATTTTGGGCCGGGTTTTCCGGCGTTTCAGCGGGGGTTTTTCCCCCGGCGGCGGTTGTTTCAGCCGCGGCGGCCTGGGGCTCCCCGGTGGCGGATTGAGTTTCCGCCCCGGAAACGGCTTGGGTTTGCGGCATTTCTAATCCCGGCAGGGCTTCTTGCCCGAGCGCGGTTTTGTTATAGGACGTCCGCGTGAAAAACGGGTCCACGGTGGTATCCAACGCTTCCAGTTTTTCGGCGCCTTCCAATTCATCTAACGGAATGATAGCCGGTTCGCCCACCGGCGGCAAGGCTTCATCAAACGGCAAATCGGCCTGTTTTTCGTGCAATGTTTTTTCCGCAAACACTTGTAAATCGGGTAGTTCGGATACTTTATTGAGCCCGAACATCCGCAAAAATTCGTCTGTGGTGCCGTACACCATGGGGCGGCCAATGGTGTCTTTCTTGCCCACCACGCGCACCAGGCCGCGTTCCAATAACCGCTCCAACGGCCCCGCCACGTCCACCCCGCGGATGGATTCCATTTCCGCCCGCGTAATGGGTTGCTTATAGGCAATAATGGCCAAAGTTTCCAACGCGGCGTTGGAAAGTTTGGTGGTCATTTTTTCGTTATACAGTTTGCGCACCCAACGGCCGTATTCCGGCTTGGTGGCCATTTGGAAACCGCCCCCCACTTCCACAATCTGCACGGCGCGGCCCGTTTGGGCATATTCGCGGGTGAGTTCTTCTATAATAGCCAATACCTGTTTGGCGCTGACGGTTTCCACCACCTCGGCCAAACGGCCCGGCTTAACGGGGCGGTCCGTTATAAACAAAAGGGTTTCTATAATTTTTTTAGCATCCGCGGTGGTATCCACCAGTTCCGGCTGCGGTTTTACTTCGGGCGTATCCATTATGCGGCCTCCCCGTGCATGAGGGTTTTGAAATCTTTATCTTTATTTTCCGGGTTCAAATAAATGCGTATATCCCCGGCGCGGGAGTCTTGCCGGGCCAATAATTTTTTTATTTTTATCAGCTCCAACACGGCCATAAAACAAGTGATAATACCGCGTTTTTTGGTTTCTCCCACAAAAATATCCTCTAGCAAAATCCATTCGTGCGTTTTAAGTAATTCCACCACTTTTTCCATTTTGCTTTCAATGGGGAATTCCTCTATTTTAAGCATTTCCACCCGTTTGCGCTCGTCCAGCCGCTCAAACGCACGCTTTACGGCGGCTAACAGGTCAAACATTTGGATATTAATTACCTTTTCCCCCGCATCAAAAATAGGGGCGGAGCGGTAAAACTGGTCTTTCAGGCTTTCTTGCTTTTGCTCCAAAAAGCGGCTGGCCTCTTTGTATTTTTGGTATTCCACCAGTTTGGCAATTAATTCTTTAGCCGGGTTGGGGCCTTCGTCCTCGCTGGTGGGGGCTTGGCTGGGCAAAAGGGTTTTGGCCTTAATTTGCATTAACGTACTGGCCATTACCAAAAATTCGCCCGCTACCTCCAAATTCAGCTCCTTCATTACGTTCAAATAATCCAGGTATTGCTTGGTAATTTCGGCAATGTTAATATCACATACATCCAAATTATCTTTTCTAATCAAGTGCAACAGCAGGTCCATCGGGCCTTCAAACACGTTAATATGCACATTGATAGGAGCCGGATTTATCATATTACAACCCCAACGCTAAAAACTTGTTAATGAGCCCCAACGCCAGGCTGACCGGGGGAATTAAAATATATTTTAATAATCCCGTCACAATCAAAATCACCACGATATACATCCCGTAGCGCCCGAAAAACATTTGGTAGCGCATGGCACTGCGCACAGGCAGGAATGCGGCCACTATATTGCCGCCGTCCAGCGGCGGAATAGGCATTAAGTTAAACACCGCCAACAGGATATTAATAAAAATACCGTATTGGAAAGCCACCATAACCGCTTGCAGTTTAACCGCCGGAGCCTGCGCAAACGCGGGGATTAACAACAAAATTTTAAGCACCAGTACCAACACCGCCGCCAACAACAAATTAGCGCACGGCCCCGCCGCCGCCACTTTGCCCATATCGGCCCGGGGCGAAGAGAACCGCAAGGGGTTTACCGGCACGGGTTTAGCCCACCCGAAAAGCGGCAAATGAAAAATATAACAAAATGCGGGAACGGCCAGCGTGCCTATCCAATCAATATGCGCCATAGGGTTTAACGTCAGCCGCCCGCTCAAATAGGCGGTATCGTCCCCCAGTTTATAAGCCACCAAACCGTGGGCGAACTCGTGCCAGACGATAGAAAAAAACAAAATGGGTATGTATAGTATAATTTCCATATATGCTATTCTACTAATTTATACCCGCTTATGCACGGGGGTTTTACCCCTTATCCCAAAAAACGCTTGACTTTTACCGCCAACTAACTTATAGTAATTATTACCTGAAAATAACAGGGGGTAAAAATGACACAACCGGCCTTACAAACCGTGGAGCATTACAACCAGGCACTCCGCCAACCCGGCATTTGTGCGTTGTGGTGCCAAGAGGGCGACAGCAAACGGCTGTTATCCGTCCACCCGAGCGAAGATGTCCATTCTTCCGTGCGGGCGTTTCAAGAACTCCAACAACTGCGCGTATACAGCGGCAACAAAATTACGTTTTCCGTGGGGTATATGCCCGGCTCGTCGCACGAAGACCGCGCCACCGCCGCCCGGCAACTCATCCGCCGGCACGCTTAACGCGCTTGTTCTTTTACCGCAAACCCGCAAAAAAACCGGCCCTAAAAGCCGGTTTTTAACGGGAAAATTTACGCTGAGGGCACATCCCCCATACAATTAGACGAACCGAAACAGACTTGCACTATTTTTAGGGCATCTTCCCGGCTGGACACTTTGCCGTCCCACTGCATCCGGCGGCACCGCTCCAACGCGCAGGAAATACGCCGCCCCGCCAGGCCCTGTTCTTTCAAATCCCGCCCGCGCAAAAAGCACGGCTCCAGCGCATACTTTTTGAGCCCCGGGTGTACGGCCCGGATAACGGCCTGTTGCATAGGGGTCAGCGCACGCAAAGGGGCATGGCACGATTCGGACACCTTCCACGCTTCTAAAATTTCTTGGGCAAGCTCTTTTTTTACGCGCATGGATTTCAAAAATTCTTCCCCGCTTTTGCCCAAACTGCATACCATCACCCCCAACCGTTCGTCCACGGTTTTTACGCGGTTCAGGCCGTCGTGCCATTCTAGCCCCGGGTAAACAAATTGCAACATTCCGTACGCGCGCATCATTTCCAAAATGCGTTTGATTTCTTTTTCTTTATTGATTTTCAAAAATTCCCGCGTCAGCCGTTCGCGCGAAAGGAGCAACGGATACTGCTGTTTGACCGCCTCTTTTAATAATTCTTCCGTTTTGGGGGCCAATTTCCAGCCGAACCGCCCGGCAAAACGCACCGCCCGGCACATCCGGGTCGGGTCGTCCAAAAAACTTTTGGGGTGCAGGATGCGGATAATTCCCGCATCAATATCCTTTTGCGCGCCGAACGGGTCAAACGAAACGCCGAAAGAACCCGGCATAATGCTTAATGCCCAGGAATTAGCGGTAAAATCGCGCCGGAACATATCGTCCTTAATGCACGAGGGGGTCACTTCCGGCAATACCCCGGCGCGGGGGTAGCTTTCGCGCCGCGCGCGCACCATATCTAATTTCAACCCGGTAGTTAAATTTACGCGAAACGTACTAAATTGGGAAAATTTATGCTTGCTCCCCCCCCAACGCTTGACCGCAAACCCGGCCAAAGGGTCTACATTTCCCTCAAAGGATAAGTCTATATCCAATGTATCGCGCCCCAAATAAAAATCACGCACGGCACCGCCCACAATCCAGGCTTTGGTGCCCAGCTTTTCGGCATAAGTGCCGATAGAAAACAAAATTTCTTGATATTTTTTAGGAATACTTACCGGATTTTTACCTTTCATAACAGTAAAGGTGCGCTTGCCCCCTCCTCACTCATACGGTCCATAAAGTTTTGCAACAGCTTGCTGTTTAACCCCGTTTTAAGCACTTTATGGGCGGCCAGCGCATACGCGTTGGCGCCGGGTTTATCCGCGGCGGGCACATAAAGCGGGAAGTGATTTTTCCGCGCATAAGCGGGTTTTAAGCGGGCCACTTGCAAGCCGGCCGCCGCACACGCCGCCGCTACCACTTCGGATTCAAACGTCAGTTCTTCTTCGTGTTCCAACACACTTTTTAAGGCTTCCAACCCAAACACATACGCGGGTTCGTAGTCTAACTGTAAGGTTTTGGAAAGCGTTTTTTTAATGAGGGCGTAATCTTCCTTCATTTTAGCAACCAGGGCATCTTCTTCGGCTTTGTCCGCATGGGCGAACACAAACACCATCAGTTCCGCGGGGGCATCCAAATAAATCAGGTTGGAATCGTGGTGAAAGAATGTTTTACATTCCGGGCAGCAAAATAAATTCAACTCTCCACCCAACGCGGCGGTTTTCAAATCGGGGTCTTGGTCTGCGCGCACAAAAGACCAATATTCTACATCAAACTGTTCACAATGGTTGGGGCAACGTGCCTGCCCTTCGGCTTTAATAGATTTCATAACACTTTTATACCAAAAATGGACTCCTTCTGTAATATAAAAACGGCTTCTAACCCAAAAAAGGCACCCGCAAGTGCCGGGGCTCCGTCGTAAGAATACAGGCCGGGCAAATACGCCGCCCGGCCCATAAAAACTCTGCCCCGCATGGGATTTGAACCCATACCACCGGTTCCGAAGACCGGTACTCTATCCAGTTGAGCTAACGGGGCGTGTTTTTTATTGTACCAATTTTTAAGCGCGCCCACAGGCTTAACAAGGCCCCCTACTCCGGCGCTCCTAAAATTTGCTAGAATAAAGGTATCTTAATTTGCAGTAAGGAGTATACCTATGGGTGGACATTCACACTGGGCTGGTATTAAACACAAAAAAGCCCTCGTAGACGCCAAAAAAGGCAAAGTATTCACTAAAATTTTAAGAGAAATCACCATCGCCGCCAAAATGAGCGGCGGCAACCCGGACCAAAACCCCCGCTTGCGCAAAGCGGTGGATGATGCCCGTGCCGCTAACATGCCGTTTGATAACGTCAAACGCGCCATTATGAAAGGTACCGGCCAACTGCCCGGTGTTTCTTACGAAGAAATCACTTATGAAGGCTACGGCCCCGGTTCCGTGGCGGTTATTGTGGAATGCACCACGGACAATAAAAACCGCACGTTTTCCGAAATCCGCAAAATTTTCACCAGCCACGGCGGCAACACGGGTACGGCCGGTTGCGTATCCTATATGTTTAAGAGCAAAGGCTTAATTGTGGTTAAAAAAGAAGACATCGGCGAAGACGACCTGATGAATTTAGCCCTGGAAGCCGGCGCCGAAGACGTGCGCACCGTGGGTGACGTGTACGAAGTGCTTACCGCGCCCGATATGGCCGCCATTGATGCCGTTAAAAAAGCCATTGAAGCCAAAGGCATTACGCCCGAATCGGCCGATTTATCCATGATTCCGGACACCGAGGTCAGCATTACCGACGAACACACCGCCGAAACCTTGATGAAAATGCTGGAAGCCTTGGACGACCACGACGACACCAAAAACGTATACGATAACTCCAGCATTGACGAAGCTGTTTTAGCCAAACTGGAAGACAAATAGAGGCCGCTTGACTCCTCTAACGACCACCGTTTTAGGTATAGACCCTGGTTTAGACAGAACGGGCTGGGCGATTCTGACAAGAAACGCCCGGTCCGCGTTGTCTTTACAGGCGTGCGGGTTGATACATACGGGGGCGGAGCAGGAGTTGCCCCAGCGGCTTGAATATATTTTCCGGGAATTACAAAAAATTCTGCAAACCTATCAGCCGGACCAAGTGGCTATGGAGCAGAATTTTTTTCTCAAACGCGCCACCACCATGGCCCATACGGTTATGACGCGCGGCGTTATTATACTGGCCTGCCAACTGGCCGGGAAAAACATTACGTTTTATCCCCCCAAGCGGGTAAAAATGCTCATTTGCGGCACTGGCACCGCGGACAAAAAACAAGTGCAGCGTATGGTACAACTGACGCTAAATTTGGATAAAGCGCCGTCGCCCGACGACACCGCCGACGCCGTGGCGATTGCTATTTGCCACTTAAAAACTGCCCCCTTAAACAATATGCTCAATGTAAAGGCGGCCTTCCTTGCCAAACTGAAAGCCGCCCGCGAAGCACAAATCAAAAAGAAATAATTTTTCCTGTACGCCGCCTAAAAACAAATCTCATAGACATCTTCGTTAAAAGAATTTTTTTGGGTAAAAGTTCCCATGCTTTTGCCTAAACGCTTTGTTTTTTCATTGCCTGCACGCAACATAAAACACCCTTGTTTTACCCCCCATTTAGAAACGTCATACCAATAATTAAAATTAGCCTCCCTATTGGCACCCTGAATATATCCGTCTATATCAAACGAATAACTGGACCCATCCGGCAAGGTGATTTGTGAATTTTCCACGCCCTCGGCAGTACCCAACACCTGCCCCGGAAAGGAAATATCCACCTGGGTAAAATCCATCGGATAACTGCCCGTAGCCATTTTATAGGCTTCCGCCGCTTGGCGAATGGTTTTCATATTGGATAGCAAGCCGATAGCCCGGCTTTTATTTACCGCATTTTGATACTTGGGCAAAGCAACCCCTGCCAAAATGCCAATAATCAGCACCACTACCAGCAATTCAATCAGCGTAAACCCGCCTAATCGGCGGCTCACGCGGTTTTTACTTACGTCCGGCTTTTTTTGATAAATTTTGTTCATAAACAAAATTTATCAAAAAAAAAAAACAAAACAACCCCTTTCTGATTTAACAGCCAAACAACGCCGCTCCCCCCAATATGCTAAAATGGAATTATGATAGGGTATTTAAGAGGCGAAGTGCTGGAAGTGCGCGAAGACAGCGTGCTGATTTTATGCGGCGGCATTGGGTATGAAGTAAACCTGGCCCATTCTTCCGCGTTGGAAATTGAAGCCGGGAAAGAGATTTCCTTATATATAGCGGAGTCTTTCTCCCAATTTGACGGTCCCGTTTTATACGGCTTTTTATCTAAAGAGGACAAAGCCCTCTGGCTCCTGTTCAAAACGTCTATCCCCAATACAGGGGCCAAAAAAGCCCTGGAATTTTTGAACAAAGCCCTGCGCAGCGTGGCCGATTTCCACCGTGCTATCACCTCGCGCGACCCTAAAATTTTAACCGGCATTTTTGGCTTTACCGCCAAAACGGCCGAAAAATTAATTGCCTCCTTAAAAGATAAAATGGATGCAGTTTCCGTGCAAGGCGAAAGCAAAATTAAAGTGGTGGACGAAGCCCCCTATTTAAGCGGTGTATTGGAAGCCTTAACCGCGCTGGGCTATTCCGCCGCCGAATCCCGCCGCGCCATGGAAAAACTCCACACCGCGGGCATTAACCCCAACGGCAAGGTGGAAGACATCATTAAAGAAGCCCTGCGCGTACTGAAAAAATGAGCAACCAAAACGATATTTTAGATGTAAAACAATTAAGCGAAGAATCCGGCGGGCTGGAAGCGGCCCTGCGCCCGGGCTCTTTGGACGAATTCGTCGGCCAGGACAAACTGAAATCCAACCTGCGCGTTTTTATAGAGGCCGCCCGCTCCCGCGGGGAGGCGCTGGACCACTGCCTTTTTTATGCGCCGCCCGGCCTGGGTAAAACCACGCTGGCCAACATTTTAGCTAAAGAAATGGGCGTCAATATCAAAGTGACTGCCGGCCCGGTGTTGGCCCGCCCCGGGGATTTAGCCGCCATGCTCACCACGGAACTTTCCGACGGCGACATTTTATTTATTGACGAAATCCACCGCCTAAATCCGGCGGTGGAAGAAGCCCTTTACCCGGCCATGGAAGACTTTACCTTTTTTATTAACACCGGCAAAGGCGCCGGCTCCACCACCTTAAAACTGGCCGTACCCAAATTTACGTTGGTGGGAGCCACCACGCGCTCCGGGCTCCTTACCGGCCCGCTACGGGACCGCTTTGGCATTGTGTTTAATTTGGGGTTTTATGAAATCCCCGAAATTACGGATATTTTGGCCCGCTCCGCCCGCCTGTTAAACATAGCGGCCGACCGCGCGGGACTAACGGAACTGGCCCAGCGCTCCCGCGGCACCCCGCGTATTGCCAACCGCCTGTTGCGCCGCGCGCGGGACTTTGCCCAAGTGAAAGGGCAAGGCGTTATCACGCACGATATTGCCAAACTGGCTATGGATTCCCTGGATATTGATTGCGAGGGGTTAGACAGCGTGGATAAACGCATTTTGGAAGCCCTGATAGACCGCTTTTCCGGCGGGCCTGTGGGGGTGGAAAATTTGGCGATTGCCGTTTCCGAATCCATTGACACGCTGACGGATGCCATTGAGCCCTATTTAATTAAAGCCGGGTTTATTGCGCGCACCCCGCGCGGGCGGATTGCCACCCCCAAAGCCTATGCGCATTTAGGGCGTAAACCGTCGGGCGATTTACTGTTTTAATATGAAGAACCGCGCGTTGTTATTCTTTGTTGTAGCAAGCACTTTACTGGCGGGAGCCTGTGCCGCGCCGTCCATGCGTTATACGCACGCGGGCGGGGCGTTGGGCTCGGCCGCCGAAGAACCGCAAAAAGGCCCCGTTGTGCGCGTTTTACTGGCCGAAAAACAACGCAAAGCCACTTTCAAAAATACAGGGCGGGTGTATATTTACACGCAGGACCGCACGCAAAAATTCAAACTTTCCCACGCGGGCAGTTTTGCGGTACAGGCATTAGGCGCGGGCAAAATTCAAGCCGGCACCTTGCAAAGCGCGCAAGCCGTTATTTTGGAGCCCGCCGCCGGGAGCCCGCTTACTTTTAACGGAAATTCTTTTACGGGGCGCGTGCGGATTGTGCCGGACGGCAACGTCTTTCACGTTGTGGAATATGCACCGCTGGAAGAATATTTAATCGGCGTTTTACCGTATGAAATGAGCCACACCTGGCCGCCGGAAGCCCTCAAAGCGCAAGCGGTAGCCGCCCGCACCTATACCCTAAAAAGCATGGAAACCACCGGCAAACGCTATTTTGATTTATATAGCGACGTCCGCAGCCAAATGTATAAAGGCTCCGGCAAAAAATATCCGTCTGTGCAAAAAGCGGTGCAGGCCACCCAAGGCCAAATTTTAACGTACCAAAATAAACTTTTTTACACCTATTATCACGGCAACTGCGGCGGCGCGACGGACAGCGTCACCAGTTGGAACCCCGGCTCCGCCGCCATTAAGCCGCTTTCCGGCGCCAAATGCGGTTATGACAAGCACTCCAAAAACTATGCCTGGCAGATGACGGTTCCCCGTGCCAAGGTGGAAGCGTACGCCGCCTCTATCGGCCTGGCGGGCAAATTAAAAGCGGTGTCCGTTTCCCGCAAAACAGGCACCGGCCGCGCCACCAATTTAACCGTTAAAACGGCCAAAGGCTCCAAAAATGTGGCGTGCGGCAAATTCCGCGCCGCCACCGGGCTAAAAAGTTGCAAAATAAACAAAATTTCCGTACGCAAAAAAGACGTGCTTTTTAAGGGGCGCGGCAGCGGGCACGGCGTGGGAATGTGCCAAGACGGCGCCTACGGCATGGCCAAAGACGGCAAAAACTATAAACAGATTTTGAAAAAATATTACCCCGGGGCCCAACTCACCCCGCTAAAGGAAGATTAACATGGCATTTGAACGCTTCAAAAAATTAGATTTAGACCCGCTTATTGCAAAACAACCCGCCACCCCGCGGGATTCCGCGCGCCAAATGGTGCTTCACCGTGATACGCACACCATTGAACACCGCATTTTCCGCGATATGCACGAATACCTAAACCCCGGCGATACGTTGGTAATTAACAATACCAAAGTGTTCCCCGCCAAATTATTTGCGCACAAACCCACCGGGGGAAAAGTGGAAGTATTGCTCGTACGCCCGACGGTCAACAGCCGCACCTGGGCGGTACTCACGCGGGATTATAAAGAGGGGATTACGTTGGATTTTGGCGACGGCTTACTGGCTAAAGTGCTAGGCAAAACGGAAAATAACGAGGCCGTTTTGGAGTTTAATACGGATGACCTCATGCCCTTTTGCAACGCGCACGGCCTAATGCCCTTGCCGCAATATATAGAAAAAGCCCGCAAGCACAGCGGCCTTTCCCCCAGTATCGCTACTGATAAAGAGCGCTACCAAACCGTTTATGCCAAATACAACGGCTCTATTGCCGCGCCGACGGCGGGCTTCCACTTTACGCCGGAGCTGTTGCAAAAGCTGAAAGATAAAGGCGTAAACATCGCTTACATTACGCTGCATGTGGGTTGGGGCACGTTTAAGCCTTTGCGCGGGGAGCCGCAACAGCACCACATGTTAGCGGAACTGGGCGAAATTTCGCCCGAAACGGCCGAGATGGTAAACGCCACCCACGCCCAAGGCAAGCGGGTTTTTTCCGTCGGCACCACCAGCACCCGCACGCTGGAAAGTTTCACGGACGAAAACCGCCACACATCCGCCGGCAAGAAATGGACGGATTTGTTTATTTATCCCGGGTATAAATTCAAGGCCATTGATTGCCTGATTACCAACTTTCACTTCCCGGATTCCACCCCCCTGTGCATGACCAGCGCTTTTGCCGGGGAAGACTTTATTTATGAAGCCTACCTGCAAGCGGTGGAAAAGAAATACCGTTTCTACTCGTTTGGGGACAGTATGATGATTTTATAGCGTGCACGCCGCCCCCTATCCAACACGCCCCGGACAGTTGCCCGGGGCGCCTTTTTATGAGCTACGCTATGGCCGGGCGGCCCAATATGCTAAAATAGAAAATATGACGCTTATTTCCCCTTTTAGAATTTTGAGCAAAGATACCCGCTCCAAAGCCCGCACCGGCGTTTTGTATACCAAACACGGCGCGGTGCATACCCCGGTTTTTATGCCGGTTGCCACGCAAGCCTGCGTAAAAGCCCTCACGGCCGACGACATCCGCGACGTGGGCGCCGAGTGTATTTTATCCAACACTTACCATTTATACCTGCGCCCGGGCACAAATACGCTTGAAAAAATGGGCGGCCTGCATAAATTTATGAATTGGAACGGCAGTATTTTAACGGACTCCGGCGGATTTCAGGTTTACAGCCTGCCCAAATTCCGCAAAATTAAAGAAGAAGGCGTCACGTTCCAATCCCACCACGACGGCAGTAAACACCTGTTCACGCCGGAAAACGTGATAGATTTTGAAGCCCAAATCGGCTCGGACATTTGGACCATGCTGGACGTGTGTATCCATGCCAAAAACCCCACCAAGCACGAGGCCCGCGAGGCGCTGGATATTACCAAACGCTGGGCCGAACGCGCCGAGGCCGCCTACCATAAAAAAATCAGCCAACAAAACATTACCCAAAACACAGACGGCTCCTTTACGGTGGGCAACTCCCTGTTATTCGGCATTATCCAGGGCTCCATTTACCCGGATTTGCGCCGCGAAGCCGCCCAACACATGGCCGCTTTGCGCACGCACGGCTACTGCATTGGCGGGCTTTCTTTAGGGGAAACCTTAGACCAAATGAACGCCGCCGTCAGCGCCGTGACGGACGTTCTGCCCGAGGGAAAACCGCGCTATTTTATGGGCCTGGGCACACCGATAGAAATTTTGAACTCCATTGAACGCGGCGTGGATATGTTTGACTGCGTGTGGCCCACCCGCGTGGCCCGCAACGGCCAAGCCATGACCAGCCAAGGCCGCCTGAACATTAAAAATGCGGAGTTCCGCCTGCAAGAGGGCCCCTTAGACCCGGAGTGCGACTGCTACACCTGCCGCCACTACTCCCGCGCCTATATCAGCCACTTGTTCCGCTCGGCGGAGCTGACCAGCCACCGCTTAATTTCCATACACAACATCCGCTTTTTAATCCGCTTAATGGAACGCGCCCGCGAGGCCATAAAAAACGGAACCTTCCTGGAATTAAAAGACGAAGTTATTTCCAAATACAAATAAGGTTTTACCGTCATAAAACCGCAGGACTTTCCATAGTCCTGCGGTTTTTTTATGTTTTGCGGCCCTCTTTTCCCCCCAAAAGACCGTTCCAAAAAGGTTAAGACCCAACACTTCCCGCCGGTGCGCGGCCCACCTTTCATACAAAAAAATACCGGCCCCCAGAGAGGCCGGCACTGATTAAAAGGGCGTTTTACCTAGCAGACTTTCTTTTTTAAGCCCGATAAGGTTAAATATTCTTCACACCCGGCCCCGGTGCAACTAAAGCACATGCGGTACGGAGAAGAAAAAACTTTTATCTGTACCGCCACACCCGGGAAGCGTTTGGTATTGGTAGCTTGTGCCACGCAATCGCGGCCGGTGCCCGCAACCAGCGTATAGTGCCAGTTGCCGTCACCGTTATCGGCCGCGATGTTTTCCGCCGGGATATTTACATCCAGCTTGCCAAAATCCCCATCGTCCGGCCCACATTGTTTGAAAGTAGTTAAGTACATCTGCTGGGCATCCGCTATTGCTTTTAGCATAACGGTAGCTTCGGCCGTGCGGGATTTTTTTACAGCGCTTTCATATTGCGGGAGCGCCACGGCGGCTAAAATGCCAATAATCAGCACCACCACCATTAATTCAATAAGCGTAAAACCTTTATTCATAATTTCTCCTTTTGGGGTAATTCCCTATTACAAGTATAGCACAATTTTTTACTAATTCTAGCGGAAAATTTCCGTCACGCGCTTAAAAATGCCGTTGCAATACGCCAGCGCCATGCCGTAATTGCTGACGGCTACGCCGCTTTTTTGCAAATATTCCACCCGGCGCAAAATTTGGCGGCGCGTCACCATGCACCCCCCGCATTGGATAGCCAATTTGTAAGTATCCAACGCTTCGGGCAACGGGTCCAAATTCGCCAGTACCGTAAATTCCAACCGCTTGCCGGTGTATTTGCGCAGTAAAGCCGGTATTTTGGTGCGGCCGATGTCGTCACACAAATTCACGCTGTGGGAGCAAGATTCCATAATCAGTATTTTGTCCCCGTCCTGCAAATTATCAATGGTTTGGGTGCCCCTTAAAAATGCCTTAAAATCCCCTTTCAGGCGGGAAAACAAAATGCTGAAACTGGTTAGCGGTATTTGGGGCGGCACTACCGCGCTAACCTGCTTAAACGCCTGGGAATCCGTCACCACCAACTGCGGGGTGTGGTTTTTTAACCAGGCGGCCAATTCCGTATCTTTTAAGCAAACGGCCACCGCGCCTATATCCAATAAGTTGCGGATAGTTTGCACCTGCGGCAAAATCAGCCGGCCCTCCGGCGCGGAAGCATCTATGGGAATAACCAACACCACCTGCTCCCCGGGGCGCACCACGTCATCCAACAGCACGCCGGGCGCATAAGCGCTGGCGGGCAAATGTTTTTGTATGGCCGCCAGCAACCCGTCCAACTGCGGCGCTTTGCAGGAAAACTCCACCGTATCCGCTCCGGCTACCGGGGCCGGCGCGCACAAATCACTTTTATTATGCACAAAGAAAAACGGAATTTGCCGCGCTTTACACGTTTGCATTAAGGCACGGTCACAAGCGTCCAACTCGCCCGCAAAAACCAAAATAGCCAGGTCCACCTGGTCTAATACCGCCTGGGTGCGGCTCACCCGCTGTACCCCCAGGGCAGACGTATCATCCAGCCCCGCGGTATCAATCAGCGTGACGGGCCCTATGCCCAAAATTTCAATAATTTTTTTAACCGGGTCCGTGGTGGTTCCGGGGTGCTGCGCCACCACGGAAACCTGCTGTCCCGTCAGGGCGTTAATCAGCGAGCTTTTGCCCGCGTTCATTTTGCCAAAAATGCCGATATGCGGCCTGTTTACTTGTACCATAGTAAAATTATATATAAAAAACCCCGGGCCGGGCATTTCTTCCGTCCTTCCGGGCGGGCGGATTTTTTTACCCACCCGCACCCCAAGCATTTTTTTGGCCGGGTTCCTGCGCGGGCCCGAACGGCTCCGCCTAACCTTAAAAATCCCCCCAAAAGCATTTTTTCCAAGCTCTACTCCAAACGCACCCGTATTTTATCGGTCCCAATAAAGTATAATAGAATAGAAGCATACCTTACGAGTACAAGGAATTATATGACCAACGATTTTAACGCTTATTTGAAAGACCGCGCCAAACTGGTGGAAAAGAATTTGGCTAAATATGTGGGAAAAATTGAAAATTCGCCCAAAGTTTTAACAGATTCCATGGCCTATTCTTTGCAAGCGGGCGGCAAACGTGTGCGCCCGATTTTGCTAATGGCTACGGCGGAGGCTTTCGGTAAAAAAGCGGCTGATGTAATGCCTGCCGCCTGCGCGGTGGAAATGCTGCATACTTATTCCCTAATTCACGACGATTTACCTTGTATGGATAACGACTCCCTGCGCCGCGGCAAACCCACCAACCACAAAGTGTTTGGGGACGATTTGGCCCTGTTAGCCGGGGACGCTTTATTAACGTATGTGTTTGAAGTTTTCGCCCAGAACGGCAAAGTAAAAGCCGTCGGCGCGGAAAACACCTTAAACGCCCTTTTACATTTTGCCAACTGCGCCGGAGCCTCCGGCATGGTGGGCGGCCAAACGGCCGACGTATACGCCGAAGGCATGGGCGCGGCGGATGCCGTCAGCACGCGGGCGGAAAAACTCAAAAAAGAATCCAAACCGCTGGCCGATAAATCCCTGCATTATTTTATGCTCCCCTCCACGGTAAAAGAAACCACGCCGGAAACCATTTTGAACTACATTCACGCCAATAAAACGGGTGCGTTAATCCGCGGCAGTGTGGAAGCAGGCGCCCTGCTGGCCGGCGTAAAAGGCAAAGATTTAACCCTCATTAAAAAATATGCCAACTGCATTGGGCTGGTCTTTCAGATTGTAGACGATATTTTAGACGTGACGGCCACCGCCAAACAACTGGGCAAATCCAATAGTGATAAAGAAAACGGCAAATTAACCTTCGTCAGCCTGTATGGGCTGGAAGGCAGCCGCAAACACGCCCAGCTGTTAATTGCCAATGCCCAAAAAGCGTTGGACGGCTTAAAAAATGTAAAAAAGAAAAACCTGTGGCCGCTGTACGCCATGGCGGATTTTTTCAAAACCCGCACTTATTAATTCAAGGGGTTATTCATGAAAGTTTTGCCCAGTATTCAAAGCCCAAAGGACTTGCGCCTGATTAAAAAGGAACTCCTGCCCACGCTGTGCCAGGAATTGCGCGACACGATTATTTCCACCGTCAGCAAGAACGGCGGGCATTTAGGTTCCAGCTTGGGCGCGGTAGAAATTATTACCGCCCTGCATTATGTATTCAACACGCCGCAAGACAAAATTGTGTTTGATACCGGCCACCAAGCCTATGCGCACAAACTGCTTACGGGCCGCCAAGCCGCGTTTGAACACATCCGCCAAAAGGGCGGGATTAGTGGCTTTCCCAAACGCTACGAAAGCGAATACGACTCCTTTGGAGTGGGGCACGCTTCCACCGCGCTTTCCGCCGCATTGGGCATGGCGATTGCGCGTGACCAAAAAAAGGAAAAATCCAAAGTGATTGCCATTGTGGGCGACGGCTGTTTAACGGGCGGTATGGCCTATGAAGCCCTGCAAAACGCCGGGCTGTTGGCTACGGATATGCTGGTTATTTTGAACGACAACCAGATGTTCATTTCCCAGCGGGTAGGCGCTTTGGGCAAATTTTTAACTAAACTGCTCACCAAACAATACATTCAACTGGCCGAGGAAAAAGCCACCAACTTCTTAAAACGCTTTGATGATTTGGGCAACAACGCCGCCAAACTGGCCAAAAAAGCACGCGCCATTTTATTCCCCGGTACGATTTTTGAAGAAATGGGTTTCCGCTATTTCGGCCCGGTAAACGGGAATAATATTGAAGAGCTGATAGAAGTTTTGGAAAGCGTAAAAGACGTAAAAGGCCCGGTGATGTTGCACGTTGTCACTAAAAAAGGCAAAGGCTACAAACCGGCCGAGGAAAAGCCCACCAAATTCCACGGTATTGGCATTTTTGATGTGGAAACCGGCGACACGATTGGCAAAGCCAACGGCATTACTTTTACGCAGGCGTTTTCTCAAGCGCTTGTAAAACTGGGCGAAAAGGATACCACCGTCAACGCCATTACCGCCGCCATGCCGGAAGGCACGGGGTTAGACGCGTTTAGGGATAAATTCCCCACCCGCTATTTTGACGTGGGCATTGCCGAAGAACACGGTGCCACTTTCGCCGCGGGGCTAGCCGCCTGCGGGTTAAAGCCGGTGTTTGCGCTGTATTCCTCGTTTGCGCAACGCTGCTACGACCAAATTTTGCATGATGTGGCGTTGCAAAAGTTGCCTGTGGTGTTTGCGTTGGACCGCGCCGGAGTGGTAGGCGAAGACGGCCCCACCCACCACGGGGTTTTTGATTTAAGTTTTTTACGCAGTGTGCCGGACTTGGTTTTAGCCGCCCCGGCGGACGAAAACGAACTGCAACACATGCTTAAAACCGGGCTCTATTGCGGGCGGCCGTTTGTTCTGCGCTATCCGCGCGGGGCCGGGTTTGGGGTAGAAATGGACGCCAAAATGAAAACCTTGGACATCGGCAAAGGCGTGTGGCTTAAAAAAGGGAAAGATTTAACTATTGCCGCCATCGGCAACCGGGTTCACCCGGCGTTGCAAGCGGCAAACGCGCTTGAAAAACAGGGTATTTCCTGCGGGGTAATTAATATGCGCTTTGTAAAACCCCTGGATACCCAAATTTTGGACGAAGCCCTCCGAATTTCCCCGCGGATAGTGACGGTGGAAGACAACGCACTCATTGGCGGATTTGGGGCGGCGGTGGCCGAATATCTGGCCGATAAAGGGGCCGCTTTCCGCTTACTGCGCCTGGGCATACCGGACCGGTTTGTGGAACACGCCAAATCGGCCCAGTTATACGAACAACTGGGCCTGAACGCGCAACAGATTGAGCAACGCATATTAAATTGGAAAAATAAGTGAGGTATTCCCATGAGCGTAAAGGATATTGAACACGAACATTCTTATATTAAAGCGTACGAAGATATACAACTCTTAAAACAGGACGTTATGCGCCCTGTGCGTATGGAGTTGGAAGTAATGAAGCCGGAAATTTACCTCCAACGCCACCATATAGAAGAAACGATTGTCTGCTTTGGCAGTGCCCGCGTGCGGGAAGAAAAAGAAGCCAAAGGCAAAGTAAAAGCCGCCCAAGAAGCCTTAGCCAAAAACCCGGGTGACAAAAACCTGCAACACCGTTTGTATGAGGCCGAAGGACTATTAAAATTGGCCCCGTATTACGAAGCGGCCCGCAAATTTGCCAACCTGGTTATTGAACACGCCGGCGACCGTTTTGCCGTCGTCACCGGGGGCGGCCCGGGGCTGATGGAAGCGGCCAACCGCGGCGCGTTTGAAAAGAACGGCAAAAGTATCGGTTTCAACATTACTTTACCGCACGAACAACACCCCAACCAGTATATCACTAAAGATTTGGCGTTTCTGTTCCACTACTTCGCCATCCGCAAATTACATTTGGTTATGCGCTCTAAAGCGTTTGTGGTTTTCCCGGGCGGGTTCGGCACGTTTGATGAACTGTTTGAAATTTTAACCCTGGTAAAAACAGGCAAAAAACAGGATATTCCGATAGTGCTGGTAGGCAAAGAATTTTGGCATACGGTAGTCAACATCCCGGGCTTGGCCTCTTACGGGGTTATTTCGCCGGAAGAAGCACAATCTTGCGAAATTGTAGACACGCCGGAAGAAGCATGGGCTATTATTGCTAAATTCTACCACATCAAATAAAAACGGTTTTCCGGTAATAAAAAGCTCCTTGTACTTAAATTTGTTTTGATAGCAAAACGGTACAAGGAGTTTTTTTGCCCCCGCAAAGTGCCGGGCCGGGAATTTGCCCCGGTTTTGGGCGCAACAGAAAACGCCGGGGTTTATCGGCGCGGTATTTATAAATAAAAAAACCGCCGGAAATTTTACCAGAAATTTTGCCGGGCAGGGTTTATCGGGGCGGTATTTATAAATAAAAAAACCGCCGGTTTGCTGCCCGGCGGAGTTTTTAGCTTTAGAAACTAAATTATCTTTTTTTGGTAGCCTTTTTGGCGGCTTTTTTAGCGGTTGTTTTTTTAACAACGGCTTTTTTGGCCACTTTTTTAACAACAGTTTTTTTAACTGTTGCTTTTTTTAATACAGCCTTTTTGACCGTTTTTTTGACTGCCGCTTTTTTGGCAGGCTTTACGGTTTTTTTAACCGCTTTTTTAGCGGGGGCTTTTTTAATGGCCACTTTTTTAACGGCTGTTTTTTTAGCCACTACTTTTTTGACCGTCTTTTTAACAGCCGCTTTTTTTACCGGCTTTTTGACGGCGGCCTTTTTAACAGTTGCTTTTTTGACCGTTTTTTTAACGGCGGCAACTTTTTTTGCGGGTTTTTTATTGCCCATACTGTTCTCCTAAGACAACTAGTTTTAACCTCATAAAAAATAATACCACAATTACTATGAAATTGCAACAAAAAACCTCGTCTTAGAAAAATATTTTTGAAAAAATCAAGCCCCTTTTTTATTTTCCGTTTCCGTCGGAAACTTGACTTTTTACTGCGGATTTTCTAACCGGACGGATAAGCTGATACATTCCCGCGCGCCCGCACAGGGCCGCAAATAAAATTTCTTTCATGGTGTTTTTATACACGCACACAATGGCAAACGCGCTGATAACGGCCGTCCACGGGTGGCGCTCCGCCTGCTCAAACCCCACCACTGCCGCTTGGAAAATAGCAAACAAAACGCATAGCCCGTACGCCCAATTAAACCAATACACCAGTTTCAAGGCGGCTACTTCCGTGCGGATTTTAAGCAGGCGGATAAGTAGCGGCAGCAGGGCCGTTTTGCCCAGCGCAAACATCCCCCCCAATAGCCCCCCTAACACATACTGCCCGTTGAAAATCTGCCCCGCCCCCGGTGCCACCAAACTGATTAAAAAAGCCCAAATTCCGTTCATTTTATTTCCCCTTTCCAAAGTGCGGTGGCCGTGGCCACCTTGGAATATTCCGGCGCTTTTAAGCCGCTGATTTCCCCCAATTTTTGGGCCCACGCGCAAAAATCTTCCGCCGGGCCCGCCTTTAACTCAAGCTCAATTTCCAGCATATTCTGCCGCCGCTCCCCCGCGGTAATTTCCACCTCGTCCAAGGCCAATTCATAAATAGCACCCGCCTGAGCCAAAGTATACACGCGGCGGTTATTTTGGATATAAAATTTGAACTCCAGCCGCGCCACGTCCACCCCTTGCCAGGTGCCCCGGGAGCGCAAGGCCGCCAGAGCCTCCCGGTGCGTATGGGCCCCGGGCAAAGGCAGGGTTTCTTCCCGGCGGACGGCTTTGCCGTTTTCCAACCGGGTTTTAGTTTTTAAGGTCGCCTCGTAAGCACCGTCGGTACAGCGCACCCGCATAGCTATTTTCTGCGCGGAAAGCGCTTCGTCCGGCGTATCCGCATAAGCATCCGAAATGTGCAAAATCTGCACCGGGGGCAGGGCGCGCCCGGTTAACGTGCGCACGGCAGAAAGCATTTTATCAAAATCCGCCGCAGCGGTCGCCCGCCACTTAAATTCTGTTTCTATGGACATAATGTTAGTTTACAAAAAAAGTATAATGGATGTTAGGAGGATTTTTATGAAAAAACTGCGCCAACCCACCTCTTTAGCCTGTTTTGCCTGCGGGAGAAATAACCCCGTCGGTTTACATTTGGAATGGTTCAACAATTACGACGAACACCAAGTGGAAACCACATTCACTTTGGATGACAACTACTCCTCTTACCCCGGCACCATGCACGGCGGTATTATCGCAACGATTTTGGACGAAACGTCCGGCCGGGCCATTTTGCTGGATAACGATTTCAACCGCCTGATGGTGACGCTGAAAATGGAAATGGTTTATAAGAAAAACACCCCCACCAACACGCCCTTAAAAGCCGTGGGCCGCGTGCTGAAAGACAGCGGCTCCCGCGCGCAAGTGGAAGGGGAAATTATCCTGCCCGACGGCACCGTTTCGGCCAAATGCACCAGCATTTTGTATAAAATTCCGCAAGCGGTAAAGGATAAATGGGGGCCGGAAGCCGACGAATGGCTCCGCACCACGCCCAAAGTGGAAGAATAATTTTTCTATTGGAAATACTAACTACTTGTTAGTGTCGTAAAATAAACGCCCAAAGCGGAAGAATAATCTTCCTATTGAAAATAAGTGATTGCTTGTTTTTACCGCACGACTATTTGCTTTTTACCGTGCGGTGATTTTTTAATGTGCGGCGGGGTTGGGTGTGCGGTCTTTTTGATAGGTGGGAGATTTACTTTTAGCGCGCGGCATTTTTGGCGTGCGGCGCCTTTTTACCATGCGGCAGACTTATTTTTCGCGCGTGTTGGATTATTTTTCGCACGCGGCCCCTTGCTTTCCACGGCACATTGAACTATTTTAATGCCACAGCATAAAAAACAGTTGAGTAAGACGTAATTTTTTGCTAGAATAAGAATTGTCCTAGTTAAAGGAACAATTTAAGGATCGGTAGCTTAGTTGGTAGAGCGCCTGCTTTACACGCAGGAGGTCACAGGTTCAAGTCCTGTCCGGTCCACCATTTTTTAAGGCACTCCGCACGGAGTGCCTTTTTTGTTGGGCTGTTTTTCTCACTTCCGACGGGGAACGGCTGGAATTTTCATCCATACAGGTTTTAGAGTAGTATTTAAGGAGACGAACAAGGCCCTCTCTCGGGCCTTGTTCTCTAACGGGGAATTTGCGAGGCTCCAACTTCACTGGCTCCACACCTTTTCCTGCTCTGCAAAATCCATTTGGCTATCAGCAAGATTCATAAGCTCCCTCAACGTTAAATTAGCAGGGTTTTTATATTCCAAAATATCCGCGACAATACGGGGATACAAATAACACAAATTAATATACCGCATAATCGTACGTTTCGTCATGTGCATTTCTTTTTCTAACTCCCGGATAATAACCCCCTGTTCTATCCTCTTTTTAAGTTGCCACCCACGCGCTAATCCCCTTACCAAACTTTCATTGAGTTGCTGAACTGTTAAAATGTTTCGCGCACTCCCATTGCGTAGACGCACAGAAGATATATTATCCACCATAAAACTATCCCGCAAGTAAATTGTATCTTCTATACGCGCCATCTTGAGAGGTTTGACATCCACCTGCCCTGACATTTTGGGACAATTCCCCAAATCAGTTTTTACCTGCTTTTCATCTAAAAACACCGTTAAATAATGTTTCTTACCTACCGTTTGGCAAGTAGCTTTGCTAATCCACCTGCCCAATTGAGTATCCGTAATGGCACTCATATCCGCTAACGGCTCAATGTCATCAAAATCTGCCTTTTTGAGCATGTTTAGCACAAACCTGTCCAACTGCTCCACGGGTAAATAATGCCCACCCACCCCATTGTAATAGTAGAGAAACTTTTTACCCTGCTTTTTAGAAGAAGTCAGCCGAAAGGACTGCTCCTTATCATCATATAATTTGCCAGCCAATACGGTTTTATGGCATTTATAGTGCAGGAAAGCGTTTGGATCATTAATACGGCGTCGGATAAGTCCCTGTACTTTATCCCACAAATCACGCGAAATAATTCCTTCGTGCTTGCCGTCATATATCTTGTTTTGAGCATAGTGTGCAATTTTTCCGATATAGAGCGGATTTGTCAAAATGCGTTGAATATTGCTTTTGTAAAACTGCCCCCCGCCATGTTCACGTTTACTACGCCGAGCCACCCATTTCTTCGTACAGATACCCTGCGAGTTAAGATAATCGGCCACCGCAAACATATTTTCGGTTTCTATATATTTTTGAAAAATCAGCCGCACTAATTGGGCTTCTCCCTCGTTTACGATAAGTTGCCGTTCCTTTGCATCATATCCAATCGGCGGAGTTCCCCCCAGCCATAGCCCTTTGGCCTTACTGGCGGCAATTTTGTCCCGCACGCGCTCGGCTGATACTTCCCGCTCAAACTGGGCGAAAGATAACAGCATATTAAGCGTCAATTTCCCCATAGAATTACTGGTATCAAAGGATTGGGTAATGGACACAAAATTGCACCCGTATTTATCAAACTCCTGCATCATTTTGTGGAAATCAATAATAGAGCGCGAAAGGCGGTCTACCTTATAGACGACAACTACCTGTATTTGTCCCGCTCGGATATCGTTAAGGAGTGTTTGCAATCCGGGGCGTTCCATGGTACCGCCACTAATGCCTCCGTCTGAATATGTTTTATAATACTCCCAGTTATTGAATGCTTGGGACAGAATATAAGCCTTACAGGCCTCCTCTTGGTTTTGGAGTGAGTTGAACTCCATATCCAGCCCGTGTTCAGTAGATTTACGGGTGTATATAGCACAATTAATCCTATTCATATCTCCCTTTACAAAAGTAATTATTTTATAGCACTATTAATATATATTTACATTACAAATTACTATAAGGAGATAAGTCAAGGAGAAATATATGATAGAAAATACAAATAATAATTCTGATGAAATTTCTATTAACGAAGCTTTTGACACAATATCTAAAGCTTTGGAAAAATTTATTCAGGTTTCAGAAAAGGCTTCGCAACCTTCTTGTGGCTTTCATAAAACAGCGGAAGAAATTTTTAGAGGATACAGAATCAAAGCTTGTATGCAAAATGAAAAAGACGGGCCACATCATCTTCCACATATACATATAAAAAATGGAAGTGGACAAGAAGTTTCTGTTGGATTAGATGGGACTGTATTAGCTGGTCATTGTGATGGGAAAACGTTAAATAGAATTAAAACTTTTATAATGAACAATAATAGGACTTTACAAAAAATGTGGCATGAAATTAATAATGGACACAGTTTAAAACCTTTAAAACAGGAAATATTAGCTATTAAATAGTATTTAATTTTTAGCCCAATTTACCTCGTTAATCCGAAAAATTTGGGCCCGCTGACGTGAGAGCGTACGATTTTCTCGGCTAACGCCGTCAAATTGGGATATATTTTTCCCTCGTACTCGTAGGAGTTTTCCCCTTTTACACTCACTTGATAGGTCCGCCCTTTATAAGTTTTTGTGAGTATCGTTCCGCTAGCCAAAGCATAGCGTTTTTTATGGGTATGCTCAATGTATTTCTCGGGATTACTTGCGTACCGGTCAAGCCGCGTGATGTATTTCTCCGCCAGTTTACAACGCCCTAATTCGCATTGGATAGCGTACCACAGGGGGCGCAATTTGGCCTTGCGACCTTTTACAGGGTACGCATAAAAGGCGTCCCAATAAAACTGCAGTTTCTTATTGGGCATATTCCGCAGTTCTTCAAAACTTTTCGGCAAATAGCACTTTCTTCTCATGACAAGATATCCTTAATTTGACGGATTTTCTCCACCGAACGGCTTTGGTTACAATAGGCCTTGGCTAAAGTTTCCAAAAATTTAGCAATTAGTAAAAGAATTTCCCTTTCACGAAAATTTCGGGGCGGCCGCCCTAGGGGATTACCCGAGCGGCCTTTTACAAATCGCCCCGAAGTGGGAGGCAAATGGCGCGGTGTCATTTGGCAAGCCCAAAGAATACATAACCGCTGATTTGACGCTTTACAATTGTCATCGCCACGCACGAGATACTTTTGAACACTTTACCCTCGTATTTAAAGCCGTTTTCTAATACTTTTACTTCTATGGGCTTACCTCGGTAAGTTTTCGTAATGATGCTTCCCAGCGCGGGCAAGCGGTTATCGCGCGCCCGAACAGACAGGTTTGCAACCGTACTTTCTACTTGCGCGATAGGACTAACTACTCGCAAAACAGCAGGTTGCGTAGGTTTAGTTTTTGATGCTGATTTTTTGCTTGTTTTCTTCACAACTTATCTCTTTAAGTAAGCGATTGTTACTTCGTACTACATTCACGCTTACTATCGGGCGATAAATCAAGCTCCTGGTACAGCCAGGAGCTTGTGACTACATATTAAACTAAAAACATCTAAACAGATATAATTTAGAAATATATTGCAAACACAAAAACACTCGTTAGTCTATACCATATATTTCATGCCTTCTTGATATCCTTGCTTATATGCTTCATATGCATCCTTATGTCTAACTGTTCCTGCTTGACTATCCGGGATACCAGCATCTAAAGAAGCCGCCATTTGAACTCCACTTAAAGCATCTTGCAGGCCTTTTAAAAATGCACATCCTGCACATTTGTGTCTAGCACTCTTTTGATCATCTTGAGAATCTGACAATTGCTTAAATTCGTTTAAAAAACGATGTCGTTTTTGACAAATCATATTTCTTTCTCCTCTTTTAATTTAATGAATATATATTTTATATTATTTTCTAAACACAAACAAATACTCGTGGGCGAGTAGTAGGAAGTTATATTTAATGCTGTCCGTCTTCCAGTAGCCAGTTGCTTTGCAGTTGTGCTGTTCCTTAATGATAATTTCTTTGAGGGTAAATCCTGCACTTAAAAACTGCTGCATCACTTGAAAGCCAAGAGGAATTACACACCCGTTCTTACGAGTGTCGCCAATGAGAACTGCACAAAACTTGTCTTTTTTAAGTACACGGTAGCAAGCATCGGCGACTTTCTTTATTTCCGGCAAGAATTCTTTTACTTTGAAGTGAGATAAATCCCCATCGATATCTTCGCTATATTGGATGATATTGACATAAGGTGGGTGGGCGGCAATTAAATCAATACTTTCATCCATTACGCCTTTCAAATCCCGAGCATCGCCCAATCTTACAACTACCTTACCAGGTTTCTTGCACTCAAATTTTAGGTGTTTACGGGTTAATTTAGTAGCTTCGGGGTTAATATCAATCCCAATTCCGTTGCGGCCTAGCAGTTTGGCTTCTACCAAGGTCGTGCCGCTACCGATAAATGGATCTAAAATCATATCTCCGGCTTTAGAATAGCGCAAGATAATGTTTCTAGGGATAAACGGTGACCAATTACCACGATATTTGGCATCATGGGTGGCCCAATCTCCGCGCTTCTTAAAACTCCACACGGTATTGGTTTCCAACTCAAAATCTTCCGGCTCTAATACCTGTTTCTTCTTTTTAGCCATATTACTTAAACAATGAATCCATAATGCCGATTTCCATATCTTTAATACTATAGAGATGTGGTAATACGTCAAAAGTTTCTTCTAAATTGTGTCTTGCTGAGGTCCAACCCTTTCCATCGGTAAACCACACAAAAGTAAATCCAGGGATATCGGTGGCTTCCAATGCTAGGGTTTTATAGCTACGGGCAGTTTCATTTAATTTGGACCCGCCGCTAGCATAAAAGTTCGTTTCTATGCCGTAAATCATATTCCGAGTTTTTACCACAAAATCAAAACGTTTTTCCGTCTTACCTTGATTGGAAATAGCAGACAAATCTATGCCCCATTTCTTTTGAATTTCACTTACATACATTTCCGGATAGTATGTTTTAGCAGAAGAATCATCCTGTTTAGCAATACCTGCCTTCTGTAGATAAGATTCTACCACTCGTTCCATTAAATGACCACCTCTATTCTTCCGTCCATTGGAATCTAGTCCCGTTTCAACTCCGGTGGCGTAATCTACCAAGTTACCTATCAAGCGGTGCTGTAAGAGCCCAAACAGACCGGATTTACGCATAAAATTGGCATATTCGGCGGCTGTAGTCGCGACTTTGTCAAACCGATAGATGCAAGAACCCTTTTCATCCGTAATTTCTACTTCTTTGCCACGAACAGCTAGTAGCAAAGGAATACATTTTAATACTTCGGGATATTTTTCGACCAAACGAATAAATTCTTTTTCGATATCCGCATTTCCTATGAGCGTATTAAGAATATTTAACTCCACTTTAATGAAATCAATATTTTGATAGACCTTCGGGAAGTCTACATAGTAGTCATAAGTGGCGATAGACGTTTTGAAATGAGACAGCCATGTATTAAAGTCACGAGTCATTTATCCTCTCCTAAAAGTTCGCAATTAAAAGTTCTTTAATTTTTCCGCGAGCAGTATCTTTGCAGTTAATCATGCGGGAAGCAAGTACTCTTTCGATGTTAAAAGCACTATACAACTTATCGAAGAAGGAGTCCTTGGGGTTTACATTGTGCGGGTCGGAATTACTCAGTAAAATCTTGGCATGTTTAGAATGCACCTTTTCCACATAATGTGCCAATTCTATTTGAGCATTATCGTCAAATTCTTCTTTTGTGTAGGAAGTAAAACTGGCTGTTTGGGTAAGGGGCCGATAGGGCGGGTCAAAATAAACCATAGTCTTTTTATCAATAAAAGCCATGGACTCTTTATAATCGGCACATACGATTTCTACTTTTTGCAAAAGTTTGGACACTTTGCTTAGGTTATCGGCATCGCAAATAAGCGGGTTCTTGTAAGAACCCATTGGTACATTAAACTCGCCTTTACGGTTAACGCGGTACAATCCGTTAAAGCAAGTATGGTTTAAGAAGATAAACAAAGCCGCTTTTTCAATTTTTTGGGCTTGCTGTTTAGCTACCAACGTATTAAAACGGTTACGTTTTTGATAATAATATGTTTTGCGTTGAGCTTCATTCTTACCTAAAAATTCTTTTTCAATACCGGAAAGTGTTTTGATTAACTTTTCTACCTGCGTTTTAACCATTACATAGGTATTTATAAGGTCAGCATTGATATCGCTAATATATGCCTGCTTAATGGGGTAATTAGCAAGGACATGAAAAAGTAGAGCGCCACCACCTACAAACGGTTCTGCGTACTTCTCAAAATGAGGCAGTTTAGACATGCGTTTGTTGATATCCTCCAGGAGTTGTGTTTTACCGCCAGCCCATTTTAAGAACGGCTTGGCAACGGTTCTTGTATCTACGTAGCGCAAGTGGCGGTTATCGGCGGGCTTGGACGTATTGGATGGGATAAGCCACATGTTACCAATACGGCTTAACTCCGGAATACGATTATCTTGGCAGAACACCAATACGCGTCGTTGAGAAATATTCCATTTTTCGGCTGCTTCTTTCGTAGTAAGATATCCTTGCATAAAACCTCGCTTACCCATATTATAGCTTTTTATTCTATCTTTGGAACAATAGCAATACAATATGCTTGGTATATCATTACAAAACCCCGCCGAAGCGGGGCTTTTAAGTCTTTTGTTGATTAGATACGATGTACAAAAACCATCATAATCCATAATTTTAAGTGGTTTTAACTCGTAAGTTAGTTTGCGCGAGGTATCAGCCGCCAGCGACATACGCACTTCCGTGTGATCCAAAATACCTTTTTCCAGCACACGCGTGATTTTTGTCTCCTTGTATTGGCTTCCCTTCGGCATTTTAATATAAAACGGAGATTCATCCGGCACACATAACACCTTTTGACGCAACTGCTCAAACGGTTGTTGGAAGGGCTTTCCTAATGGCTCTACCATGTCTTTTAAGACGAGAAGTAGCGATGCTTCCTCATCGGTTAAATTCATCTTTTTAAGTGAAAATCCCTCAATAAACTTATATACCCCCGGGCCCAGCTTTGTAGAGTGGGGAACCACCCATTTCAATATCTTTTAGGTCGCGTTGAATCGTGCGCTCCGTGTCATCCATTTCCTTGGCTTCGCACAACACACGCACCTATCCGCCGTCTAATTGGTTTAAGAGGTATAACAAACGGTTTAATTTTTTAATATTTTTAGATTGCATAAATTTATCCCGATTAATAGAAAATCTTAAAATAATCTAACACGGCTTTCATTTGGTCTTGCGCCGCCAAACAAGTATCGGTTAGGCGTTCATGGTTGCGGGACCACTCATTGAGACCTTTATAGTAGAACATTTTTATTTTGTCCGTAATGATAAATGGAACGATATTATTACGCAAACATTCCTTAAAGAGTAGCAGCCGCCCGATACGCCCGTTCCCGTCCTGGAACGGGTGGATAGCTTCAAACTGGTAATGGAAATCTAATAATTCCTCAAACGTGTGTTTGTTTTTGCGGTTGTATTTGGCTAGCAGGGTTTTCATTTTAGCAGCCACTTGCTCCGGACTTGTAGTAGCGTGGCCCCCCACCTCATTGGGTTGCCGTTTATAATCCCCCACCGCGAACCAGGACTCACGGCTGTCTGATGTGCCATTTTTAAGAAGAGAATGTAATTCTTTGATAAACCGCTCACTAATTTTATAATTGGCATTTTCAATGATTCTATTAATACACTTAAAGTGATTAGCGGTTTCCACGATATCATCCACTTTGGCGCTTTTATCCTCCAGCCCTATCGTATTCGTTTCAAAAATATAACGGGTCTGGTCGTGAGTGAGCTGGCTGCCTTCTATGTGGTTAGAATTATAGGTCAAATCTATTTGTATTTTATGGTAAATACCGCCGTGTTGCTTAGAAGATTGCTCTTCCTGCAATATATCTAACAATGTATGGGGCTTTTTGCTTTGTTTTGGCTTGCGACCAGGCTTTACAGCATCTGCTGGGATATTCCATGTTTTGCCAGTAAGCACAACATCCGCGATACGGCCATGCGCACAATAATTACGCACGCTCCGCTCGGAAATTTTCCACTTTTTTGCCGCATCCGCCACAGATATATATTTCATAAATTCTTCCTATACTAGTAGTATAACGAATTATCGGCAAGAAATCAAGCAATATATTACAAATAAATAATTATATTTTGCCGATAAATCCTACAGAACTCCATGAAATTGGATAAGTATCTCGTTAGTGCCTTCAATCTATTACGATGACAAAATACACACAGGCCATCAGTTTTAGATTTTTCATCTCCTTCTTAAAGCTTCAGGAAGAAATTTATCTATTTCTGGTTCAGCAGATGGGCCTTCTTTTCCTTCATTTAACCCTTTACTAGCCTTCTTGTAATCACAGGAACAAGTCTGAGGAGCATACTCACATTGCGTAATAAACTGTTTTTGCAAATCATCACGCCTGATGGTAAACTCTTTTCTAATCATGTTCCCATTTTGCATATCAGATAATAAAGAAATATAAGCATCTTTAATTGCCAAAAATTTCTTGCCACTGGCTGAATGACGTCGTGATTGAGCAAAATGGTCATTTCCGAAACTATACAGAGAAATGCATACAGAGAGAAATATCAAAGAACTTCCCCAAACCGTATCCGTCCTCAGCACAAAAACTAGAGAAACAGCTAACGATACCATCTCCAATAATTTTAGAACCGTCGCTATTGTATTTTCTCTTTCCGCAGCCTTTTCATGCGTTTTATAAGTCCACAAAACCCGCTCAAAACGATCTTTAATCACACTAAAATCATTTTCATTCATATTTAATTTTCTCCTATTGTGACAGTTAATATATTTGATGCCACACAACACTGATTTTTAATAACAAAACATTCTACAAAATGTGTGCCTCTATATTTGGCATGTTCTTGCTTGATTGTATCTTTAGGACTTGAAAGTTCGATTTTTCCTCTTAAATCATTGGCATTAATTGCATCTTCTCCAAAGTTACGTATTTTCCACTTTATCGTATAGGAACCTGGAATATTAGAAACTTTAGCATGAAACTCTAATCCGTCTCCTATAACAGCAGAAATGTGAGGGCCCTCACAATAATGACCACTTTTGATACAATCAATTTCTACCCCATATTTAGGATTTATGTCGATGCGAACATCTTGATATAAAAATTCCTCGCTATCCATTTGAGCATCCGCCAATTTTTCTTTTGTACCTGTCTTATATACCTTTGGAAAATCGTCCCCAAAAACCTTTCTCCATTCATCTGCAGCCTTTTCTAGCTCGCCTTCCGCTTGATAAGAACAAGCTCGAAAAGCTCTGTCTTTAGCTGTCAAAACATAAGATTTCCGCGATTTGTCAATCACAAGAGATAAATAATCAAAAAAATCTTTAATAACCAATGAAAAACTTGTGTTTACTGTGTTATATACAGACACAAAATTAATGACAAATTTCTCTATATTATAAGACGATAAAGGATAAATTGGTGAGATCGTCTTGTTCCATTTTTTAATCATGCGAATAATTTGCCTGGTTTTTCCATTATTACGTTTATTCAAACGATTCAGTTGTTCTACCTCAGCATCATAGTCCACGATTTCCCAACTTCCGCCATTCGTACTATTTGGAATCCGAAATTTTCCATCTAACAATTTCCAAGCCGGAACTACTTCCACTTTATGGACCTTAAAATCTACTTTAACAACTTTTTCCCAAGCCTTTACATCTGTTTCTGAATAAGTTTTCATAAGGACTTCTCGGATTTTTTGTAATAACACGGCTTGAGCATTAGAAGACAAGGAGGAATAATGTTCCCATTCAGAGAGAGGCAAAAGAAAAACAGTATCAATATCTGATGGTGGTCTTATGTTTGTTTGCTTTCCATAGGATCCTATCAGTTTAGAGATGTCGTTATTATCATTTTCTCCATAAAAATATTTATGCAAAACATTCATTACACCACGAAATCGGGTCTTGACTTCATCCTGTTGATTAGGAGTCAATAATATATTCTGATAAAATTCACTAAATGCTTGCGCTATAGTCTCTGGCATACTGTAGCCTTTTTAAATAACAATTAATGCAAAACCCCACATAATCATAATAGCATTTATTAAACGTCTATTTACTCAATGCCATCTTTTCATAACATACAATCTAAAATTTTGATTTTCCCTATTCTATCCCTGTTTCTCTGCGTAGGGAATTTGCGGATATTTCAATAACTATTTCTGAAACGAAGGCATATATCTCAGCATGTATCCGAAATCCAAGGGATAAACGGGCCCATGCCTGTTTTTTGCCTGTTAATTGCCTGATAAACAGGGAAGGCAATGTCCGGGTTTTAGAGAGAGAAAACCATCACGCACGTCTGCCCCACCATTTCAAAAGGCACTCCGTATGGGGTGCCTTTTTTGTTCCCCTATCTTCCACACTTCCAATGGTAAAATATATCGGTTTGTATCTATGTGGGGCATAGAACAGTTGTCCTTTTGCCGGCTTCCAAAGTATTTTACAGGCGGATAAATCCAACCCAGTTCTTAAAAACCGGCATGCCGCAACTCATGTACATATTTATAACATCTCTAATTTTAAGAGAGAACAGCCGGTTTCTTCTTCACATATTATATGTTTTCCGTCTTTGCAAAAGTCTATGCGCATATATTGGTGCGGCAAAACTTCTGTTCCGTCTTTGAGTAAAAGGCCATACCGGGCATCTTTCATATACTCCTTGCCCATTTGAACTTTATAAAAATTAGGATTATACATACAGGTTGTAATGCCATCATATTTGGCAGGCACAATAACATTTTGGTTGAAGTCACAAATGCCTTTTTTGCCATTTTCCACAAAGCGTATTCTTTGTTCCTCAATAAAAAATTCATTCCACTTGGATTCACAATCAAACAAAATCTTTCCGGTTTCGGCATCTGCAAGGCCATGGGCACCCCGGCGTGACATTACATAGTACCTCTTATTTTTAATCTCATCCGTGACAACGCCCAAATAATAACAGTCGTAAACAAATTTTTCATTTCCTTGCCGGTCAATTACTTTGGCCGTGATTTTGTTCCTTTTTGCGTCGCTGTTTTCCAAACAAATATCCCCATTATCTAATATGCGGATACCAGAGTAGGCCGGCTCAAACATCACTTTTTTGGCTCTGGCATCATAAAGGCCAAACTTTTCTTCAAAATCGTTATTGCTAAACACCAATAAATCATGCTCAAAATCATAGGGGATATATTCAAACAAAGGCTCCACCACCCAATTCCCATGCTTATCTATTATTCCGTATTTTCCGTTTTCCCAACCGCCGTAATGCACCCTGAACAAATCGTCAGAATTGTTTAGTCCGGCAATGGAATCAAACTCAAACGCAATAACGGCCTTTCCTGTTTTATCAATCGCGCCCCATTTGGCAAATTCGGACCAATACCCCTCGCAATAATCCTTTCCGTGCGGCCACTTTTTGTTTTCCCACTTGCCTTGGCAAACAATGGCAATCCCGTTTGAAAAATCATACGCATAAATATATTGCGGTTTTATAATTTCTTTGCCGGTTTCGTCCACATAGCCCCATGTACCGGCCGCGCTTTCATCATCACTATGAAAAGCCAAATCAAATAATCCTATCCGCAAAGTGGATACTTTTGCCAAACCTTCGCAAAATTCACCCAAGCGCACATATTTGGTGTCTTTATGGGAGGGTTTAATAGGCATTTCTTTCCCTTTATAATCTATATAAAAACTCGTACCGTTCCGGCTGGCCCGCGCAAATCCGCCGACAAATTCGCGCGAATCCCTATAATACTCTTTGTTTAAGAACTTAAAATCCGCATTGATAAAATTATAACCGCGTTTATAAACCCCCACATTAAACCATCCGGCGCGGGAACTATCCAAGTAATAAAAATCAAGGCTGCAACGGTTGCCGTTTTTGTATGCTAAGGTAGACACTCCCCCCTGATTAAAAGTATCTCCGGTTAATAAAATTTTTAATACCCCCGTTCCGTTTTCATTTTCTTCGTCGGCAAGCAGGCCGTCGTCTTCCCATATTGATGGCACCGCCCAATCCCATAATTTAGTAATTTTAAGGTTTTTATTTTGATACATTACCTTATTGCATAACGTGGGCTCCGTATACCGGGTGCCGCGCTCATAACATTCCAAAACAGATAAATAATAACCGTTTATAAATTCCAATGCCTGCCCGCCGCTTGGATAATCCGGCAGAGGGCTTTTATGGGTTTGTACTAATCGGGCATTTTTCCACATCTTATCCGTAAACAAATGGCTGTTATATGAAACTATTTCCTCCGCGGAGTCCTCCGGCAGGACATACTTGCGGCACTCGCCATTCTTAAAATAGATTTTTACGGCAAACCGTTCCGATTGGATAGGGGCCAAAGGAACTATTTTTGCCGCCACGGGGATTTGGCTTACAGAATAGGCCGATTCTTCCTCCGTTTTAATAAATTCCAAAATTTTAGGGTTATTAAAGGGATAGTATCGGATTTCCCGGATAAATTCATCCTCCGTCATACTTAGGCCGAAATACCCCAAACCCTCCAAATAAGAAACCCGGTTATAAATAACATCATTAAAACGCACATAGCCTATTTTCATTTTGCCGTATTCTTTATGAAAACAACGCAAAACGTGATAAACCGCATCATTCATAAAACAGCCCGGGTGCTTATAACCCTGTACCCCACAATTATTTATTGCCAAAATGGAATGGTATAAATCCGCATTGTCCGTATTAAATGCGGTCACAAATTTATCAAAAAGCGTCGCCATTTCTTCCCCCGGGAAATAAAGCAGTACGGGCCGGTCTTTTACAGTTGTTAATTGCCAAAAATGAATATATGCGTTAGGGTTGCCTGTATAATCGCATATTTGGGGCCCGACGGAGGTTTGTTTAACTTGCAAATAGGCCACCAGCACCGTGCTATTTTTTGATAGGGGGTTTGCCCATAACCGGTTGCAAAACGCGCCGTCTAATTGGGAAAGCTGTTCCTCGCCAAAGGCGTACATATAAACCGTAAAGAAATGCCCGTTTTTTTGGCAACGGTAGCCAATGCAATCGCCGGCTTCGGCGGCCTTTTCCTGCACCTCATAGCCCCGCTCATGCAGTAATTTCCAAAAGAAGGAGTCGGCATCTTTCATAAATGTTTCCGGTTTTATTTCACTCATATATATTCCCTATAAACCTAAAATTTCCACTCCGTCATCCTCTTTTAGGATAGTTTCCGTCCAAGCGGACAAATCTTCCAGCATTATTTGCGCCTCTTTGCGCGCGTTCCAAATACTTTTCCCGTTGTGATTCAAAAAATACAAACCGTCATAATTCGTCTTCTTTCCCTGTTTTACAACATACTCAAACATATCATCAAAGGTAGCAAAACTTACTAATTTTTGGGCTTCCTCTAACAGGTTGAGCCATTGTTGCTTGGTTAAATGATAACATTCGTATTCATCAAAACCGGCGGGGTCAACAACTAGGCCAAAAGCCGGTATTATAAACAAAAAATCTTCCTCGTAAATACTTATTTTGTTCATGGGCGTATTATCTGCCCGGCGCGGCAACAATTCAAAGCAAGGGTTCATTACCTGCTTACGGCCCGCTTCTCCCACGAATATTTTTTTACTTTTTGGTTTGAAAATTTTGTTATTTGTCATACATGATTCCCATTATATGAAATAATTAAACGGCAAGCGGTTGGGGGTGAATCACACAGGGGGCAATTTGCAACATTAGGTTTCCCGGCGTTGCTACTTAAAAACGCAAGGGAAAACAGTACGCGTGGGGCCCAATTTGCACACACGCAATATGGGCCTGCATTTTGGCGCCGGGCACCGGGAGCTTGTGCCAGCCGTAAGCGCTTTGGCTACCGGCTTTAAGTCCGGCCGTAGACCGGAAATCCTCAAAGCCAAGGGAGAATCTGCTTTTCTTTCTCCTCCGTTAAGCACGGTATCTACGATAGAAAAAGCGTAGAGCGAAGGATACCTCTTGGACAGTATTCCCAAATTCTCCTTGGCACATCAAAAAGGTTCATCTACGTCCAAGCATAGCTCCTTTTTGTATCGGGGATAAATTGAATACTCGCGGTCTACTCACGTCTATCCCCGACATTTATATCATAACACATTTGTACAACAGCATGTAAAAGAACCCCTTGGGGCAAAAAGAGCGGTGGGAGTGCTTGAGCCGCACCCGACACATTTAATTTTTCAAGTTTGAGCCTACGACTTCTAAAAGTCGCCGTGCCACTCGTCCAATACACTCCCACCCGCCGCTCCAACGCCAGGTAAGTAGCGGTGTTCATTCACTTCCGTTCACTGCACCCTGCAGTTCTTTTGGAATGAATGCGCCTACTGCTTACCGGTTCCCACCGGGAGCGGCAAATTGCCTTAATTCTTACTGCCATCCGCGTTGCGTTCAGCCATACTTTTTTCTGCCCGAACCAACAACTGCACCAACTGCCGGTTATTATGTTGTTTGGCTACGTCCAACGCTGTTAAACCGTCACTATTTTTATAGGCAAGCATTTGCCGGGGCCCGGCTTTTAGTATCATTTCAACCATTTCGGCCCCATTGTTGGCATCCGTATCGCAAGCCGTAATAAGTATGCTGGAATATTCATCCCGGAGCGAAACATCCGCCCCATAGTCTATAAGCAAACGAACCACTTGCGGGTATGCCTTTTGCATTTTCGCCGGGAGCGCGGCCTCGTTGTTGGCACAAACTTCCCACAACGGGGTATCTCCCAAATCATTTTCAACATTTACATCGGCCCCGGCCTCTAACAAAATTTTTGCCAAATCGGGGCGGCCTACGCGGCACGCACAAAAAATAGGGGTTTCGTTATTCTCAATCAAACTCCGTTCATTCACATCCGCCCCGGCGGCCAGGAGCCGCTTAACAATTTCCGGCTTCCCCTCCGCGCCGACAGCATGGGAAAGAGCCCCGCCAGAATCACTCAAGCGCTTTACATCCGCCCCCCGGCACAATAATTCTTCTACCAGGTTTTTATGCCCGTATAAACAGGCCAACATAAGGGGCGTTGTTCCCTGGCTGTCGGTTGAGTCAATTTTATGCCCTTTTTTAAGCAACGCTTGAACGGTTTTCAAATGGCCTTTTTCGGCGGCAGAAAGCAAGGTTTCGTCCATATTTACCCCTATCCTTTTTATTCTTTCCCGGTGGCGGCTTTTTGCAGTTGGCGCATAAAATTTTTGTATACTTGCGCCTGAAACACAAAAGTGATACTAAAACCATCCGCATTATCCCTATCCCGGATATTTTGCCATATCACTTTATCTGGCGTTTTTATTATGTCCGTCACCACGGCCCCGCAACCTACTTCGTCACAGGTGCAACACAAAATTGCCGCTTCTTCTTTTCCATTTGATTGTTCCGCTTCTACCAAATAATCATACAGTTCACACAGGTGCATTTGATGATAATTAAATTTTTCCGCCCGGCCGTTTTTTTCTTGTTCTTCCCGGACAATCTCCCATATATCTTTCCCGTTGATTAAAATAACCGCCCGGTCCACATCACTCCAAAGCAAGCCCAAGGTTCCCGCCGGGAGTATTTTTAACTGTATATCATCAAAAGGTGCCGCCATAAAGTAAACTCCATTTTATAAAGTAGGGGACATAAACGCAATTTGCTTTTGCCAATTGCCAACGCCCAAGGCGGAATACGCCCCCCACATTGCGAACCCGGTCAAAGCCGGGCTGAAACCCGGCCCCGGACCCACTTTTTAACGCCCGCAACAGCAGGTATAGTAGAGGTTTTTTCTCCCTGCCGGGTTGCGGATACTTTTATCATAGCACACGCGCGCGACAGCGTGCGGTCGCCTTGAAAAACATTTTTTGCAAAAAGAACGACTATTTATTTTACCGCTTTCCACCCCGCGGCAATTATCTTTTTTTGCGCCAACCGCGCCGCCCCCGCTAGGGGGTGGATTGCCGGGTGCGCCCATAAGGCGTTATTCTTTTAAGGTTAAAAGATATTCCTTCTTTTTATGCAGTTGGCACTCAAACAGGGCCGCGCTCAACAGGTTGCTTAAAATGGTTTTTAATCCTCGGGCGCCGGTTTTGTTAGCAAGCGCCTGCCGCGCCAACTCCCCCAACACGTTGTGGGGCACGCGCAGGCGGATTCCAGCCTCGTCAAAAATGCGCTTATATTGCTCCAGCGGGTTATTTTTTGCCTTGCCCAAAATATTTTCCAAATCCTGCCGGGTGAGCGGGTTTAAGCGGCTGATGTGGGTAAAACGCCCCACCAACTCCGGCATAAAACCGTAGTCCTCCAAATCACCGGGGAGGATTTCCGCCGGGCCGACCGCTTCCCCGGTTTTATTGCCAAAGCCGATTTGGTGTTTCCGTTGGCGCCGGGCCACACTGTGTTCTATCCCGGCAAAGGCGCCGCCCGCAATAAACATCACGTTGGAAATATCATACTGCTGGGCCTCGCGGAAGCGGTCCGCCGCCACGGTATATACGGAAGATTCCAACAGTTTGAGCATTTCTTCCTGCACGCCGCGCCCGCTGATGTCTTTGGGGGTATCTTTGGCGGCCAATTTGTCTATTTCGTCCAAATACACAATAGACGACGGAAACACATTTCCCATATCCGGTATTTGTTTTTGCAAATTCATCAGCACACTGCCCACACTGGGGCCCACATAGCCGGTATCGGTCATCTGGCTGGCATCCGCCATATAAAACGGAATATGCAAAATTTGCGCCAACACCCGGCATAAATAGGTCTTTCCGGTTCCCGTCGGGCCGATTAACAGCATATTGTTTTTTTCCATGGGGCGCCCTTCTTTTCGCGCAATTTTACAGCGCAAAAAATGTTCATACACGGCACTGGCCAACGCCCGTTTGGCCTGTTCTTGCCCGATTACAAACCGGTTTAACCCCTGGTAAATAGAAAGCATGGAACACTTGGGCAGTTTTTCCGCCCCGGCGGCCTGCGCGCCCGCCCGGCTCCGCTTACCGCCGATAAACAGGGCCGCCAGCTCCCGGCTTAAACTAATCCCCCCATTACTGCACAACACCAACCCCTGCTTATAAATAGGGGCCGAAGGCTGTAAAATACACCGCACCGCTTGTTCTATGGGGCAAAGCCCGGTATTGATTAAAAATTGGAACAAATCCCGCCGGCTCATCCGCGCAAAACGCCCGCCCATTACATCCATATACGCCAATTTGAGCAGGCTGAATTTTTCTACCGGGGCTAATTTATATTTTTCCAACTCTTTTTCAAACGCAATCCCTTTACCAGTCAATTTAATGCGCGCATTTAAGTATTGCATACAGGCCGCGGCCTTGGCCTGATACGCGGGGCGCTCCAGCAAGTGGAACAATTTAATTACATCCGCCACATATTCTTCGTTGGCGTGATAAGCCGCAGGACGCTCCAAAAACGCAAACGCATTGGCGGTAGTTTCTTCTCTGTTTTCTTCTTTTATTTCCATAAATACTCTCTGTTAAAATTAAAAGTGGCAGCCGGGGAGGTCGTCCGGCCGCCACGTTTGCTCTGGTATGACGGATTAATCCGCCTCTCTAACATACCATTCTAAAATTCCGTCGTGGAGTTCATAATCTTTATAGGTTTCAATGTATACATTAACCAGTGCCCAAGAGTTCACCGCTATCAAATCCACCTCGCGGTATCCGCCGCCGCTCATTGCTTCGCTGACGTGTATGCTATCCAAAAAGCTAAGCTCCGCGCCTACTTTTTGCAAGCTGTCCGTCTGCCGCAGGAGCGTGCGCAACGGCACTTTACCCGCGGCTTCTTCGTCGCTCTGTTCCACAAACACCCATACAATACAGTTTTTCTTTTCGGCCAGATTTTGCGCCAAACACGGGTTTTGGCAAACCTCTTTTTGCGTTAAAGCCAGCACGATAATAAGGGAACTTTACCTATGACAGGATAGGTGTAAGCTGGGGGCCAAAAAGGCCACCTTAAAAAATGTTGGGGTGCCTGACCTTTGCTAGATGTGAGCCTGGGCATAGCCGAATGGGGGTTCAAAAACCACAAAAACCCACATTATAAACCCAAGCGGTTGCACTCCTGCGCGCCGGGGTTTCAATACGCCCCCAACACCTCATGTTATCAGCTCAAGTGGTTGCACTCTTACGCGCCGGGTTTACCAAAAGACAATAAAAATCGCACATTATGAATGGTCTGTAAAGTGAAATACACGCTTCCTTGTTTCACCCACCCCACTCATACTCCACGTTGTAAGTTTTGCGTTCGCTTTCCCCATACAGGCAGGTTTCAAAAAGGCAACAAAAAACCCCGCGTTGAAAAGCGGGGTTCAAATTCTAAAAGATAAAAGGCTGGGATGAGACCGACAACGATCTACTCTCTCAGCACCGAATTGGGTGCCAATACCATCGACCCTGAAGAGCTTAACTGCCGTGTTCGGAATGGGAACGGGTGTTGCCTCTTCGGAATTATTATCAGTCTCATTCCAGCCTCTTAAGTAAAAGAACAAATCTGTAAAAAGGAATAGCGTTTAGGCAACTCCTTTTTAAGAGTGTTGGAAACGTGCTCGCTGTTTAGTTGCAACAGGTCATCGCAAACCTTCCAACAGTTATGATATCAGAAATTTTAGAAAAGCGCAAGTGTTTTTTTTACACTTATTCTTCAATCTGGATTAAAGAATATGGCCAAGCCTCACGACCTATTAGTACAGATTAGCTGAACACATTACTGTGCTTACACCCTCTGCCTATCAACCCGGTAGTCTTCCGGGGGTCTTCTGGGTAGTTAATCTACCAGGGAAACCTTATCTTGAGGCGGGTTTCACGCTTATATGCTTTCAGCGTTTATCCCTACCGAACACCGCTAATCAGCTATGCCTCTGGCGAGACAACTGATATACAGGAGGTTCGTTCATCCAGGCCCTCTCGTACTATGGACAACTCCTCTCAAGTTTCCTGTGCATACAGCAGATAGAGACCGTACTGTCTCACGACGTACTGAACCCAGCTCACGTACCACTTTAATGGGCGAACAGCCCAACCCTTCCCACCTGCTTCAGCGGGAGGATGTGATGAGCCGACATCGAGGTGCCAAACCGAGCCGTCGATGTGAACTCTTGGGCCCGATCAGCCTGTTATCCCCAGGGTAGCTTTTGTCCGTTGAGCGATGGCCCTCCCACGAGGGACCACCGGATCACTAAGTCCTGCTTTCGCACCTGTTCGGACCGTCGTCCTCACAGTCAAGCTCCTTTCTACCTTTGCGCTCAATGGCCGATTTCTATACGGCCTGAAGGAACCTTAGAACGCCTCCGTTACTCTTTAGGAGGCGACCGCCCCAGTCAAACTGCCCACCTGCCACTGTCCCCAACCCGGATTCACGGGTATAGGTTAGAATCACAATCCACAAAAGCTGGTATTTCACTGTTGCCTCCATACCCCCCACAAGGGATATTTCAAAGGCTCCCAGCTATACTACGTAGTGTAAACCGTAATCCAATAACAAGCTACAGTAAAGCTCCATAGGGTCTTTTCGTCTTGCTGCATGTATCAAGCGTCTTCACTTGAACCACAATTTCGCCGAGCCCACCGTCGAGACAGCGGCTTCTTTGTTATGCCATTCGTGCAGGTCGGAACTTACCCGACAAGGAATTTCGCTACCTTAGGACGGTTATAGTTACCGCCGCCGTTTACCGGGGCTTAAGTTCGCAGCTTCGCCTTGCGGCTAACCACTCCCCTTGACCTTCCGGCACCGGGCAGGCATCAGGCCCTATACATCATCTTGAGATTTCAGCAGAGCCCTAAGTTTTTGTTAAACAGTCACGAAGCCCAATTCACTGCGACCCTTTCACCATGTATTGCTACACAGCTACCGGGGCACTCCTTCTTCCGAAGTTACGGAGCTAGTTTGCCTAGTTCCTTGACGATGGTTATCTCGCGCGCCTTAGGATTTTCACCCCATCCACCTGTGTCGGTTTACGGTACGGTTGTAGTAAGAACTCCCTACGAAGTTTTTCTAGGCAGCGTGATTGGACCACTTCGCATACATCGCTGTATACTCGTCTCGGTTTTCGGCTTAACCTTCAAGCGGATTTGCCTACCTGAAGATGCCTACGGCCTTTCACTTGGTAATCCCTCACCAAGATGGTCTACTCTCCTGCGTCCCTCCCTAGGTTATGACGCGCTTACTACAGTTCAGGAATATTAACCTGATGTCCTTCGCCTACGCCTTTCGGCCTGAGCTTAGGCCCGACTGACCCTGAGCCGACGAACGTTGCTCAAGGAAACCTTAGATTTTCGGCGGGAAGGATTCTCACCTTCCTTATCGCTACTCATTCCAGCATTCTCACTTATTAGCGCTCCAGCACTCCTTACGGTATACCTTCGCAGCTGCTAATAACGCTCCCCTACCCCTGCACAAAGGCGAACCTCTGTACAAGCCGTAATTTCGGTACTATGCTTAGCCCCGAGTCATCTTCGGCGCAGATTCACTCGACTAGTGAGCTATTACGCACTCTTCAAAGGGTGGCTGCTTCTAAGCCAACCTCCTAGCTGTTTAAGTAAATCCACATCCTTTACCACTTAGCATAGATTTTGGGACCTAAATTGACGGTCTGGGCTGTTTCCCTCTCGCACGTGAAGCTTATCCCTCACGAACTGACTGCTGTGATATCCGCCGAGGTATTCGGAGTTTGACTGACATCGGAAGGAGGGTCGCTCCCCCTAAATCAACCAGTGCTCTACCCCCTCGGGTTAAATCACAACGCTAGCCCTAAAGCTATTTCGGGGAGAACCAGCTATCACCAAGTTCGATTGGCCTTTCACCCCTAACCCCACCTCATGTAGAAACTTTTCAACGTTTAACACTCCGGCCCTCCATTCACTGTTACGCGAACTTCAGCCTGGACAGGGTTAGATCACTTGGCTTCGGGTCTAATATGACGAACTATTCGCCCTATTCGGGCTCGCTTTCACTACGGCTTCGGACCTCTTCAGCCCTTAACCTCGCTCGGCACATTAACTCGCTGGATCATTCTTCAACAGGCACACTGTCGCACATTCCCTTGCGGGCATAGTGCTACAATAGCTTGTAGATGTACGGTTTCAGGTTCTATTTCACTCCCCTTTCGGGGTTCTTTTCGCCTTTCCCTCGCGGTACTGGTTCACTATCGGTTGCCAGAGAGTATTTAGCCTTGGAGAGTGGTCTCCCCGGATTCCCACCGGATTGCACGTGACCAGTGGTACTTAGGTACTTGCTAAGAGTCGCATAGATTTCGCTTAAAGGACTATCACCCTCTATGGTCGGACTTTCCAGACCGTTCAGCTATCCATACGTTTTTAACTCTTTGTGTCTTACACGAGCAAGCCCTGCAACCCCAACCCACGCACTTTATGCACCCTCACTGATGCATACAGTGCGGGGGTTGGTTTAGGCTCTTCCCATTTCGCTCGCCACTACTCAGGGAATCTCTTTGATTTCTTTTCCTGTAGGTACTGAGATGTTTCACTTCCCTACGTTGTCTTCTATCACCCTATCTCCGAGCCCGGAGGCTCAGCCTTCTTGTGATGATTTACAGGCTCTCACCTGTAAGGGTTCCCCCATTCAGAAATCTGCGGATCACAGGATATTTGCTCCTACCCGCAGCTTATCGCAGCTTATCACGTCTTTCATCGACTTCTGGCACCAAGGCATTCACCATACACCCTTGTAGCTTGACCATATTCTTTAATCCGACTGATTGCTCAATCTTTTTAATTGGTCATTTCAAATGCTAGATATCTCTATCTATATTTTTTTATATGATAACCTTAACTTTTCAGTTAATTGTCTCATTGCTTAATTGTGTAAGTGTAAGTATATATAATTCACATATTACATATACAAACGCTTGGCTTTTCTAAAATATACTTTCTTTCCCTTTGCTGCCCGTTAAACCAATTTCTATTCATTCGTTTAACTTCCGGAGTCTTACAAGAGAAGATTGAGTATAAGTTATCTGATTTTCAAAGAACTACAAATTTGACGCAACATTGGCACTCGGTTAATATATGGAGCTGATCGGGTTCGAACCGACGACCCCCTGCTTGCAAAGCAGGTGCTCTCCCAGCTGAGCTACAGCCCCTTCTACTAAAGTGCTGTGGGCCCGGAAGGAATTGAACCTTCGACCTCACGCTTATCAAGCGTGCGCTCTAACCAGCTGAGCTACGAGCCCAAGCTTTCATATATAAATAGGCTTTATTAAGTTTTTCTATACGAGCTTAAGCCCTAATCTGCTTAACCGTTTAATGTGCGAGTGGCCGACTTGAAACGAACGGTAATTGCTTACCTCAAAACTTCCGCTACCGACCTATTCTATCCTAAAAGAATAGAATAAAGGAGGTGATCCAGCCGCACCTTCCGGTACGGCTACCTTGTTACGACTTCACC
>ENA-ORTS01000033-ORTS01000033.1-human-gut-metagenome-genome-assembly--contig:-NODE-33-length-120019-cov-5.485062_pt1 | contig 120019 bp, 104 predicted proteins | sample MGYA00241911_ERZ509186 | MGnify/ENA primary metagenome ERZ509186 (study PRJEB26280, sample SAMEA2338852) | human gut metagenome | biome: human gut; feature: human-associated habitat; material: faeces...
GAAGTTAACCACATAAATCCAGTAATTTCAAGGCCTGAGACCACGCAAAATTGCGCGGTTTCAGGTCTTCTTTCTTACAGAGGAATAGAATTTAGATTCGGGAGATATGCTGATAAAATATTATTATGATTTTTGGGAATCAAGTAGAAGATATTGGTAAGAATAATGAAAAATAGTGAAAAAATAGTGTAATTTTAATGAAAAATTGACACTCCCATGATATAATGAGGTGCCCCCAAAAAGTCTAACTTTTTGGGGGCACCTCATATAGTTGCGGATTTCTTTTACGGTTTTTCCTTAATGAATATTTATAGACATGGTGCTAGCACCATGTAATAAGGGTAGATAAGGAGAAATTTGATATATAATTTATGTGTATTATGTTTGTATTTTTCAAACATTTTGTTATAAGAATTTTATTGTAATATTTTCAGAGATAGATTGCTAATTTACTGGGATTTGATATAATATATATATGTATTTTGGATTTTAGTATGATGTATAGAAAGATAAATGAGAGAATAATACAATGATGGAGCTAGTCAATTTAATTAATCAATACTCAGGCCTGTTAAGTGTGATGGTTGCGTTTATTACAGCAATTATCACGTTAATATATGTGATTTTTACATATAAGCAAATGAAGGCTTCACAAGATTCGCTTAAGTTAGCAATTAAACAATTTAAGGTTGATAAACAACCTTGTATAGTTTATAAAACAATAAAAAGTGAAGGTACGCATTGCTTTTATAAGCAACGTAGGCAATTACATATAAATTTGAAGATCGAAAATATTGGAGATGCTCCGGCTATGTCTATTTATGTGTTTTCATATTTGCAACTTCAAAATAGTAATTTAAAGTCTAAAGTTAATATGGATTATCTTCCAGACTATGTTCCTTTTTTAAAAGCAGGAACAAAAACTAAAGTAAGTGTTAGATACGAAACGGATGAAATAAATTTGTTACTAGAAGATTTAAGTGTAACAAGTGCCAAAAATGTTCATAGAATAAACACTGATGCAACAAGAGAAGCATATAAAGGAGTAGACTTAGTAATTGAAATATATTACAAAAATTTGTTGGGGCAATGGTTTGTTAATGAAAGACATACAGAGGTTTTAGAGGTTTTAGAGAGAAAGGAAAATGGGAAAACACAAATAGTGAATCCACCAAATTCTTTGAAAGAAGATGTTTGGTTTGAACTTCAATTAATTGCGACAGCATTTTCTAAATGTGATATTAGAATGGCTGACAAACAAGAAATTAAAGAAAAATTAGAACCCTACGGGAGATATAGAGAAATGGGAAAGGATGAATAAGTTGAAAATTTGATAAAGAGTGGCAACATTTTGGCAACAGAAAATCAGCAAGCCATTATAAATGATGTAATTGATGTAAAAATAGGCGTGTATTTGCATAAAACTTAAACAAATATAGTTAAGGATGATAAAGAACACGCCGAGTTTGAATAATGGACTAAAATGCCGAAAGCCTGTATTTATGTGGGCTTCCGGCATTTGTTTTATCAAATGGTTCTAATCTGGTTCTATTTAAGAACGGAGTAATGATAGGAAAGATAGAACGGACAGGAATAAGGAGGAGATTGCCATGCAATATGCCAGAAAGTTAAGAAAAGGTGACAAGGTAGCGATTGTCAGTTTGTCGAGCGGAATGTTAGGCGAAGAATTTTGCAGTCATGATATAGAAATAGGTGTAAAAAGGTTAAAAGAATATGGATTAGAGCCAGTATTTATGCCGAATACATTAAAAGGTATTGAATATTTAAAGGAGCATCCCAAAGCCAGAGCGACAGATTTAAAAGATGCTTTTTTAGACGACTCTATTGCAGGGATTATTTGTGCAATCGGTGGCGATGATACATACAGAACTTTGCCATATTTGATGGAAGATGAAGACTTTATGAAAGCAGTACAAAAGAATCCAAAATTATTTACCGGATTTTCGGATACTACGATAAATCATCTGATGTTTTATAAACTGGGATTGTCTACATATTATGGTCCAAATTTCATATGTGACTTAGCAGAGATTTCTAATGAAATGCTGCCGTATAGCAGGAAGGCATTTGAAAGCTATATAGAAGGAAATGAATATCGTGAGATTACATCAAGTGAAATATGGTATCAGGCGAGAACTGATTTTTCTAGAGAGGCAGTTGGGACAGAGAGAATATCACATAAAGAAGAACGTGGATTTGAATTATTACAGGGAAAAGACTACTTTGAGGGCAGATTGTTAGGTGGCTGTTTAGAGAGTTTCTATGATATTTTGACAACAACGAGATATGAAGATGAAAAAGTCGTATGTGAAAAATATGGTTTATTTCCTGAGATAGAGGAATGGAGAGAGAAGGTTCTGTTTATAGAAACCTGTGAAGAAAAGCCGGTGCCAGAGCAGTTTGAAAAAGAGATTGCGATTCTTAAAGAGAGAGGTATCTTTGACGTTATCAGTGGAGTTTTGGTGGGAAAACCGCAGGATGAAGCATACTATGATGAATATAAAACTATTCTTGTGAAGGTAGTAAATAAGCCAGATTTACCGATTGTTTATAATGTGAATTTTGGACATGCTGCTCCAAGATGTGTTTTGCAGTATGGTGCTATGGCGAGAGTGGATATGAAGAAGAAAAAGCTTTTAATAAATGGACAGAGTGAGTTTATGGTAGAATAGGAGGATGAAAATGATAACAGATGCATTTGATAATTCAGAGGTTTTATTTGGAACAAAAGATTTTTATGGAGAACAAAAACATTTATGCGATAAGTGTATGATCATATTTTCAGAACTGATATTTGAATACATGCTTGATACATATGAGCATCAGGAAGTTGGTGTGATAAGATGTTGCAATGGGATTACACCAGTGTATGTTTTTGACATAGAGGGAATGAAAATTGCCGGATATTTAAGTCATATCGGTTCTGCGCTGGCAGGGGGAGATGTAATAGATGTGAACTGGCTTACTGGTGCTGTGAAGTTTATTATGTTTGGTTCGGCAGGATCATTAGACAGTGGGCTGACAATAGGTAAATTTGTGATACCGACACACAGTTATCGGGAAGAGGGACTAAGTTATCATTATGCGCCTCCGGCAGATTACATAGAGGTGAAAAATGCAAAAACAGTCAAAGCGATATTTGATGAATTAAAACTTCCGAATGTTTTGGGAAAAGTCTGGACAACGGATGCAATATATCGGGAAACAAAAGCCAAGCTTGATGCGAGAAAAAAAGAGGGCTGCATTGCAGTGGAGATGGAACTTGCCGGAGTTCAGGCAGTCTGTGACTTTTATGGATGGGAGTTATATAATTTTCTGGTTACCGGGGATGTATTAGATCAGGCAGTTTATGATGTTTCCGGGCTTGCGGATGCCAACCATAACATGGATAAATTATATGTTGCAATTGAGATTGCAAAGAGAATTTGAAATGGGGAAGGAGTATCAACGAATGGTAAAGAAAATCACACGCGATCCAATGTTTCTTGCACAGAAATCGGTGGACGCGACCGAAGCAGACAAGCAGGTGATAACGGATCTGTTGGATACTTTAAGAGCAAATTTAGATCATTGCGTCGGGATGGCGGCGAACATGATCGGAGTGAGCAAAAATATTATTGTAGTGGCAGCAGGACCATTTCAGTTTGCAATGATCAATCCGGTGATCACAAAGAAAACCGGGGCTTTTCAGACGGAGGAAGGATGCCTTTCGCTGGATGGAGTAAGACCATGCACGAGATATAAAGAAATTGAAGTGGACTATCTGGACACAAATTTTAAGAAGCAGCACGGCAAATATATAGGCTGGACTGCCCAGATTATCCAGCATGAGGTAGATCACTGCAACGGCATCGTGATCTAGTTTTGATAGAAATTCAATCCAAGGAGGAAAATCATATGTTATTGATCTGTTATCCAAAATGCTCCACCTGTCAGAAGGCAAAGAAATGGTTAGATGGTAAGGATATCGTATATACGGAGCGCAATATCGCAGAGGAAAATCCAACTTACGAGGAATTAAAAGAATGGTACGAAAAAAGTGGGCTGCCATTGAAAAAGTTTTTTAATACGAGCGGACTTTTATACAAAAGTATGCAGTTGAAGGATAAATTACCGGATATGAGCGAGGAGGAGCAGTTAAAACTTCTTGCAACAGACGGTATGCTTGTGAAGCGTCCGCTGGTTGTGGATGGAGATACTGTGCTGACCGGTTTTAGGGAAGTGGAGTGGACCGAAAAACTGCTCTCATAAAAGAAAATTTTGATGGAAGGAATGAATATGACGACGAATCATCTGATTTTAGATTTTTCACATGTCTATTGTGACGAGAAGATACCAAAGAATGATAGAGTTCACTGGCTGGACTGTTCTGATATTGCGGAATGTGATTTATATTGTTCTAAACGTGCAGAAGAAGAGATCAGAGCGAGGATTGAACCGTATGGAATCCGCGGAATTCATTTTCTGGATTCTGGAAATTATCACTATGTGACAGGAATTATGACGGAACAGATCAAACAGGGGTTCTCACTGATTCTGTTTGATCATCACACAGATATGCAAAAACCGATGATTGGGCATATGACAAGCTGTGGCGATTGGGCAGGAAAAGTATTAAAAACAAATCCATGGTTACAGCAGTTGATTTTGATTGGGCCGCAGGAGCGTGATATCCAGCAGATATACAGTGAAAAAGAAGGTCTGGTGACCAGCACAGAACTGCGGGAAAAACTAGTTACTTTTTCGGCAGAAGAGATTCAAAGTGGAGAAGCTGGAAATAAAATTTCGAAAATAAAAAAGAACTTTCCGGTTTACATTTCCATAGACAAGGATATTTTAGATGAAGAATATTCAGAGACAAATTGGAGTCAGGGAAAAATGTCATTGCCTGTGTTAGAACGATTGCTGATGCCATTTTTAAAGAGTGGAAATATTTTAGGCATCGATATTTGCGGGGAATGTCAACAGGGAATACCATTGCCGCAGTATTTGGAAGCTGAGGAGATTAATGGGGAAACAAATAAAGAATTGTTTGATTTTCTGATACATTACTCGCATATGTAAAGTGTGAATGAGCAGTGTATTTTGTAAAAGTTCTTGACAACTTTTGATTTTTGTATAAGATAAAGGATAGAAAAAAGAAAGGCACGCATGTGATGGGGAATGGAATGATTAACAGATAATTTGATTCAGAAGAAGGAAAGTGAAAGCTTTCTGCGTAAACAAGACAGACAGTTAGGAAACCCGGGGAAAGGGTTTGTTTGTGTGTTTCTGAATTAGGTTATTTGAAAATCTCATTTGCTGACATCGGTGTGGAAGATAGATATTACAATGTAGCATGTAATGCGGGACATCATGGATTTATGGATGAAGATGGTATTATGTAAACTAAAAGCAGATACCGTGATATCCATCCAGAGTGATCGTAACTGCCAGAATAAGAGATTTCAAAAAGTCTGTTTCAGGAAACTGGAACAGACTTTTTTTCCCCTTCGGAAAACAAGGGAGAACAAATCCTCTGCTCACCAGAGGGTTCGCATTTTCCTGCGGAAAACAAGGAGGATTACATGTTACAGATTAAAAATTTAAGCATTATTCATAAAAAGGACCTGCGTGTTATTTTAAATGATTTTTCCTGTGTGTTAAATGACGGCGATAAGGCGGTTATCATCGGGGAAGAAGGAAATGGAAAGTCAACACTTTTAAAATGGATTTACGATGAAAAGCTGGTGGACGATTACTGCGAGACAGAAGGAGAATTGGTTAAAGCGAAGGAGCGTATCGCTTATCTGCCGCAGGAATTGCCGAAAGAAAAACGGACATTATCAGTCTGTGAGTTTTTTATGGAAGAGGAGAGCTTTTTGGAGCAGACACCAAAAACGCTGGGGCAGATGGCGGCAAAATTTCATGTCCCGGCAGATTTCTTTTACCGGGAGCAGCCCATGGAAACACTGTCGGGTGGAGAGAAAGTCAAGGCGCAGATGATGAAACTGCTTCTGACGGAGCCGACAGTTCTTTTGCTGGATGAACCGTCCAATGACATTGATGTGGAGACGCTGGAATGGTTAGAGCAGTTCATCCAAAATTGGAAACATATTGCGCTGTTTATTTCGCATGACGAGACATTGATTGAAAATACAGCGAATATGATCATTCACATTGAGCAGATCCGCAAAAAAACTGTGAGTAGATATACGATTGCAAAAATGTCCTACGAACAGTACCGAAAAGAGCGGCTGCGCAATTTCGAAAATCAGGAGCGGCAGGCAGAGAGTGAAAGACGTGAAAAAAAGATACGCGAGGAAAAGTTGAAGCGCATTTATCAGAGTGTGGACTATGCACAGGAGACGATTTCAAGACAGGACCCGGCAGGCGGGAGACTGTTAAAAAAGAAAATGCACGCGGTAAAATCCATGGAGCGGCGTTTTGAAAAAGAAAATGAGAACATGACCGAGATGCCGGAGCAGGAGGGCGCGATCTTCTTTAAGCTTGGAAATAAGGAGGCGGCAATTCCGGCAGGAAAAACAGTGATCGAGTACGAGTTGCCAGAACTGTGGACGCCGGATGGGGAGCGCATTCTGGCTGAAAATATTTTTCTCCGCATACGCGGTTCTGAAAAGATTTGCATCACCGGGAAAAATGGAGTCGGTAAGACGACACTGCTTCATAAAATAGCAGAGGAGCTGTTGAACAGAAATGACATTCACGCGGAGTATATGCCGCAGAATTACGAGGAACTGTTGCAGTTACATGTGACACCTGTGGAATATTTAGATCAGACCGGGAAAAAAGAGGAGCGGACAAAAATCAGGACATTTCTGGGCGCGTTAAAATATACGGCAGATGAGATGGATCATCCCATCGCAGAGTTATCCGGTGGACAGAAAGCAAAAATTTTTCTACTGAAAATGAGTATGTCCGGGGCGAATGTACTGATTTTGGATGAACCGACAAGAAATTTTTCGCCGCTGTCCGGTCCGGTCATCCGTGAGATGCTAAAGGAATTTCCGGGGGCAGTCATCAGTATCTCGCATGACAGGAAGTATATTGATGAGGTATGCGATAAAGTATACTGTCTGACGGAAACAGGGTTACAGTTGCAGGAAAAATAGAAATCATAGACTTTTGACAAAACTTTAACACTTTAAACGAAAAAAGTGCTTGCCAATCCGCAAAAAAACGTATATCATGTTTGATAAATACAGAAAGCGAAACAAGGAGAGGATTAGCATGGAAAAACGTATTTCAGGTCACACAGGTTTACTGGCATTGATCGGATCACCGGTCGGACATTCAGGTTCACCTGCAATGTATAACTACAGTTTTGAAAAACTTGGTCTTGATTATGCCTATGTGGCATTTGATATAAAAGAAGATAAGGTAAAAGATGCGATCGCGGCGATGAAAACATTCAATATGCGCGGGTGCAATGTGACGATGCCGGACAAGGTAGAGGCAGCAAAGTATATGGATGAACTTTCCCCGGCGGCGCAGATCATCGGTGCAGTCAATACGATTGTCAATGATAACGGAAAACTGACCGGATATATTACAGATGGCGAGGGATTTGTCCATAACTTAAGAGATCATGGAATTGAGATCAAAGGCAGGAAAATTACAGTAGCCGGAGGCGGTGGAGCAGCGACTGCAATTCAGGTACAGTGTGCATTAGACGGAGCACGTGAGATTTCGATTTTCAATATCAAAGATGCATTTTTCGAGCGCACTTTACAGACCGCAGAAAAGATTCGGAAAGCAGTACCGGAGTGTGTGGTCAATGTATATGACATTGCAGATACAGCAAAAATGACGGAAGAGATCCAGTCCAGTGATATTTTTGCAAATGCTACCATTGTTGGAATGAAGCCGATGGATGACCAGAGTGTTGTGAAAGATCTGTCTGCATTCCGCCCGGGACTTGTAGTTGCAGATGCAGTTTACAATCCGGAGGAGACAAAACTTTTGCGGGAGGCAAAGGAAGCAGGATGCACCTGTATCGGTGGAAAAGGCATGTTGTTATGGCAGGGTGTTGCAGCATTTAAACTGTACACAGGTCAGGATATGCCGGTGGAAGATGTGAAGAAATTGTTCTTCAGTTAATATAGAAATGGATTTATTGAAAAATGAGCCGGCAAAAGTGAAATACTTTTGCCGGTTCATTTTTTCGATTCAGGCAACATAATCAATATTATTTCCGGTGAAACGCAGAGCGTCCTGAGATTTCCGCTCCTGCTGATAGGGATTGGATTCATTCGGATATTTGATCATTGTGTTTGTCGTGCCGCCAGATACATAGGTGCGTCCACATTCCGGGCAGACCGAAGTATGAATGGACACGGAGGCGGAAATGACTTTTCCGTTGTTCTGTGAAGCTTTGGTATAGGCATTGGATACATGCTCCCCCTCATGGGCGCGTACTGCATTTCCGGCTGCACCCGGAGCAATGTGGGCGGCTGATTTGTAGGAAACATTTTCATCGGATCCATCTGCATATTTCCGATTTTTGCAGGTCTGGCATTCTTCCGGGGAGCCTGGACGGTTTGTGGAATCCGTTTTATTTGGATCATCGGAATTTTTGATATTATAATGATTATAATAATCGGAATCTGCATAAGTGTTTATGCTTGCATTCGTGGATATATTCATGAGGATGCCTCCTTTTTGCAAGTGATTGGTGTTTCGTAGTTTTTCTTTATCATAACACAGAATAGAGGAATTTTTAAGGTGAAAAATGTTTTAAAGATTGAAAAAAATGAAGAACTCAACTATGAGTTTGGTAAACAAAATCCAACCAGCACAAAACTGGTTGGATTTTTTGTATGTGCCCTGCGGCACTTCATCCTGCCTGCCGGGAAGGGGGATGGCAGGCAGTGTGTCTCCCGGGGAGACACATTATATTTATAAGGAGAAGTTTATAAAAAGATAATAGCTGTTTATCTTATAAATAATCGTGGCGGGCAAGTACGTTTAAGATATTTCTGCCTTCTTCTGTACCCTCAATGATTCTGCGGGCACGTTTGCTGTCGCCGATATTAACAATCTCTACGTTTGTATCACTGAAAGCTTCCTCGATTTCACTTAAAACAGGAGTGTTTGCTCTCATACCAAGACAGATGAAACCATAGTCGAATGGAACTTCCTCAATCTCACCTTCTGGATTTTTCACGATGAAACGATCATTTTTTACTTCCTGTAAAGCAGTGTTTGTCATCTGTTTTACATGGTATTTTGCCATTTTGGCGTTTGTATCACATTTTGTGACAGGATCAAGACCATTACCGATCATTGGAAGCATCTCAACCATAGAAACTTCTGCACCTCTCTCGGTGAAGAATTCCATAACGTCAAGTCCTACAGCACCACCGCCGATGATGGAAACTTTTTTACCGGTCATGTCTTCTGGATACTCATTCAGGCGCTCGATCATCTTTAATACAGTTGCAACATTTGTGCCATCTTTGTCAACAAGATCATGCAGACCTGTGATCGGAGGAAGTGTTGGAACAGAACCGGTTGCATTTACAATGATATCCGGGTTTAAGCTCTTAACGAGTTCTGCGGTTGCACCTGTATTTGTAAAAATAAATAAGTTGTGAAGTTTTCTTGCACGGTGGATCATATAGTTCGGGAAGTCTGCCAGACGTTTTTTGTCTGGAATCCTGGAGATTACGGAAGCAAGTCCGCCAAGCTCTGCTTTTTTCTCGATCAGGAAAGTTGTGCATCCAACTTCTGCTGCGGTACAGGCTGCTTCAAGACCGGCAGTACCACCACCGATGACAACAACGTTGCAAGGTTTGTTCACTTTATGTTTCATGTAATCTTCACCAGTGTTAACGGCTGGGTTTACAGTACAACGGATTGGCTGGTTTAAACCGATTCTGTGTCCTGCACAGCCGATGTTACATGAGATACATTTACGGATATCGCACTCATTGCCGAATTCTACTTTGTTTACCCATTCAGGATCAGCAATCAGTCCACGTCCCATTCCGATGAAGTCTGCGTCACCTCTTGCAAGGATATCTTCTGCAACTTTCGGATCACGGATATTACCAACGGTTATACAAGGTTTTCCATATTTTTCTTTTACGGCTTTTGCCATGTAAGAACGCCATCCGTCCGGTAAGTAGTTAGCGTCGATCTGGTACTGGATAGAACCGTTTAAACCACAGGAAACGTCAAATACGTCAACTTCTTTTTCAAAATACTGTAAGTATTCTAAGGTATCCTCTAAGGTGTTACCGCCTTCCATTAACTCATCAGCACTGATGCGGACGAAGATTGGGAAGAATGGTCCAACCTGTTTACGGACTTCCTCGATGACTAATTTTGCAAATCTTGCACGGTTTTCAGCGGAACCACCAAATTCATCTGTTCTCTTATTTGTGATAGGCGAGAGGAACTGGCTGATCAGGTAAGAGTGTCCGGCGTGGATCTCCACTGCGTCAAAACCACAGATCTGCGCACGTTTTGCTGCTTCGCCATATTTTTTTACAATGTGGAGGATCTCTTCTTTTTCCAGAGGTCTAGGGATTTCTCCACCTGCCTTGGAAGGTACATCAGATGCGGAAACCGGCTGCATTCCGATACGGGAAGACATTGCAGAAGCACCTGCGTGGTTTAACTGGATCGCGATGCACGCACCATGTTTGTGAATGCTCTCGCATAATTTGAAAAGTCTTGGGATGTAGTTGTCAAGGTCGATACGAAGCTGTGTTGTTCCGTTAGAACCCTGTGGGGAATCGACACTTGCGTTCTCAACGATCAGAAGACCTGTGCCGCCCTTAGCTCTCTGCTCATAGTAATTAATATGAAGGAAACTCATTTCACCATTCTGCTCACCGTAGTTTGTTCCCATAGGTGTCATGACGATTCTGTTTTTTACGGTCATTCTGCGGATGGTCATTGGTTCAAAAATATGTGGATATTTGGTTTTCATCGTAAAATAATCTCCTTATTTGAAATATTATCTGAGGAATCAATAACGTGGGCAGACGTTAAATTTTTAACAAATGAGAGGTAAAGTGACCTTCTCGTTACATCCAACTTATATGGAAATGATAAAAATGTCCAATTGTTATTTTGCCCGGAAATGATAGAAAAAATCTATAGATTGATTTATAATTGGAGAGGTACATTTATTATGGAAAAATAAGAGGGGAACGTTATGGCATTTTTTTCGGGAATCAGTATACAGAAAAGAGATTCTGCGAGCGAGGCAGACGGAGGAGAACTTTTCAAAGGAGCAGCGTTTATTGCAGCGGGGGTGCTGGCAGCTTCCTTTATGACAATGGAGATTGCATCTGTGTTGAAACTTGGACTTTTGGCAGTCGGGGTGGTGCTCTGTGCGGTCGGTGTGAAATGGATTGTGAAGTATTGGAAAGACAATAAAGCGTTTGAGGAGTTTGTTCCGGAGTGGGACAAGGGGCGTGGCATGTATGACCGTTTTGCAAAGGAATTGAATCTGTGGTATGAAAAAGGAATTGCACCGCAGGACTGTGACGGCGATACGGCGTATTTTCTCAAATTGCAGAAGGAACGTCTGGATAAAAAGGGACTGAAACTGCATGAGAGTGTTGTACCGTCCAAAGGAACCAGCTACGGAACAGGCAAGGTATCGAGAAAATCTCTCTGGTACACAACGGATATGATGTATGAGAATGTATCCAGAAAACTTTCTTTTGAAAATGAGAATGGACCGGTTTATGAGCGGGATACGGAGATGGCGATGTACGAGATCGTGGCACATTCACCGAATGAGGCGCAGACCCAGTTCATCCGCGTGACCTGTCCAAACTGTGGGGCAGTGAATTCTGTCTCAAAATTAGGGGAGGGGTGTCCATACTGTGGCACTGTGTTTCAGATCAAAGATTTGTTTCCAAGAGTGATCAATCTTTTCTTTATAAGAAGTAATTCCAGCGCAAAAAATGGACAGATCTTCAGACAGTCGATGACATTTTCCATGTCCGGTGTATTTCTGGTGATGTTGATTGCAAATATTGTCAGAGGAGGACAACCATTGCCCCTCATATTGCTTGCCAGCTATTTTGCTGCGGTACTGGTTGGAGGTTTTCTTGGATTTATCGTTGCGGATATCCGTCTGGTGGCAACACTTTTTGATCACGACGGAATGAAGCATTTACCTATATTAAAATGGGGCAGTTCAAAACGGAAAATCAAAAACACAATGCTGCGCTATGACAAAAATTTTTCTTTTGACAAATTTGAAGGACAGCTTGTTTCACTTGTGCGTATGGCGGTATTAGCCGAAAAACCAGAGGAGCTTGCCTGTTACCGTGCAGATGCGCGCGAGCCACTTTTTTCTGACATTCTGGAAATGACTTATACGAATGGGATCTGTCTGAATGGAATCCGCATGGAGGGAAATATTATGCACATGTCGGTGCGGACCTGGTGGGTAAACCATTACGAGGAGCATGGAAAAGTGAAAAAGAGCGGTGACTGCATTGATGTTACATTTCGCAGAAATGTGGAAAAACAGGAAGCACCTGGATTTTCCATCACATCCGTTTCCTGTCCGGGTTGTGGCGGCAGCTTTGACGCGGTACGGCAGAAAAAATGTCCTTATTGTGGCAGTGAATATCATATGGAAGAGGAAAGCTGGGTCATCGAGCAGATGCATTTGATCCGGTAAAATAGAAAAGTTGTAATAATGGAGGCATACAATGAATTTAAATCAGCTTCAGTATTTTAAGATATTAGCACAGGAAGAACATTACACGAGAGCCGCACAGATGCTCTCTATCACGCAGCCGTCTTTAAGCCACGCGATCGCGCAGCTGGAAGAAGAACTTGGCACAAGGCTTTTTGAAAAAAAGGGAAGAAATATTGTGCTCACACGTTATGGAAAGTTGTTTCTTCCTTATGTGGAGGAATCTTTAAAAGTGCTCGAGGAGGGGGTACAGAGAACCAGGGAACTGAACGGAAGCAAAGAGGGTATCATCCATCTTGCCTATATTTATACAATGGGAAGCAATTTCACACCAAAAATGGTGCGGAACTTTCTGGATACTTACCCGGATTACCATATCGACTTTCATTTTACGGTGGGAACGACCGGAGATATTTTAGCGGGATTAAAAGAAGATAAATATGACATCGTGTTTTCTTCCTATCAGGAGGGAGAACCGGATATCGAATTTCGGAAAATTGGAAATCAGAAGCTTGTTGTGGCAGTGCCGCAAGACCATCCGCTTGCTATCCATGGCAGCGTAGATCTCCGGGACACAATTGCGTACCCACAGATTTATTTTGAAAAAGGAAGCGGGTTGCGTCCGGTCATTGACCAGATGTTTGAGGAGATCAATCAGTTCCCGAAGGTTGCCTTTGAGATGGAGGAGGACTCCAGTATGGCAGGTCTGGTCGCACAGGGATTCGGGATCGCGGTCATGCCGGATATCCCAATCTTAAAGTCACTGAACCTAAAGACACTCGAGATCAGCCATCCGGTGTACGAGCGGTCGGTGTATCTCGCTACCCTGAAAAAACATTACCTTTCCCCTGTGGCAAAGTCATTTATCCAATTCGTCTGTCAGCAGACCGAGAGATAAAAAGGAGAAGTATGAATACAAAAGAATTACAGTATTTTATGAAAGTATGTGAAGAGCAGAGCATTAATAAAGCAGCGGGAAAACTTTTTATTACACAACAGGGACTGAGCCGGGTGATCGCAAATCTTGAAAAGAACTTAAATGTAAAGCTTCTGGAAAGAAATGCAAGAGGGGTGTTTCCGACCGAAGAGGGACAATATTTATATGAAAAATGTGAGAAGCTGATCTGCATGCTGGATGAGATCGAAGCCGGAATGAAGCAGATGGCAAACAGGAGGAAGCGGCTTACGATCGGTTACGCGTGTGGGGTCATGCATGCATTTTCCTTTCAATTGATCCAGAAATACAAGTCAGAGCACAGGGAAATGGAAATTACCTGCGAAGAATTTCTGAATCAGGAATTAATTGATAAAATAACACAGTCTGAAATAGATGTTGGTTTTATTATTGGAAAAAACAGTTCCGGAGAACTTGTAAAAGAACAGCTCACAGAGAGACAAATGGTCATTTTAGTGTATCCAGGTCATCCTTTTTATGAGAAGGATGGAATTTACATCCGGGAACTTGAAAATGAGCCACTGATCATGCTGGGGGAGCGCTCTTTTCTTTACTATGAATTTCAGCGGATGTGCAGACAATGCGGATTTGAACCACAGATTGTTGTGAAAACAATGGAAAGTGCAATGACACGTAAGTTATGCCGTGAACATGTGGGAATTGGACTGGATGTCGATTTTGAGCTGGAAGAAACAGCATTGGAGGGAATCCGTAAAATACCGATCATGGATCATCTGACGTGGGTTGTGCAGATGGCTTACAGAAATGACAGTAGGAATTTTTCGAATATTAAGGAGTTTGCTGCGTATATAGAACAGAATATGTAACAACTATTTGTTGTAAGGTACCTTTGTCTCATTGTTGGATGAAGGTACTTTTTTTTGTTAGACTGATATGGAAAGTCTGATAATGGAGTGAAAGGAAAAATGAAAATGAAAATGAACATGAACAAAAAAAGATGGTTGATTTTAGGCGCATGCTGCCTGATCAATCTATGTCTGGGATCTATTTATGCATGGAGTGTCTTTTCTGCTTCTATGTCTGAATATCTGAGCAGTCTTACAGGACAGAGCATCACCTCCGCGGATCTGGCGATCGTATATACAGTAGCGAATTCCGTGGGACCGATCACCATGATCACAGGTGGCTGGTTTAATGATAAGTTCGGACCGAAAAAAGTTTTGCTGGCAGGAACCATTATGTACAGTATCGGACTGATACTGTCAGGTTTTGCAGTCAATACGTCCATGCTGCTTCTGACCTATGGTATCATTGGCGGATTGGGATTAGGAATGGCGTATGGATGTACGATCAGTACAGCCGTAAAATATTTTCCGGATAAGCGTGGTCTGATCGGGGGAGTTACAACGGCAGTATATGGACTCAGTTCTGTCATTGTATCGCCGATCATTACGATCATCGTTGAAAAAACGAATGCGACGGTTGCGTTTAAAGGAATCGGAATGGTATTTTTGATCGTGATGGTTCTGTGTTCTCTTATGGTAGAAGCATGTCCGGCGGATTTTGTCCCGGAAGGATATACAAAGCAGGCGGCAGTGCAGAGCGCGCAGGTGGCAGTGGACAAAAACTGGAAAGAAATGTTACAGACACCAATTTTTTATGTCATGATCATTTTACTGACCTGCGGAGCTTTCAGTGGCATGATGATCATCTCACAGGCAGCAGGGCTTGCACAGGAAATGGTTGGAATGACTAAAATGGCTGCAAGTACAGCAGTTTCAGTTCTGGCACTTTTTAATGCGTCAGGACGTATTGCGGCAGGAGCATTATCCGATAAAATCGGAAGAATCCATACTTTAATGATCGCGATCGGGCTGTCGGTCGTTGGAGCAGTTGTTTTATATGCGACAGGAAGCGGTGACAATGCGCAGTTTTATGCGGGAGTTTCGGTGATCGGAATAAGCTTTGGCGCTTTTATGGGTGTATTTCCGGGATTTACGGCAGATCAGTTTGGTGCAAAAAATAATAGTGTAAATTATGGAATCATGTTTATCGGATTTGCAGCGGCTGGATTTTTTGGACCAACGGTCATGAAATCGGTATATCGTACAGACGGCTCTTATCAGAGGGCATTTCTGATCGCAGTTCTTTTAAACGTGGCAGGTTTTGTCCTTTGTGCTTTGTACAAAATCCTTGCAAAGAAAAAACAGATAGAAAATAAATTGTAAATTCAAACAAATATCAGCTATAATAAAAAATGATCATAAGAAATATCTTATGGTCATTTTTTTACAGGCTGCGTACCGACAGCAGGTACAATGGAATGAGAGGGATTGACAGGGGGATTCTACAATGAAGGAAAAAATAGGTGTTATAGCAAGATATACGGGACTGGCCGCCCATACGATCAAATATTATGAAAATATGGGACTGATCGATAACGTGAGGGATGAACAGTCGAATTACCGGTATTATGAATTAAACCAGCGGACGATCATTCACGAGTGCATGCATTATCGAAAACTGGATTTTCCGATTAAAGATATTGAATATATGATCAAAGAAGCCAGTGCGGACGGAATCAATGACTGCTTCAGCAGGCATTTAGAACAGCTGGATCAGCAGATTGAACGACTTCAGGAGATACGCAAAAAGGTTCAGAAGACCAAAGATGAACTGGAAGAGTGGGATGAAAAAGAGAATGAATGGTTCGTGGAGGAAGTAGAACCGGTTCTTATCTACTGGCAGACGGAAGGCATTGACTGGGTAAAAGGAAGAGAATGCGAAAATGCAGGGATTGATTACGAAAAATATGACACAAGAACCTTTGCCCAGATGAAAAAGGAATCTTTAAATGGGGATGAACTGTCTTATCGGTGGGGAATTGGAATTGATAAAGCGGATTATACAGATGAAGCCTACGCAAAAGATCTGGTGGAATGCTTTGCAGTAAAAAGAGCATATGTTACCTTTGTGAAGGTAGATGAGGCAATTGCAAGCGGTAAAATTATGAAGATCTTAGACAGGATATTTATAGAGGGAAAGGTATTTGATGCCTATCCGGGCGATATTTATTTCCGGAGACTGAAAATGGTGATGGAAAATGGAAGGGCAGTGAGCTATTATAAGGTTATGATACCGGCGAAACAGCCATAAAATGGGGAAAAGGAAAACATGAAAGTTACTTTCAGGTTTTTCTTTTTTTTGTTAAATAAATAACAAATAGTCAATGATACAGAACATGTATTGAATTAATACAAAATAATCAGTACAAAAAAAGTATTGAATATGATGGTAAAAGCTATTGACATGAAATGGACGTACAGATTTAGGATTTAATTGTGAAAGGCAGGAGCCAGACATAAGAAAACAACAGAAGAAAAGGAGATTGTTATGAATTCAAAAGCAAAATATTATCCTACCGCTTTTGTACTTTATCTGAATTATTTTGTTCAGGGTATTGCAACAGGTGTGTTAGGACAGCAGATTATGAAAGAGGCACTGGTAACACAGTGGGGCGGAGACATTGTTAAAGATATCGGATTAGTAGCAACTGTTGTAGCTGCTGCCGGATTGGGACGATTAATTATCCTTCCATTTGCAGGACCACTTTCTGATAAACTTGGACGAAAAATATGTGTTGCGCTGGGCGCTTTGTTATACGCAGTTTCCATGTTTATGATCGCAAAATCACCAACCATGATGGTTGCATACATCGGAAGTCTTATTTCAGGATCCGCAAACTCATTTTTAGATTGTGGTGTTATTCCATGTTGTGTTGAAATCCTTGCACCGAGAACAGGACTTGCAACCATTTTGACAAAGTTCTTTATTTCAGGTGGACAGAAGGTTCTTCCAATGATCCTTGGATTTGCCGCAACTGCATCATTTGGAATGACAAATGTGATCTTCTATACAGGTGTTGCATTCCTTGTTGTAGCAATCTTTATTTTTATCGCACCAGTACCGAAAGCAGAGAAAACCGGAGAGAAACAGCAGTCTTTGATCCAGCAGCTGAAGGGAACCAAATTTACAATTGAAAGCTGGGGACTGATTGCGATTGGTTTTACCTGCACCGCAACTTTCCAGTTATGGCTTTACTGCGCACAGACTTATGGAGCACGTGTATGCGGAATGACTGATACAACAACGATGCAGTCCTATTATGCTTCAGGAACGATTCTTGCGATTATTGTAACTGCAATTATTACGATGAAAATCAAACCGATTCGTATTTTATTTATCTATCCGTTAATTTCCTGCATCACTGTCTTTGCAGTATATTTTGCAAAAACACCTGAAATGTGTAACATCGGAGCCGGTTTAATGGGATTCTTTGCAGCCGGTGGTGTACTTCAGATGGCAACAGCAACTGTAAATGACCTGTTCCCGAAAATTAAAGGAACTATCACTGCAATTATCATGATCGCATCCAGTATTTCCATGTATACAGTCATGACTGCAGCAGGAAAAATGAGCCCGGAAAGCGTTCTGCTTATGAACGGAATCATTGCCGGAATCGGTACATTGATTGCATTATTTGTGAATATTCGTTATAAAAATCTGCTTGCAAATGTTGAAGAGTAGTAGAATGGAGAAAAGATGATAAAGCCTTATAAAGGATATGAAAACCATCTGGCATCATTTCTTGCCAAAACGGAAAAGTCAGAGGAAGAGGTAAAGGCTGCACAGGCACAGTCAAAGGAACTCTTAAGCTATACGCTTCCGGAGGGAATGATGATGGAAGATATTACGATAGATGGACCGGATGAGGGACAGAAAATGGTGCTTCGGATTTACAGACCGGAAGGACTCACAGAAAAAGCCCCTGTAGTCATGGAAGTACATGGCGGAGGCTGGGTTGGCGGAAGCCTTGAGATCGATAACTACCGCTGTGTCGAACTCGCAAAGAGAACACCTTGTGTTGTGATTGGTGTAGATTACCGTTTGGCTGACAGTGAAGTATGTTATCCAAAGCCTTTGATGGATTGTTATACCGCTTTAAATTATATTTATGATCATGCAGACGAGCTTGGAATCGATCACACGAAAATTGCGCTTCACGGAACAAGTGCAGGTGCAAACCTCGTCGCCGGACTGGCACTCTATGTGCGGGATTTTGGTGGACCGGAGATTTCACTTACAGTTTTAAATTGTCCTGTACTTTCCTTAGAATATGTGCATGACGTTGCATTCCAGCAGTTAAAGGAATACCGCATGAGAGCACAGAAAGCGGAGGAAAATGTAGATTACATTTATCTGGGAGGCTACACAGAAGATACACCGCCAATTTACGCTTTTCCGGGCTATTGCAAGGACTTGAGCGGACTTGGACCACATATGGTGGTTGTCGGGGAATATGATACACTTCGCGATGATGGTATGCGTTATGTAAACAAATTACTGGAGTCAGAGGTATCCTGTGAGGCAATTCTTGCACCGAGAGTGGGACACGGTTTCTGTACGGTGAAACATCCGCTGACAGAGTGGGTTCATGAAGGAATTGCAATGTCACTTCGACGCGAATTTGATATGTTATAGGAAGAAATGAAGCCGAGATGAAAATTCATTTCGGCTTCTTCTGAAATCAGTCAGGCTGACCGCTTTTGATGAAATCGATCAGTCGTTTGACGGCAGGGAGCTGATAATGATCCCTCAGATATCCCATATATACGGTGTGGGAAAATGTTTCAGCAGGAATGAGAGGTTTGATGATAATATCATCCCGGTGGATACTTTCAACATCGGCGACAAGAGCAATGCCAAACCCCTCTGCCACCAGCGAGGCAATTCCGTTTTCATCAGGCGATTCACAGATGAATTCCGGAAGGATATGATGCTTATTAAAAAAAGAATGTGTGTATTTTCCAAGTCCGGAACTTCTGTCATAGCTCAGGACAGGGTATTGCCCGAAAATCTCAGATGAGACAAACGGGAGATGTGCAGAAGGATGATTTTTCGGAAGGATGACAACCATCTCCTGCTGGATAATCGGAATAAATTCAATATCAGGCTCGTTTTCAGCATAGGAGCCGAAGATCAGGTCATAGTTGCCAAGCTTTAATCCCTCCACATTTTTGGAAGTGATATCCTGATGAAAATTAAAAATAACGTTTTTATTCTGGGACTTGGACAGGAACGCGCGGACAGTCCGTGGAACATAATTCCGGGCAAGCGGAGAGACGTAGGCAATGTCAATATGTCCGCCGTCGGTGGCAATCTGATGCATTTTATTTTCGGTGGCCTGAACTTCGTTTAAAATATAGGTGGCATGTTTTAAAAGTACATTCCCTGCTTTGGTAAGCTGTACATTACGTCCTTTTTTTTCAAATAAAATCACGTTAAACTCAGCTTCCAGGGCAGCGATGGATCTGCTGAGGGAAGGTTCTGAAATGTTTGCTTTTTCAGCAGCCTGATTAAAATGCTGCAAGGTGGCAGCATGATAGAAATAAGTTAGTTGGTTGAGCGTCATGGTAATTCTCCTCCAGATAAAAAGGTCAACGGATGATTATTAAATATAGCACAATCGTGATATAAAAGCTACGAATGGAATCGTGGAAAATTAGTAAATATGATGAAAAATAAAAGATATATGCATGGATTTGCCGAAAACAATAGACAGTATCTATAGAATCTAATTTTACATCCCGTTTCTCGTGAAAAATGATGAATAATTAATAGAAAATAGCTATTAATAAATAACAAAAATAGCATTGGATGAATTGAAAAAAGAGTTGTATAATATCATTATCAGAGGTTGTTAAGTTTTTAACGAAGTGGGCAGACGAGTTAGAAACAAGAAAATAACAACAATATCAACTACGTACATCATCATTTTTTTTGGGAAAAAGGAGTAAAAATTATGGCAGAGAGAATTACAGGACACACAGAACTTATCGGATTAATGGCTTACCCGATCAGACATTCCAGTTCACCGGCAATGCACAATGAGGCATTCGCTTATTTAGGACTTGACTACGCATACCTTGCATTCGAAGTTGACAACAGCACTTTAGAAGACGCTGTAAAAGGTATCCGTGCATTAAAGTTGGTTGGATCAAACGTTTCCATGCCAAACAAAACAGTTGTAGGACAGTATCTTGATAAATTATCTCCAGCAGCAGAACTTTGTGGAGCAGTTAACACGATCGTAAATGAAAATGGTGTTTTAACAGGACATATCACAGACGGTATCGGATTCATGCAGGCATTAAAAGACAACAACATCGATATCATCGGAAAGAAAATGACAATTGCAGGAGCCGGCGGAGCTGCAACAGCAATCGAGATCCAGGCTGCATTAGACGGTGTAAAAGAAATCTCTATTTTCAATATTCATGATAAATTCTGGGCAAACGCAGAAGAGACAGTAAAGAAGATCAACGAGAGAACAGACTGCAAAGCAACTCTTTACGATCTTGATGACAAAGAGAAATTAAGAGAAGAGATGGCTGATTCCTTTATCTTCGTAAACGGAACAGGTGTTGGTATGAAGCCATTAGAGGGAATGTCTGTTGTACCTGACAAATCCTTCTTCCGTCCGGAACTCATCGTAGTAGATGTACCTTATTCTCCACTTGAGACAACAATGCGTAAGATGGCAAAAGAAGTTGGATGCAAGACAATGAACGGACTTGGAATGATGTTATTCCAGGGAGCAGCTGCATTCAAACTCTGGACAGGAAAAGATATGCCAATCGAGCACATGAAAGAAGTATTAAATATCAGATATGATGATTAATCTGATACAGAAATTTATTTTTCTTTTTCACGGAAATGTTGATAAATCACGAGGAGAAAAGAGATGAATAAAAAATATTTACCTAGTGCCCTGATCCTTTATTTAAACTATTTCATTCATGGTGTTGGATGTTCTATCTTAGGACAGGCAGTCATCAAGGAAACTCTCGCAGCATCCTGGGGTGTAGAAGCAATGGCAATCACAGCAATTTCTGCAGCACTTGGACTTGGACGTCTGATCGCCCTTCCATTTGCAGGACCTCTTTCTGATAAGCTTGGACGCCGTATTTCCACAGCAATCGGCAGTGGTTCTTATGCAATCTATCTGATCGGTCTTGCGCTTGCATTTAACGCAGGAACACACGGTGGATATCAGATCGCATATGTATGTGCGATCGTTGGTGGTATTGCAAACTCCTTCCTTGATACAGGTATCTACCCGGCAGTATCCGAGATCATTTACAAAGCACCAGGCGTTGCAACAATGGGAATCAAATTCTTCATTGCAATCGCCCAGATGATGTTACCATTTGTACTCGGCGTAACCGTAGCAACAACAGCAGCAGGACTTACTTCCTATAATATGTTGTTCTATGTTTGTGGAATTGCTTATATCGTACTTTTAGTATTAGTCATGATCTTCCCACTTCCAGATGCAGACCAGAAAGCAGCAGGAAAGAAAGAGGGACTGATCGACAGCTTAAAACATACACATTTCTCTGTTGAGTCCGTAGCAATGATCCTGATCGGATTCACATGTACAGGTACTTTCCAGTTATGGTTAAACTGTGCACAGAACTTTGCAAAAGAGAATGTTGGCTGGGCGAATCCATCTATCATGCAGACCTACTACTCTGCAGGAACAATGCTTGCACTCGTTGTGACAGCACTTTTGACAAAGAAAATCAAAGACGTCAGATTTATTCTGGTTTACCCGGTCATCTGTCTTGCTACATTAGTAGTTGTACTGATCGGAAAGAGTGAACCACTGATGATTGCAGGTGCATTTCTGATCGGATGGGCAGGAGCAGGCGGACTTTTACAGATCGCTACTTCCGTATGCAACATGCTGTTCCCGAAGATCAAAGGAACTGTTACAGCACTTGTTATGATCGCATCATCACTTTGTAATTACACAATCCTCACCGCAGCATCCAAAATGCAGCCTGCACAGGTTATGGTTATGAATATCGTACTTACCACAGTCGGAGTACTTCTTGGATTATTCGTAAACCTTCGTTACACAAAAATGGTTGAGCAGGCAAAAGAGGATAACTAAAAAAGGAGAAAACAAAACATGAGTAATTATGTAGAAGTTCGTGGCGTAAAAATCGGCGAAGGCGTACCAAAAATCTGTGTACCGATCGTTGGTAAAACAAAAGAAGAAATTTTAGCAGCCGCAAAATCATTTGCAGATGTAAAAATGGACGTTGTAGAGTGGCGTGTAGACTGGTTCGAAGGAGTATTCGACTTCGCACAGGTGGAAGACGTATTAAAAGACCTTCGTCCGGCACTTGGAAATACACCAATCCTTTTCACTTTCCGTACATCCAAAGAGGGTGGAGAGAAAGCAATCGAGCCTGCAGCATATGTTGAGTTAAACAAAAAAGCAGCTGCAACCGGTCTGGTTGATTTAGTGGACGTAGAAGCTTTCACAGGCGATGAGTATGTAAAAGAGATTATCGCAGCAGCTCATGAGAGCGGAGTTGCAGTTGTAGCTTCCAACCATGATTTTGATAAGACACCGGACAAAGACGATATCGTAAGCCGTCTGCGCAAAATGCAGGATCTGGATGCAGATATCCCTAAAATCGCAGTTATGCCTCAGAACAAGAAAGATGTTCTGACACTTCTCGCAGCAACTGAGGAAATGGTATCTGAATATGCAGACAGACCGATCATCACAATGTCTATGGCAGGAACCGGTTTGATCAGCCGTCTCTGTGGTGAGGTATTCGGTTCTGCGTTAACCTTTGGAGCAGTTGGAAAAGCTTCTGCACCGGGACAGATGAATGCGGCAGATTTAAGCGAGATTTTAACATTGATCCACAAAAGCATGTAATTGATGTTGCATAAGTAAACAAAGGCCTGTTGCATCTTCAAACACAGATGCAGCAGGTTTTTTCAGCTTTTTTACCGGAGAAATCGTATAAGGAGGAGTAAAATGGCGACAGCAATATCCGTAATCGGCCTGCTTGTGGCAGCCGTAATCTTTGTAATAGCGGTATGGAAAGGTCTGGATGTTTTCACATCGACCATTCTGGTATCGTTTATCATTATTTTAACAAGCTGGATGGACTGGTGGGATTCCCTTACTTTATATGCATCCGGTTACGTTGGATTTATTCAGAATAACGTGTTTGTACTTGTCATCGGTGCTGTGTTCGGAGAGCTTATGGCGGCATCCGGATGTGCGGAATCCATTGCAAACGTTATCACAGAAAAAATGGGTGCGAAAAGAGTGATTTTATCCATCACACTTATCACGACCATATTTGTGTACGTTGGGGTATCTGGTTTCGTTGTACTTTTCGTTATGGCACCGATCGCAACGATCATGATGAAACAGGCAGGATATCCATACAGAATGATCCCTGCGATCATCTTTATCGGAGCCACCTGTTCTGCAATGATTCCTTATGCGATCAATATCACCAATATTATGCCTGCACAGTATCTTGGGACTTCCATGGGCTCTGCACCAATCCTCGGATGGGTTGCATTCCTTGTATCCTTTGGGACAGGCTATTGTTACATGGTTCACGCAGCAAAAAAAGCAGCTGTAAAGGAAGGCACTGCGATTGATGAATCAAAGCCGGTAAAGATCACTCCGACCAGAGAGGATCTTCCTGCTTTCTGGATCGCATTGATCCCATTTATCCTTGTGGTAGCCTTAGTACTTGGATTCTCCAATCTGACAGACATGAACACAAACGCAGTCGTAGTACTCAGTATGTTTATCGGTTCACTTGCAATCGTTGTATTCTGCCACAAACAGATCGGTGCAGTGGCTAAGATTCTGGAAAAGGGTGTCAATAATGGGATCGGGGCAACGGTTATGGCGGCCGCGATCCTTGGATTCTCCGGTGTACTTCAGGCATGTCCCGGTTTTCAGTCCATCATTGAATTTGTCATGGATTTAAAAATGAATCCATATCTGACTGAGTTTATCGGATTAAATGTATTAGCTGGTATCCTTGGAAGTGGAACATCTGCCATTGCGATGTTCTTCGAACATTTATCAGACGGACTGCTCGCAAAAGGAGCAAATGCAGGAGCACTCCACAGACTTGCACCGGCATGTGCAACGGGGATGAACACATTGCCAAATGCAGGTGGTATGGTGGCGCAGCTTCGCTGGATGAAATTATCCCTTGCAGAGAGTTACTGGTATGTATTCGTGACCTCGGTTCTTGCACCGATGGTCGGATCCTTTGCTGCTGTGATCGTAGCAATGATTATTTATTAGTCAGAATTTTATGAAAGAAAAAAGAAATCGTGTTGACAGAAAGAGAATGTTGCACGATTTTTTTTATGCGCAAACTCTGGTTGAATATCAGGAAAGACTTTGATAAAATATTCACAGGTTATCACGTTTTGAAAGGGGATTTATTACATGAAAAAAGCAATACACTGGCTGGATGAGTATTTAGAAGAATTTCTGATGGTTGTGTTTTTGATTGCAATGACCCTCATTATGGGAATCCAGGTGTTTTCCAGATATATTTTGGGGGTATCACTTTCATGGTCTGAAGAGATTACAAGATATCTGTTTATCTGGTCGGCATTTTTAAGTGTCAGTTTATGTACGAAAAAATGTATATCGATTAAAATTGACCAATTTATCCAGCTATTTCCGCGAAGAGGAAAATCGTTATTTAAGGTTTTGAATCTTACCGTCGAGTTTGTCTTTTTTGTTTACCTGATACCATATGCTTTTCTATATCTGAAAGCGACAATTGAGAGTGGACAGGTTAGTCCGGCGTGTGGTCTGCCGATGTATTATGTGCAGTCTGCTCCGTTTGTCTGTTTTATCATCACGGCATTCCGTATTGCCCAGCGTTGGTTTGGCGAGTGGAGGATCGTGTTGAACCGCGAGAAAAAGCCTTTGGAAGAGGGAGATATTGCATCTGTGATCGAAGAAGCGGTCGTTGAGGATACATTCCGCGAAAAAGAACTTGCAGAATTGGAAAAAGAGGAAGGAGGAGAGAAATAGATGTCAGCAGTTGTTGTTTTTATTTTATTTGTGATTTGTCTGGTCATTGCAATTCCGGTGTCTATCTCTCTTGGAATTGTTGCCGTTTTACCGGGCGCGTTTGATCCTTCGTTTACGGCAAGCGCAAGTTATGTCATCCGTTCCATGTTAGGCGGAATCGACAGTTTCCCACTGCTTGCAGTACCAATGTTCGTGCTTGCCGGAATCCTTATGGCGCACGGTAAGATCTCCCAGAAGCTGTTTGATGTGTTTGTTTATTTTATTGGAAAAAGAACCGCAGGAATCCCGTGTGCAGTGATCATCACCTGCCTGTTTTATGGCGCAATTTCCGGCTCTGCACCTGCAACTGTAGCAGCTGTCGGAAGCATGACGATCCCGCTTCTGATCGAGCTCGGTTATAAAAAAGATTTTGCAACTGCGATCGTTGCAGTTGCAGGAGGGCTGGGCGTTATCATTCCCCCGAGTATACCGTTCATCATGTATGCAATGGCAACCGGGGAGTCTGTGAGCGACCTTTTTCTGGCAGGTGTCATACCGGGTCTGATGATCGGCGCACTGCTGATGTTTTATGCCTATTATCATTGCAGACGCTATGGCGAGGACAAAGAGAAGATTGATAAAAAAGTAACAGAGCTTCGGGAAAAAGGTTTTTTGAATATTTTAAAAGAAAGTATCTGGGCACTGATCAGTCCGGTGATCGTACTTGGCTGTATTTATGCAGGGATCGCATCCCCGACAGAGGCGGCTGTTATTTCCGTATTCTATGCACTGTTTGTCAGTCTGTTTATTTACAAATCCATTAGGGTAAAAGAAATCTGGGGCATTATGGTGGAGGCCATGAAAACATATGCACCGATTTTATTTATCCTTGCAGCGTCCACTGCATTTTCAAGAGTGCTTACATTAATGCAGGTTCCACAGACGGTGAGTGCATGGATCTTGGCACATTTCAGCAATGAGATTGTATTGCTGATCATTATTAATATATTCCTTCTGATCGTCGGAATGGTTATGGATACAACACCAGCGATCCTGATCTTAAGTCCGATCCTGCTTCCTATCGTGCAGAGCATTGGAATGAATCCAATCCATTTTGGTGTGGTTATGATCGTAAACCTTGCAATTGGTTTTGTGACACCGCCGATTGGAGTCAATCTGTTTGTGGCAAGTTCGCTGACCGATGTGCCGGTCATGCATATTGCAAAAAAGGCAATGCCGATGATCGGATACTTTTTACTTGCGCTGCTTTTGTTGACGTTTATCCCGGCAATTAGTTTGTTTTTACTTTAATTGGCCGGCAGGAAGCTTGAAAGGAGAAAATCGTTGATGAATAGAAAGAAAATAGTATCTGCGATGCTGATCGTGACACTGACCTGCGGGCTGGGTTTAACAGCCTGTGGCGGTGCGCAGGGAAGCGTTTCCGGGACAGAAGAGGCTGAGGTACAGCGCTATGCGTGGCCGCTTGGCAGCTCAAGCCCGGAGGATACGGTGACACAGATTTATGCAGAAAAGTTTGCAGAGGAAGTGGATCGGTTAAGCGGCGGCAGTATGAAGATCAGTGTCTATCCGAACAGTGTACTGGGCGGTGACCGTGAACTGTTAGAATCGTGTAAGGATGGCGACATTCCATTTGTGGTGCAGAATACCGCACCGCAGGTTACTTTTATGAAAGACACAGCGGTTTTTGATATGCCGGCGCTGTTTGAGACGATCGATGAAGTCCGGGAACATGTGGATAATCCCGAATTTATGGAACTGATGCAGCAGGTGTACCGTGATGGCGGATATGAGCTGCTAGGTTATGCAGATCAGGGATTCCGTGTTATGACGACAAATAAAAAAGTGGAGAATCTTTCTGATTTTAAGGGACAGAAGATCCGTACCATGGAAAATTCCTACCATATGGCATATTGGAAGAACCTTGGGGCAAGTCCGACACCGATGACATTTTCAGAGGTGTATATCGGATTGCAGCAGGGAACGATCGATGCGCAGGAAAATCCATATGAGGTCATTGTGTCCAATAAATTATATGAGCAGCAGGATTACGTGGTAGAGACAAACCACCTGCCGCATCTGATCTCGTTGATCGTCAGTGAGGAATTTTTTGATTCACTGACGGAGAAACAGCAGCAGATCATAAGGGAGGCTGCAGATACCGCAAAAGAATATGCGAGAGAGCAGTCAGATGCCCGCATTGCGTCCAGGATGGATACCATTCGGGAGAGCGGAACAGAAATCATTACTCCGAGTGAGAAATTGTACTGTGAAATAAGAAAGTTATGTAAACCAATCTATGCATCCATAGAAAGTTTAGTGTCGGAAGAAATTATTGATGCGTATCTGGGGGATATGCAGGATGAATGAAAATAATCCGGAGATACAAAAATCGCTGCGAAAGGCAGCGATTTTTTCACTTTAATATGCTAAAATATTTTTCTTGCGCAATGTTTCTGAACTTGCTATACTGAGAGCAGAAATTGTAAAAAGACAGTGGTTTTACGATAGAATATGTATACAGCGAGGAGATTAGCAAAACGATGGACAGAATTGAGGAGATCCGCGAAAAAATCGGAGAATGTGATGATATTATTATAGAGCAGCTTGCAGTCAGAATGTCTCATATTCAGGAGATCATTTCCTATAAGAAGGCAACAGGTATCCCGATTTTACAGCCGGAGCAGGAGAAGAAGCAGACGGATGCACTGGCACAAAAACTTGGCGATAATGAGTTCGAGGAAGAGATTCTTGATATTTTCAAATATATCATGAAGAACAGCCGCAGGATCCAGGCAAAGAGTCTGTTCGATTACAATATTTTCCTGATCGGTTTCATGGGAGCCGGAAAGAGCACGATCGCAGGAGAACTGAAGGATAAGCTTGAGATGGATCGTGTCGAGATGGATCAGATGATCGTGGAGAAACAGGGTATGTCTATCTCAGAAATTTTTGATGAGTATGGGGAAGCTTATTTCCGTAACTTAGAGAGCAATACACTGATCGAGCTGCAGAAGAGAAAGCAGACGATCGTTTCCTGCGGTGGTGGTGTTGTCATGAGGGAAGAGAACACAGATCATATGAAGAAAAATGGCCGTGTTGTTTTACTGACAGCGAAGCCTGAGACTATCTATGAGCGTGTCAAGGACAGTGACGAGCGTCCGATTTTAAATGATCATATGAATGTGGAGTTCATCAGCAGTCTGATGGATAAACGAAAAGAGCGTTATGAGGCAGTTGCGGATATTACGGTGGCAACAGATGGCAAGAATGTGACACAGATCTGTGAGGAGATCATTTCAAAACTGATCGCACTCGACAATGCAAAAGAAGAGCAGGAAAAAAACAAATAGCTGAAAAACAGCTTTTGTCAGTGTGAAAGCGGGGATAAAGGGAATGGAATATGATGCACAAGTATTTAAGATGAAGGCAAACAAAAAGGCGCGCAATGTCTGGATGGCATTGTCATTGATCCTTTCACTGTCGTACACGTCAGATACGGCAAAGGGATTACATACGCTGCCTTACTATGCAATGTTTATGGCGGTCTGCTGGATCCCGTTTTTGTTTGGGGTGGTGGTACTCCGTCTGCAGGGAGCAGCAACGCAGTATTATAAATTTATTGTTGCGGTCGGGTATGGTGTGTTTTATGCATTTGTTGTCTGTACGAGTGAATCGATACTGTCGTTTATGTATATATTTCCTCTGACGAGTATGCTGGTTTTGTTCAAAGACAGGACGTATATGGTGCAATGCGGCATTGGTACATTAGTGATCAGTATTGCCAGCAGTGTACATAAATTTATGAACGGAATGAACAGTGCATCCAATGTGAATGATTACACATTGCAGGCATCCTGTATCATACTTTGTTATATCTGTTATGTTGTGTCGATCGACCATCTGAATGAGTCAGACGGAGCATTGACCAATTCCATCAAAGCGGATTTAGAGCGGGTGGTCAGGACTGTTGAGCAGGTAAAAGGTGCCGGTAATCAGATCATGGACGGAGTTACGGTTGTCAGGGAATTAGAGGATGAAAACAGACAGAGTTCCACGACAGTTGTGCAGGGAATGAGTGAACTGACGCAGAACAATAACGTCCTTCATGATAAGACAATGTCCTCGATGGACATGACGACCAACATCAATGAGCAGGTGGAACGCATGGCATCCCTGATGGAACAGATGGTCACTCTGATGAACGAATCCGCAGACCATGCAAATGAAAGCTCCGGAGAATTATCCAGAGTGGCAGAGACAACAATGCTGATGGCAAAGCTGTCCGACGAAGTTGAGACGATTCTCTCAGAATTCCAGAAAGAGTTCGAGCGTGTGAAAACAGAAGTCAGCACCATTGAATCCATTAACTCCCAGACGAATCTGCTGGCATTGAACGCATCGATCGAAGCAGCGAGAGCAGGAGATGCAGGAAAAGGATTTGCAGTCGTAGCAGATGAGATCCGGAACTTAAGTACAGAGACGCAGGAGTCTTCGAGCCGTATCATGGAGGCACTCGCAAATCTTGGAACTACTTCCGTTAAGATGACAGATTCTATCGGACAGACCATCGATCTGATCCAGGAGACCTCTGAAAAAGTTGCAGTGGTCAACGAGAGTGTGTCAGGAATTGCAAAAGATGCAGCGGAACTTGAACAACATCTGAGTGTCATTGATTCCGCAATGCAGGATGTAAAAGAATCCAACCATCAGATGGTTTCTAATATGGAGGGAATCTGTAATGTCATGAATGCCATGACAGACAGCATTGGAAGTGCAGATGGCGCAACAAAGACAATGCTGAACAAATACGATGAGTCCTCACGCAATGTGAATAAGATCGAGACCGTTGTTCAGGATATGATGGAAAAACTAGGTGTCGGCGGCTTTATGGGTATTCAGGATGTCAAACCGCAGATGCATTGTGTTTTGGTCAGAAAAGGAGAAACACGGGAAGAGTATCATGGAAAAGTCGTAAGACAGAGTGGCAGCGAGTTATGGCTTCAGATGGACCGGGAGGCACTGAACCGTATCCGGGAAAAGACACCATATGATATTCAGATCGTGGTTGATAATGTCCTTTACAACTGGACGGATGTTCTGGCAAACGTGGAAAATGAGCAGGGAAGAGATGTTTGCCATTTAGTGGTAAAAACAACACCTGTTATTGCAAACAGAAGAAAATATCCGAGAATGCCGATCGCAAATCCCTGTACGATCACGAGAAAAGATACGGATAAAACATATCGCGGAAAAATGGTCAATGTCAGTGCGAATGGCTTTGCATTTGCAGCAGCATCAGACGATTTTGCGGAACTTAAAGGAACACAGCTGGTACTCGATATTCCGGATTTTCCAGTAAAAGAGGAACGCACCATGGAAGGCGTGGTGATCAGAAGCACGGACAATCACGGAGAATATATTGTGGGATGCCGTATGCCGGAAGACAGTCCGGCCATTCAGAAATATGTAAATGATAATTATAAGGAATAAAAAATGTCTGGCGGGATTTTTTTCGCCAGACATTTTGTTCGAAAAGCAAGGAGGATATATGATGTATCATCGGTTAGAAAACAGTATTATTGATGTGATCAAGGAGGAGCAGGCGAAACTTGGATACCGCAAAGAGGAGATTCGTTTGTATTATCCGCTCAGCTCCCTGGATCACTTTTTTGAGACAGAGGCGGATGCAGAGGAGATGAAAAAGATCCTGACAGGATTTGGTGCATATACAAAGGAAAAACTGGGGAATGTACTGGTCTCTCATAAAGGGGATCGCTTTTGTTTCCATATACCGGAGCAGGGCGCAGAATATGTGCATGAGCATATGAAGCCGAATGAGTTTATCCGGGAGTTGGTAGAGCTGGTCGGAAAACACGGCTGTACGATGCAGCAGGTGAAAGATCTTTTCCTCTCAAAGGGAAAGCAGGTTCAGATGGAGCCGATGGATAATGGAGAGTTTGATCTTATGATCCGCTTTGAAGGAGATGGAGAAGACCCGTATTACTATTGCTTTAAAGATGAGGGATGTCACATTATTTATCACAGATTTTTGCCGGAGGATTATGCTGACTTCGGTTTTTAATGTTTCTTGACAGATGTCTGATTCCATATTATAATCTTTATCATATAAAACATATAGAAATAGTAGGAAATAATAATGAGAGAAATTTTATGCTTTGGCGATTCCAACACATATGGTTTAATACCTGGAACAAAAGAACGGTATAAAGAAAATATCCGCTGGACAGGAATATTACAGCAGAAGTTAAAGGAGCAGGACTGCCGTATTGTAGAGGAAGGACTCTGCGGACGGACGACAGTTTTCGAGGATGAACTTCGTAAGAACAGAAAGGGCAGTGATTTATTACCTGTTTTATTAGAAAGCCATGCACCAATCGACCAGGTTGTTCTGATGCTAGGGACGAATGACTGCAAATCCTATTATCATGCCTCGGCAGAGGTGATCGGTCTCGGAGTGGAGAAACTCATCGGGCAGATCAGACAGGCGGGAGAGCATATTAAGATTCTTCTGGTCTCACCGATCCTTCTCGGAGAAAAAGTATGGGAACCGGAATATGATCCGGAGTTTGATGAACAGTCAATGGAGACATCCAGACAGTTAAAAACGGTTTACAGCAGAATTGCAAAAAAGCATGGGATTGATTTCCTTGCTGCATCGGATGTTGCAGAGCCAAGCAGCAGGGACAGGGAACATATGGACGAGGAAAGTCATCGCAGATTTGCAGAAGCGGTCTATGAGAGACTGACAGGATAAAGGAATGGGAAGAAGCAGATACCGGGAGAGGACTGATTCTTTTTTGAGGAATAATAAAAGAAAAAGTACAAAAACTATATTGACAAAAGAAAATAAATTGTGTACAATTTATTTATCAAAAAAAATTGCACACAATTTAATTTGAGACAATATGAATAAATGCTTATTATCACAATGAAGAAACAGAATATTCTGGAACAAAGTATTTATAACAGGAATGGAGGTAGAGATGGAACGGTATGATATTGCAATCATAGGCACCGGACCGGCAGGACTGGAGGCTGCGATCACAGCGAAGATCCGCAATAAGAAGATTATCTTATTTGGAAATAAAAATCTGAGCCTGAAAGTGGAAAAAGCGCATACAATTCAGAATTATCTCGGCTTGCCAGACATTGGCGGTGAGGAACTGAAAGCTGCTTATGAAGCACATTTAAAAGCGATGGATATTGAGATCACAGAAGATAAGATCAACGCAGTTTACGCGATGGGCGAGTATTTTGCCTTGCAGGGAAATGGAACAAACTATGAGGCACAGACAGTCATTCTTGCAACCGGAGTCAGCACTGCAAAGGCATATCCGGGTGAGGAGCAGTTTTTAGGCAGAGGCGTCAGCTATTGTGCCACCTGTGATGCACCTTTATACAGAGGAAAAACGGCAGCGATTATCGGTTTTTCTCCGAAGGAGGAAGCAGAAGCCGACTTTATGGCAGAGATGGCAGACAAAGTTTATTATGTTCCAATGTATGAAGCCGATGTCAATGTGGCAGATTCCATCGAAGTTTTGAGGGAAAAGCCAGTGTCCGTCGAGGGATCATTAAAGGTTCAGGAACTTGTGACAGACCGGAACCGTTATGATGTGGATGGAGTATTTTTTTTAAGAGAAAGTGTTTCTCCTGCACAGTTAGTGCCAGGACTTAAAATAGAGGACAATCATATTGCGGTTGACCGTCAGATGCGCACAAATCTTGCAGGTTGTTTTGCCTGTGGCGATGCGGTCGGCGCACCGTACCAGTATATCAAGTCCGCAGGAGAGGGCAATGTAGCCGCACTTTCAGCAGTTGCATATCTGGCAGAGAAAAAACGCCAGACAAAGCAGTAATGCAAATACCTATTTCAAAGTAAATTAGACAATTGCGAAACTCCTAGAAACCTAAATTGAATTGTGAAAAATTAACAAAAGCTTGAGAAAACACTGGGGAGCGGTCGGTACTTGAAGGCAGGTACAACAATCGTTGTGACTGGCTTCTTAGTACCGTTACCAGCGACACGTAGCGAAAGCGTGTTTTCGAAAATTTTGTTAATTTTGAACAATTGAAAGAAGATTATGAAGAGTTTCGCAAACGCCTATCAAAGTAAATGATAAGAAGGAGAAAAAATTATGGTAAAGAAAATTTCACAGAACGAATTTAATGAAGTAACAGCAAGTGAGGTAGCAGTTATTGATTTTTCTGCTACATGGTGTGGACCATGTAAAATGTTAGCACCTGTATTGGAGGAGGTTTCCGAGGAATATGCAGGAAAAGTGAACTTTTTCAATGTAGATGTTGATGAGAACCCGGATCTCGCAATGCAGTACAAAATCATGAATATCCCGGCACTTGTCGTATTGAAAAAGGGTGAAAAGGTCGATACACAGGTAGGTTTCGCTCCAAAAGAAAATATTGTAGAATTTATTAAAAAACAGTTATAATAAAAGAAAGCGGCGCTTACCACAGTAAGGGCAACAGGATGACAATATGGAAAAATACGATGCATTGAAACTGGAGAAACAGCTTTGTTTTCCATTGTATGCAGTATCAAAAGAAATTGTAAAAAAGTACAAGCCATATCTGGATGAACTGGATCTGACTTACACACAGTACATTACAATGATGGTCATGTGGGAGCATAAGGAGATGAATGTGAAGGAGCTTGGGGAACATCTGTACCTCGACTCCGGAACACTCACCCCGGTTTTAAAAAAGCTGGAACAAAAAGGCTGGGTGAAACGAAACCGGGCAAAAGAGGATGAGAGAGTTTTGATCGTCACGCTCACCGCAGAAGGCGAAAAGTTAAGAGATAAAGCAGTGGAAATTCCACAAAAAGTTGGTGGGTGCGTCTGTCTTGATCAGGAAGAGGCAGCATCACTTTATAAAATTTTATATAAAATATTGGGGAATATGTAATTATTTGCAGATTTTCAGATTGATTGCATAGGGCAAAAGAAAATGTTGCGGTAATCATTAACAATTTTAACAGGTCAGGCGTATTGCCAGACTACATAGAAAAGGAGAAGAGCAGCATGGAAAAAGTGAATTTTGGTGTAACAAAGCGAGGGGAAGAAGCCTCGTTATATGTGTTGGAGAATAAAAACAACACAACGATTAAGGTGACAGACTATGGTGCAACACTGGTTTCTCTTTTATTTGCGGACAAGGCAGGGGTACAGAAAGACCTTGTACTTGGGTATGATAACGTGACCGGATATGAGGAACATACCAGTTACTTTGGGGCGATTATCGGACGAAACGGAAATCGTATCAAAGACAGCCGGTTTACAATTAATGGAAAAGAGTACAGGATTGACGAGAATGAGAATCATAATAATCTTCACAGTGGAAAAAACGGGTTTAACACGGTCATCTGGGAAGTGAGAGAACACACGGACAATAGCATCACATTTTATCACTACAGTTCAGAGACAGAGCAGAAATTCCCGGGCAACATGGAGATTACCGTTACATACACGATTGCAGATGATGATACACTGCATATTGTATATAATGGAAAAGCGGATGCAGATACGGTTATGAACTGCACGAATCATTCCTATTTTAATCTGAATGGTCACGAGAGTGGAAGCATTGAAGGACAGGTATTGCAGATTTTCGCAGATGCCTATACGCCAGTCGTGGATTCAAGTGCGATTCCGACAGGAGAGATTGCATCGGTGGAGGGAACGCCGATGGATTTCCGAACAGAAAAACAGATTGGACAGGATATCAGGGCAGATTTTGAACAGCTTCATTTTACAGGCGGTTATGATCACAATTATGTTCTCGGCAGACCAGGTGAGAAAAAGATTATGGCAAACGCATACTGCCGGGAGAGTGGAATTGCCTTAGAAGCGGAAACTGACTGCTGTGGTGTACAGTTTTATGCAGGAAACTTTATCGGAGAGCAGACCGGAAAAGGTGGTGCATCCTATCACGACAGAAGTGCATTTTGTCTGGAGTCCCAGTTTTATCCAAATGCGGTGAATGAACCGGATTTTCCGTCACCGGTGGTGAAAGCGGGACATACCTATCACACGGAGACAAGTTACCGGTTTTATCTGAGATAGGGTTGAAACGATAAACGAATCAGGATGAAAGTGCTGATAAATTGTATTGACAGAACAAACAGCCGATTTTGTCAGAAATATAGTTGACTTCGGGGGAAAAAAGTGCTATTCTCCAACATAGCATGAAAAGTGATAATTATGAGTGAGTCTATAGCTGATAATTAAGTGAAAGCGATGATAAGAGTTAGTACGTTTCCTATGATGTGCAGAGAGAAGGCGGTCGGTGCGAGCCTTTCATGATGAAAACGGAACCTGTCTTTGAGCGTGAAGTGAACGTGGATATTGTAGCCGCAATCTGCATCAGATGTTGAAAAGCAGCGCGGATTCATTAATAAGCTTCATCGGGAGCTCCCGTTACAGAGCTGGCATATCGGAGGTTTCCTGTATGCGTGAGAGCGGTTTTACCGAAGTTAGGTGGTACCACGGACAGATAGTTCGCCCTAAGCTGATATTTTCATATTGGCTTGGGGCTTTTTTAATGCTTCGAAAATATCTGTATTCAAAAAAATAGACAATTGCGAAACTCATAACAACCTAAATTGAATTGTGAGAAATTGACAAAAGACATGAAAGACATTGGGGAGCCGCCGGCACTTAGAAGGCAGATACAACAGTAAGTTGTGTCTGGCTTCTTAGTACCGTTGCGAGCGACACATAGCGAGAGCGTGTCTTGAATGTTTTTGTTAATTTTGAACAATTGAAAGAAGACTAGGATGAGTTTCGCAAACGCCTAATTCAAAAAAACAAGAAAAGGAGAAAGGATTTTATGAAATTAGAAAAATTAGTAGGTGACAGATTTAAGGAAAGACCGGCGGATTGTCAGGTAGACAGCCACGCACTTATGATCCGTGGTGGTTACATGAAGAATGTGGCAAACGGAATTTACTCTTCTTATATGCCACTCCGCAGAATTACAAGAAAGATCGAGCAGATCATCCGTGAGGAGATGGATGCGATTGATGGACAGGAAGTACAGTTCCCGGTTGTTATGCCGGCAAGTCTCTGGCAGGAGTCTGGCAGATACGACAGCATCGGAAAAGAACTTTTACGTTTTACAGACCGAAACGGAGCGCAGATGGTTCTTGGTATGACACATGAGGAGGCAGCCGTTCAGTTAGTAAGAGAATATGGACAGAGCTATGCAAAATACCCATTCATGATTTATCAGATCCAGACAAAATTCCGTGACGAGGCACGTCCAAGAGCAGGATTGATCCGTGTGCGTGAGTTTACCATGAAAGATGCTTATTCTTTCCACACAAGTCAGGAAGATTTAGAGCAGTACTATGATAAATGCCACAAAGCATATGAGAGAATCTATGCAAGAGCAGGTATCCCGGAGGTAGTTTCTGTAAAATCCGATTCCGGTATGATGGGCGGAAATGTTTCCCATGAGTTCATGCTTTTAACTCCAATCGGAGAGGATTCCATCGTAATCTGTAATGAGTGTGATTACCGTGCCAATATGGAAGCAGCCGAAAATATTGTAGAGAACGAGACAGAGGCTATGCAGGAGCTGACAAAGGTTCATACACCTGAGATGCATACAATTGAACAGGTTTGTGAATTTTTACATGTGGATGCAAAGAAATCCATGAAAGCCGTTGTTTACCAGAGAAATTCCGATGACAAATATATTCTCATTTTTGTGCGCGGTGACCTCGAAATTAATGAGACAAAGCTGACCAATTACCTTGGCTGCGATGTCCATCCGGCAGTGATCACAGAGGAGAGTGGCATTCAGGCAGGATTTATCGGACCGGTGAACCAGAATGCAGACTGTATCGTTTTATTTGACCGTTCTTTAAAGGGAACAACAAATCTTGTCTGCGGCGCCAATGAAGTGGATTATCATTACACAGGCCTGAATATGGAGCGCGAGTTCCCGGATGCAGAGTATGTTGATCTTGCAAAAGTTGTGGAGGGCGGTATCTGCCCATGCTGCGGTAAGAAATCACTGACCATTTCCCGTGGTATTGAGGTTGGTAACATCTTCCAGCTCGGAACGAAATACACCAAGACTATGAACATGACCTATGTGGACAAAGACGGCATAAGCAAAAATCCGATCATGGGTTGCTACGGTATCGGTGTCGGACGTATGGCAGCTTCCATTTGTGAAGCACATCATGATGATTATGGTCCAATCTGGCCAATGAGCATTGCTCCGTGGCAGGTTCACATCTGTGCGATGAACCTTGACAAAGAAGGTGTCAGGGAAGTAGCAGATACTTTATATGAGAATTTACAGAATGCCGGTGTGGAAGTGATCTATGATGACCGCTCCGTAAGTGCCGGAAATAAATTCTCCGATGCAGACCTTTTAGGGGTTCCGGTTCGTGTTGTTGTGAGCCCACGTAACTTAAAAGAGTCTGTTGTGGAAGTTTCCACCCGTGACAAGAGCCTTATGGAGAAAGTTCCGGTAGAAAATGCCGAGCAGTATGTAAAAGACCTTGTAGAGAAGATGAAAAAAGAGTGTAATCTGGTAAAATAAATGGAAAAAATAAACGGAATCCCGATGATTCCATTTGGACTTCTTGGCGGTTTCTGTGATCATCTGGAAATCAGAATCACAGGACTGTCGGAGGAAGGTTTTTCGTTTCGTGTACCGGAAAAAATAGAAAAAGCGGCGTGCCTTGAGATTTGTTTTTTTGACTTTTCTGCTGACTGTTACCGCAAAGTGCAGTTGGCAGAGAAGGAAAGAGAGATGAAGTTAACAGAGGAGACGCCTTTTTTCTTTATCTATTCGGTGTGGACAAAAAACGGGGAATACAGGGAGCAGGTAAAGCGTCTGGTGACAGATTATGACAACTACATATCGCTAAAACTCGCAGGAGATGATGCGTATCTTTCAGAAAAAATGGTTGGTTATCCGGCAGAATTGGACGAAGTTTACGCAGAGAGCTTCGAAGAGCAGAAGAAAGAGTGGTTCAGTTGTGTTGGTGATGGAATACAGGAGTGCAGGAATACGTGGGAGCATAAAAAGTGGAATATTACAGATTTCCCTGAATTCGAGCTCGCCATCACAATAGACCGACCGGAATTATATTATGATTTTCTACAAAAAGACTGGACGAGATTTTGCCACGATTACTGGAAAAACAATTTTTTGGAACATCACACATTGAGTCAGAAGAGAGTGACAAGAATCTACATTGGAAACCAGTTCTGCCACAACCTTTTTCCAAAGAAAAAATTGCTGTTTCAGGTGTTGGAGAAAGCGTTGGAGAACAATCTTGCGGTGACGCTTGCCTTCTCATATATTAGGAATCATCTGTTGGAAGAGATTGATGAACTGTTGCAGGAACTTGAAGTATGGTGCCAAAGCAGAGAAAAAGAGGCAGGCAAGGAGCAGGAGGAAATTATCGTAAACGACTGGGCGATGCCTATACTTTTGCAGGGAAAACCACACTTAAAACCAGTGTTGGGAGTTCTGTTAAATAAACGTAGAAAAGATGTCCGTTTACCTTATAAACATGGTATCGGGAATCATGTGGACAGTCTGGCAGAAAATAATTTGAATTGTGGATTTTATCAGGATTATTTAAAAAATACATTCGATATACAAAGATTTGAATTTGAATCATGTGGATATAAGGTTACAATCCCAGATGGACACCACAGCCTGCATCTTCCTTTTTTCCAGACAAATACCTCGCAGTATTGTACGCTTTATGCCGTTTGCAGATATGGTGACAGGGGAAAACAAAAGTTGCCGGAAAACTGCCCGAAATATTGTGAGCAAAAAGTATTTCTATATCCGAAGCATCTGAAAATGGTGGGAAGGTATAATTCACTGTTTGGATATGATGAGAAAATACTGTGGGATGAAAAACAATTGCAGGATTATCTCGAACAGGGGATTGACCGGATTGTTGTGAATGTTTCTTTGTAATAGTAGGACATTGTCTGGACAGGAATGCATTTTTATATAGAAAACGATTCCGCTGAAATGCAACAGGGGAGAAAAATACGATGGAGTCTGTTCTTGACCGTGTAATCAAGCAGAACACGGAAAATGTAAATTTATTAAAAACAAAAGATTACAATATTTTTTCTGTTTTACAGATACAGTCAAAGGAAGTTCTGATCTGCCGCATGACAGCTGACCTTTTAAATCCGAGAGGGCAGCATGGCGCAGGGGCAGAGTACTTAAAAATTTTCCTGAAAGATTGTCTTGGAATGGAAAAAATGGATACAAAACTGGCAGATCAGGCAATTGTGACGGCAGAATATGCGATTGATGACGAGCGGAGAATCGACATTGTCATCGAAATCGGCAGCCATTTTCTCCCAATTGAAGTGAAAATATATGCGGCTGACCAGAAAAGCCAGTGCTTTGATTATTATCAGTATGCAAAAAGAAGAGATGCGCAGGCGAAGGTGTATTATCTGACGTTGGATGGACACAGACCGGGAAAAGACAGCACATCATCCGGCAGTCAGTCAGTACCGGAGGAGGATATTGTCTGTCTCTCATTCCGTGTGCACATTTTAAACTGGCTGAAAGCATGTAAAAGTTGTGAAAATACAGGAATGGTTCCTATTTTGGAACAGTTTATCCAGAACATAGAACAGATCAGCGGTTATACAAGTGAGAAGGTGAGAAATATGGTAATTGATGAACTGCTTAAGTCGGGTGATTCCCTAAGAGCAGGGATGCAGATCGCAGATTCCATCAATGCTGCGAAAGCAAAGCTGATTTATCTGGTTTTCGAAGAGTTTGAAAAGCAGTTGGCAGGAGTGGCGGAAAGAAATCATTGGACGAGAGAGAAAAAAAGCAACTGGTACGAATATAAAGAGCAGGCGGATGAATTTTTTTATAAATGGAACACTACCTATCCGGGGATCAACTACATTGTAAAGGATGCCCCGATGCCGGATGGAAAACAGCTCTGGTTCCGTGTGGAGGTAGAACATCGTCTGTTCGCCGGATTCTGTGTCTTTGATCCGAATGCAGAATCGGAGGAAGGGCACGGGGATCAGGTGGATGAATATGATCGCGAAACAGAAAAAGCAGTCGGGCATTATCTGAACATCAGTGTGGAAGACCACAAGGACTGGTGGGCAACCTGGTGGTATCTGCCAGCCGGAGAGCAAAAGCCAAACGATTCTGTTCCAAACTTTAAAATCATGAATGATGCAGCGATTGCATTGGCAGATAAAGAGTGCAGGTCGGAGTTTGTATCATTGTGTGTTCGTAACATTGAGGAGATGGTGGAGAGAGTGCTTGCTATTCCGGAATGAAAAAATTATAATAAAATAAGTATGTAGTGGATTGGAAAGGAGAAGCTGTTATGAACAAACGTAAGAAACTTCCAATTGGAATTGAGAGTTTTGAAGAGATGCGGAAAGAAGATTTTTATTATGTTGATAAAACGAGATGGATCGAGCAGCTTCTCGCCCAGTGGGGAAAGGTAAATCTTTTTACCCGTCCACGCCGGTTTGGAAAATCTTTAAATATGAGTATGCTTCAGACATTTTTTGAGGTAGGAGCAGATGCATCACTTTTTGATGGATTGTATATTTCAAAGAATAAAGAAGTCTGCAAACAGTATCTTGGAAAGTTTCCGGTTGTATCCATCAGTTTGAAAGGCGTGAATGGAAACACTTTCGACGAGGCACGGAGCTGTCTTGTAAAAGTTATCAACAGAGAAGCGCGTAGATTGCAGAACTTATCAGAAAGTGAAAAACTGACACAGGTTGATAAGGAACTTTTTGAAAAATTGCTTTCTCAGATGAAGGATGATGGAACGTTAAGCAGCAGCTTATTGGAACTTTCAGAACTTTTGGAAAAACATTATGAAGAAAAAGTGATCGTTTTGATTGATGAGTATGATGTGCCACTTGCAAAAGCAAATGAAAATGGCTATTACGATGAGATGGTACTTTTGATCCGTAATTTATTTGAAAATGTGTTAAAGACGAATCACAGTTTGAAGTTTGCTGTGTTGACAGGATGCCTTCGGGTTGCAAAAGAAAGCATTTTTACAGGATTGAATAATTTTAAAGTTTATTCCATTACGGATGTTGATTTTGATGAAAACTTTGGCTTTACAGATGATGAAGTAAAAGAGTTGCTTCATTATTATGGTCAGGATACACATTATGAGACGGTAAAAGAATGGTATGATGGGTATCGTTTTGGAAATGTTGATGTATATTGTCCATGGGATGTGATTAACTATTGCAGTGATCATATTGCAAATCAGGAGTGTGCACCAAAAAATTATTGGGTGAATACAAGCGGAAATGATGTGATCCATCGCTTTATCAATAGTATTTATGAACCGCAGAAACTCACAAAACTGGAGTTGGAACATCTTGTGAATGGTGGAAGTGTCCAGAAAGAAATCAGTCAGGAGATGACCTATAAGGAATTGTATTCATCAATCGATAATCTCTGGAGTACCCTTTTTATGACAGGGTATCTGACAAGCCGCAGCAATACGGATGGAAACAGGTATGATCTTGTGATCCCGAATAGAGAAATCAGAAATATTATCACAGAACATATTCTGAAATTATTTAAGGAGAATATTAAGCAGGATGGTCAGAAAGTAAACGCTTTTTGTGATGCCTTATTAACAGAGAAAGCGGATGTGGCAGAGAAGCTTTTTTCAGATTACATGCAAAAAACGATCAGTGTGAGAGATACTTTTGTACAGAAGCCGACAAAAGAAAATTTTTATCATGGAATTTTGCTTGGAATTCTTGGGTTTAAAGAAAACTGGCTTGTGACATCAAACAGAGAATCTGGAGATGGATTTAGTGATATCATGATCCAGGTAGGAGATTCTGAGGTCGGGATTGTTATTGAGGTGAAGTATGCCAATGATGGTAATCTGGAAGCAGAGTGCAAAAAAGCATTGAAACAGATTGATGATACAGGGTATGCAGAAGCGTTGCATCAGGACGGAATCTGTAAAATCTTAAAATATGCGATCGCATGTTATAAGAAAACCTGTAAGATTATGTTAGAGGCAGAAAAATGTTAAAAAATAAAATTTTTACATGGATGACATTGGGTGAAATATCTTTGTTATAACATGGTTCAGAGAGGATTTTTTTATGGGAAGTTATCTTAATCCGGGCAGCACAGCATTTCAGGGAAGTCTGCGGTCACAAATTTATATTGATAAAAGCGGACTGATTGAAAAGACGAACACAGTGCTTGGCACAGAGCAGAAATATGTCTGCGTGAGCAGACCAAGACGATTCGGAAAATCTATGGCAGCAAATATGCTTGCGGCATATTATGACAGAGATTGTGATACGAAGGAATTTTTTGATAAACTTAAAATCAGTCAGTCAGAAGAGTATCTGAAACATTTGAACCAGTATGATGTGTTAAAAATTAACATGCAGGAATTTTTGAGCGCAACACAGAGCATGGAGGAAATGTTAAGATTACTGCAAAAGAGGCTGATCACAGATTTGAAAAACAGATATTCTTCATATGAGATAGAAGATAATCTGGTATTTGCGATGCAGGATGTCTATGCCAACACGCACCATCCGTTCATCATTTTAATTGATGAATGGGATTGCCTGTTCCGCGAATATCAACAGGATAAAGATGCACAAAAAAAATATCTGGATTTTCTGCGTTTCTGGTTGAAAGACAAAGACTACATTGCTCTTGCATACATGACAGGGATACTTCCGATAAAAAAATACGGTTCTCACTCGGCACTGAATATGTTTATGGAGTACTCGATGACCGATCCGGGAGAACTCGCAGAATTTTTTGGGTTTACGGAAGAAGAAGTTAAGGGATTGTGTGAGGAATATGCCATGAACTTTGAAGAAGTCAAAGCGTGGTATGATGGATATGATCTGATTTCACATAGTCGTTTTGGCGACAAAAGATATTCAATTTATAGCCCGAAATCAGTGGTAGAAGCGATGCTGCGGCACAAATTCGGCACATACTGGAACCGAACAGAGACCTATGAGGCACTGAAAATATATATTCAGATGAATATGGATGGATTGAAAGATTCAGTGATCCAGATGCTTGCAGGGGAGGGTGTGCGTATTAATACCGGAACATTCAGCAACGACATGACAACTTTTGCAACAAAGGATGATGTACTGACCTTACTGGTGCACCTTGGTTATCTGACATATAACAGTGAGACAGAGAAAGTGACCATTCCAAACAAAGAAGTGTCACAGGAATATCTCAATGCCATCAGTACCATGGACTGGCACGAGGTAATGCGTTCGGTCGAAAATTCGCGTAAGTTAGTGGAAGCATTATGGAATCAGGATGCAAAAGCAGTTGCTGCCGGAATTGAGAATGTCCATGATGAGATTTCAATTCTTCAGTATCATGATGAAAACTCATTGAGTTGTACCATTCATCTGGCATTCTATTTTGCAAGAGAATATTATACGATCATCCGGGAACTGCCGACAGGAAAAGGTTTTGCAGATATCTGCATGATCCCAAGAAAAATACACGCGGATAAGCCGGCAGTGATTATTGAATTAAAGTGGGATAAGGATGCAGAAGGTGCAATCGCACAAATAAAAGAGAAAAAGTACGTGAAATCCTTAGAGGATTACAAAGGTAATCTTCTGTTAGCCGGAATTAATTATGATAAAAAGACAAAGACACATACCTGCGTGATTGAGAAAGTGGAACTTTAACAGATGAAAATTGTCGCAGGTTTAGGAAGTATTGATGAATATGAGACGCGGGGGCGGATGAATTCTTTTGTGGATATGTGCCGTTTTCCTGGGCGGAAAAGTACGGTGTGATCCATCCGTTAAACCGTAGGGAAGTACTTTTTTACAATGTGCAGATTGGTTCCATGAGCGAACTGCAGATTCTGAAAAAAATGGTGGACTATTATGGCAAGCCGGTAAAATTGACGTTTAATTCCCTCTACTATACAGGGGAGCAGTATCCTGTCATAGCGGAGATCATCACACAGTGCATGGCAGCAGGCTTTGAAAATTTTATCATTGCAGACCCGGCACTGATGCTGTACCTCAGACAGCAGAAAATCAACTGCGGAATCCATTTAAGCGGTGAGACCGCAGAAGTGAACCGGGGAATGTTAGAACAGATGTTACCGTTTGGAATCCGCCGTGTGATTTTTCACAGAAAAAATTCGCTGGAAGATATGCAAAGTTGTATTAAATTTGTAAATGATAAGAAAATAAACTACAAATGTGATATGAAGGAAAATATAGAGGAAAAATATATGTTTCCAGATGAATATGAAGCCTTCATTTTGAATGAACTCTGTCATTTTTCCGGGGCATTCTGTAATTCCCTGCACTGTGATGAACTGACACATCTTTGCAGAGTACCATATGAACTGGGAAATCTGCACAAGAAAGAAGAGACAGATGCTGCGCAAAAAGATGTGGCAGAAACAGACAGAATACAGGAAAAAGAGTGGAAGGGACTTCCTTTGGATGAAGATGGTTATCTGACCGGCAGTACCGGCTGTGGGCTCTGCGCACTTTACCGCATGAAACAGGTCGGCATTACCCATTTAAAACTGGTTGGTCGTGGCAATTATACCGATTTTATGGAAAAGGATATAAGGCAGTTGCGGAAAGCTCTGGATATTCTGGAAAAAACAGACAATGAGTTGCAATATCAGAGGGAAATGAAAGCGTCACTTTTTCCGGATGGATGCAGTCAAAACTGTTATTATCGGTGAGAAAAGAAGATCTGAGGAACATTTTTATATATTTGAACAGATAATTATTAGTTATATCGATAAAATTCATTAATAATAATGACTTTTCAGGAAAAGAGAACCTATGCTATACTGCTATCGGATGATAGGAAAAACAGGATGAAAATATATGCTGACAGATAGAAAAAGCCGCTTTTTTCATACTGTCTGGAACAAAAGTAAAAAATAACAGGAGTTTAAAAAATGGAAAAAACAAAAGAGTACACATCCCCTTATGAAATGGACGGAAGAATTCCATGGCCGAAAGCGATCGTTTATGGTTTGCAGCATGTTCTGGCAATGTTTGTCGGAAACCTGACACCGCTGATCGTGATCTGTGGTGCATGCGGTATTGGAGCAGCATCTGACTTTGCAGAGGTTTATGTGGAATTACTACAGAATGCAATGATTATTGCAGGTGTTGTCACATTGATCCAGCTTTTCGCAATCGGTCCTGTCGGTGGACGTGTTCCGATCATTATGGGAACGAGTTCCGGTTTTATTGGTGTATTTAAAAGCGTTGCAGGTGTTATGGGTGGCGGAGTAATCGCATATGGCGCGATCATGGGTGCGTCGATCATCGGTGGTCTGTTTGAGGGCGTGCTTGGATTTTTCTTAAAACCGCTCCGCAGATTTTTCCCTGCAGTGGTGACAGGAACAGTGGTTTTATCAATCGGACTTTCCCTGATCAGTGTTGGTGTCAGCTCCTTTGGAGGAGGATCTTCTGCGGCTGACTATGGTTCATTGGAAAATTTATTCATCGGTCTTGTTGTGTTGATCATTATTCTTGGGGTAAAACACTTTGCAAAGGGAATGGCAAGTTCTTCCTCCATCCTGATCGGTATTATTGCAGGATATGTGTTATGTTTTATTATGGGAATGATCCTTCCGACAACGGGCGTAACAGCAGATGGTGTGGAATATACAAAAGCCTGGGTTTTAAATTTTGATAAGGTAAGAGAAGCCTCCTGGTTTGCATTGCCGAAAGTAATGCCGGTAAAACCGATTTTTGATATGCGTGCGATCGTGCCGGTACTGATCATGTTTATCGTGACAGCCGTGGAAACGATCGGTGACATTTCCGGTGTTATGGAAGGCGGACTTGGCCGTGAGGCAACAGACAAGGAACTTTCCGGAGGCGTTATGTGTGATGGACTTGGTTCTTCGCTCGCTGCGTTATTTGGCGTACTGCCAAATACTTCTTTCAGCCAGAATGTCGGACTGGTTACGATGACAAAAGTAGTAAACCGTATGGCACTTGCGTGCGGAGCAGGAGTATTGATCCTCTGCGGACTGTTTCCTAAGCTTGCAGCATTGATCTCTATTATGCCGCAGAGTGTTCTCGGTGGAGCAGCGGTTATGATGTTTTCTTCTATCGTAGTCAGCGGTATCCAGCTGATCACAAAGGAAAAACTGACCGGAAGAAATATTACGATCGTATCTGTCGCACTGGGACTTGGTTATGGACTTGGAGCAAACAGTGACATTTTAAGAATGCTGCCGGATACCATGCAGTTGATCTTCGGTGGTTCCGGAATCGTTCCGGCTGCAATTGTTGCACTGGTCTTAAATATTGTGCTTCCTAAGGATGAGGCTTAAGAAGATAGGTAAATAGAAGAAAAAGTGTATGGATAAATAGGATTTCCTTTGTGAGCTATGCGAACAGGAACATCCTATTTGTCCGTGCACTTTTTCTTTATAGAAGTATCAGAAATAAACTTGTGGAAGCCTTTAAAAATAGTGTATAATAGAAAGACAGAGCTTTAAACAAAGGAATTAAGATACATGATTTTAAAGAAGAAAATTCCAAATGATTTTTATAAATTATTCCGCACAAAAAACAGGGAAGCATATATGCAGTTTGTCACAGCCATTTACGAGGAAAACAATGAAGTATATGCTTCTCTCGGTCTTACGCAGGAAGAGTGTGTGCTTATTATTGAGAACACGATCGAGAAATCAAAGATCGTGTGGCAGGAAGAGGACGATATGGAGGAAGGAGAAACGCCGGATGCATTATTTCCAAGCGATTCTCCTTCCGGCATGTTAAACCACCTGATCCGGTGGGGATGGCTGAAAAGCGATTTTGATGAGAAACTGAATACCTGTGTGATCTCTTTCCCGGAATACAGCCAGTTGTATGTCGAGCTGTTTAAAAAGCTGCAGAGTGATGATGACAGCCGTGAAAGAGAGAGCATGCTTTCCATTTACAGTGCGTTGTTTACCTATCATTCCGATAATGAAAAAAACAATGATATTTTAAAAAGTGCACTGCGCACATCTAAAAGTCTGGGACAACTGCTGTCCAACATGCAGGATGGAATGCGTTCTTATTTTGATGAGCTGTCCTCCCAGAAACATTTTATCGGGATTCAGCAGGTGCTTGTGGAGGAGATCAACAACAGTGACAGCAAAAAATATGCAATCCTCACGACGACGGACAGTTTTTACCGGTACAAGGAGGCAGTGAAAGAACTTATCAGTGAAATTTTAAACGAAAATGATGAGAAAAAAGCAGTGCTTCTGAAAGAAAAAAAATCTCTTGAAGCAGGCACGCTTTTACAGAAAAGAAATGAGTACAGATTGCAGTATTGTGAGGATACGAGCAGGATCGTGATGCAGTTGGAGCGGGAATTTGACATGATCGAGCGCAAGTACAATAAACTTATTGAACAGAAAACCATTTTTGCAAAGCGTGCGCTGGCCCGCATCCATTACATTTTGCAGGAGGGCGTCAGTGAGGAAGATAACATCATCAAACTGATCAATCTGTTAGACCGCAGTAGGAAAAAAGATGAGATTTTGGTGGAAATGAGAGATCGTATCCGTTTTTCTTCGCAGTTCAAAAATATTACAGATAACAGTTTTGCCGGAAGGAGAGACCGTTGGGATGGAGCGTTTACACCGGTGATGCTGGACGAAGAAATCGATGCAAAGGAACAGCACATGACGGATTTTGTGCCAAAGCCGTTATATACAAGAAATGAGTTACAGAGTTTCCGAAGGAAAAGTACCGTGGATGGAATCTTTGTGGCAACAGAAGAGACCGTACAGTCCGTGGAAGATTTGGAAAAACTTCTTTTTCTCTGGCAGGAAGAGACGGAGGAGCGTCTTGCGGAAGATACAGTGTCGGTGGATGGCGAGATACGGAGTGAGGACGGACTAACTTATTCGAGACTTGTGATCGGGCAGAATCAATAAAATTGAGTTATGATACAGGAAAGAAGGCATTGGAAAAAATGTTACAATATATGGAAACTGTCTCACAGGGCGAGGCAGAGAATATCAGAAAAACGATACAGGATTTATTCCGGCAGACATGCATTTTACAGGTGAAATGTGACCCGGCAACTCTGGTACAGCACGACAATCCGAGGTATCAGGTGTGTTTGCGCCACAGAGAGTTTATCGCGGATTATCTGTCTGTTCTGGACTGCGAGCTTGTGCATGATCCGCAGGAACACATTTTCCGGATCACGGGGGATGGCGTTATGACAGAGCGTATGAGCCTTATGACAACGAAGCTGGTCATACTGTTAAAAATGATTTACCGTGACAAAATCATGGGGGAAGGTCTGCATGCAACTACCACAAATCTGGCAGAGATCCGTGAGTATGGAAAAAATACAAACCTTATTACAAGACGTCTCACAGGACAGGAGTGGAACGATGCACTTGTGCTGATGAAAACGCATCAGATGATCGAACTGCCGGGAGCCGTTGCCAATCTGGAAGATTTTACCCCGATTTATATTTACAGCACTGTAAATGTGTTCTGCTCGGCGATGGATATCAACGAGCTGGTGCGCACCTATCAGGACGAGGTGGAAGAACTTCTGACAGAAGAGGAAAAAGAGAATTAGATCATTGACAAAAGGAGCAGTACATTTGAGCCAGGCAAAGAAAATTTTCACCCGCATGTGTCTGAACAACTGGGGTGGAATTAATCATAAAGTATTAGAATTTAATGAATATGTGAATCTGTTCAGTGGAAAAAGCGGATCTGGAAAATCGACCGTTATGGATGCAATCCAGGTTATTTTATATGGAAGCTTCAGTCCGAGCTTTTTGAACAAGGCGGCGGATGATGCCAAAAACCGCAGAAGTGTCTTAAGCTACCTCCGTGGTGAGCAGAAAGATGGTTCTGCAAACCGTGGAAACTGCGATTTCTGCTCGGTCATTGCGTTGGAGATCGAGGACACGGGAACGCACATCACTACGTGTGTGGGCATTGCGTTTGAAGTGAGAAGAAATGATTCTGAGATCAAAAAGTTTTCTTATTTCAGCCATTCCGGAAAGATGCCGGACCCGGGGTATATTACGGAGGAAGGCTTCTGTTATTCCAATCAGGATATCAAAAGGCTGGTAAATGAGAGAGCCGTATCGAAGGACAACCGCGGAAAAGGGGATGTCAACCGTATTTACGCCTCCAAGGAAGCTTATCTTGGAACGTTATATGATGTCATTTTAGGTTACATCGATCCAAACCGTTTTATCACGATGGAAAAGAGCGCGATTGCACTGAAAATGACAAACGGAACGGGACAGTTTATCCGTGATTATATGTTTCCAAAGAGCACGTCAGATACGATTGAAACGATCAGTGAGCAGCTGGATGCGTACCGTCAGATCAAGGAAAAAATTGAAGATATGCGGAAACGTATTGACCTTTTGACAGACGTAAAAGAGACCGGGCAGGAGTTGGTGACGCTCCAGACCGATATGATCCGCGCAGAGAGTTTTATCCGCTGCATTGATATTGAGGATCTCCGGGCGAAAATAGAAGCCGCCGAGGAGGACAAAAAAAGAATCGAAGAAGAACAGGCACAGCTGCAGCAGCAGGCAGACAGGCTCGCCGGAGAGCGCGGAGAGGTCGAGCAGGAGCTGATCCGTGTGAGTGCAGATTTAAAAGCCAGCGATCTTGGAAGCAAACAGCAGCAGTTAGAGGAATTAGAGCAGAGAAGCCGGATGCTGACCGATAACAGCAGACAGTGGCGCAAAATCGTTCAGGGATTGAAACAGTGGGAAGAGGATGAGGTCATCACCGACTATATCAGCAATCCGGTTTTAAATCTCATTGAAGCGATCGAAAACGGAAATGTGACAGAGGAAAACTGTCAGGAACTGCATTTGAAAATAGAGTCTGCAAAACAGGATATCGAAAATGAATTTGAAGATTACAGCGAGCAGAAGCGCGAGGCAGGAAAAGAACTGAAAGAAAAGCAGAAGCTTGTGGATGATATGAAAAACAACCGGAAATCCTACAGTGAGAATCTCCGTTCTGCGAGAAGTTCCCTGGAGCGGAAATTAAGCGACCGCTACGGAAGAACGATAAAAGTCCAGATTCTGGCGGATCTTTTTGATGTGGCAGACGAGGAGTGGAAAAATGCGGTCGAAGGCCGTATGGGAAGGCTGAAGTTTTCCCTGATCACAGAGCCAAAGTTTGCGCATGATGCAGCGGCGGTATTTCGTGAGATGAAACAGTTTGAGGAAGTGGATCTCATTAATTCCAAAGCGATCGCAGACAGTGAGCCGCGTGCCATGGAAAACTCTCTTTATGAGGCGGTTGAGACGAAGGAAGCCTATGTGGATGTGTGCCTGAAACGTTACCTCGGTCATATTATCAAGTGCCATTCCGTGGAAGAGTTAGAGCAGGTGAAGGACGGCGTGACGCCGGATTGCTATTCGTACAGTAATTTTATTTTCCGGCATCTGCGGAAAAAAGATTATACCACAAATGCCTGCATCGGAGAGAAAGTGTCAAAGGCACGTCTGGCAGAGTACGAGGCTGACGTGGAGAGGCTTGAGAAACAGTATCAGGAACTGCATTACATGACCGAGCGCTTAAAGGCGGCAAGGGATTTTGAAAGTCTGAAAGAGGAAAAAGAATATTATGTAAACCTTTCCGGCGCAGAAAAAGAGCTTGGAAAGGTCAATAAGAAAAAATCCACACTTGAGGAGACAATCCGCACTTTGCAGGAAGGGCAGTATAAGGAATTACAGCAGAAAGAGCAGAGCCTGAAACAGCAGATGCGTGAGCTTCAGGCTTCAATCGGCGAAAATCAGGGACAGATGAGTGAGAAAATACGCCGTCACGAAAATCTTTCCGGTGCAAATGAACAAAGACTTCTGCAGTTAGAAGAGATGCTGCAGGGATACGTGCCAAATGAGGAGATTAGTCAGGAGGTACAGGAGCAGTTGAAGAAGCGCTCCGGTCAGTCCTTAAAGAACCAGAAAAACGCAGAACTTGCGGCTCTTTCGGCAGGGGAGCAGGAGAAGGCGGAGACACTGCGCACTGCCAGAAACCGTTACATTTTTGCTTATCCGTCCAGCCAGTTTAACGGTTCAGAAAAGTCCAATGAAGCCTATGAGAAGCTTCTGGAAGAATATCAGACAGACTACGAGCCGGCATACGAAGCAGAATTTGAAAAACAGTGTGATTTTATTTACAAGAGTCTGCGTGAGAATGTGATCGCAACCATCCATGGAGATATCAAGGCGGCAAAACGCCACGCTTACGAGATCAACCGGTTACTGCGTGAGACAAACTTTTCCGACAGCACCTATCAGATCAAGATCGAGCCGGCAAAGAATGAGAATGGCCAGTTCTTTGAGATGTTAATGGCAGAGGAATTAGACAGCAAAAATCTGGATAATGCCGGTTTTGATGGCCAGCTGAGTTTTGGGGAGGATACCTTTTACCAGAAATACGAGCAGAAGATCAAACTCCTCACCGACAAATTCATGCCGCCGAGGGACGAGGATGAGCAGGTGCGTGCGAAGAAGCGTCAGGAGATGGAGCAATACGCAGATTACCGCAATTATCTCTCCTTCAGCATGTTTGAACAGGTGACAGACGAGCAGGGAAATGTTATCCGTGAAAATTTTGTCGATGATATGGCTGGAAGAGATTCCGGCGGAGAGGGGCAGAACCCGAAATATGTGGCACTTCTGGCAGGTTTTGCAATGCTGTACATGCAGCAGAGCAACCGGGATTCCAAAATCAAGCTGGTACTTTTGGACGAGGCATTTTCCAAGATGGATCAGGAGCGGAGTGCCGTCTGCTTAAAATATGCAAGAAAAATGGATCTTCAGCTCATTGTCTGTGTGCCGGATGAACGTCTGCAGTCGCTGATCCGCAATGTGGACTGCGTCTACGGATTCAGGCGTCATCAGAACCAGATCTCCATGATGCATATTGATAAGGGAGATTATTTAAAACTCATGGAAGGTGAGCATGGACAGGGAGAGCCGGAAACTGTAAAATAGTGTAAGAAAACCATAGTCGGGGAGGAAACAGCATGCAGACAGGAAAAGGAATTTTAATACCATCTATATTAAAAGTTGGAAATGGTACTTTGAAAAAAATCGGACAGTATCTTAAGGCAGAGAATTTGGAACAGGTCGTAATTTTTTTCGGAAACGGACTGATCGACCTGTTCGGCATGGATGTCATGGATTCACTGAAACAGGAAGGAATCACGGTATTGGAGTACAGCGAGTTGGATACGGTCGATATCGATGATATTATCACGCTGGCATTTGCAATGCCGAATAAGACACAGGCCGTGATCTCAATCGGAGGAGGAAAAGTGATCGATGCCGGAAAATACGCAGCTTTTCTGCGCAATATCCCATTCATTAGTGTTCCGACTTCAAGTTCCAGTGATGGATTTTCCAGCGCAAGCGCATCTCTTCTGGTGCATGGAAAAAGAACTTCCGTTCCGGCAAAGCTGGCATATGGAATTATTGTGGATACGCAGGTCATAAGGACTGCACCGGATAAGTTTATCTATTCCGGTATTGGTGATATGATCTCAAAGATCACAGCGCTCTATGACTGGATTTTTGAGGAGAAAAGCGGATATTCAGAAGTGAATGATTTTGCGGTGATGATTGCGAAAAAGGCAGTGAACAGTTTTGTGCGGACACCGTATGAGACGATAAAAGATGAACTGTTTTTGAAAGAACTTGTAGATTCTCTGGCAATGAGCGGAATTGCAAACGAAATTGCAGGAAGCAGTGCGCCGACAAGCGGCAGCGAGCATCTGATCTCGCATGCATTGGACAAAATATTAGAAGTTCCGCAGCTTCATGGTATCCAGGTCGGCATTGCAACTTATATCATGAGCAAAGTGCAGAATCACCGCTATGTGCGTGTGGAGACCGTACTCCGTGAGACAGGATTCTTTGACTATGCGGCGACACTTGGCATGAAGCGTGAAGATTTTATAAAAGCGATCGAGATGGCTCCGTCGATCAAACCATTCCGTCATACTTATCTTCATGAGGAAACATACCGGGAGCTTGCAAAGAAGATTGTTTTGGAGGATGAGGTGCTGCAGAAGGTATTGGTGTAAATAGCATGCTAGAAAGGAAAAACAAATGAAAAAGAAAAAATTCTACATGGTTACATTAATCGTATGGATCATTTTATTAATCTGTATGCTTCTTATGGATTTTCACATCATATCGGATACGGAACCTAATGCCATAATGTATGCCGTGATCATCTTTGGAATGATAAATTCTATTGTCCAAATATTGCGTAAAGAATAAAAAGGAAAAGAGGAAACTACAATGAATTTTAATTATAACGAGCAGGAATATGAAGAATTTCCAAACTTTAAAGGCGGGGAGAAATCGCTTTACGCCAAAATGTTCCATGATGAGAAGAACCGCATTATCTACGGAAAACTGATACCGGGAGCATCCATCGGCGTACACACGCATGAGACTAACAGTGAGATCATCTATATCACAAAGGGAACAGGCAGAGTTCTTATGGATGGGGAATATGAGAAACTGGAAGCGGGTATGTGTCATTATTGTCCGAAGGGACATACCCACAGCCTCATGAATGACAGTGATGCAGAACTTGAATTTTTTGCAGTTGTCCCGGAGCAGAACTAGTACACCGAATAATAAATAACTGACACCTTGACTTGGCTGATTTTTCATCTGCTGCGTTGTCGTCAATCGACGTAGCCACCGCTACGCCTCATTCCTCCGCCTTGCATATGAAACAATCATTCGGCGTCAATGTATCAGAAACTTATTATTCGATGTACTAGCTTTAATGATTGATTGCAAAAGAAGAAAAGGAAGATAGATTATGACACTTCAACAGTTAAAATATGCATTGACGATCGCCGACTGCGGTTCCATGAATGAGGCGGCAAAACAGCTTTTTATCTCACAGCCAAGTCTGTCAGAGACGATGAAGGAGCTTGAGACAGAGATAGGATTGGATATTTTTCTGCGTTCAAACCGTGGAATCGTCATCACACCGGAGGGCGAAGAATTTTTGGGATATGCCAGACAGGTGACAGAGCAGTTCGGGCTGTTACAGTCCAAGTATATCGATAAAAAAGTAAAAGAGAAATTCAGCGTTTCCACACAGCATTATACGTTTGCGGTGAAAGCGTTTGTGGAGACGGTCAAACAGATCGGTATGGAGCAGTACGAATTTGCAGTGCATGAGACAACGACCATCAGTGTGATCGAGAATGTGAAAAACTTCAAGAGTGAGATTGGTGTACTCTATGAGAATGATTTCAACGAGAAAGTCTTAAATAAAATGTTTAAGGAAAATGGGCTGGAATTTGTGGAGCTGTTTTCCTGCGATACATTTGTATACCTGTGGTCCGGACATCCGCTTGCAAAACAGGATGTGATCACAATGGAAGAACTGGATGAGTATCCGTGTCTTTCCTTTGACCAGGGAAAAAATAATTCCCTGTATCTGGCGGAAGAGATGAAGAGCACCTATGAGTATAGGCGGCTGATCAAGGCGAATGACAGGGCAACACTCTTAAATCTGATGATCGGACTGAATGCCTACACGCTCTGCTCCGGTATTATCTGTGAAGATTTAAACGGTAACGATTATAAAGCAGTTCCGTTAAAGGAAACAGAGAAAATGAGAATCGGATATATCAAACGAAAAGGTGCAAAAGTCAGCCATATCGGGGAATTATATATTGAAGAATTGAAAAAGTATAAGGAAAAAGTAATGTAGCTATAGGTACAACCTATAACAGATTCAAGGTTTCGCGTATTAACACATTTTAAAAACTCTTGCTATAATGGTCAATGTGAAAGGGAGATACAAAGCGCATGGATCAGAACAGCAGGAGCTTTGTATTTTCAAAAAACAGAAGAAGCAGAAAGGAGAACCGGGAATGAGAACAGCTATTTTTCCAGAAAACGGCAGAAGAATGATGTCAGAAATGATGTGCATGTGCAGATGTATGTGTATGTCTTGTATGTGCTGCAGAAAAGAAAAATGTGCGCCAGATGTTTCGGTTTGAATTTTGCTTTTATAGATAGAGCATAATAGACAGGAATCATCTTCGCGATGGAGCCTGTTATTTTTTGTGTAACAGTCGTAAATAAAAATCAACAGGTTTTTATTTTTGAAAAGAAAGGATTCGATATGTCTGAAATAGAAGTAAAACATTTGTCCAAGACATTTGAACAAAAAGGTGTTCATGTGGATGCCTTAAAGGATATTAACCTCACGATCGGGGCGGGCGATATTTACGGGATCATTGGAATGTCCGGTGCAGGAAAAAGTACTTTGGTACGATGCCTGAACTTTTTGGAAAGACCGACTGACGGTCAGGTGCTGATCGAAGGAAAAGATCTTGGAACTTTAAATGAGAAAGAATTGAGAAAACAGAGAAGCGACATTGCGATGATCTTCCAGCATTTCAATCTTTTGATGCAGAAGAATGTGATCGACAATATCTGTTTCCCATTACAGATTCAGGGTGTTAAGAAAAAAGAGGCGAGAGCCAAAGCAAGAGAACTGTTAAAGACAGTCGGACTTGAGGAAAAAGAGAAGGCTTATCCGGCACAGCTCTCCGGTGGACAGAAGCAGCGTGTTGCCATCGCAAGAGCACTTGCATCCAACCCGAAAATACTTCTCTGTGACGAGGCGACCAGTGCACTTGACCCACAGACGACTGCTTCTATCTTGGAACTTCTGAAAAGCATCAATGAGCAGTTTCAGATCACGATCGTGATCATCACACACCAGATGTCCGTGATCCGTGAAATCTGTAACCGGGTAGCGATCATTGAACATGGAGAACTGGTGGAAAATGGTCTGGTAGAAGATATTTTCAGCCATCCAAAGTCGAAGGCAGCCAGAGAACTGATCTTAAGAGATGTTCCTGAAAACAGTGGAAAAGCAGAGGGCGCAGTTGCAGCCCAGATGGAGAGGATCCAGGGAGATAAGAAGCTGCGTATTGTATTTACAGAAAATTCCGCATTTGAGCCGGTGATCGCGAATATGATCTTACAGTTTGGAAAACCGGTCAATATTTTAAGGGCAGATACAAAAAATGTCGGCGGTGTAGCCAAAGGCGAAATGATCTTAGGTCTGCCGGATGACAGACATCTTCAGATCGATATGGAACAGTATCTGACAGAACATGGACTTGAGATTGAGGAGGTGACAGGCGATGTGGAGTAGTGAAGTGACAAATATGATTATTACCGGTATCTGGGAAACTCTTTATATGACATTAGTATCCACATTGGTTGGTTATGTGATCGGACTTCCGATGGGAATTATCCTTACGGTATCAGACAAAGACGGGATTAAACCAAATGCAGTATTATATAAGATTTTAGATGTGATCGCAAATATCGTGCGGAGTGTACCTTTTATCATTTTGCTTGTATTGCTGATCCCATTTACAAGATTAGTCGTAGGAAAGAGTTATGGTTCCACGGCAACAATCGTTCCACTTGTGATCGCAGCAGCACCATATATTGCCAGAATGGTTGAATCTTCTTTAAAAGAAGTAGATGCCGGTGTGATTGAAGCAGCAAGATCTATGGGAGCATCCAATTTTACAATTATTACAAAAGTAATGTTAGTGGAGGCAAGAACATCCCTTTTAGTGGGAGCAACTATTACATTGGGAACAATCTTAGGTTATTCCGCAATGTCAGGAGCAGTTGGCGGCGGCGGTCTTGGTGCTATCGCGATCCGTTATGGATACACCAGATGGCAGACCGATATTATGATCGTCACAGTTATATTGTTGATTATCTTATTCCAGATATTCCAGACAGTTGGAATGAAACTGGCAGATAAGTTTGATCATAGAAAGTAAAGAGGAGATATTAAAAAAGGAGGATTCATTTTATGAAAAAAAGAGTATTATCAAGTATTTTAGCAGGAGTTTTAGCAGTCAGCGTATTTGCCGGATGCGGAAGCAAAACAGAAGACAACAGCCAGGCAGCAGCAGATAACAGCACAACACCTGCAACAGAAGCAGCCGCAGAAAAGTCTGCAGAAGCAGCAGGCGGCACAGCAGAATCAAAAGGAACAATTAAAGTAGCAGCATCTGCAACTCCACACGCAGAGATCTTAGCAGCAGCAAAACCTATTTTAGCTGAGCAGGGATGGAACTTAGAAGTTACAGAGTTTGATGATTATGTATTACCAAACGAAGTTGTAGAGAGTGGCGAGATGGATGCAAACTACTTCCAGCACGTACCATATCTTGACAGTTTCAACGAGGAGAAGGGAACTCACTTAGTTGAAGTTGGAAAAATCCATTACGAGCCATTCGGAATTTATCCGGGAACAAAGAGCAGCTTAGATGATATCGCAGATGGTGATGTGATCGCAGTTCCAAACGATACCACAAACGAAGCACGTGCACTTTTGTTATTACAGGATAACGGAATCATCACATTAAAAGACGGTGCAGGTTTAGAGGCAACGGTAAACGATATCGCTGAAAATCCTTACAATGTTGAAATTCAGGAGCTTGCAGCAGAATCTGTAGCAAGAGTTGCAGATGAAGTAGCATACGTTGTATTAAATGGTAACTATGCATTACAGGCTGGTTTCTCTGTAGCAAAAGACGCACTTGCATATGAGAAATCTGATTCTGAAGCAGCAAAAACATATGTAAACGTTATTGTTGTAAAAGAAGGAAATGAGAACAACGAAGGTGTGAAAGCATTAGTTGATGTATTAAAATCTGATGAGATCAAAGATTATATCAACAGCACATATGACGGAGCAGTTATTCCTTTCGAGGAGTAAGGATAATAAACCGGAGTTTAACGGACGTAGTGTCGCAGATTCTGTGGTGCTTTTATAGATTGTGAAGGGCAGATATAAGCGTCCTCTCGCAAGTCGTGATTTTATCGGTTTATGAAAAGAAAAACGGTACAGACGAAATATGATGTTCCTGTTCGCCGGGCATTCCGATAAGCCTCTAAAGAGTCTTATCTCCATGGCTCACAAAGGAAATCATATTTGTCTGTACCGTTTTTCTTTCATTTACGCTGTGAATGACTTGCGAGAGGGCGCTTATATTTGCCCAGTCAACGTTATGAAAAGCACCACAGAATCTGCAATTTACGTTATGGAACTCACGGTTATTTCCACCTCTATGCGATAAAACATTTCATCTGACAACTTATGAACATGGACGGTTTTAATCACAATTACACATCTTCAATTCCAATTCTTCTGTTTCTAAGCTCTCCATCAATTTGAAAGCCCAGCTTTTTCAATAAATTTCCAGAAGCCATATTACTTATATTATATTTTGCTTCAAGCATATAAGTGAAACTCTGGTTAAAGCTGTTTTAGTTTTGCGAGTTCTTTCTGAAGACGAAGTAATTCTGCATCCTTTTCAGCCAGCAGTTTTTGATTTTCAGCGATTGTATTATCCTGTTCAATAATCGTATCTTCCAGCCGTTTAATTTTAGCATTTTTATTTCGCTCCCAAAACTCCGCATCTGCACGTGCTCTCGCCTGCTGCCGGATGATTTCATCAGCATTGACAGTGTAAAGATCATTGGAAGCCTGCAATAAATCTGGGTTGTTCTTTGCAATCATTCTGAGTTCCTCCCATGTCTTAGCTTTAAAAAGTTTCGCCCAGCGGTCAATCTCATAGTTTTGATCCTCGGCTGTGGCAAGGTCTGTCCGAGTTAAGTCTAACACATGGATGGAAAATTTACTACTGTAAAGATGCCCTGTTTTTTTATTTCGAAGTTCATAAGTAGCGAAAAATTCGGGCTGATCTTCAAATAATGTAAAGTTTAAGAATCCAATACTGTGAACCGGAAGCACTTCTTTGTATTCTTCCCCGGAATTGAGCTGGTCAAAGCTTCTTGCTGCGTAGCTGATGGAACGTTCTGACCAGTTGTATTCGTTAGACATCTGCATTTCAAGGTCGATAAGCTGTTCATTATTCAGATTGACGCGGATATCCAGAATAAAATCTTTGTCTGAAATCGCAGCACCAAGCTCGATTGGGTTTGTGATGGCTACATCGTGAATACTTTCTTTTTTTAGGTGTAGCAAAGCTGCAATCAATGCTTTCAGCACCTGCTTGTCCTTCTGTAAAATAGCACGAAACATATAGTCATTTGTAAATGGATAGTCAATACTGCCGGTTGCAGTTTCAAAAGATAGATTTGTGTGTAAGGTCATGTGTCCTCCTTCGTAGATATGTGGTTATGATGGTTGAAAAATGAGGCGATATGCCAGATTTTTTCGAATGTATAAACACAGATAAGATAAAAGATGCAGTCATAGAATGACTGCAATACATCTGCGATGGATTAAGAATAGCATTTATAAAGTAAAATGTATATGAGATCTGCTGATATTTTATAAAACTTTTAGAAAGCGTGTATAACCGGAGTTTAACGGACGTAGTGTCGCAGATTCTGCGGTGCGTTTACAGGTTGTGAAGGGCAGATATAAGCGTCCTCTCACAAGTCGTGATCTTATAGGTTTATGAAAAGAAAAACGGTACAGACGAAATATGATGTTCCTGTTCGCCGGGCATTCCGACAAGCCTCTGAAGAGTCTTGTCTCCATGGCTCACAAAGGAAATCATATTTGTCTGTACCGTTATTCTTTCATTTACGCTGTGAATGACTTGTGAGAGGACGCTTATATTTGCCCAGTCAACGTTATGAAAAGCACCACAGAATCTGCAATTTGCACTATGAAACTCACGGTTGTTGGGTGAATGCCTGCTACAAATGAAAGTTGTCAATTACAGTATTTTTTCATTCGCATGCGCATAGTAAATTTTTTTAGGAGCATAATGCATAATAAGTTCCCAATCATAATTCAATCTGTCATTTTGATCATAAGTAGCAAGATATTCGATAGGCTCTAAATCTCCAACAAAACATTCACCACTATCTAAAATCAGGGATATGCACTGCCAACATGCAATCTGATCCATAAATTTCCATTCAGACAAAATTAAGAATTTCATAAACTTTTGTATCTTGCTTTTCCATAAGGACTTCTATATTCTGAAATTATAGAAAAAACGTCCGCAGAAAGCGGCATTTTATGGGAGGAATGCATATGAACCGAAGTTTATGGAGAAAGGCGGTGGCACTGACACTTACAGCCGCAATGACAGCAGGGCTTACTGCCTGTGGCGGTGGCGGCAACAGCACATCCGCAGACGGAAAGAAGAGATATTTCAAAGCAGATTATCTGAGTGATCTGCCGGACAGTTTTAATGATACGACAAGTAATATACAGTTTAAGGGAGATGTGATGTATTACACTTCCAGCAATGAGGACTACACAAAATCCGGACTGTATTCCTATAATCTGATCACCGGAGAAAATGCACAGCTTTATGAGCAGGCGCAGAGTGACGGCAGCGGAAACAGCAGCTGGGTGTCAGGATATACCGTGGCAGACAGCGGAGAGGTTTACCTGTTTGTGACGAAGAACCAGATGGATGAGTCGAGTGTCACCGAGGATTATTCTGACGCAACACTGGATGATGTGTTAAGTTATATGGCAGACCAGTGGGGATACAGTGCCGAGGATGCAGAAAAGGACTGGAATGATTATTATGCAAAAGATTATACGGATGAGAACGGCAATGTAAACTATGGCAGATTTCTGCTGGCTCAGAATGCGAGATTCATTCAGACCTCTTCCATTCTCAAAGTGGACACATCCGGAAATATTGCGTTTGAACAGGACATGGATCTCGGAGCAAATGCAGAGAATGTAAGCTGTAACGGGATAGCAGTGGATAAGGAGGGAAACCTTTATCTTGCCCTGAATACCTGGTCCAATAATGACAGTGGCAACAGCGTCAGCTCAGATGAATATTTTACACTCGTAATAGGAGAGGACGGCAGCCAGAAGGGCAGGATCCCATCGGATGGATATACATCCAGACTGGTCGGGCTTGCGGACGGAACGGTTGCCTCCATCGGATATGGGGATGCCGGATGTGAGCTGCGGCCGCTAGATGTCGGCGCAATGAAAGAACAGACAGACAAGGCAATTGAAGTCCCTTCCGATACAGTCTCTGTGTTAGATGAGAAGAATCTGCTGGTCACAGAGGGCAGCAGTGTTTATAAGTACAATCTGGATACGAAGGAAAAAGAGGAATTTTTCAGCTGGATGGACTGTAATATTTCCAGCTCCAGCGTGAGCAGCTACGGAGTCCTGTCCGATGGAAGAATCGCAGCTTATCTTCAGAACTGGAACTCCAACGGAAACCAGACGGAGATTGCACTGATCAAAGAAGTGGATGCCAGTGAAGTGGCAGATACCGTAAATCTCACACTCGCCTGCATGTGGACAGGTTCAGACGTGGAGGAGAAGGTGATCGCATTTAACAAGAGTCAGGATAAGTATCATATCACAATGAAGTCTTATGGAGACGGCGCAGAGGAGTACGAGGATGCAGTGAACAGCTTCAACACGGCAGTGACATCGGATTCCAACATTGATCTGGTGCTTTTTAACGATTATTCCCAGGCGATCAATTTTGCATCCAAAGGATTAAATGTGGATCTGTATGGACTGCTGGACAAAGACACGGAACTTTCGAGAGATGATTTCCTTCCAAATGTACTCACTGCATGCGAGTATGATGGAAAACTGGCGATCCTGCCGCAGACCTTTACGTTACAGACGGTGATCGGAAAAGCGGATGATGTTGGAACGACACCGGGATGGACCGTGTCGGATATGAAGGCGCTGCTCGCATCCAAACCGGAAGGAACACAGCTTTTCTGGGGTATGGACCGGACGTCTGCATTGACAGCACTGATGAGTCTCGGCTATAATGATTTTATCAACTGGGAGGATGCAAGCTGTAATTTTGACAGTCAGGAATTTATAGATGTACTGGATTTTGCAAATATGTTCCCGGAAGAGTTTGAATATAGAGATGATATGGAAGACAGCACGGTTCTGCTGAGTCAGGGAAAACAGCTTTTAGATACTTATTATCTCAGTGATTTTGAGCAGGTACAGATGTACCGTGCGATTTTTGGAGGTCCGACAACATTTATCGGTTATCCGACCAGCGAGGGAAACGGAGCAATGCTGAGTCTGAACAATATTATTGGAATTTCCAATAGCTGTAAGGATGTCGATGGTGCATGGCAGTTTTTAAGGACATTTTATCTGCCAAAGAAGAGCAGCGACGGCGACAGTGATTACACTTATGGATTTTCCATTAGAAAAGACGATTTTGAAAAATATTGTCAGAACGCAATGAAAGCAGACTCTGACGGCGGAAGTACCTGGGGCTGGGGGGAATTCGAAGTTGAGATCCAGCCGGCGACACAGGAGGATGTAGATCAGGTAAAAGATCTTGTATACAATACAACCGCTGTTTCCGGTGCCGTTTCCGATGATATCACCAATATCATCAATGAGGAGGCAGCAGCCTATTTCTCAGGACAGAAGTCCGCAGAGGATGTGGCAAAAATTATCCAGAGCAGAATGCAGGTATATTTAAGTGAGACGAAGTAAGAAAAAGGATTTTAGTAAGGTTATAAAAAAACAGAATAAATCATGGTTTCATAGGCTGGTGTCAGGAGCGTTCCTGGCACCGAGCGTTCTGGGAGTACTGTTGTTTTTTGTACTCCCATTTCTTGTAGTGATCTATTTTTCCTTTGTGAATAATCCGGTGGCAAAAAAGTTTGTGGGACTGACAAATTACATCAATGTCATTCAAAATGGGGCATTCCGGACAGCAGTTGGAAATACACTATTTTTTTCGGTAGTGGCAGTGCCGCTTGCCGTGATCCTTGGCATGGCACTCGCATTTCTGCTGGATGCAGGCATTCCGTTAAAAAGTGAACTGCGGAGTTGTTTTCTGACACCGCTTATGGTGCCGACAGCGTCTATCGTGCTGATCTGGCAGGTGCTTTTTGATTACAATGGTGTTGTGAATGTGGCAGTGCAGAAGTTCGGCGGAGGACAGGTGGACTGGCTGAAATCTTCAGCAGGTCTTTTGGTCATTATTCTGCTGTTTTTATGGAAAAACTTAGGTTACAATATGATCCTCTTTTTGTCTGCGATGGGAAATATCCCAAAGGATATTATCGAGGTGGCAGAGTTGGACGGGGCAAACCGCTGGCAGATCTTCCTGCATGTTAAATTGCGGTATCTGTCACCGACGATCATGTTTGTGACGATACTTTCCATGATCAATTCGTTTAAGGTTTTCCGTGAGATTTATCTTCTGACAGGCGAGTATCCGTACGGTGCACTTTATATGCTGCAGCATTATATGAACAATACGTTTGCTTCGGCAGATTACCAGAAACTTTCCACGGCAGCAATTTATATGTCCTTTGTGATGATCGTCATTATGGGAATTTTATTTTGGGTGGAACATCATTTTGGAAAGGATTTGGAGGAAGAATGAAAAAGAGATCAGAACGAAAAAAATTATGTATCCGCATCTGCCTGACGGTGATCGCAGTGGTTACGGCGCTGATTTTTATCATGCCGATCGTTCTTACCATCAGCAATTCGTTTATGTCGGCAGCGGAGATCACCTCCAACTATGGTTCTATTTTCCAGAAAACGGATACCGGGGGCAAGCAGTACATCTCTCAGACGGTAAACCTCAAATTTATACCGGATATGGTGACTTTCTCACAGTATGCGACCGTGTTATTTAAGAGTCCGGACTATCTGTTGAAGTTTTGGAATTCCGTGATCTTAGTGGTGCCGATCGTGGTATTCCAGCTGGTGGTGGCAGTGCTCGCCGCATATGGCTTCACAAGGACCAGAGGAAAACTTTCCGCAATCGTCTTTTTTGCATATGTGATCTTAATGATGATGCCATATCAGGTTACACTGGTGCCAAATTATCTGGTCTTAAACTGGATGAAGCTACTGGATACGAACTGGAGTATATGGCTTCCGGGTATTTTTTCACCGTTTAGTGTGTACCTGATCACGAAGTATATGAGACGAATACCAGTGCCGCTCATCGAGGCGGCGAAGATTGACGGAGCCAACGAGTTTCAGGTCTTTACAAAGATATGTATTCCAATCTGTAAGGGCGTGATCACAACCTGTGCGATCCTGGTATTTATGGATTACTGGAATATGGTGGAACAGCCACTGCTGTTTTTTAACGATACAGATAAATACCCGCTGTCGATCTTTTTGTCAAAGATCAATGCGCAGGAAGTGGGACTGGCATTTGCAGTGGCGACCTTTTACATGATCCCAAGCCTTTTGATTTTCTTATACGGTGAGGATCAGCTGGTAGAAGGTATCGCTTATCAGGGCGGTGTCAAAGGATAGAAAATGGAGAGTTAAAAAGATGACAGATAGAAAAGATAAAATAAAGAATATCACAATTATATTTTTACTGGTGATGCTGATACTTACCTTTTTTTCCAATACGATCATGAATTATTCGCTTGTGGAAGTCAGCACACAGCAGGTGACAAGCGGTCAGATCACTTCCAAGGTGCGCGGAAGCGGTTCTGTGGAGGCGAGTGAGAGTTATTCCGTCACGATCGAGGAGACAAGGAAGATCGCAACGGTCAACGTGAAAAAGGATGCGGAAGTAGCAACCGGAGATTTACTGTTTACCTTAGAGGATACAGACAGTGATGAGTTAGATGCTGCAAAGAAGAGTTTAAACGAGGCACAGGCAGCCTATGAATCTGCAGTGCTTACCGCAGGGATCACAGTGGCAGAGCGCCAGAGCATTGAGGCTGGAAAGGGATCAAGCCTCACCCAGAAACAAAATGAGATCGCAGCAGCAAATCAGAGAGTGAAAGATGCGCAGGCGGCAGTGGATGCTGCACAGGCAAGTGTCGATAAGATCAAAGCACAGATCGATGCGGTCAGCAACTCAACGACAGACACAACTGCAGAGGAAAAGGCAGTGTTAGATGCAGAGAAAAAGAACAGTGAGGCGCAGGACAGCCTGACGAGTGCGGAGAGTGCTTATACGCCGGTGAAGAGTGCGTATGATACGGCGCTTTCAGGTCTGCAGAGCGCACAGAGTGCGTATGATGAGGCTGTGGCACTCAAGAACGAAGCACAGCTCAATTGTGATAAAGCAGAGAAAGCTTATAATGATGATAAGACTAACAACGATAAAAAAACTGCATGGGATAATGCTAAAACTGCGTTGGATGGAAGTGTCAGCGCAATGAATAAGGCAAAGCGCCAGTTAGATACTGCCCAGTCCACATTTAACACCTGTCAGGCTAACTTAAACAAAGTCCAGGGTTCCTACGATTCCGCAAAGTCCGCAGCAACCGACAGCAAGAATGCTCTGAGCAATGCAAACTACAATCTCTCCGTGAAAAAACTGACTGGCACGAACACAGCAGAAGCAAACAATCTGCAGGCGCAGCTGAACACGGCAACGGCGGCACTGACCGATGCAAACACAGCATTGACAAGCGCAACCAATGATCAGAAAAAAGTGACCGATAAGATCAGTGGAGAGGTGACGATCGCATCTGCCTATAAAACAATGACAGATCTGCAGGAAGAAGTAGCAAAATTACAGGCGAAATCCATCGGAACAGAGATCACATCACCAATATCAGGAACTGTTACTGATATTGCAGTAACAGCAGGAACTACAGTCAACGCCAATGATGTCATGATGACCATTCAGCCGGAAAACAAAGCGTATGTGTTACAGTTCTCTGTGACTGAAAATCAGGCAAAGAAGGTCAGAGTCGGAGATACAGCTGAAATACTGAATAACTGGTACGGAAATGATGTTTCCGCAGTCGTGTCAGCCATCCGCAAAGATTCACAGAACCGCTCCAACAGTATTATCATCTGTGAGATGAAAGGGGATGTGTCAGTCGGAGACAGCTATACACTGTCTATCGGGGAGCAGAGCTCCAACTATGACACAATCGTACCGACGAGTGCTATCCGGGAAGATTCCAATGGAAAATTCATTCTGATCATAGAGTCAAAGAGCACACCGCTTGGAAACCGTTACTATGCGAGACGTGTGGATGTGGATGTTATCACATCAGATGATACAAAATCAGCAGTGACCGGAGCTTTGGAAGGTTATGAGTATGTGATCACAACGACTACAAAACCGATCAAGGAAAACGAACAGGTACGTCTTGCATCAGAATAAGCAGAAAGGAATGACACATGAAGGTAAAGCAGTACAGAAAAATACTTCTATTAGTGCTGATGATATGTGCTGCCATTCTTTTTGGCTGTGTGGAACGGGCACTCGGCAGACAGCTTTCCACACAGCAGATCGCATCAGAGTGGTCAGCAGAAGACAGTTATGCACAGATTTCCTGCTTTTTTTCCAAAGATGCAGCAGTGACGAAGGACTATGTGATACAGCTGGAACAGAAATTAAAAACTGCATTGCAGGAGGCGTCAGAGGATACATCGGATGTAAACGGAAGAACGCTGGTGGACTGTTACAGCACAAAAGGGGAACTTACCCTTTATTCTGACCGGGCATCCATTACGGCGAGAGCATTCGGTGTTGGAGGAGATTTTTTCACATTTCATCCGCTGAAACTGTTGTCCGGCAGCTATTTTGATGGAGAAGATTTAAACAAAGACGGTGTGGTCATTGATGAAAATGTTGCATGGCAGTTATTTGGTTCCAACAATGTCGCAGGAATGTATGTGGAAATCAACGGAGTACAGTATCCGGTGCGCGGTGTGGTAAAAAGCGATAAGGGATATTTCAGTGATGCGGCGGACGAGGAAGCAGCAACCGTTTATGTCTCTTATGAGATTTTAGAAGGCAGATCAGACAGCAGCACTGGCGGCATGGACAGCGCAGCAGCCAGCACACCGGCAGCAGGCACAACGGGTTCAAAGGGGGGAAGTTACGGACAGTCAGCAGGAACGACGCTTGACAGCTATGAGCTTCTCATCAAAAATCCGGTGCAGAAGTTCGGATTCAATGCATTAAAAGAAGCATTGGGATTGGATAAAAGCAGTTATGAGATCGTTGAAAATTCTTCCCGTTTTGGATTGATGAATCGTTTTACGGTATTAAGAAATTTTGGGATCCGTTCGATGAATACAAAGAATATTGTTTTTCCATATTGGGAAAACCGGGCGAGAGCTTATGAGGATCTTGCAGCGTTGCTGTTGATTCTGGAATTGTTATGTCTGGTCTATCCGGTCATTTTTGCAGCCGGGAAAATACACTGGCTGTGGAAACACAAGACTGAAATCCGACAGAAGCTGGTGCAGTGGATCAAGGTGTTCGTGAAAGAGCTGCGGATCTGGATGAAGCATGTGAAAGCACAAGAACGTCCGGTGAAAAAAAAGTGACATTGGAAAAAATAAAGGAGTGGCGGTATTCAGGACAGAATACCGCCTTGATGTATTTATGAAAAGAATTGTTTTGTTGGTTGGCGGCGTGGAAACGCTTGCCTACTTTTCCATACAGATGGGAAATGAATGGAAGCGCATGGGCTATAAGGTGTTCTATTTTGACTTGGAGGATGAGATGAACAGCGCCAAAAAGCTACGCAGATTTATCAAGCCGGGGGAGACAGTGCTTGTCACGTTTAACTTTGAAGGTCTGGAAAAAGAGGCAGGCGTTTACCGTGAAGGCATTGGCTATGTATGGGATGAATATGCAGTTCCGTGTTACAACATCGCCGTCGATCATCCGTATTATTACCATGAGAGACTTGCTGATCTTCCGGAAAAATATTACCACATCAGCATCGACCGGCTGCATGAGGCTTATTTTAAGCATTTCTATCCGGAGTTTACGCACCGTGGATTTCTTCCGCTTGCAGGAAGTAGTTTAGAAGAGTTATGTAAATCAAATACCGGTAAGGAAGATGAAAAACAATCGGTTGAATATCCGGCAGAAGCAATTAGGAAGCCTGTTGAGAAAAAATACAATGTCATTATGACAGGAAACTTTACCCCGACGTCTTTCTGTGAACCGTATATCCACTGGATCAACGATGAATATGCAGCCTTTTATCAGGGGATCATCGATGACATCATTGCGCATCCGCATCGCACGGTCGAGGAAGTGGCATTGGAACACTGCGAGCGTGAGATGGGGGAGAATACTTATAAGGATCTCCGCATGGCGCTGCACCGCATGATATTTATTGATATCTATGTGCGCAATTACTGGCGCAGGGAGGCGGTAAAAGTGCTGGTGGACGCAGGAATACAGGTGGATGTATTGGGCAAGGGCTGGGATGAACTCACCTGCGGTCACCCGGAAAACATGATCCTGCATCCGCAGACAACCTCAGAGGAGTGTTTAAAAGCAATTGCGGCGTCCAAAATATCATTAAACGTCATGCCATGGTTTAAGGACGGAGCACATGACCGTGTCTTCAATTCAATTTTAAATGGCACTGTCAGCGTGACTGATACGAGCAAATATCTTTGCGGGGAATTAAAAGAAGGACAGGGCGTATGTTATTACGATCTTGCCTATATGGAAAAACTGCCGGAGCTGGTGAGAGATCTGCTGGCGGACGATGCACGCCGGGAGGAGATCGTAAGAGCCGGTATCCCTGTGGTGGAAGAAAAACATACGTGGATCAGGCGGGCACATCAGCTGCTGGAATGGATCGAGGAAGATGCACGCGGGACAGACAGAAAAGATTGAGAGAGAAACGGGAGTAATCGGAGAAAAGCGAAGAATTCCGCATAAAACAGTTGCATTTTGCAGATAATGAGGGTATAATGTCGGAAGAAATTGGCAGTGACGAAAGCTACGACCGCAAAGCTGTTTCAGAGAGCCGGTGGCAGGTGTAAACCGGTGCAGTGAGTAAGGTCTTTCCACTTTCAGAGCCGGTGATGAAAGTCACAAGGTTCGTACCCTGTATCGTACGTTTGAGAGGTCGGAAGAAGATCTGTTCTTTAACATAGAGAAAGAGAGGCAGAGTATTCCGGCAATATGGGTGGCAACGCGGAAGAGAATACAGCCTTTCGTCCCATGTGTTTTGGCACAGGGGCGGAAGGCTTTTGTGTTATAAAAAAGAAAAAGGAGCTTAGAAAAAATGATCGATTTAAAATTTTTAAGAGAAAATCCGGAAATCGTAAAACAGAACATTAAGAACAAATTCCAGGATCAGAAATTACCGTTAGTAGACGAAGTGATCGAGTTAGATGCGAAGGCAAGAGCAACACAGAAAGAGGCAGATGAGCTTCGTGCAAGCCGTAACACCTTATCCAAACAGATCGGACAGTTAATGGGACAGGGCAAGAAAGAAGAAGCAGAGGCAGTAAAGGCACAGGTAAGTGCCAATGCAGCACGCCTTGCTGAGTTAGAGGAAACAGAGAAAGAGTTGCAGGAAAAAGTAACAAAGATCATGATGGTAATCCCAAACATCATCGATCCGTCTGTTCCAATCGGAAAAGATGACAGCTGCAACGTGGAGATCGAAAAATTCGGCGAACCTGTCGTTCCTGATTTTGAAATCCCATATCACACAGATATCATGGATCGTTTTGATGGTATCGACCTTGACGCAGCAGGAAAAGTTGCAGGAAACGGTTTCTATTATTTAATGGGTGATATCGCAAGAATCCATTCCGCAGTGATCTCCTACGCAAGAGATTTCATGATCGACCGTGGATTTACTTACTGTGTACCACCATTCATGATCCGAAGCAACGTTGTAACAGGTGTTATGAGTTTTGACGAGATGGATGCTATGATGTACAAGATCGAGGGAGAGGATCTTTACCTGATCGGAACTTCCGAACATTCCATGATCGGTAAATTCATTGACACGATCAACGATGAAGAAAAATTACCATACACACTGACTTCTTACTCTCCATGTTTCCGTAAGGAAAAAGGAGCACACGGTATCGAGGAACGTGGTGTATACCGTATCCACCAGTTCGAGAAACAGGAAATGATCGTTGTCTGCAGACCGGAAGAATCCAAAATCTGGTATGATAAATTATGGCAGAACACCGTTGACCTGTTTCGCAGCTTAGATATTCCGGTCCGTACATTAGAGTGCTGCTCCGGCGATCTCGCTGACTTAAAAGTAAAATCCTGCGACGTAGAGGCATGGTCTCCAAGACAGAAGAAATACTTCGAAGTTGGAAGCTGCTCAAACTTAGGAGATGCACAGGCAAGACGTTTAAAGATCAGGGTAAAAGGAAAAGACGGAAACAAATATTTTGCACATACCTTAAATAACACAGTTGTTGCTCCACCACGTATGCTGATCGCATTCTTAGAGAACAACTTAAATGAGGACGGTAGCGTCAACATTCCAAAAGCACTTCAGCCATATATGGGTGGAATTGAGAAGATCGTTCCAAAACACTAAGAAGAAATAGAAAAGTAAGAATAAATAAAAAAGTAAGAACAAATAAAAAAGAATGTATCCGGAGGAAATTAATCCGGATGCATTCTTTTTTTTTAAAATTATTTCTCATAAATACAGTGTGTTCCCTGATGCTGCATCAGCCCGCCAAGACATTTTTTGTTGCAGCGGACGCAGCGGTGGATCTGGTCTGCATGACCATCTTTCAGCTTGTTTACCCAGTCAGGATCAGCCAGTAACTGGCGGCTCATGGCAGCACACTGGATGCGGCCATCGGCAAGCTGTTTTTCCACAAAATCAGGATCGGTAAGTCCGCCGACACCACAGATCGGAAGATTGGTGTACTGTCTTACCTCATCACAGAATTTTAGGAAACATCCCGGTTCACCAAAATACGGATGGTTTTTCGGTGGAATAGTATTTTCAAGATCAGAATGGTTTGCGAGTGTGACATGGAAGCTTGTAACGCCTGCTTTTTCAAGCATTGGAACAAATACCTTCAGCTCATCCTCGATAACACCTGCATTTCCGTAGTGCGGATTCTCCTGACGGACGGCAAGCTTGTAATCGATTGGCATATCCGGCAGTTTTTCGCGGACGGCAGAAACAGCCTCCACTGCAAAACGGGCACGGTTTTCGGCAGTTCCGCCGTATTCATCGGTGCGGTGGTTGTAAATGGAAGAACTGAAACTTCCACACATACGGTCACCGTGGATCTGGATCATATCAAATCCTGCTTTTTTTGCGAGAACAGCGGCAGTGCCGAAAGCAGAGGTGATCTCTTTTACTTTTTTGTGAGGCATATTCGTAATATATGGAGCAACCTCATTATTTAAAAGAGGGCGGAGTTCCTGCATGCTGATCCGTTTTGTGAGCACGCCCGGAACATATTTTAACATGGCTTTGATATTGGAATCGGACTGATGAAGCTGGGCGCATACCTTACAGTCATTGTCATGGGCGATCCCGATCACTTTTTCATAGAATGCAAAGCCTTTTTTGTCAAAAAGTGATTTTCCGAAATGACTTTTTCCAACCGGAACGTCTCCGACAATGATCATAGCGCAGCCACCAGCTGCGATCCGGCGTATTTTTTCAAAGTAATCTTCATCCGATAAACCGAATGTTGTAGGGGCAAAAATAATGCGGTTTTTTAAGGTTAATCCTCCATAATTGAAGGGAGTCTGAATTGTTTCGTACATAATCTCACACTTTCTGAATTGATATTTTACACAACAGATTTAAAAGGAGCTGCTGCTCCTCATTGGTAAGACCGGTCAATTTGGTGGCATCCCAGTCGAAAAGTACCTGATGGCAGACATCAAAAGCCTGTTTCCCAAGAGGGGTTAAGGTTAACCGGTAACTGCGGCCGGATTTCTTTTCTTTGATCAGAAAACCATCTTCTGCAAGTTTCGCAACGGAGCGCTGCGAATGTCCCCAGTCCAGTTTTAAGGCACTGGTCAGTTCTGATGGGGTACACTCAGGATGTTTGCCCACATAAATGATAAAGTACATCTGACCAAAGTTAAGACCTAACTCATGGAGCTTTTCTGTTGTGTAAGCAGCAAATTCTTTATATAGTTCAGTTGTATAGTAGGAAAGAGTTGATATTAGCATAAATCCTCCTTACATCGCAAAGCGAAATCCAATTTTCATATCGAAAACTGAGTATTTACGTTTCCAACTGCACACAGTATAAAACCAACACTTGACTTTGTCAAGTAAGAAAATAAAAAAAGTTGTATGAGTTTTTGACCGGATGACTTGTGATCTTTTATCATTCGGGTAAAAACCCATACAACTGTTCCTGCTTATTCAGAAATATGATTTTCGCGCATATATTCACCAATTTTTTTATCACAGGCAAGAATGTGGTTTGCAAGCCAGTTCAGTAAAAACTGGATCAGATCAAGAAGATATACCTGCTGGTTGTCATCCAGATCCTCCATTTCATCCAGATCGATATTTACAAGACGGTCTACAAATGCAGCGTGTGCCCGTTTCTGTGAAGGAAGTTCAGGATAATGGATGCGCTCCATCAGAGCCTCTTCCTCGCTGAAATGTAATTCCGTATAATCTCTCAGTTCTGCCAGCAGACGCATGATCTCATCGTATTTATCATGTAAAAGCTGGTCGTGGATGAGGTCATTGGTATCACTGATGATCTCAAACAGCTTGCGGTGCTCATCATCGACAAATGTGATGCCGGTTTTGTATTTGTCCGTGAATGCAAATGGATCCTCTGTAGATTCTTCCGTAGGGATCATTTTCCCGATCATCATATCGCTGCTTAAAATATGATGATAAAGCCAGTGCACGAGGTAAGTAAGAAGTTCATTTAACGATCTCTTGGCATTGCGTGGTGATGTGGTATCCAGTTTAAATTCGTTGATCGTCTTTGCAAATGCAGCATGTTCTGTCTTCTGGAGAGGAAGCTCAGGATCATGGATACTCTCCATATAAGCCTCCTCATGAGCAAGGTGCGTAGCTGCGTAATCTTTCAGGTTTGCGATCAGGCTTTGACCGATGGCTGTCACATCCTCTGTTTTCTCAACTAATTCGAATGCTTCATTTATCATCTGGAACAGACGCTTGTGTTCTTCATCGATTGCATCAATATGAAGCATACAGTCTTCTGTAAATTCGTACATAAAATCCTCCTTCTGTGTGTCATAAATCCGCAGCGCTTACGGAAAAGTGCAGTGGAATGTCTTTCGTGTTGCTACATTTATGTCATCATCATAGCACATGCTGGAAGAAAATTACAGTTGTTTTCGTGGAAATTATGCCATACTTTTACAGGTACTGCGGATGAAATTTGCAATAATCCTTTTCATCGATTCAAATTAATGATATAATTTTTCTGAAATGTTGACAGATATACATTTTATCTTCCTAAAATGTTGATGATTTACATTAAAAAGTGTTATTTATGTTGATCAGAGGTGCCTTATGTTAAAAAGAAAAGCAACAAATTTTATGAAAAACTGGATAAACACAAAGGATAAGAAGTGCCTTGTCGTTCAGGGTGCCAGACAAACAGGAAAGACATATACCGTTGAACGTTTTGCCGAAGAAAATTATGAAGAACTGGTTGAAATTAATTTTAAACAGATGCCTTCTGCGATGGAGATATTTTCTGGAGATCTTACCGTAGATGCTATGGTTATGGGTATGCGGTTCCGCTTCCCTGAAAAGAAAATTATTCCTGGAAAAACATTGATTTTTCTGGATGAAATTCAGGAATGTCAGGAAGCGGTCACATCACTTAAATTTTGGGCGATAGATAATAAATATGATGTAATTGTATCTGGCTCACTTCTTGGAATCGATTACAAACGTGCCTCTTCTTATCCGGTTGGATATGTTGATTATTTGAAAATGTATGGGATTGATTTTGAAGAGTTTCTGTGGGGAATGGGAATATCCGGGGATATGATAGAAAATCTCTGTGGTTATCTGCGTTCTAAAACGATTGTGCCTGAAGCAATTCATTCGCAAATGATGAATTATTACAGACAGTACATTGCAATAGGTGGTATGCCAGAGGCAGTACAGAAATATATAGACACAAAAGATTTTAGGGAAATTGACAGGATACAGCGCAGCCTCTTACAGGGATACCAGTATGACATAGCACATTATGCAACAGCTGAGGAAAAGGTAAAAGCAGAGAAGTGTTATCTTTCTCTTGCAAAACAGTTACTGGATATGGAAAACCATAAATTTCAATATAAAGAGGTCGAGCATGGTGGTCGGGCACAAAAATATTTTTCAAGTATTGAGTGGCTGCTTCGTGCGGATATGGTGCATTTATGCAAACTGGTAACAGATGTCAGATTTGATCTGGATGACTATGCAAGAGATGACTTTTTCAGGGCATACACAACGGATTTATCTCTTTTGATGGCGATGAAAGATTTTTCATTAAAGCAACATATCGTAGAAAATACGTTATTCGGAAACTCAAAAGGCGGTATATATGAATGTGCCATAGCAGATGCACTTTACAAGAAAGGATATCCGTTATATTTCTATAAAAATGAGACAACCAAGAGAAGAATTGATGTTATGATCCAAAAAGATGGTGTGGTAGTTCCGATTGAGGTTAAAAGTGGAAATACGCGGGCTAATTCCTTAAAATCTATTTTGAAAATGAATGCAGACATTCCTTATGGATACAAGTTTGTTGATGGTAATATAGGTGTAAGTGATGATGGTATCATTACATTACCGTTATATATGATCGCGTTTATTTAAAGTATTATTTTTTTGACTTTGTGATATAATATTTTTAAAAGCTATACCATTAAGCGTTTCGGACGTTTGCGAGAAGATGTTTACATCACTTGGCGTAATGGCAAGGCTTTTTCTTTTCCATTTATATTTTTTTAAAATATTATCACTGGATTCCCATAATACATTGTAGCTGTAGTTCCCGGTTATTACTTGGTATGTTATAATAGGGAACGGTAAACCCTGCATAATCCCAGTGATTATGCAGGGTTTTATCTTTCAAAAAACAAGTAAAAAGTGATTCTAATAGATGAAAAAAATTCATTTTAAGTTTTTGCATTGTAAAAGGAGCCTGTTCATTCGTGAATCACTTCATTCAGCAGCAAAGCAGCAAGTGTTTTACTGCTGAATGAAAATAACTTACTTTCTGTAATATCTATAAAAAATATCTGCCCAATAAAGTTATTTATATGATATCATGGATACTATAAAGAAAACCTATTTGATACTTTTTCATAGTTTTCAGTTAAATGAAGTAATTAATTAGAGGCGGTACATATTTGCAAATAAGAAAGACGAGCAAATAGCACAAAAATTTCATAAAAACACAATACAAAAAGGAGTCCCTCCATGCAATCATACAACGACCTACAATCACAATTAAAAACAATAGACCATAAAAGTTACCCATTATACAAATCCCTGCGCGGAAGTTACCAGTTCCCCAAATACATATTGTCGATTGACCATGTGCAGGGCGATCCGTTTGCGGCACCGTCGGATGTGAGGGTGACAGTGGATGCGAAGTCAGCCGGATTCCCGGCATTTGCGATGAAAGATAAGCTGACAAGAACCGCGTTGGCGGATGAGCTGCTTCGCAATTTTGCGGCAAAAGTGAATCAGTTTAACTTTAAAGCGAAGGGTTCCGGGAAAAGCGGGCTGATCTCAGTGACACACTGCGGACAGGAAGTGCTGCAGAGGACAGCATGTGAAATCAGTGAAAAAGAGATTACCGCCAGATTTGCAGTCGGGTTTCCTGCAAATGGAAGAACAATCAATGCAAAAGAACTCGAAAAAATCTTATTTGAATATCTGCCACAGTGCGTGGAGCAGTCTTTTTATTATAAAAATCTGAATGCGCAAAAAGTAAAAGAGGCTGTGGAACTGGCAGAAGATCAGCAGGCAATCCGTGAGAAGCTGCCAGAACTTGGGCTGGCTGCGTTTGTGGCGGATGACTCTGTGCTGCCAAGGGAGAGCGGTATCTCTTCCAAGCCAATGAAGCAGTCTGTAAAATTTGTTTCTCCGGAAACAATGCGCGTGACATTAGAACTGCCGCACCGGGGTAAGATTACAGGAATGGGAGTTCCCAAAGGAATCACCCTGATCGTAGGCGGCGGTTATCATGGGAAATCTACGCTTTTAAATGCGTTGGAATTAGGCGTATACAATCATATTGCCGGAGATGGCAGGGAGTATGTGATCGCAGATGAAACGGCACAAAAGCTCCGCTCTGAGGACGGAAGATTTATCAAAAATGTAGATATTTCCATGTTTATCAATGATCTTCCAAACGGCAGGGATACGAAGGATTTTTCGACTGCTGATGCGAGTGGAAGCACGTCCCAGGCGGCTGGCATCGTGGAAGCGGTTGAGGCTGGCAGCAGACTGCTTTTGCTGGATGAGGATACTTCTGCAACCAATTTTATGGTGCGGGATGCGTTTATGCAGAAAGTGGTAAGCCCGGACAAAGAGCCGATCACACCGTTTTTATCCAGAGCAGAGGATCTGTATGAAAAAGCAGGAATTTCTACCATTCTGGTTGCGGGAAGTTCGGGAGCATTTTTCCACATTGCAGACACTGTGATCCAGATGGATCAGTATGAACCTGTGGATATCACAGAGAAAGCAAAGAACCTGTGTGGACAATTTCCAATCATGCAGGAGACAGCAAAACCATTTGTTTTACCGGATAGCCACCGTGTCATGGAAAAAGATAAAAATGGAGCGGTAAAACGCAGGGACTACCGGAGCGGAGAAGTGAAAAAAGGCGAGCCGGAGCGCTTGAAGGTAAAGACGCTTGGTGTGGATGGCTTTATGCTTGGAAAACAGAATGTCGATCTGCGCTATATCGAGCAGTTGATCGACAGCGAGCAGACGGCGGCACTGGGACTGCTTTTGAAATATACTGTGGAACATCTGGTGGATGGAAAGCGTACCATTTCAGAAACGGCACAGTGGTTAGAACAAAAGTTAGAGCAGGAAGGAATGGTATTTGCCGCAGAGCATGGCGTTATCTCCGGTGGATACGCAATCCCAAGAATTCAGGAAATTTATTCCTGCCTGAACCGCTATCGGGTGTAAATAATTGTGAATAAGAAAGGAGCCTGCCATGCGTCCAACAATCAAAAAACAGAATATAAAAACTCTATTGGAAACAAAGTTTATCAAAGTATTTGATCTTCAGTATGCCGAGGGCAGACATTACTATAATGCAACAAGACGGAGCGCAGATGATCTTGTGGCAGTGAAGTCTACGGAAGAATTTCAAAATATGCTTCCGGATGCGGTGAGCTGCATCACGATCTGGAATCCATCCAACGGTGAGCCCAAGCTCCTGCTGAATCGTGAATTCCGTTACCCGGCAGGACAATTTCTGTTAAGTGTCCCGGCGGGACTGATCGATCCGGCAGATAAGGTGGAAGACGAACCATTGCTTGTGACTGCGAAAAGAGAACTGAAAGAAGAAACCGGAATTGAGGTTTTGGATACAGATGAACTGGAAGTGATCAATCCATGTCTTTTCAGCACACCGGGAATGACGGATGAGAGCAACGCACTTGTGAAAATCGTGTTGAACCGGGATACTCTGACAGGTATGTCACAGGACGGTGCAGAGGGAAGCGAGTGTTTTGACGGCTTTTCTTTTCTGACAAAAGAGCAGGCACAGAAAATTTTAAAGGACGGCGTTGATGAGTACGGCATTTTCTATTCCGTGTATACATGGACAGCATTGACCTATTTTGTGGCAGATATGTGGAATCGAAACCCTATTTACAAATGCATAAAAAAATAGGATAATAGCTGTGAAAATAACAACATATTCTTTATAAGAAGAAACAGCATTCCAAGAATGCAAAGCCATTCGAAAGGTATAAAGTATTTTTGGATTGCAAAGCATCGGAAAGATGTTTTAGAAGGTAATACATATGGAAATTGAGAGATTAGGTGAAAATAAGATCAGATGTGCACTGTCTGAAGAAGAAATCCGTGAAATGGGATACAATATTGATGAGATTATTGGAAATACCGAGGTGACGCAGGAGTTTATGCGTGCGGTGGTGGAACTGGTAGAGGAGCAGGGCAATATCAGTATGCAGAATATTTCACCGGTAGTGAAGGCAGAACTTTTGCAGGATCACAGCATGGCGATCACGTTTGGCGGAGATTCCGAGATGAGTTTTAAGAATCTTGTGGATACGGTCGGACAGCTGATGAACCAGCTCGCACCGGAAAAATTATCAGAATTTCGGCAGATGAATAAAGAGGAAAAACAGAGTGCTATCGATGATTTCCTCGAAAAATATAAGGCAAAGCACAGCCAGGATGCAAAAAAGACAGAGACAGAAGATGCAAATGGTACTGAGCAGAAAGAGGACAATGAAATTTTTGAGACATCGGTTCCGTTTAGTCTGGAGTTTTCCAGTCTGGATGAAATGCTGCGATTGATCCGTCTGGCACCATTTACAGAAAAAATGCCTACAAGCAGTCTTTATAAATTCCAGCAAAAATACTATCTTGTGATGGATCTGATCCATTTTTCAAGGGAAGAATTACGGCCATTTGCGTTTACAATTGTAGAATATAACAATTGCCGTTATGCTGAGGTCGGACAAATTGCATTTATAAAAGAACACGGAAAATGTATTGTAGAAAATGAGGCACTGCAAACGCTGATGCAATTGTAAAAAGTGATGAAAATTTTTCAGGCAATAGACAAATGTGCCAAATGTCAGAAAAAATATTGTTACTTTTGCCGATGAATTTCATGCGCTAAAATCTACCATATATGCTATTATAGTTGAGGCGCACGTACGAGATATAGTGCACTGCAAATGAAAATATGTTATGTGGGAGATTGGTTATGAGCAGAGAGCAGCTTTTAGAACTTGAAGATGTGAAGAGAAGTTTACTGGTACAGGCATACCGTATGAAACAGGAGCATCCGCATATGTCGCCGGTTGGAATTGAGATGGAGATGTATTCTGCTTTGATGGCTGAAGTAAAAGAGATCACAACGAGAATCCAGATGAGCGCAGAGGCATAGGTGACAACCAATAAGTTTTTCGGGCAGGCTTTTTCAGAGATGAAAGAACCTGCCTTTATTATGACAGAAAATACGATTTGAGTTTCTGTCAATAGATGATTGAAAAAAGAGGAGAACAACCATGAATTTTGCAGAGAGAAGAAAACAGGTTTTTGAGAAAATGGAGAGACAGTCAGCGTTGATCTTATTTTCCGGGATTGAGAGCCATGTGAGTGCAGATGAATATGCACCATTTGAGGCAGACAGAAACTTTTTTTATCTGACAGGATTAAGAAGAGACCATATGATTCTTTTGATGAAAAAGACATTGAAAGAGGAGCAGGTGATTTTATTTATCGAAGAAGCAGACCCGACACAGGAGCGCTGGTACGGAAGAAAAGTGACAGTGGATGAGGCAAAAGAGATTTCCGGTATCGATAATGTGATGTTTTTAGATTCTTTTGAGGGCGCTGTGAACCGCATGATGGCGAGGGAAGATATCGACAGCCTGTATTTTGACTGTTACAGATATCAGTTTGAGGACATGCCGGATTACAATATGATCAAAGCAAAAGAATTTGCAGAAAAATATCCGGGACATGCAGTGAAAAATATTTCGCAGGTGATCGCAGAACTGCGTATGCAAAAAGACGGGGATGAAGTAGCACTTGTGCGGGAGGCGATCGGCATTACCGATAAAGCATTGCAGTATGTGATGAAACATTTAGAGCCTGGAATGGCAGAATATCAGGCACAGGCTGATTTTGAATACATGATCCGCTATAACGGAGCGGAGGGAACTGCATTCCCTACCATCGCAGGAAGCGGTGCAAACGGAACCATGCTTCACTACGACACAAACCTTGACATTTGTGAGGATGGTTCTTTACTGCTGATGGATCTCGGGGCAAAATACCGCGGATACTGCGCAGATATCACAAGAACTTATCCGGTAAACGGAACATACACAGAGCGCCAGAGACAGGTTTACGACATTGTTTTAGCTGCAAACCGTGAGGTTGCAAAGACTGCAAAACCGGGCATGACGTTAAAAGAGTTAAATGAGATTGCAAAGAAAGTGCTTGCAGCAGGCTGCATGAAACTCGGTCTGATCGAAAAAGAGGACGAGATTGATACTTATTATATGCATGGCGTATCCCATCATCTTGGAATCGATGTGCATGATGTCACAGCGGTTTGCAATGAAACATTACAACCGGGTGCCATCATTACTGATGAACCGGGACTCTACATTGACGAATGGGAGATTGGAATCCGTATCGAGGATGATCTTCTGATCACAGAGAACGGCTGTGAGTGTCTCTCAGAGGCAATTATCCGTGATCCGGACGAGATCGAAGCATTTATGAAAGACAGATAGAAATGAGGCAGAAATGAGTTGACCATTTCCGGTCACGATTATATAATAGCAATGGAAATTTTTTAGGAGGTGACATTCATGGACAGTTGTGATAGTGCGGGGCGAAAGAATAAAACCGATGGATTTTCTGAATGCTTTGGCACAGGGCAGATGTCTGTGGGCGTCTGACCTCTGTGATAATAGAATATGCCTTCTGAAACCACCGGTTTACATGCCTATACAATAGAGTGCACGCTTCGCGGACAATCTATTGTCATGAACTATAACAGCAGGAACTTACGCATGCTGCTTGGAAGTAAAGCGGTGGTTTTTTATGCCCTTTTTTCAGGGAGAACAGGAGGCAGAAATGCAAAAAGAAGTATTAAAAGAACCGACTTATGTAGAAGAATTATTAACATTATTCCGAAGCAATCTTGGAAAAGAAGAACTGCTCGAAAAAATCTCCGATTATCATGAGAGCGACATTGCGGATGCAATGGAGCAGATGACACCGGAGGAAAGAAAAAAACTCTATCCATTGCTTGGAGAGGAGTATATTGCGGAAATCCTTTCCTATACCGAGGATGCGGCAGAGTATTTGCAGGAGATCAATCTGGAAAATGCCGCCAGGGTCATTTCGGAGATGGATTCCGATGATGCGGTCGATGTTCTGGAGAATCTGGATGCGGACACTAAGACCAGGATCGTTGATCTGCTGGATGATGATGCGGAAAAAGATGTCAAACTGATTTTATCTTATGAAGATGATGAGATCGGTAGCAAAATGACAACGAATTTTATCGTCATAGGAAAGAATCTGAACATCCGTCAGGCTACGCATGAGCTGATCCGTCAGGCGGGAGAGAACGATAATATCTCAACGATCTATGTAGTAGATGAAAATGAGCAGTATTATGGAGCAATCGACTTAAAAGACCTGATCGTGGCAAGAGATTATCAGGATCTGGACAATCTGATCTCGACTTCCTATCCGTATGTGGGAGCACATGAGAAAATCAGTGAGTGTATCGAACGGTTAAAAGACTACGCAGAGGATTCCATTCCGGTATTGTCAGAGGAAGGAAAAATCTTAGGAGTCATCACAGCTTACGACATCGTGGAAGCCGTGGATGAAGAGATGGGAGAGGACTATGCGAAGTTAGCCGGTCTTACTGCAGAAGAAGATTTGGAGGAGACAACGTTTCAGAGTATGAAAAAACGTCTCCCGTGGCTGATCATCCTGCTGTTTTTGGGAATGGTGGTATCTTCGGTTGTCGGAATTTTTGAGACGGTCGTTGCAGTGATCCCGATTGTGATGTGTTTCCAGTCATTGATTTTAGATATGGCAGGAAATGTTGGAACCCAGTCGCTGGCGGTGACGATCCGTGTGCTGATGGATGAGAATTTAAACCGGAAAGATAAGTTTGGACTGATTTTGAAAGAGATGCGCATTGGTTTTGCAAATGGACTGTTTCTTGGAATTATGGCATTTGTATTTATCGGACTCTATGTGTGTTTCATAAAAGGAAATGCGCTTTCCTATTCGTTTTTGATCTCAGGCTGTGTGGGAGTTTCCTTAATGCTTGCGATGGTGATCTCGAGCCTTGTCGGAACAACGATCCCACTGCTTTTCCATAAGATCAAAGTCGATCCGGCGGTCGCGTCAGGACCACTTATCACAACCGTGAATGATCTGGTAGCAGTGGTCACTTATTATGGACTGGTCTGGCTGTTTATGATCGAATTATTGAAGATTTAACATTTTGTATAGGTAATCTTTACCTTTTCTTTAGAATAATCCATGTGTATTTTAAGAATGAACCGTTATACTCGTTAACAGTAAAAATGTTACAGAGTATAGCGGAGGTCATTCCAAATGAAATATATCACATTTACAATCCCATGTTACAATTCAGAAAATTATATGCGAAGATGTGTGGATTCACTTTTGGTGGGCGGCGAGGATGTCGAGATCCTCATTATTGACGATGGTTCTTCCGACCGGACAGGTGCGATCGCAGATGAATACGAAATGCTTTATCCAAACATTGTAAAAGCGGTGCATAAGCCAAACGGCGGTCATGGTTCCGGTGTGAACAAAGGGCTGGAGCTGGCGCATGGACTTTATTATAAAGTCGTGGATTCCGACGACTGGTTCGACCGTGATGCTTATCTGAAAATGTTAGATAAAATTAAGAGCTTTGAAATTGCCAGCGAGGATGCACAGATCAGGGAAGCAATCTGTGAAAATCGTAACAGAGAAGAAAGTCTGTCAGGAAGCTGTGTTGAGATTCAGCAAAAGGAACAGGAAAAATTCCCAGATCTGATCATCTGTAATTATGTGTACGATCATCTGGATGAGGGAATCCAGAAACCGATGAATTACAGAAATGTATTTCCAACTGAAAAAATGTGCAACTGGAACACAATCGGACATTTTCATCCATCGCAGTATTTGATTATGCATGCACTTATGTTTCAGACGAAAGTATTGAGACAGTCGGGGGTAAAACTGCCGGAGCACACGTTTTATGTGGATAACCTGTTTTCCTATCAGCCGCTTCCGTATGCGAAGAATCTCTACTACATGGATATTGACCTGTATCATTACTACCTTGGAAGGGAAGATCAATCGGTCAACGAGAAAGTCCTGATGAAGCGTATCGATCAGCAGATCCGCGTGACAGAGCTTGTTGCAAAAAGTGTGGATTTAAGAGAAGTGAAAAAAATGTATCCAAAACTGGCCGTTTACATGATGCGCAATATTTCAATCATGTTGTCCATTTCTTCAATCCATCTTCTTCTGATCAAAACAGAGGAGGCGTTCCAGAAACGTAAAAGGATGTGGGAGCAGGTGAAGGATTATGACAGGATACTTTATTACCGGTTAAGATGTTCTACCTTAAGCGGTCTTACTTATCTGCCGGGAAGATTAGGTGGAAAAATCACAGTCGGCGGCTACCGCATGGCAAGAAAAATTTATCAGTTCCAGTGATAAGAAAAAAGTACAGAGGAATAAAGATATGGCACAGATTTATATTGCATTTGTAGATACACCGGGATTTTTTGCCGGAATGATACGGCAGGTCATCAAACAGAAGTACATTCATGTGGTTCTTTCGATGGATGCGGAACTTGAGGAGGCATACAGTGTGGGACGCAGAAATCCTGCGGTTCCGCTGTTTGCCGGATTTGAAAAAGAGGATAAAAGAAAAATCTTAACGGTGTTTCCAACGGCTGATTATATGGTGTGTAGTATTGAGTGTTCGCTTGTACAAAAGGAGGCAATCCGTCAGGAACTGCATCTGGCTATGCAGGAAAGATTTCATTATCATTATGCAGTTGCAGGATTACCATTTATTTTGTGGAACATTCCATTTTACCAGGAAAACCATTACACCTGTTCTTCCTACGTGGCACGGGTATTAGAGAAGTACGGCGTCTGTCATTGGGAAAAACATTTTTCCCTTGTGACACCAAAGGATTTCATGGAAAAATTTGGACGGAAACGGATTTTTGAAGGAAGTTTGAGAGAATTAGTGGAAATGTCTGTGCAGGAAGAAACGGTTTGTGCTGTTGAAAAAATTGCGTAACAGTTCTGTCCAAAAAAGAGGAAAGGTGGCTACGTGGATATGAAAAAGAAAATCTTGCAGACAGTCTTATTTCTTGGGATTATGTTTTTGACTTTTTATACGTTACTCCATGGACAGAATCTGTCAGAAATTTATCAGGCAGTAAAAAATATGTCAGTTCCGTACCTGATTGCAGCGGCAGGACTGGCGTTATTTTTTGTCTGCGCAGAGGGCAGCATGATCTGGTATCTGCTCACATCCATGCGAAAAAAAACAGACAGTCAGACAACCGTTCTCTGTGTTGTTGGAAAAGAAAAGGTATGTTCTCTGTGGCGTTGTATCCAATATTCGTTTATTGGATTTTTTTATTCGGGCATCACACCATCCGCAACAGGTGGGCAGCCGGTGCAGCTTTATTATATGAACAAAGATGGAAACAAAGGTTCTGACAGTACCATAGTGCTTATGACGGTGGCAGTAATTTATAAATTTGTGTTGGTAGTTTTAGGTGTCGGAATGTTACTTTTTTGCGGCGGCGCATTGAAAACAGAGCTGCAGTCCTTTTTTTCATTATATTTGCTGGGGCTTGCGCTGAACACGGTTGCCGTTGCAGTTGTACTTGCCGCAATGCTTTTTCCACAGTGGATGATTGTCGTTTGGACGTGGGTGGAAAAGCAGTTTATCCGGCTCGACATCTGGAAAGCAAATCCACAGCGCATGGATAAGGTGCAGACATTTACGGGAAACTATAGAAATGCCGTGGATTGGCTGAAGCAGCATCCGGGAAAATTAATAGTGGTCATCGCCGTGACGTTTTTGCAGAGGTGTAGTGTATTTCTGCTAACTTATATGGTATATCTCGGACTTGGACAGGCGGGGACTTCCATACAGGAGGTAGTTCTATTACAGGCATCGGTCTACATTGCGGTGGATATGCTTCCGCTGCCGGGAGCGCAGGGAATCACCGAACTGATGTATCGGTCAGTCTTTGCACCGGTATTTTCTAAGGGCAGTCTGATCCCATCCATGCTGATCAGCAGGGGACTGAACTTCTATTTTCTTTTGTTGGCAGGAGCCGGGGTTACGGCTGCAAACCATTTTCTTGTAAAAAAGAAGATTTAAACTCTATTTGTAGGACATGGAGCAGCTCTTATGGCGGAAAAATAAAGATTTGGTAAAGAAAGTATAAAAGATTCGGGAATATATTTTTTTCAAAAAAAGAATGTGTTAAAATAGAAAGCAATTTATGGAAAATAATCTATGGAAAAGATTTTTGATCGAGAGGAAAAAGAGAAGTTATGAGCAATTTCAGGACAAAATATTTAAAAATTGCATGCAATCTGCTTTGGGCAGTGTTTTTGTTGATTTTTGTGTTCGCATTTCTTCCAAAATTGCTGATCTATTTTATGCCGTTTGTGGTGGGAATGATTTTTGCGATGATTGCAAATCCGATGGTGAAGTTTCTGGAGAAACGGATCAAAATTAACCGGAAATATGGTTCGGTCATCATGATCGTGCTGGTCATCGGACTGGTAGTGCTGGCCTGCTATGGCGCAGGGGCAGTCCTTGCGAAAGGAATCGGAGCATTTATGGCGTATCTGCCAACGATGTCTGCCAATGCCGGAACCGAATTTTCCGAGGCAATCAATCAGCTGCAGCAGCTGCTGGAAAAACTGCCATTTACGCAGAATGTGGATTTAAGCGCCATCGGAACTGCAATTCAGGATTTTTTGACAAATTTTGTGTCCAGCTCAGATTCTGCAACGCTTGGGGCAATCGGAGAATTTGCGAAAAGCCTGCCGGATACGATCGTTGGCATAGTCGTAGGACTGCTTGCAGCATATTTTTTTATTGCAGATAAAGACAAACTGATCACCGGGGTGGAGAAACATTTATCTGCCGGATTTCTTGCAAAAACAGAACGCATCTATAAACAGCTTGTGCATGCGGTAGGAGGCTATTTTAAAGCACAGTTTAAGATCATGGGCGTTATTTATGTCATTCTTCTGATCGGCCTTTTGATCCTCCGGGTAGATTTTGCATGGCTGATCGCCTTTGGCATTGCGTTTCTGGATATGCTTCCGGTGTTTGGAACGGGAACAGTGCTCTGTCCGTGGGCGGTTATCAAACTTTTTACCGGAGATTACAAGATGGCGGTTGGCATGATCGTTTTATATGTGGTCTCTCTTGTCGTGCACCAGATCGTACAGCCGAAGCTGATCGGCGATTCCGTAGGACTTGATCCGTTTGCATCGCTGTTATTCATGTTCATCGGTTACAGGGTTGGCAGTGTTGTGGGGATGATCCTTGCAATCCCGGTCGGTATGATCCTGATCAATCTGTATGAGGCGGGCGCATTCGATACACTGGTCTGGTGCGTTCGGGAAGTCGTGAATGATTTCAATAACTTCCGCAAGGTTGGCGGAGAGAAGAAATAAGAGCAGTGCGATTGGATTTTTTCAATCGCACTGCTCCTATTTTCGATTGAGGTTAAATCTGAAGCCAATACATCCGGTAAAAGTCTCAAAAAGTTTAAAGAACTGTTCTCGGATAAAAGGATAGATTTATTGATACCAGAATTATATATGATACGGTAGAAATGGCACATAAGCACAAAAATTATGAACTTCTTTATATGCTTGATGGTTCCTTTAATTTATTTATGGAAGGTACACATTCCGGCGGTACTTGGAAATGATGTATTTGTACATTTTTCGTCCTTAAAAGTGCTACGTAAATACATATTTACGTCCTTAATAATGTTGACACCAGCAGGGTACAATTTTATAATGCAGATATATGGAAATAATTTAATGGATGCTTATAGAATATAGGAGTTGGAGGAAGGCTCATGGAACGATTTGCATTATCACGAATGAAAGAATGGAAAGAAAATGAAAATAGAAAACCATTGATTATCCGCGGGGCAAGACAGGTCGGAAAAACATGGATCATGAAGACATTTGGTCAACAGTATTTTGAGAAGACAGCCTATGTTAATTTTGATAATAATGCCCGTATGAAACAGGTATTCGAAGGAGATTTAGACATTGAAAGACTGGTTTTATCGATCAGTGCTGAGACAGGAGTTTCTATTGAGGCAGAGAATACGCTGATCATTTTCGACGAAGTTCAGGAAGTACCAAAAGCACTTACATCATTAAAGTATTTTTATGAAAATGCACCTCAGTATGCAATTGTTGCAGCAGAATCACTTCTTGGAGTTGCATTACACCAAGGTACGTCATTTCCAGTTGGGAAGGTAGATTTTCTTGATTTGTATCCGCTTAATTTCAGGGAATTTTTGTGCGCAATGGGAGAGAAACAATTTGTTTCCATGTTAGACAGTTGTGATACGCAGATGGTAACAGTGTTCAAAACAAAATATATAGAACGTTTAAGGGAATACTATTTTGTAGGTGGGATGCCAGAGGTGGTAAAAGATTTTTCGGAAAAAAAGGATTATAATCGTGTTCGTGCGATTCAGAAAAATCTTATTAACTATTATCAGCAGGATTTTTCAAAACATGCTGAAATAAAGCTTGTTCCAAGACTGAATCTTGTGTGGAATTCGATTCCGATGCAGCTTGCAAAAGAGAATAAAAAATATATTTACGGACAGGTACGTGAGGGGAGCCGGGCAAAGGATTTTGAACTGGCAATTCAATGGTTATTGGATTGCGGATTGATTCATAAAGTACAGCGGATTCAAAAACCGGATCTTCCATTGAAAGCATATATTGATTTTGATGCTTTTAAGCTTTTTTTAGTGGATATTGGATTGCTCATAGCGATGACAGATCTGGATGCAAAAGTGATTATAGAAGGAAATAAGATTTTTACAGAATTTAAGGGATCATTGACAGAGCAGTATATATTGCAGCAGTTAATATCAGATGTCGGAGTGATACCTTACTATTATTCAACGCAAAATTCCAAGGGAGAGATTGATTTTTTAGTTCAGGGAAAAACATCTGTTATTCCAATTGAAGTGAAAGCGGAAGAAAATCTGAAAGCAAAGAGTTTGAAAGCTTTTTGTGAAAAGTATCAACCATCTTATGCAGTCCGGACATCAATGTCGGATTATAGAGAGCAGGATTGGATGACGAATATTCCTCTTTATGCAATTAAGTGGATAGAAAATTATGTCAACCAATAAAATAAAAAGAAGATAAAAACCAGGACACATACCAGATAATGCGTAATAGCATCAGAGGTATGTGTCCTTTTTTAGGTAAATATAGTTTTTACAGTAATTCCATATTAATGGATTTTTCCGTAAATCCGTAATTACAGTACATCTCGTAGGCAGCTTTATTTTTTGCATTCACCTGAAGTTCAATGCCGTCAAGATTTTTTTCTGCTTTTATCTCTTTTACTTTTTCAAAGAAAAGATGTCCGACACCCATGCCGCGGTAAGGTTCGTCAACCGCCATTGTGTCGATAAAAACAATGTCCCGTGTCACCTGTGCAGGAGATTCAATATGCCGGAAGATAAGTTCTAAAATTCCGATCACATTTCCTTCATTTTCTGCAATATAGAAAGTATCGCCTTTTACGATTTCCTCAAATACTGCCTTTGGCAGAAGCGCATCATTGGGTTTGTAAATATCGGGACGCCAGTTTATATGAAGTGCCTGCCCCTGATTTAAGATGCGGACGACGGAGTCATAGTCGCTCATTTGTGCATTTCTTATGATACAGTTCATTATTTTACGATTACTTTCACAAATTTCTTTTTACCACGTTTTACAACAAGTCCATCTGCGCCGAAGGAATCTGCATTGTAAGCGGTCCTGATATCGGTTACTTTCTCGTCTGCAACTGAGACACCGCCCTGTTCTACGGCACGTCTTGCGTCGGAACGGGATGGAGCGAGCTCTGTTTTTACGAGAAGAGACAGGATATCCATATCGCCGTCTGCAAAATCAGCAGAGGATAACTCTACCGTTGGCATATGTGCGGAATCTCCGCCACCGGCAAAAAGTGCGTGGGAAGCTTCTCTTGCTTTGTTTGCCTCCTCTTCCCCGTGAACTAATTTGGTCAGTTCGAATGCAAGGATTTCTTTTGCCTGATTGAGCTGTGCACCTTCCCAGCTTTCCATTGCATCGATCTCCTCTAATGGAAGGAAAGTCAGCATACGGATGCATTTTAATACGTCAGAGTCTGCAACGTTTCTCCAGTACTGGAAGAAGTCGAATGGAGAAGTTTTCTCAGGATCAAGCCATACTGCGCCGGACTGGGTTTTTCCCATTTTTTTGCCTTCGGAATTTAAAAGAAGGTTGATAGTCATAGCGTAAGCGTCTTTTCCGAGTTTACGGCGGATCAGCTCAGTACCTCCTAACATGTTGCTCCACTGGTCATCGCCGCCGAACTCCATGTTGCAGCCGTATTTCTGGTATAAGGTGTAGAAATCGTAGCTCTGCATGATCATGTAGTTGAACTCCAGGAAACTTAAGCCTTTCTCCATACGCTGTTTGTAGCACTCAGCAGTGAGCATACGGTTTACAGAGAAATGAGCGCCAACTTCACGGAGAACATCAATGTAATTTAAGTCCATCAGCCAGTCAGCGTTATTTACCATCAATGCTTTTCCTTCAGAAAAATCGATAAAACGGCTCATCTGTTTCTTGAAGCAGTCACAGTTGTGCTGGATCGTTTCCGGTGTCATCATCTGACGCATGTCGGTACGTCCGGACGGGTCACCGATCATTGCGGTACCGCCACCGATTAAAGCGATTGGTTTGTTTCCTGCCATCTGGAGACGTTTCATTAGGCAGAGTGCCATGAAATGTCCTACGTGAAGGCTGTCTGCTGTCGGATCAAATCCGATATAAAAAGTTGCTTTTCCGTTGTTGATCAAATCTTTGATCTCTTCTTCGTCTGTTACCTGCGCAATCAGTCCGCGGGCAACTAATTCGTCGTATAATGTCATTTTATTAGGTTCCTTTCTTTTTTTGAGTGAACGATTAAAATCCGCAGTGCCCACTCGAGAGCGAAGCTCTCTCGTTCGCGGGCTTCGCCCTATCGTCTAAGAAAATCACAAAATGCATTGTGCAAGCACAGCATTTTGTTCTTTCCTCAGACGGCACTGCTCATTTAATACGCGCAAAAACCCCCGTCCTAATAAAAGGACGAGGGTTAAACTCGTGTTACCACCTTAATTCATAAGCAGCTCACACTGCTTACCTTCGTGAGTGTCCGACAACACTCCGGCGCGGTTAACGTGCGCCACTACGTCACAGCCTACTATTGCAAGATTATCAAATATCAAAAACAAATTCGGTGTGAAGCTCGGGGATGTATTCGAATTAAGATTCCGATGCGCCTCTCATCAGCCGGCAGCTTTCTGTATCTTCCGCTTAACTGTACTTCTTCCCGTCAAAGCCTGTGTTCTGCTTCAATTAACGCTATTATAAGCACGAAAAAAATGATTTGTCAAGTGAAATAATCTCTGTCCAGCGATGAGGAATAATAATATTTATTCCTCATCGCTGACAACAGAATAAAGCACTTGAGAATATTGAAAAGTTCGCTTGAAATCAAGGTTTACAGACATTTTTCTTCAAAGAAAAGGTATCGCAGAATACCGCAAAATATCGTAACAGATTTTTAGAATGGAGTAAATTTGGAGTAAAAGTTGAAAGAAAATGGAGTAAATATTTCAAAGATGTAATGAGAAATGGCGTAGGTAGTGGTAACATTATCTACGTCATTTTTAAAAATTAAAAAAATGTGTAACGAAAAATATATGTAAAGTACATATAGATAAAGGAGGGTAGAGTATGGAAGAAATGGTAGAAATCTATCGAAAATATAAGCCACAAGTATATAATTTTTTATTTAGCCTTTGTCATGATGCTCATTTAAGCGAAGAACTCACACAAGAAACTTTTTTTCAAGCGCTAAAATCTATTGATAGTTTTCGTGGTGACTGTAAGATATATGTATGGTTATGTTCGATTGCAAAACATTTATGGTATAAAGAGCTAAAGAAAAAAGATAGAGAAGTAGTGGCAGAATATGTAGAAGAAACTACTTGTCAGAAAATTACAGAAAATTCGGCAATACAGAAAATGGAAGTAATAGAGTTGTATAAAAAACTTCATTTGTTGGAGGAGCCGGTGCGAGAAGTTATGTATTTGAGATTAAATGGCGATTTTACATTTAAAGAAATTGGAGAAATTATGGGTAAAGATGAAAATTGGGCAAGAGTGACTTTTTATCGTGGAAAGCAAAGAATAAGAAAGGAGAGTAACCATGAAATGTGAAATAATTAGAGATTTGTTACCTTTATATATTGATGGGTTGACAAGTAAAGAAAGTAATCAAGAAATCGAAAAACACTTGAAAAATTGTGAAGAATGTCAAAAATACTATCAAGAAATGACAGGGGACATTGATAATTTTTCAGTGATAACAAATGAAGAAATTGAAGATGTAAATTTAATTAAGAAAATCAAGAAAAAAAATAGAAAAAAAGCATTAGGCATATTCGTTGGAGCGTTTGTTTTGTCGGGAGTTCTTATGGGAGTTGGTTTTCATTGGACACATGGCGTAGCAATGTATGAAAATGTTATTTTAAATTATGGGGTTCAAGGAGATACGGCTTATCTTACACTGCAAGGGAAACCAGGATATGAGTTGAATTTTTCGGGGGCAACGGATCAGAACAAATCTAGTTTGAAAGTTATGTATGCTCGAAATATATGGGGACATGATGAAAATGTAGTTCGCTTAGAAGGGGAGAGTAATAGAAGTGGAGAACCACCTCAGTGGATACTAGAATTTAAAGACAGAATCGTTGTGATTGAAAATGGAGAATTGGTAGATGAGAAAATAAAATAAGGTGTGTAGTGAGGTCAAGGAACAAGGCGTAGCCGATACGCCTTGTTCCATGACAGAACGGAAATTCTCACATTTGAAACTTCATCTCTATAATAATAAAACAATACAGTCGCAGCTTCCCAATACAAGAGAAGTACTTTCTCTGTTTCCATTTAAAATTTCATCCACAGCTTTTCCATTGGTAAGAAGTACACGGTCAGCCTGTTTTTCAAGCGGCAGTGTCACGGTGTCTGTGCCGAAATTTCCGGCGATCAGAATGCGTTGTCCGGTTTCTTCGTTGGTGCGGTAGTATGCAAACATATGGTCCACATCTTCATAAGCAGCGGCAAATGTTCCGTAAGTGAAGGTTTCCACGTATTCCGGTGCTTTGCGGAGTGCAATCAGTTCTTTGTAAAAAGAGAGAACGGAATCTGACCGGTTCAGCTGGTCTGTTACATTGATCTTTGTATAGTTTGGATTCTCCGCAAGCCAGGGGGTTCCGGTGGTGAAACCGCCGTGCAGGGAATTGTCCCACTGCATAGGGGTTCTTGCATTGTCACGGCTGTTTTCATAGCAGGCGTGAAGTGCTGCCTCTTTCGAACATCCGGCATTTAAAGCAGCCAGATACTGATCTTTGGTGCTGATGTCATCGTATTCGGAAATATCGTTTCGGACACAGTTTGTCATGCCGATTTCCTGTCCCTGATAGATAAAAGGAATCCCGCGCAGTAAAAAGTAAGTAGCTGCAAGCATTTTCACACCGGCTTCATTTCTGGCGTGTGCAGGAAGATAATGTGTAGCACCTCGTGGTTCATCATGGTTTTCGATAATGTTTGCCTCAAAGCCAACGGTAAGGTCAGCTTTCTGGGTGTCAAAAAGCGCAGTGCGCCACCGGTTGAAATCAAGGGCAGGAGCATCATACCAGCCGTGTTCCCCATAGGAGAGCACATGGGCGGAAAAGTCAAATTTTGTGGAAAAATGACCGTCCTCACCGATAAATTCACGCAGTTCATCCTCTTTTAAATGAAATACTTCGCCGACCGTAAAAGCGTCGTATTTGTCAAATGTTTCATGTTTCATTTCCTCTAAAAATGTGCCGATCCCATGCGCGGAAGCTAACATTTTATCGCAGGAGACAAGTCCGTCATCGCCGTCCGCCGGGAAGGATGGAAAATCAAGATTTTTCTTGATATTGATGATGGCATCGATACGGAAACCGGAAATACCTTTTTCAAACCACCAGTTGATCATCTCATAAATTTTTTTGCGGACGACCGGGTTCTCCCAGTTTAAATCGGGCTGTTCCTTAGCGAAGGTGTGGAGATAATATTTATTTGTGCCGGGAACTTTTGTCCATGCAGATCCACCAAAATTGGAGCGGTAATTGCTTGGTGCCTTGCCGTCTTTTCCTTCGCGGAAATAGAAGTAGCCGGCGTAAGGACCGTCCGGGTCGGCGAGTGCTTTCTGAAACCATTCGTGTTTGTCGGAACAGTGATTGACGACAAGATCCATGATCAGATGCATACCGCGTTTTTTCATTTCGGCGACAAGGGTGTCAAAATCATCCATTGTACCAAACTGTTCTGCAATTTTATAGTAATCGGAAATGTCATATCCCTGATCGACAAAAGGGGATTCGTAAACCGGGGAGAGCCAGATGATGTCGATTCCGAGTTCTTTCAAATAGTCTAGCTTTGAGATGATTCCCTTTAAGTCACCGATTCCATCTCCGTTTGTATCCAAAAAACTTTTTGGGTAAATCTGATAAGCTACTTTATCGTGCCACCATTTTCTTTTCATAAATGCTCCTTTTCTTTCATTTGATTCTGGGGAGATTGCGAAACTCATCTCAAGCTGCTTAAAATTGTTCAAAATTAAATTTACACAACTTTGAGTTTCGCAGTTCCTACACTTGATTGTATGATACTGTTATAATAGAATAGAAGAAACGAAAAATCTTGTATAAATATAAGAAAGTATTGCACAAAACTGCTATGCTGATGTGGATTAAGACAGCTTAGAAGGTGTTTGCCATCTGTTTCAATGATGTTAAAGAGGAATCAATACAATGAAAGAAAAAATAACCCTATCCTTAGACCAGCATGAGAACGCCAGACACGGCGAAGAAATTTTTCCACTGCAAAAATATGTGACACCGTTATGGAAAGAGTATCCTTATGTCACGGCGCACTGGCATGAGGAGGCAGAATTTACGCGGATTGAGAAGGGAAGCTGCACATATCAGATCCATCTTGAAACTTATGAGGTGGAAGAGGGAGATCTGATTTTTATTCCGCCTGCGGTGCTGCATGCGATTTCCAATGAAAAAGAGGAGTGTATGCAGTCGGAAACGTATGTGTTTCATATGGATTTTCTTGGCGCAAAGGCTGCGGATATCTGTGCCATCCGGTATTTGAATCCACTGATGAACCAGAAATTGATCCCGCCGTTTGTAATCAAAAAAGGACATCCGCTTTACGAAAAGGCAGCAGAGCTGTTTGAGAATATCAATGCGGAGTATGACAAAAAAACACCCGGATACGAGATTGTTATCAAGTCATATCTGTTGCAGCTTGTGGCAGCTTTGATTCCATATTGTACCCGGAATACAGAGGCAGATGCGATTTTGACAGAACATGCGAAAAAGTTAAAAGAAGTTTTAAGTTATATCGATGCACACTATATGGAGGAACTGACGATTTCAGAACTTGCCGGAATCTGTTTTTTCAGTGAGTATTATTTTATGCGTTTTTTCAAAAAATACATGGGAATGTCATGCGTGCAGTACATCAAAAATGTGCGTCTGGAGCGCGCGGCAGACCAGTTTGAAAATGGGGAGACAAATACGCTCGAGGTGGCGCTCTCCTGTGGATTTTCGAATTTGTCTTATTTCCATCGGGAATTTAAAAAGAAATATGGAATGACGCCAAAAAGATTTATCAGTCTGTCTGCCCGGGTGGCAGATTTTCATGAAGGAAGTGAATAATTACCATTTTTATGACTCATAATATCATCGTGAAAAAAATGTGCGGGTTTTAAAATCCGCCGGAAAGAGGTAGAAAGATGATATTGAGCGAAAAAGAGACAACCGTAATCAAAGACTTACAGACACAGGAGCAGTCCTGCGTGGAAAAATACGAGAGATACAGTAAACTTGCCAAAGATCAGGTGCTTATTGACCTGTTCACAGATCTGCATGGAAAAGAGCAGAAACATTTAGAATCCCTGACACAGATGCTGTCTGGAAAAGTTCCGTCCTGCGACTGCAACGACAGGGATGGAAAAGATTATAACCCGGCTGCTACCTACAGCATGGCACCTTCCGAGGATAAGAAAACGGACTGTTTCCTTGCAACAGACTGTATCGGAACAGAAAAGCTTGTTTCCTCCACCTATAATACGGAAGTGTTTGCATTCGGTGATCCGGGTGTCAGAAAACTTTTGGCTGACATTCAGATCGAAGAACAGAACCATGCGGAGATGCTTTATAAATATAAAACAGTCAACAGCATGGCGTAGCCCGGAGTTTAGGTTATGAGCCTGCCGTCAATCCATGTTACGAGCGGCAGAACCCAGAGGTTAAACTGTGGGATGGATGACTAAAAGATTATGAAGCAATATAGGTTTTATTATAATATGGCATGAATTTGATATTTAGTGCAAGAATTTGATTTTTACCTTCCTTTTCATTTGTTAGGATAAATACACAAAATGAAAAGGGAGGTTTTTTATGTTGGAAAAAAAATGAGGTAAAAGTGGAAAAGAGCAGTGATGCGGCAGAATAAGAGGGGCATTTTTTGCTGATATGTTCCGCTATGATAAGAAAAGTTAAAAATATCAATGAACAGAACAAGGAGGAACTATGGCAGCAGTACGTTTTTTGGATAAAGATGGAACATTTACTTTAGATAAGGCAGAAAATTACAGTTATCTGTATCTGCCGGTGGCGAATGAAAAAGGATTAAAAGCAGCAGTGACACCGGTTTTTGGCGGAGATTCCAAAGTGGATCAGAACACATTCCTGATGGAGCCGGTAAGTGCAGAAAATTTACATAATAACCGTTCTACCAGAAATTTCTGGTGCCAGATAAAAGGGATCGGAAGCTGGTCTGTAACAGGTGCGTCCGCAGAAGCAGAACTGAACCGGTTTACAGAGGAGCAGGAAGAAAGTACCCTGACAGCAGGATTTATGTGGCAGACAGTCACACGCTCTTCTAAAAAATATGGATTGTCTGCAAAAGTAACTTCTTTTGCGCCACTTGCACATGCAGCAGAGATCATGCAGGTGGAGATCTGTAATGAGAGCAAAGCTGCACGGACGATCACACCAGTTGCAGCAGTTCCGGTTTATGGAAGAAGTGCAGACAATATCCGGGATCACAGACATGTAACTTCTCTGCTGCACCGCATTACGGTTACAACAAACGGGGTATGTGTCAGACCGACGATGTCCTTTGATGAACGTGGACATAAGAAAAATGAGATGGTTTATTATGTCTGCGGTATGGATGGAGAGGGAAACAGTCCAAGAGATTTTTACCCGACTGTCGATCTGTTTATCGGGGAAGGGGGAAGTTTTACACATCCAAGAGCGGTATTTGAAAACAGGGACGGCGTGAAAGCGGGATACCATGCAGAAGGAAAAGAAGCAGTGGGCGGCATCCGGTTTGAAGAGATCACATTGCAGCCTGGAGAAGCAAAAACTTATACGGTCATCATCGGGGTGACAGAAGATGCGGATGAGATCCGGAAAGTGGCAGCCGATTATGCAACCAGTGCACAGGTAAATAAAGCACTTCAGAAAACACAAAATTACTGGCAGAAAAAAGTAAATGTAAAATATTATACGGGCAATCAGGATTTTGATAATTATATGCGCTGGGTAAGTTTTCAGCCAATCTTAAGAAGAATCTATGGATGTTCATTTCTGCCACACCATGATTATGGAAAAGGCGGCAGAGGCTGGCGCGATCTCTGGCAGGATTGTATGGCACTGTTATTAATGAATCCATCAGGAGTCAGACAGATGATCTTAGACAATTACGGTGGTGTGCGGATGGACGGAAGCAATGCGACCATCATCGGAGAGAAACAGGGAGAATTTATTGCTGACCGCAATCATATCACGCGTGTCTGGATGGATCACGGATTCTGGCCGTTTTTGACAACAAAGCTTTACATTGACCAGACAGGGGATATTGAGATTCTTCTGAAAAAAGTTTCATATTTTAAAGACCGCCAGGTGGAAAGAGGCACAGCCATTGATGAGGAGTGGGACAGTGCATATGGAGAGATCCAGAAAACGGAGGACAATGCTGTTTATTACGGAAGTGTGTTAGAACACCTTTTACTGCAGAATCTCTGTGCATTTTATGAAGTCGGAGATCATAACATCATCAGACTTCGCGGTGCAGACTGGAACGATGCACTTGATATGGCAGAGGAGAAAGGCGAAAGTGTGGCCTTCACCTGTGCGTATGCCGGAAATCTGCGGCAGCTTGCAGATTACCTGAAAGCATTGGAAAAACAGTGTGGCTGCACAGAAATTGAAATTCTGGAAGAAATGCAGATGCTGCTTTCAGATGAAGAAACCTTGTATACAGACATTCAGGCAAAGCAGGAGTTATTAAAGAATTATACAAAAAAATGCCGTCATAACGTCAGTGGAAGAACAGTGGCAGTTGCGATAGATGAACTTGCAGAGAGCCTTTACAGCAAGGCAGACTGGATGATGGAGCATATCCGTCAGAAGGAATGGGTCAATGATGGGGCAGACCATGCGTGGTTTAACAGCTATTATGATAATCATGGCAATAGGGTGGAAGGTAAATATGATAACAATGTACGCATGATGCTCACCGGTCAGGTCTTTGCCATTATGAGTGGAACAGCTGATAAAAAACAGGTACAGGCAGTCTGCGAGAGCGCAGACACCTATCTGTATGACAAGGATGCGGGAGGCTATCGCCTGAATACCAATTTCCATGAAAATAAATTTGATCTTGGCAGAATGTTTGGTTTTGCTTACGGGGAAAAAGAAAACGGAGCTGTATTTTCACACATGACGGTCATGTATGCCAACGCTCTTTATCAGAGAGGATTTATCCGGGAAGGATACAAGGCATTGCAGACACTGGCAGATACAGCACTGGATTTTGACACAAGCAGAATTTATCCCGGAATCCCGGAATATTTTAACGCAGAAGGCAGAGGCATGTATGCTTATCTGACCGGTGCGGCGAGCTGGTATATGCTTACGCTCATCACAGAGGTTTTTGGTGTGAAGGGAAGTTTTGGTGATCTTGTAATAGAACCGAAACTGGTGAAGGAGCAGTTTGATGATGATGGAAATGCAGGTGTGCATCTGGAGTTTGCAGGCAATACCTTTGTGATCCGCTATCACAATGCGGAGAAGAAAGATTATGGAGCTTATCAGATCAGTGAGGTAGCTGCCATGCCGGAATTAGACATCCGGATGGAAGGGAAGAAAGCAGTGATAAGCAAAACATCCATTGAAAAATCAAATGGTGGATGCTATACGGTAAACGTGATTTTAAAATAATAAAAAACGAGGAGACAGAACATGCAATACGGATATTTTGATGATGAAAAGAGAGAATATGTGATCACAAGACCGGACACTCCGGCACCGTGGGCCAATTATCTTGGTTCCCCGGAATATGGTGCGATCATTTCAAACAACGCAGGCGGATACAGTTTTGCAAAATCAGGTGCAAACGGAAGAATTCTTCGTTACATTTTTAACGATTTTGATCAGCCGGGAAGATACATTTACATCAGAGATGAGGATGAAAATGATTTCTGGTCTGCATCCTGGCAGCCGGTCGGAAAAGATTTAAAAACTTATAAGAGTGAGTGTCATCATGGAACTGCATATACAAAAATCAATGCGGAATATAAAGATATCAGAACAGAAGCACTTTATTATGTGCCACTCAATGCATCTTATGAAGTGTGGGATTTAAATGTCACCAATACTTCTGATAAAGTAAGAAAACTGACAATCACGGGTTATGCGGAATTTACCAATAACAGCAATTACGAACAGGATCAGGTGAATCTCCAGTATTCCCAGTTCATCACAAGAACACAGTTCGAAAAAAACAGAATCCGTCAGCTCATCCATGGTAATTTAGATGGACAGGAGGAAGGCGTTGAGGTCGATCACAAAGTTGTGATAGAACGGTTCTTCGGGGCAGCAGGAGCGGAAGTGACATCTTACTGTGGTTCAAAAGAGAACTTTATCGGACATTATCACAATTATTCCAATCCGGCAGGTGTGGTGAACGGAAAACTGGATAATACTTTAAATTATAATGAGAACAGTTGTGGAGCGCTTGCTTTGGATCTTACATTACAGCCGGGAGAAAGCAAAAATATCGCATTCCTTCTGGGAATGAAATATGATGAGGAAGCAGCAGAAATCTGTGCACATTACAGTAATCCAAAAGAGATTTGCGAGAAAGAAGTAAAAGAACTGATCGGTTACTGGCATGAGAAATTAGAGCATTTTCAGGTGAAAACTCCAAGTCCTGAATTTGATACTATGATCAATACATGGAATGCCTATAACTGCTTCATGACATTTATCTGGTCAAGAGCAGCGTCTTTCATTTACTGTGGTTTAAGAAATGGTTACGGATATCGTGATACCGTGCAGGATATCCAGGGCGTGATCCACCTTGCACCTGAGATGGCAAAAGATAAGATACGTTTCATGCTTTCTGCACAGGTGCATCACGGAGCAGGACTTCCGCTTGTAAAATTTACACACAATCCGGGGCATGAGGATACACCGGAAGATGCATCTTATGTAAACGAGACAGGACATCCGGAGTATCGCGCAGATGATGCACTCTGGCTGTTCCCAACCGTTTATAAGTACATTTCCGAAACCGGTGACATGGCATTTTTAGATGAGGTGATCCCTTTTGCAGACAAAGAGAAAGGAACTGTGTATGAGCATTTGAAACGTGCAGTTGATTTCTCCATGAATCATCTTGGTGTACACGGAATGCCGGCAGGGCTTTATGCCGACTGGAATGATTGTTTAAGACTTGGAAAAGCAGGAGAGTCTTCATTTGTTGCGATGCAGTTTTATTATGCAATGACAATTCTGAAGAAATTTGCAGAGTATAAAGGCGATACAGATTATATTGCATATCTGGAAGAAAAACAGAAACAGCAGGGGGATGTGATCAATGAGTTCTGCTGGAATGAAGACCGTTTCATCCGCGGATTTACAGAGGCAGGAGAGACAATCGGAAAGAGAACGGACAACGAGGCAAATATGTGGCTGAATCCGCAGAGCTGGAGTGTGATCAGCGGGCTTGCGACAGAAGAGCAGACAGAAAAAGCAATGGAAAATGTTTATGAGAAGCTGAACACAAAGTTTGGTGCGATCCTTATGGATCCGCCATATCATAAAGAAGCATTTGAGGGAGCACTGGCAGTGATCTACAATGCAGGAACAAAGGAAAATGCAGGTATTTTCTCCCAGTCACAGGGCTGGCTGATTCTGGCAGAGGCGCTGCTTGGACACGGAGACCGGGCATTCACTTACTTTATGGAGAATTCACCGGCAGCACAGAATGCGGACGCAGAGATCCGGGTGTTAGAGCCATACTGCTATGGACAGTTTACAGAGGGAAAGGCAAGCCCGCAGTTCGGGCGTTCCCATGTACACTGGCTGACAGGAACGGCATCTACCGTGATGGTGGGCTGTGTAGAGGGAATTCTTGGAATGCGGCCTGATTTTGAAGGACTGCGCATAGCGCCTTCTATTCCAAAAGAATGGGAACAGTTTGAGATTGAAAAAGATTTCCGTGGAAAACACTTACATATTGTTGTGAAGAACCGTAACCATGCACAGTGTGGATGCATAAAAATGATCGTAAACGGTGTGGAAACAGATGGCAGCTATGTCGCAGAATCGATGTTGACAGACCACACAGAGATTGAATACATTATGTCATAGAGTTACGAAAAAAAGTTTTTAAGATTTCTTTGGCGCTTCCCAGTTTGTCCGGAAGTACATTATTCTGTACTTATAAGGTGTAATGCCAGTTTTTTTCTGGAAAACCTGAATAAAATGGCTCTGGGAAGCAAAAGAGAAATAATTGGCGATTTCGACAATGCTGTAATCTGAATATTGCAGCAGATTTTTTGCTTTTTCGATTTTTAAATCGGTGATATAGTGGCTGAGCGGAATTCCCATTTCTTTTAAAAATAATTTGGACAGGTAACTTTCCGACAGACTCAGGTATTCGGCCAATTCTTTGATGGTAATGCGGTAGTGGATATGACTATAAATGTAGTTTAGACAGAGTACAATCGGTTTGGAGAGAATCTGCCGGCGTTTCAATTCATTCATGCGGCTGCAAAAATTAAGACACATCGTATCGTGCAGCCTGCTGATCTGGTCGATCGTCCTGCATTTATCCATTTTTAAAATATAAAAGTCACTGAGACTGTATGCCTGTTCCTGTTCCATTCCGGCATGCACACAGTATCTTGTGATCATGGCGGTCGTGACAACAAAGTGATAGCGGATATTCTGAAGTTTGTCCTCGGACAGTTTTCCCATTCCATCCGGGTTTGTGAAGGTCTGATTTATACAGTTATCCTGCACATATTCGATATTTCCATTTGCAATCGCGTCATAGAACGTATATTCAGTTTCAATGACACGATGCTGTTCTAACATTTCCTGATTTACAAATTCACTCCGGTACCATTCTTTAGAAAGATCCATAGGAACCCCCCCCTGATTTTATCCTGCTTTTTCACTTCGTAAAATTCACAGTCTAATGTAATACTATATTGATGCAAAAGATAGCATGAAAATGATATTTTGTCAATGAATTTTATATATTATGAGTGGGAAAAAACATACAATAAACTTACAAAAACGAACCAGACATATTTAGGGAGGAAGAAAACATGAAGAAAAAATTGTTATCAGCATTACTTGCTACAGCAATGACAGCATCCATGCTTGCTGGATGCGGAAGCGACGCAGCTTCAGGGGATGCAGCAGACAACACGGCAGCATCTACAGAGGCAGCGGACGGAGAGAACGTTGCAGCAGATGAAGGAAAAGTTTTGAACATCTATTGTTGGAATGATGAGTTCCAGAGACGTCTGAAAGCACACTATGACAAATATGAAGAAGTGGATGCTACAACAGGTAAGATTGGGGACATCACAGTAAAATGGAATATCACACCAAGTGATGACAATGCATACCAGAACAACCTGGATGCAAATCTTTTAGCTCAGGATTCTGCTGCAGCGGATGATAAGATTGACTTATTCTTATTAGAAGCAGATTATGCGTTGAAATATGTTGATACAGATTACACAATGCCGGTCGCAGATCTCGGAATCACAGACGAAGATCTGAAAGATCAGTACCAGTATACAAAAGATATTGTAACAGATTCGAACGGTGTATTAAAAGGTGTTTCATGGCAGGGATGCCCGGGTGTATTATTCTACAACCGTGAAGCTGCAAAAGAAGTATTAGGATCCGATGATCCGGCAGAAGTCCAGAAATATGTTTCTGACTGGGATACCTTCAACGCTACAGCAGAAAAGATGAAAGCTGCCGGATATCAGATGACATCTTCTGCAAATGATACATACCGTGTATATTCGAACAATGTTACTTCCAAATGGGTAGAAGACGGAAAAGTAAACATTGATGATAATATTATGAAATGGGTGGAAGACTCCAAGAAAATGGTAGATGCCGGTGAGACTGGTGTTCACGATATGTGGAGCGATGACTGGAGAAAAGGTTTCTTCCCGGAAGGTAAAGTATTCTGCTACTTTGGACCAGCATGGTTAGTAAACTTCTCTATGGCTGCTGATACAGAAGGTTCTATCGGATACGAAGGAGGCTGGGGTGCTGCTGAAGGACCACAGGGCTTCTTCTGGGGTGGTACATGGATCGCTGCTGCAGCAGGTACGGATAACGCAGCAACCATCAAAGATATTATGCTTACGATGACAACCGATGCAGATGTCATGAAAGAGATCGTTGTAGATGATGATGATTTTGTAAATAACCAGATTGTAATGGAAGAGATGGCAGAGGATACAAGCTACTCCAGCAAAATTTTAGGTGGACAGAATCCACTTGAGATGTACTGTGCAGGTGTATACAGCCTCGACTTAAGCAACCTTTCTCCATATGATGCGGGATGCAATGAAGAGTTCCAGAAAGCAATGAAAAACTACTTTGAAGATAATGCAACCTTAGAGGAAGCGCTTGATTTATTCTACAAAGGTATTACAGAGAAATATCCGGAACTTACATATTAAGGAAACATTATGTGATTGCCCGAGTGGCAATTAATGAAGATAGGATTGCGAAAAATGAACAACCATAGAGGATGTTGATTTTCCGCAATCCTGATATTTGAAATTGATGCTTCACGATTTGTGAATATACCGGGATAAAGGAGGCACAGGCATTATGAAGAAAAGTGGGGGAAAAGCGGTCAGATATAACAAATGGGGATACATTTTTTTGATTCCGTTTATCGTGGTATACGTCATATTCCAGCTGATTCCGCTGTTTAGTACCATTTATAACAGCTTTTTTGAGAATTATATGTCAGGACTGACACAGGTTGGTCCAAATTTTGTAGGATTACAGAACTATATCAAACTTTTTGAGGGTGGAGATATCTGGATCTATGCGAAAAACACGATGATTTTATGGATCATGTGTTTTGTTCCGCAAATTTTTTTGTCTTTATTATTGGGAGCATGGTTTTCGGATGTGCGCCTGAAACTAAAAGGTTCCAGATTTTTCAAGACCGTGATCTATCTGCCAAACCTGATCATGGCATCTGCATTTTCAATGTTATTTTTCACTTTGTTTGCAGAGAGCGGACCAATCAATTCTTTGTTGATTCAAATGGGATTCATCACAGAACCATATAAGTTCCTCTCCAATGTGGGAAGTACCAGAGGGCTGATCGCCTTTATGAACTGTCTGATGTGGTTTGGTAATACTACGATTCTTCTGATGGCAGGAATGATGGGAATTGACACTTCATTATTTGAAGCGGCTGAAGTAGACGGTGCAACATCCACACAGGTTTTCTTCCGCATTACATTGCCGTTGTTGCGTCCAATTCTGGTATATGTACTGATCACTTCACTGATCGGTGGACTTCAGTTATTTGATGTGCCACAGATTTTAACAAATGGTACGGGTAATCCGGTGCGTTCTACGATGACACTGATTATGTTCCTGAACAATCATTTGTACAGTAAGAACTATGGTATGGCGGGTGCAGTTTCTGTTGTACTGTTTATCATCACAGGTATTTTAAGTATTGTTGTATTTAAACTGACCGGAAACGATAAGAGAAAGGGGTGATTTGGCATGAGAAAACAGGAAGTTAAGAAAGGTCTGGGATTGCATGCAAGAAGAGTGATTGCATACACAGTCCTTATCATAATATCTTTTTTCTGTCTGTTCTGGTTTTATGTATTGTTTATTAATGCAACCAGATCAAACGGAGAACTTCAGGCAGGATTTACCGCGGTTCCGAGCACACATTTATTCGATAACTGGAACAATCTGCTGCATGGAACACTTCCGGTCATCAAAGGCCTTGTGAACAGTCTGATCATTTCATCCTTAAGTGCAGTATTGACGGTTTATTTTTCCACCATGACAGCTTATGCGATCCACGCTTATGATTTCAGGCTGAAAAAATATATTTATACATTTATTCTTGCAGTTATGATGATTCCTACACAGGTGACAGCACTTGGATTTATCAGATTAATGCGCAGTATGAATTTGATGGATTCATTTATTCCATTGATCGTTCCGGCGGTTGCAGCACCGATTACATTTTTCTACATGAAACAGTATATGGAAAGCACTCTGCCTTTATCACTGATCGAGGCAGCGCGGATTGATGGCTCCGGGGAGTTCCGCACATTTAATTCCATTGTACTTCCGTTAATGAAACCGGCAATTGCTGTCCAGGCAATTTTTGGATTTGTGAGCAGCTGGAACAATTACTTTACTCCGGCATTGATTTTACAGAGTGATAACAAAAAGACACTGCCGATTTTGATCGCACAGCTTCGTGCAGCAGACTGGCTGAAGTTTGATATGGGGCAGGTCTATGTGATGATCGCATTCTCCATTTTCCCGGTTATCATCGTTTATTTGTTCCTGTCGCGCTATATCGTGCAGGGAATTGCACTTGGAAGTGTGAAGGGATAGGAAAAATTATATTTGGTTCAGATAAGAGGCGGGAAGCTTTTGAGGAATCTCAAAGGTTTCCTGTTTTTTTGTATAAAAACGTTTTTACTGAATAAAATATGTGCTACAATGGGTGCAGGAGAGAGGAAGAAGGGAGCCTGCGGCATGATCTATTTCGCAATCACAGCAGCGATTTTTACGCTTGATTTTTTCCTGAAAAAATATATTGATAAAAAATACGCCAGAAAAGTAAAAAATCCACGTCTCGGTGGAATAATCTGCATAGAGAAGTTTTACAACAAAGGTGCAACGTTAAATCTTCTCGCAAAACATCCGAAAGCCATGACTGCGATACACAGTGTCATCATGGTTTTTGTGGCGGTCATTTATTATTTTGCAATGCGGATGACTGGAAAAGAACTCAAAAAAACTGGACTTGCCATGTTAGCCGGCGGCGGACTGAGCAATTTATATGACCGCTATACAAAGCACCATGTCGTGGATTATGTGCGGTTCCAGACCGGACCAAAATGGTTTCGGAGGATTATTTTTAATGTGTCTGATTTCTTTATTTTTATAGGGGCAGTGCTTGCAGTCATCGGAAGCGAAGTGTAATATTAAGATAATCTTAAACCATAGATTTATAAAACAATTACCGGGAAGGATATGATTTTTGCCATGACAAAAGAACAGTATATCAAAATTACAGAGCCGCTTCGGAGCAATCCGGAACGGGCGAACCGTGTGACGAGTCTGAACCATGTGCTGACAGCACTTGTATTCTGCGTGTATCCGCTCTATCTTTTTATGCTGTTTGCGGACAAAGATCCATGGCTCTGGCGCGCAATACTTGTTCCGGCAGTGTCCTTTGTGGGACTTTCTATTGTCAGGAAAATCATCAATGCGCCCAGACCATATGAAAAATTTGACATGCCGCCGGTGCTGGAAAAAGACACAAAAGGAAAAGCATTTCCAAGCCGGCACGTATTTTCTGTTTTCATTATCGCAATGACGATTTTTTACGAGCATCCGGGAGCAGGGGTAATGCTCGGGATCATCGGTTTACTTCTTGGCATCGTGCGCGTGCTGGTCGGAGTGCATGAGCCAAAGGATATCGCTGCTGGTGCGCTGGCAGGGATCGTGTGCGGAATTGTTGGTTATTATGTGATAGGATGATCTTAGTTATGGCTGTGCATAACGCTTCCGGTATTCCCTCGGGGTCTGCTGGAAGCGTTTTTTGAAGGAACGGTTAAAATAGGAAAGATTATCAAATCCCACTTCCGCTGCAATATCCAAAACCGAAGAATCGGAAGAGATCAAAAGTCTGGAAGCCATCGTCAGCCGGTATTCATTCAGATAGTCGATAAAGGACGTTCCCATCGTATTTTTAAAATATTTCATAAAATGTGACTGGCTTAAGCTGACTTCTTTTGCCACATCTTCGATCGTAATTTTTTCCATGTAATTATTTTCCACAAATTTTAAGATCAATTTCATTTTTTCCAGGGACTTGTAATCTTTTTTCTGGGCATTTCTGGAACTGCACTTATTGAAGAGAATATAAAACAGCATGAAAAGCTGGCTTTTGATGAAAAGCTGGTAAGCTGGCGGATTAGTTTTGCTGATCTCATCATTTGCATCGACGCAGGCAGAAATCTCTCCATAATAGGGATCACCGGGCTGATAGAGCACCGGAACCGTGAGTGTTCCGTCCATCAGTGGGGAAAAATAGTCGGTGCTGCAGGTGTCGGTCTGCTTGGATAAAAGAATCTGCGGATGAAAAATAATGTTTTCATATTCCATGCTTTCATTTTCGTATTGTTCGATCGAGTGTAACTGCCCCGGGATGATGAGTGCAAGCGTTCCGGCGCTGACCTGATATTGTGTGAAGTCCACAGTGATAATACCGTGCCCCTTCTTTATATAGATAAGCTCCATTTCGTCATGCCAGTGGATCGGCACATACGAAAAATCCAGTGGGATCGAGCACAGGTAAGTGATATATGGAAATAAAGGGTTTCCATGGGAGATTTTTTCCTGATAATTTTCGTATTCCAGTATATTCATAAGGTACATACTCCTTTGTGATGATTTTATTGTGCCGAAAACATGCACTTTGCGCTGCAATCTGGAAAATAAAACAACATGATTGAAAAGTGCACAAAAACAAGGTGCTCATTTTGTTATGTTTACACAATTTTAAAGAGGTTAAAATAATACATCATTTATAACATGATAGGATTGTACCACTTTTGTATGGAATATTACAAGAATAAAATGGCGTACCTGAATATAATATTAATCATAAAACATCGGTTTTACGAAAAAACACGAAAACAACTGCGGCAGAAAATGCGGCGGACAATACAATAAGCTTTCGCCAACAGGCGCAAGGAAAGGAGTAAATCATGAATTTACAGGAAATCGTAACAAAAAGAACAGGAAAAGCAATTTCCCAGTGCAGTAACGAAGAATTATATTTCTCTTTGCTTGAAATGACAAAAGGAATGGCAGAGGAGAAAGTCAGCAACGAGGGAAAAAGAAAATTATATTATATTTCAGCAGAATTCCTGATCGGAAAATTATTATCCAACAACCTGATCAATCTTGGAATTTATGAGGATGTAAAAAAATTACTGGCAGACAATGGCAAGAGCCTTGCAGAGATCGAGGAGGTTGAGCCGGAACCATCTTTGGGCAATGGTGGACTTGGACGTCTTGCAGCATGTTTCCTTGACTCTATCGCTACACTTGGTTTAAACGGTGACGGTGTTGGTTTAAATTACCACTACGGATTATTCAAACAGGTATTTGAGAACAATCTCCAGCATGAGACTCCAAACCCATGGATCGAGAAAGAGAGCTGGCTGACAAAGACAGATAGAGCATACACCATTCAGTTCGGTGGATTCAATCTGCAGTCCAGAATGTACGATATTGATGTATTAGGATATAACAACCGTACCACAAAGCTTCATTTATTCGATGTGGAGACCGTAGATGAGAGCCTGGTTGGTGAGGGAATTGATTTCGATAAAGAGGACATCAAAAAGAACCTTACATTATTCTTATATCCGGATGATTCTGATGATAAGGGACGTATCCTCCGTGTTTACCAGCAGTACTTCATGGTAAGCAATGCAGCAAGACTGATCATCGATGAGACACTTGCAAGAGGCGGCGATTTACACAAATTAAATGAGTACGCAGTAGTTCAGATCAACGATACACATCCAAGTATGGTAATTCCTGAACTGATCCGTTTATTAATGGAACGTGGAATCTTAATGGATGAGGCAATTGATATTGTATCCAAAACATGTGCTTACACAAACCATACTATTTTAGCAGAAGCTCTGGAAAAATGGCCGATCCATTTCCTGGAGAAAGCAGTTCCGCAGTTAATGCCAATCATTTACGAATTAAACAGCCGTGTTGTGAAAAAATTTGATGATAAATCCGTAGCGATCATCGATGATGAGAGACGTGTCCATATGGCACACATGGATATTCATTACGGCTACAGCATCAACGGTGTTGCATACCTTCACACAGAGATTTTAAAGAACTCTGAACTGAATAACTTCTACAAGATCTATCCTGAGAAGTTCAATAACAAGACAAACGGTATCACTTTCCGCCGCTGGTTATTACACTGTGACCCGGAACTCACTGCATTATTCGAATCCCTGATCGGCGACGGCTTCAAGAAAGATGCAACAGAACTTGAAAAATTAGGTGCATTTGTAAATGATGAAGCAGTATTACAGAAGATTCTTGATGTTAAGAATGCAAAGAAAGCAGAATTAAAAGATTATCTTGCAAAAACACAGGGTATCGAGTTAAATGAGAACTCTATTTACGATATCCAGATCAAGAGATTACACGAGTATAAGAGACAGCAGATGAACGCACTCTATGTGATCCACAAATACTTTGAGATCAAAGCAGGCAAAAAACCGGCTCGCCCGATCACTGTTATTTTCGGTGCAAAGGCAGCTCCGGCTTATATCATTGCAAAAGATATCATTCATCTGATCCTTTGCTTACAGGAGCTGATCAGCAAAGATCCTGAGGTTTCTCCATACTTAAAAGTTGTTATGGTAGAAAACTACAATGTAACATTAGCTGAAAAATTAATCCCGGCAGCAGATATCCATGAGCAGATTTCCCTTGCTTCCAAAGAGGCATCCGGAACATCCAACATGAAATTCATGTTAAACGGTGCAGTGGCGATCGGTACTATGGACGGTGCAAACGTTGAGATGCATCAGTTCGTTGGAGATGACAATATTTACATTTTCGGTGAGTCTTCTGAACAGGTGATTGAGCACTATGCAAAAGCAGATTATGTTTCCAGAAGCTACTATGACAATGATGAGAACATCAAACGTGCAATCGACTTCATCGTAAGCGATGAGATGATGGCAGTTGGATGCAGAGAAAACTTAGAGCGTCTTTACAATGAATTATTAAACAAAGACTGGTTCATGACATTACCGGATTTCGAGGAATATGTTGCTGCAAAAGAGCGCATCTTTGCAGATTACGAAGACCGTATGGCATGGGCGAAAAAAATGCTCGTAAACATGAGCCAGGCAGGCTTCTTCTCATCTGACAGAACCATTGCACAGTACAACGAAGACATCTGGCATCTGTAAAATTCAGCATCAGTAAAATTAGGGGAGTATATGATCTATATACAAAGTGGCGTGCGCCGTATGTAAAGTGCGGTGTGCGCCTCTTTTTTGTGTGTTGTAAAATCTGCCAACAACACATATAATGGGAGTAGGCAGTGAAACAGTGCCAGATACTGCGGAAGGAGAAAACTATGCACAGTAATGCTGGCAGGGAAATGAAGGAATCTGTTTTATAAATTGCTTGGAATATTTGGGTGTATGATTTATAATGTGCATATGCAGGGAGCAGTGTCACACTGATACTGCGGATTATCATATAAAGGACTTAATTTCATGAATAAAAAGAAATTTACATATATCACAGCGCTTACCCTGTTAAGCTTTACACTTATGACAGGCTGTACCAATGAGCGCAAAGAAAACCAGACTGCTTACCGTCAGATTGGAATCAATGCAATGGAAAGCGGCGATTACGCAGGAGCCGTGGATGCGTTTAACAGTGCTCTGGGACAGTGCATTGGGAAAATCACAGAGAACGAATTAGATATCTGCTACTATAAGGCAGCGGCACAGTATGCCGGTGGTGATCCGGCAGGGGCAGTGGACACTTACACAGCGATCATTGATTATGACAAAAAGGCAGCAGACGCTTATTATCTGCGCGGCTGTGTTTATCTGAAACAGGGGAATACCGAGGGTGCCGTTTCGGATTTTGATAAGGCAGTAAAAAATAACAGCAGCGATTACGAACTTTATGTCAACATTTACGAGAATCTTTCTGCTTATGATATGACGGAAAAAGGGGAAGAATACTTAAATAAAGCGTTTGATATCAAAGGCAACAGTGCTGAGGATTATGCATGGCGCGGAAGAATTTACTATGATCTTGGACAGTACGATAATGCCCAGACAGAGTTGAAGTCGGCTTTAGATAAGGAGAGCGTCATCGCAAATCTTTACATTGCGCAGGTGTATGAGGCGCAGGGCGATTCCGAAAACGCAGAGACCTATTATCAGAATTATGTAAACTCGGGAACTGCAGATTCCGAGGCAATGAATGCACTCGGAGAAATTGAGATGGCAAAAGGAAATTATTCCGGTGCACTCACTTATTTACAACAGGGCATTGCAATGGAAAATGTGACAAACAAAAGAGAACTGATGCAGAATCTCATCATTTGTTATGAATACACATCCGATTTTAATTCGGCATGGAACATGGTACAGGAGTATGTGCAGGCTTATCCGGAGGATGCGAGCGCACAGCGTGAATATATTTTCCTGAAAAACCGTATGGAACAGACAGCACCTGCGGAGAATACAGAGGAAGCCGTGACGGAGGATACACAGGCAGTGGAAGATACACAGACACCGGAAGAAGCACAGACACTGGAAGATACCTCAGCACAGTAAAAGAGGACAACCACAGGAAGCAATAACGGAGAATAGAATGGCAGAAGCATTTAAAATAGAAGAGATAGAAGAAAAAGTAATTCTTGTAGGCGTGAGTGAGCAGGATGGAGATGACGCAGAGGATTCTGTTGCAGAGCTTGCAGAACTGGTAAAAACAGCAGGAGCAACGGTGGTCGGAACTATGATCCAGAAGCGGGAACTCATTCATCCGGGGACTTATATCGGTTCTGGAAAGGTGGCGGAATTAAAGTTACTTGTGGAGGAACTTGGTGCAACCGGAATTGTGTGTGACGATGAACTTTCCCCGGCGCAGCTTCGCAATCTGGAAGACATGCTGGATACAAAAGTGATGGACCGCACACTGATCATTCTGGATATTTTTGCAGCAAGAGCAACTACCAGTGAGGGAAAAATCCAGGTGGAACTGGCACAGTTAAAATACCGTCTGAGCAGGCTGACCGGACTTGGGCGCTCCATGTCAAGACTTGGAGGCGGAATCGGTACGAGAGGTCCGGGTGAGAAAAAGCTGGAAATCGACAGACGACTCATCAAAGACCGGATCGCACAGCTGAACCGGGAATTGAAAGAAGTACGGCAGCACCGTGATATCACCCGTGCACAGCGGGAAAAAAATCAGATGCCGGTGGCTGCGATCGTGGGATACACAAATGCAGGAAAATCAACACTTATCAATACACTGACCAATGCCGGAGTTCTGGAGGAGGACAAGCTATTTGCAACGCTTGATCCTACCACAAGAGTGCTGGAACTGTCGGGACAGCAGCAGATATTGGTGACAGATACCGTCGGATTTATCCGCAAACTGCCGCATCATCTGATCGAGGCATTTAAAAGCACGCTGGAGGAGGCAAAATACGCAGACTATATTTTACATGTGGTAGATGCTTCCAATCCGCAGCATGAGAAGCAGATGCTGATCGTATATGAGACACTGGCAAATCTGGATGTGAAAGACAAGATGGTGATCACGCTGTTCAACAAGCAGGATGCAAGGATGGACAGCGAGCCGCTGCATGATTTTAAAGCAGATCATACGCTGCCGATCTCAGCGAAAAATGGAACCGGGTTAGAGGAATTAAAGAATCTTTTATCCGAGCTCCTGCGTGAAAATAAAATCCTCGTGGAGCGGACAGTGCCGTATGCAAATGCAGGCGTGATCCAGCTTGTCCGCAAATCCGGTGAACTGTTGGAAGAAGAATACCGTGAGGATGGAATCTATATCCGTGCTTACGTGCCAATGGAAATTTATGCAAAATTATAAAAATGACAAATGTAGTTTATCTGGGAAGAAAGGAACACTAAAAATGATATTATTGATTAAAAACGGACATGTCATCAATCCGGCGACAGAGACAGACGAAGTGGCAGACATTCTCGCCGAGGATGGAAAAGTCGTAAAAATGGAAAAAAACATCAAGGCAAAGGCAGACCGTGTGATCGATGCAAAAGGCTGCTATGTTATGCCGGGATTTATTGATATGCATGTGCATTTGAGAGATCCGGGACAGGAGCAGAAAGAGACGATCGAGACAGGCTGTAATGCGGCGGCACACGGCGGATACACAACTATCCTTGCAATGCCGAACACAAAGCCGGTGGTAGATAATCCGGATGTTGTGAAATACGTGCAAAATAAAGCAAAAACAGTTGGTGTCGTGAATGTTTTACAGGTGGGAGCCATCACAAAAGGACAACAGGGAAAAGAATTAGCAGATATCCGGGGCATGTACGAAGCGGGAATTCCGGCGATCAGTGAAGATGGCAGATCCGTTATGAATTCCGAACTTTACCGGGAGGCGATGGAGATCGCAGCAGAACTTGATATCCCGGTACTTGCCCACTGTGAGGACATTAACCTTGTAAATGGCGGCGTTATGAATGAGGATGCGCATTCCAAAGAGCTTGGTTTAAGAGGAATCACCAATTCGGTAGAAGATATCATTGTGGCAAGAGATATCATGTTAAGTGGGGACACCGGAGCAAAATTACATTTGTGTCACTGTTCAACAAGAGATTCTGTAAAAATGGTACGGTATGCAAAAATGGAGCAAATGAAAGTAACAGCAGAGGTATGCCCGCATCATTTCACACTGACCTCGGATGATATCCATAAAATCGAGCCGTCCATCGATCAGGAGAAAAAACTTGCGATCGATGCAGATGCGGATACAAACTTTAAAATGAATCCGCCGCTTCGTTCCAGAGAAGACGTGCAGGCATTAAAAGAAGGACTGCGTGACAATATTATGGATGTGATTTCCACAGACCATGCACCGCATACATTTGAGGAGAAAAATACATCCATGAAAAAAGCGCCATTTGGGATCGTCGGACTTGAGACAGCCGCATGCCTCACTTACACGGAACTTGTTTTGCAGGGCTACCTTACACCGATGCAGATGGCAGAGAAGATGAGTTATAACCCGGCAAAGATTGTTGGAATTGACAAGGGCGATATCCAGCCGGGCAAAATTGCAGACATCGTGATCTTTGATCCGGAAAAAACATATAAGATTGACAAAACGAAATTTGCAAGTAAAGGACGCAACACACCGTTTGACGGAAGAGAAGTAACCGGAAAAGTGATGGCAACCATCGTGGATGGACGTGTTGTTTACGAGGCAGAAGCATAGGAACACACCATATTAAGAGCTACAGAGGCAAACATTTGAAGTAAGAATGTAAAGTAGTTGAGAGAGTGAAAAAGCGAGGAAGTACAAAGATGGCAGAAAAATTTGAAGAGACAGCGATCATCATCCGTCAGGAAGAAATCGCAGATGATATTTACAGTATGTGGCTGCACACTGACCAGATTGCAGCACATGCGAAAGCAGGACAGTTTGTTTCTGTTTATTGTAATGATGGAAGCAGACTGCTTCCAAGACCGATCAGTATTTGTGAGATTGATAAAAAGGATGGCGCAATCCGTCTGGTGTATCGTGTAGCAGGGAAAGGAACAGCAGAATTTTCTGGCATGCATACAGGCGCACAGCTTCGCATTGTAGGGCCTCTTGGAAATGGATTCCCAAAGAAAGAGAAAAAAGCCTTTTTGATCGGAGGCGGAATAGGAATACCTCCAATGTTACAGCTTGCAAAAGAGTTAAACTGTGAGAAACAGATTGTGTTAGGATTCCGCGATGAGCTGTTTTTGATGGATGAGTTTAAAAAGCAGGGCAAAGTTTACGTGGCAACCGAGGATGGAAGCGCAGGAACTGAGGGAAATGTTTTGGATGCGATCCGTGAAAATGGACTGGACGCAGAGATTATTTATGCCTGCGGACCAATGCCAATGCTTCGTGCCTTAAAAGAATATGCAGAGAAAAATCACATCGAGTGCTGGATCTCCATGGAGGAGCGTATGGCATGCGGTATTGGTGCGTGCCTTGCCTGTGTATGTCAGTCAAAAGAAAAAGACGCACACAGCAACGTGAAGAACAAACGAATCTGTAAAGAAGGACCTGTATTCCGTGCAGAGGAGGTAGAATTCTAATGAACATGAAAGTAGATTTATGTGGAGTAACCTTAAACAATCCTGTCATGACTGCTTCCGGTACATTTGGTTCCGGCGCAGAGTATGCAGAGTTTGTGGATCTGAATAAATTGGGAGCTGTTGTGACAAAAGGTGTTGCAAATGTTCCGTGGCCGGGAAATCCGACACCGCGTGTCGCAGAAGTATATGGCGGTATGTTAAATGCAGTAGGACTTCAGAACCCTGGAATTGATCTTTTTGTGGAGCGCGACATTCCTTTTTTAAAACAGTTTGATACAAAAATCATGGTGAATGTATGTGGACATTCCACAGAGGAATATATTGAAGTAGTGGAACGGTTGAGAGACCAGCCGGTAGACCTTTTAGAAATCAACATTTCCTGCCCGAATGTCAAAGAGGGTGGAATTGCATTTGGTCAGGATCCAAAAGCAGTAGAAGCTATCACAAAGGAAATGAAAAAACATGCTGCACAGCCGGTCATCATGAAGCTTTCCCCGAATGTGACAGATATTACAGAGATGGCGAGGGCGGCAGAGGCAGGAGGCGCAGACGGACTGTCGCTGATCAACACCATCACAGGCATGAAAATCGATATCAACCGCCAGAAGTTTGTGCTTGCCAATAAGACAGGCGGCATGTCAGGTCCGGCCATTCACCCGGTCGCTGTCCGCATGGTTTATCAGACTGCCCAGGCAGTCAGACTGCCGATCGTCGGAATGGGTGGGATCATGAATGCAGAGGATGCGATTGAAATGATCCTTGCCGGAGCTACCGCAGTATCTGTAGGTACCGCAAATTTCACGAATCCGCATGTGACAGAGGAGATCGTCGCAGGAATCAGAGATTATATGGAGCGTTATCAGGTTGCCGATATCAAAGATCTGGTTGGCGCAGTGCATGAATAAGAAACAAATGCCAAAGAGAAAATAATGGATCACAGGAAATAAAGATCAGGAGGAAATGACAAGATGGAGAGTTATAAGAGCGAATTTATCGATTTTATGGTAGAGAGTGATGTTTTAAAATTTGGAGATTTTACGTTGAAAAGTGGACGTAAATCCCCATTTTTCATGAATGCAGGAGCCTATGTGACAGGTTCCCAGTTAAAGAGACTTGGAGAGTACTATGCAAAGGCAATCCATGATAACTATGGAGATGATTTCGATGTGCTGTTCGGACCGGCATATAAGGGAATCCCGCTTGCAGTTGTCACAGCGATCGCATACAGTGAATTATATGGAAAAGAAGTCCGTTACTGCTCAGACAGAAAAGAAGCAAAAGACCACGGAGCTGACAAGGGCGGTTTCCTCGGAAGCAGCTTGAAAGATGGCGACAGAGTTGTCATGATCGAGGACGTGACCACTTCCGGAAAATCCATGGAAGAGACTGTTCCAAAAGTAAGAGGAGCAGCAGACGTTGAGATCGTTGGTCTTATGGTAAGTTTAAACCGTATGGAAGTCGGACAGGGCGGAAAAGTAAGCGCACTGGATGAAATCAAAGAAAAATACGGTTTTGAAGGAAAAGCAATTGTCACAATGGCAGAGGTGACAGAGTACCTTTACAACAGAGAACACAATGGCAGAGTCGTGATCAACGATGAGATCAAAGCCGCTATTGACAAATACTACGAAGAATATGGATGCAAATAAGAAAGGCAGCGAGCGCTGCCCGTTGATACGGAAAGGTAAGCACCGGGTACTGGCATTCGTGTTTTTTCTGATTTATTTCGCTGTGCTGTTCTATTTCCTCTTTTTTTCCGAGGAGATGGGGCGGACTTATTCAGAGAGAGCGTATCATTACAATCTGATTCCGTTTCATGAGATCATGCGGTTTGTCAAATATCGGCATGTGCTTGGATGGCAGGCTGTAGTGCTCAATATCTGGGGAAATATCATTGCATTTATGCCTTTTGGTTCATTTTTGCCGATCTATTCAAAAAGATGCAGAAATGTGTGGATGACGGTGCTATACAGTTTTGAACTGAGTCTGCTTGTGGAACTGCTTCAGCTTGTGTTTAAGGTGGGTAGTTTTGATGTGGATGATCTGTTTTTGAACACGATCGGTGGACTGCTTGGTTATCTGGTGTACAAAGGATTGCTTTATTTGTGGAAAAGATATGAAAAAGCAAGGCATATAGTGAATAAGTAAGAAGCAGATTTTTATGGATCTGCGAATCGTACATGGAAAAGTAAGAAAAAGAATATGAGTGGCAGGGTATCATTATGGCACAGAGAAGACGTAGAAAATACGGATATAAGTTTACAGAGAAGACACAGTCAAAAAAGGGAATTGTAGCTTTTATTCTGGCTGTGCTTTCGATTGCAATTTTTATTTATGTAATTGTAAATTCATTTCATCATGGCGGAAATGGAAGCATGTACCTTGGAAGTGCAGGAGTGTCCTCTATGCTGGTAGCACTGGTCGCTGTGGTACTGGCAGTGATGAGCCTTCGGGAGGAGGAGTCTTTTAAGCTGTTTCCATATATGTCGACTGTGCTGTCGTTTCTTGCAGCCGGTATGTGGATTGCAATTTATGTAATTGGATTTATGATATAATAAAGACTGCCGAGCGAAGCGAGTGTAGATAATGATTATGAAGCATAGCTTCATAATATAGTAATAAGGGAGATCAGGATGGGATACAGAGATATTTATAAGGAGTCAAATGAGCAGGCAGAGGAGCGTTTTTTGCTTGTGATGGAGCGTATTGCAGAGATCGCAGAAGAAACGGACGTGCCGGAGAAATTTGACGATTATTTTAAAAAGACCGCAGCATTTTTGTTACAGTTAAAGAGTGTGTCAGAGAAAGCAGAGGCAGATACATTAATAGATGCTTCTCTTACAGAGTGTGAAAAACGGAATGCAGGTCTTTATGATGATATTAAAGCGGAAAATTATGGAAAAAGTTATGGAAATCCGACTTATGCAGTAGAAAAACTGGGAGAAGAGTACGGACAGATTTTATCTGCACTGTATGCAGAGTGTCGTAAACGTATTACGGATGCCTATGCTGCAAAAAAAATGAACGTGACGATCACCGCAGAATTATTTGTTGAGATCTATAATTATTTTGAAGACAAAGAGGGGATTGATAAAACTGCAATTGAGCAGGCGGTTTACTGGTATTTCCATGATTACAGTGAAATCTTTATCGAAGATTCTGTGCGTGAACTTGTGGATTCCGAAGAAGATTTCTTATATCAGATCGTGATGAACTCAGATTTGAACGACTTGCGTTATCTCTACCAGTATGGTCAGCATATCGGAAAAAATGAGACCGGAATCGCGGCATTTTTAAATGGCATGTCTGACGAAGAGATTCAGGCAATGGCAGATACTTACACAGAAGGATACCGCATTGGTTTTGCGGCAACTGGAAAAGATTTGTCAAAGAAAACAACGGCACAGGTACGTTACCCGATCGGTTTTGAGCGCATGGTGCGTGCCGCAGTAAAAAATCTGGAAAAATTAAATTTAAAAGTAACAATGCGAGCATGTTCCTCCGCAGCAAATAAACAGTATGATTATGACCACAAAGAGGACAAAGCATTATATTATGATAAGGCATATGTGGAGAGACGTCTGGAAGTAATGAAAACTTCTTTTGAAGAGATGAAAAAACTTGCAAACGGTCAGGCTGGTCCTGCTGTTATCGAAGTGTTTGGCGAGATTCCATTTTCTCCGGAGACCAAAAAAGAGGTATTAAAGCTGGATGAAAAACAGCAGCAGTTAAGTGTTTACGATATGAGCATGTCGGGACAGATCACAAATCAGTATATTATCGGTGAGGAGCGCAGCTTTACGATTATTGCATATCCGGTGCCTGAGATTGGTGAGAAGTTTGAAGAAATTTTTGCCGAGACAGTCAAGATCAATACATTGGATTATACTTTATACCAGAATATGCAGCAGAAGATCATTGATGTATTAGATCAGGCTGAAAAAGTGCATATCACCGGTAAAAATGGTAATAAGACAGACCTCTATGTTTCTATCTGGCCATTAAAAGATGCCACAAAGGAATCTGCATTTGAAAACTGTGTGGCAGATGTCAACATCCCGGTAGGTGAAGTGTTTACTTCCCCGGTATTAAAAGGAACAACCGGAAAATTGTTTGTCAGTCAGGTTTATCTGAATGAACTGAAATACCTCAATCTCGAAATTGATTTTGAGGACGGAATGATCAGAGATTACACCTGCACAAACTTTGAAAAAGAGGAAGAGTGCAGAAAATATATCAAAGAGAATGTCTTAATGAATCATGAGACACTGCCAATGGGTGAGTTTGCGATCGGAACCAACACCACAGCTTACCGCATGGCAAGAGATTTTGATATTGCAGATAAATTGCCAATCCTGATCGCAGAAAAGACAGGACCTCACTTTGCAGTGGGAGATACCTGCTATTCCCACGAGGAGGACATGGTGACTTATAACCCGGATGGAAAACAGATCGTTGCAAGAGAAAACGATTTTTCAAAACTCCGCAGCGAGGATATGAGCAAGGCATATTTCAACTGTCATACAGATATTACCATTCCTTATGATGAGCTTGACAAGATTACAGTCATCCGTAAGGATGGAACGACAGAAGATATTATTTCCGATGGACGTTTTGTGCTCGCAGGAATCGAAGAACTGAATAAGCCGCTGGACCGCTAAACGGGAAAAATATAAAATTCTGGATACTGCCAAAATAATAGGATTATTTGACGGTGTCCGGAATTTTTATATTTGACAAAACAGTTGATAATTATGTAATAAGATTACAACAATATATAAATACATTTAATAAAACAAATAACAATTATTAATTGGACTTCTTAATTAAGATATATTATAATGAGCGCAAGAGAGAAAAATAATGACGATAGACAATTGCGAAACTCATGAAAATCTAAATTGAATTGTGAAAAATTAACAAAAGCTTG